>JAEEGL014546092.1_pt1 | contig 10331 bp, 5 predicted proteins | sample 9134231 | NCBI WGS metagenome assembly JAEEGL01 (sample SAMN16246548, study PRJNA631951) | gut metagenome | biome: gut microbiome; feature: rumen; material: fiber-attached | host: Bos | place: Iran: Karaj | collected 2018-10
GCCCTTGTTGTAGCAGGGCATGAAGCCGACGGAGACAGCATTGAACAGGTCAACCTGCTCGCCGGAGGCCAGCATCAGGTTCATGTTCTGGGAATAGGAAGCGGCGTCCATGGGCATCAGTTCGACCTTGATGCCGAGCTTTTCCATGGTGATTTCGCTCATCTTCTCCGCAATGCGGTCCGTTCCGACGAGGCGGCCGGCCCAGGTCATGAACGCGATCACCACAGTGGGAGCCTTGCCGGAAGCGATCCGGTCCGCCGCGGCCTGCGCGGCGATGGAACCGTCGTCTATCTTTTCGAGCTTGGTCTCTTCCGCCGCGCTGACGCTCAGAGCCATGCCCAAAGTCATCATTACTGCCAACAAAACTGCCAGGAACCTCTTCATGATATCTCCTCCTTTTGTCCTTTCGGGTAACAATTTTCCGAATAAATCCATTCGTAAACAGGGTCCGCTTCTTCGGAGTTGTTTCCTGGATTCCCCCTTCCCGGACAGATCCTGAAACGATGAAATTTATTCCCGGAATCAGATCGAACTGATCCGATTGCTGATATCATGATAACAAAACCAAAACAGAAGGTCAATTAAATTATTCAGTGGTTTATTACTAAATTTACTAAATCCTGACACAACCATGACAAAACTGCAGACGCTAAAAAATTTGCTTTCCTTTTATTTTTACTTTGTTTTTTTGAGGGAGAATGCTTCAAATTTCTCCTGATTAATTTAGTAAATTCAGTCAATAGAAACTGAACAGCAGCTTTGAATTCAGCTGTATATTTTATATAATCTGATTGGATGACTGCTTTGTTCTTACCGGAACAGAATCTAAAAAACGGACAGGAATCAGGCTTTACAGAGAGGAGAAATGACATGTCCAGATTTTTAGCGCCTACTTCCCCCGAAATCACCGAACGTGAAAGAAAGCACCAGGAAAGAGTCCGGGCCGTTGCAGGGGACTGCATGGTTTTGCTGGAAAATGACGGAACACTTCCGCTGAAGACAAAAGACCGGATTGCCCTGTACGGAAACGGGGCGAGGGCGACTGTCAAGGGCGGAACCGGCTCCGGGGACGTGTATGTCCGTGAGACCATCAACATCGAGGAAGGCCTTCGGCGGGAAGGCTTTGCTGTGACCACCGGCGCGTGGCTGGACCGGCAGGAGCAGGCGGCTGCGGCGGAAAAGCAGGCTTATGAACAAGCGGCCATTGATGCGGCTGTCGCGGCCGGACAGCCCAAAGAGGCGGCGCAGATGATGCTGATGCTGAATCCCCTGACGCCCAAGGCGCTGGCGGATATCACGGAGGAGGACGTTAAGATTTCCGGCACCGGGACGGCAGTGTTTGTTCTGGCCCGGAACAGCGGCGAAGGCAAAGACCGGAGCGCGGAACGCGGGGATTACGAACTTTCAGAGCAGGAGATCCGGAATCTTCGCTTCCTGGCGGAGCATTATGACCGGCTGATCGTACTGCTGAATATCGGGGGGATCATTGACACGAAGCCCCTGCGGGAAATTCCGGGAATCAACAGCGTTGTGCTGATCGGCCAGATGGGCAACATCACCGGGCTGGCTGTGGCGGATCTGCTTGCCGGGAAAGCCGTTCCTTCCGGCAAGCTGACGGATACCTGGGCTGAAAAATACTCGGATTATCCTTCTTCCGCCACGTTCAGCCACAATGACAGCAATGTCAGCGATGAATACTATGAAGAAGGAATTTTCGTCGGATACCGGTACTTTGACAGCTTTGGCGTGCAGCCGGCCTATGAATTCGGCTTCGGCCGGAGCTATACGGAATTTGCCATGGAAACGGAAGGAGCCGAAACGGAAGGCCCGGAGATCCTCCTTCGTATCCGGGTAAAGAATACCGGGACGGAATACGCCGGGCGGGAGGTGGCACAGGTTTACGTGTCCGCCCCGGCCGGGGAACTGGTGAAGCCGTGGCAGGAACTGCGGGGATTTGCGAAGACCCGGATGCTTGCGCCCGGCGAAGAAGAAATGCTGAAGATCCGCATTCAGGCCGCCTCTCTGGCAAGCTTCTGTCCGGCCCGCTCCGCCTGGGTTCTGGAAAAGGGCGACTATCTTTTCCGGGTGGGCAACAGTTCCCGGAATACGCATGTAGCGGCGGTTCTCCATCTGCCGGAGAGCGTTGTCACTGAAAAAGTGAAGCCTCTTTTCCACGATCCAGACACCTCCCTGAAGGAAATCGTGCCGGCGGGGGCTTCCCGGACCGCTCCGAATGAAGCGGCGGAGGCTGCAGCCGCGCCGAAACTGACGCTGGATCCGGCCCTGATCATTCCGGCCGAGGCAGAATATGCTCCGGAGCCTGAAAAGCTGCAGAACAAACCGGACAGGCTGATTCCTTTCGATGACGTCGCATGCGGAAAGGCTGCGCTGGACGATTTTATCGGCCAGCTGACGGATGAGGAGCTGGCCTACCTGATGGTGGGAAATTCCGTGGATAACGTCGGTTTTAACAGCGTGCTTGGCGCCGCGGCCAAAACGCTGCCCGGCGCGGCGGGAGAAACGACCGGCAAACTGGAGGAGAAATACGGCCTGAAGCAGATGGAACTCTGTGACGGACCGGCCGGACTGAGGCTGACGCCTGAATATATCGAGCGCCCCGACGGAACAGCGGTCGGACTGGGCGGGATGTCCTTCGGGACGGATCAGAATGCCGAGGGGATCCGGCACTATCAGTATCTGACGGCGATCCCGATCGCCTTTACCCTTGCCGCGTCCTGGGATCTGGACATGATTGCGTCCATGGGGGACCTGGTCGGCGCGGAGATGGAAGAATTTGGAGCGACGCTGTGGCTGGCACCGGGAATGAACATTCATCGGAATCCCCTTTGCGGGCGGAATTTCGAATATTATTCCGAGGATCCGCTGCTGACCGGAAAATGTGCGGCTGCGGATACGAAGGGCGTTCAGACGCATCCCGGATACGGAACCACAATCAAGCATTTCCTGGCCAATAATCAGGAAGACAACCGCATGTTCACGAATTCCCATATTTCGGAGCGGGCGATCCGGGAAATTTACGCGCGGAATTTCCAGATTACGGTCATGGAAGCACAGCCTATGTCCCTGATGACCTCATACAATCTGGTGAACGGTACCCATGCCGCGAACAACGGAGATTCCGTGACCGGGCTCCTGCGGGACGAATGGGGATTCCGGGGCATGGTGATGACCGACTGGCTGACGACCAGCGATCTGAGCAAACAGCTGGCCGTGGGAGCGGAGCTGAAATACGGAAAATCCGACGCCGCTCTTTGCGTAAAGGCGCAGAACGATCTGGTTGAACCGGGCGAAAAGGCGGACTTTGACCGCATTGTGGAGGGACTGAAGCAGGGAATCATCACCCGGGCTCATCTGGAACGCAACGCGCGGAATATCCTGACCCTGATGCTGCGGTCCCATCTGTACGCCCATCAGCCCTACAATCAGACGGTTCCCGGCAAATGCATCAGTTTTTCACAGGAATAAGCAGAGGAGAAACAGATCATCATGAATAAAACCATTCAGTCGCTCCTGGCCGGACGGGAGGAGAACCATATTCTTCCCTTTTTCTGGCAGCACGGGGAGGATGAGGCGACTTTGCGGAAAATGATGGCCGCGATCCATGGCGCCAACTGCCGGGCGGTCTGCGTGGAAAGCCGGCCGCATCCGGACTTCTGCGGGCCGAAATGGTGGCAGGACATGGACGTCATTCTGGATGAAGCCAGGAAACGGGACATGAAAGTCTGGATCCTGGACGACAGCCATTTTCCGACCGGGTTTGCCAACGGCGCGCTGGAAGGAAAACCGGACAGCCTCTGCCGGCAGGGAATCTTTCAGAGGAGGCTTTTGCTCGATCCCGAAGCGGAAAGCCTCACGCTGGATCTGCAGGCGGAAGGCCTGCTGAAGGCTCCGGAAAGGAAAGCCTCCACGCCGATGGAGGAATACCTGTTCAAGATTCCGCCCGCCCGTACTTTCAGCGATGACCGGATCCTCCGGGCTGAGCTGAGGCAGGGGGGCAGGATCACGGATCTGACGGGCCTTCTGTCCGGAAAAACGCTTTCCTTCCGAAAAGAACCGGGGGAGGCGGAACTGACGGTGATCACCGTCAGCCGGAACGCGGGCTATCATCGCAATTACATCAATATGACGGAGCGGGACAGCGTACGCGTGCTGATCGACGCGGTTTATGAACCCCACTGGCAGCATTACAGCGCGGATTTCGGGAAAACGCTGGCCGGTTTCTTCTCCGACGAACCGGAGCTTGGCAACGGATTCATGTATGATACGGGGAATGTGCTGGGCTGCGAACAGGACCTTCCCTGGGGAAAAGAACTGGAAGACGCCGTCCGCGAGGCGCTGGGCGAAGACTGGACTTCCCTTCTGCAGCGGCTGTGGATCTGCGGAAGCGATCCGGAAACAGCCCGGGTTCATAAGGCCTATATGGACTGCCTGACCGGCCTTGTGCGCCGGAATTTCAGTGAACAGCTCGGATCCTGGTGCAGGGATCACGGCGTCATGTATATCGGACACGTGATTGAAGACAACGGGCATCACTGCAGGACCGGATCCAGCCTGGGACATTATTTCCGGGGACTGGAAGGGCAGGACATGGCCGGAATCGATGATATCGGCGGCCAGGTGCTTCCGCAGGGAGAGGATGAACCCCGGCTGAACTCCATGCACGCCTTCCGGGACGGCCCATTCTATCATTACGGACTGGCAAAGCTTGCGCAAAGCGCGGCGGCACTGGAACCCCGGAAGAAGGGGCGTGCCATGTGCGAGATTTTCGGAAATTACGGGTGGCAGGAGGGTGTACGCCTGGAGAAATACCTGGCGGATCATTTCCTGGTGCGCGGAATCAACTACTTTGTTCCGCATGCGTTCTCCGGCAAATCTTTCCCTGATCCGGACTGTCCGCCCCATTTTTATGCCCACGGACATCATCCGCAGTACCGTCATTTCGGCCGGCTGATGACCTATATGAACCGGGCCGCCACCCTGACCTCCTCCGGAAAGCACAGGACGCCTGCGGCTGTGCTGTACCATGGGGAGGCGGAATGGTGTGATCCGGAGGCCATGCCTTTCGAGAAACCCGGCAGATCATTGTACGACGCGCAGATTGATTTTCACGTGGTTCCCGCGGATCTGCTGGCGGACGGACTGATTTCCCTGCCTGAAAATGAAACATGCTTCCGGATCAACGGGCAGACTTATTACACCCTGATCATTCCCGGCTGTGCCAGCCTCTGCGCCGCGGCGGCCCGGGGGGCGGCGCTCCTGGCCGGGGCGGGAATCCCGGTCTTCTTTGCGGACCGGAAGCCGGAGTTTGTCAGTGAAACCGGCACGGCTCTTCCGGAAGAGCTGCAGCGCTGTCCGGTTATTCCTCTGGATCAGCTGGCGGAAAGCGTTGCCGCGATCGGATTCCCCCGGCTGGTGATTTCCCCCGCGGATCAGCGTATTCGCCTGCTCGAGATTCAGGGCGATACGCCCCTGATCATGATCGTCAATGAGGGAACCTCCGTCTGGTCGGGTGTGCTGGAACCCGCTTTCCCGATGGAGGAAGCCTGGCTGTATGACGCCTGGGAAAACCGGTGTCTGCCCGCGGAAAAAATCGACAGGGGCTACCGGCTGACCGTCCATCCGCTGAAGTCTCTCTTCCTGGTCGGCGGCCCTTGCGGCGTCCTTTCATCCGTCCCGGAGGAAAGCGGAGAGGAAATCCTGCCGGAGGGCTGGCTCCGTTCCACCTGTGAAGGGGCCGATTATCCCCGCTTCTCCGCGCCGGTTCCGACCACCCTGCCCGACGGGCAGCAGCTTGCGGAAGCGGAACCGCAATTCTCCGGATTTGTCCGCTACGAATGTGAATTTAATCTTCCAAAGGCTTCCAGGCTGCTGCTGAGCATAGAAGATGCCAGCGAAGGCGTCGAAGTGTTTCTGAACGGTGAAAGCTGCGGTATTCAAATTGCGCCCCCCATGGTTTACGAGCTGTCCGGGCGGGAAGGACGCAATCAGCTTCGGATCGAGGTAGCCACCACCCTGGAAAGGGAATGCTATCCTCTGACCGAAGGATACCAGAAGCTTCTGGCACCGGTTCCCTCCTGCGCGAGCGGGCTGACGGGAAAAGTGAAGCTGCATGTACTCCCCACTCTGGCCTGAAAAAGAAAGAGGTATGTTTTATGGAATTCCGGATTAAAAAAGATACTCCCGTGTTTCCCCATCACAGGCACTGGCAGTTCTGCGTCGGTTCCGGCCATGCGCTTCTGGTGCTGCGGACCGACTATACCCGCCAGCTGAAGTTCATCCATGATACGCTGGGAATTGAGCGGGTACGTTTTCACGGCATCTTCTGCGATGACATGAGAACGTTCAACGATTTGTCCATGATGTATCCGATTCCGGGTTCGGACGGCTTTGAAGAATACAATTTCAACGCCTGCGGGGTTGCGTATGACAATGTTCTGGACGCCGGAATGAAACCCTTTGTGGAGCTGTCCTTTATGCCCGGGAAGCTGGCGCGGAAAAAGGAAGGGGAGAAGCAGGAAGGGTCCTTCTTCTACAAGCCCCTGATCGTGCCGCCGGAAGATCTGAACGCCTGGAAAAAGTATATTTCCGCTTTTATGGCTTTCCTGATTCACCGATACGGGATCGATGAAATCCGCACATGGTTCTTTGAGGTCTGGAATGAACCGGATCTGCCGGTTGCCTTCTGGAACGGAACAAGGGACGAATATTTCCAGCTGTATGAAGCGACGGTGCAGGCCATCAAGGAAACGGATCCCGGGATCATGGTCGGCGGGCCGGCCACCAGCAACAGCAAATGGGTTCGCAGCTTCCTGAAATACTGCCGGGAACGGAACGTGCCGGTGGACTTCGTTTCGACCCACCAGTATGCCGGAGATCCCCTGGGCGGCGTTGAAAGCCAGGGTGAAATGGATGAGGAAATGGATTTCGACCTGGAGGCGATGATCCGGGGAATGCAGAAAGCGGCGGAGGTGATGGCCGGGATCGAGGATAAAACCTTCCTGAACGGATTCCGCACGGTCATGCCGGACAAATCCGAAACCACCGATATCGAATACGGCGTCTTCCCGCATAATGCCCGGGAAGTCCGGAAACAGGCGGGAGATCTGCCGGTTTATTATACGGAATGGAATGAAAACGCCGGTTTCTCCGCTTACACAAACGATACGCGCAAGGTGGCCGCATACGACGTCCGGGCAGCGCTGGAGACAGAGGATGTTCTGACAGGCTCCTCCATCTGGTGCTTTTCCGATATTTTCGAGGAGCTGCATCCGTTCCCCCAGGAATTTCACGGCGGATTTGGAATGATGACGCAGAACGGCATTCCCAAACCGGTTTATCATGCCATGAAGATGCTGGCGGATGCCGGAGAGGAACGGATGGATCTCGGTCCGGACGCTACGCAGGGCGAGATCGGCATTGCCGCATTCAGAAAGGGACAGAACATCCAAGTGCTTCTTTTCCGCCAGAAGATGAAAAATCTGGACCTTCCGAAGGAGAAGGTGAGCGTTCAGATTGAACTGCCGTCGAAACCTTCGGGCATCACGCTCCGCCGGGTGGATGAAAGTCACGGGAACCCCCTCCGGCTCTGGGAGGAAATGGGGAGCCCCCTGTCGCTGAACCGCGCGGAAGTGGCTGCGCTGAAGGAAAAGAGCGACGTCAGACGGGAAGACTGGCCTTTTGCCTGGGCGGACGGTATCCTGACCCTGGAAGCGGAAATGGGCGTGAACGATGTTTATTATTTTGAAATTCAGGCGGACTGACATGCGGCTGTGAAGCCTCTGCACGGGTCATTCCCGGCACGGGAAACTAGGGCATACGGGGAAAAAAGAGAGGTTACCGAAGATGCTTGTCAATATGAGGGAAATGCTGGCCAAAGCGCAGCGGGAACACTACGGCATCGGATTCTTCAATGCGGTGAATGTGGAAATGGCAAGGTCCGTCATTGAAACCGCGGAGGAGATGCGTGCGCCTGTCATTGTGGGAACGGCGGAGGTGCTGCTTCCGGCTACGCCGCTGGAGCGGGTGGCGGAGTACCTGATTCCCATGGCGAAAAAAGCAAGCGTGCCGGTAGCCGTCCATTTCGATCACGGACTGACTTTCGAAAAGTGTATGGAAGCGCTGAAGCTGGGCTTCAGCTCCATCATGTACGACTGTTCAACGGCTCCCTATGAGGAAAACCTGGCCCACGTAGCGGAGATGGTGAAAATCTGTCACAGTATGGACGTTACGGTGGAAGGCGAACTGGGCCATGTCGGAGACAATGAAGGGGAAGGCAGACTGGCAAATCCCTCTGACTTTTTCACGGATCCGGATACCGCTCTGGATTTTGTCCGCCGGACGGGCGTTGACGCGCTTGCGGTTGCGGGCGGAAACGCTCACGGCGATTACAAATTCCCGCCAAAACTGGACTTTGACAGGATTTCCGTGATTGCGGAAAAAACCGGAATGCCCCTGGTGCTACATGGCGGCAGCGGACTGAGCGACGCGGATTTCCGGGAGGCGACAAAGCGGGGAATCTGCAAGGTAAACATTTTTACGGATCTGGATAAGGCCGGGAAGGCCGGCATTGAAAAGGGACTGAGGGAAGGCGCCGCCTCCATGATGGAGCTGATCCCTTACGAGATGGCGCCCATGAAAGCGCTTGTCCGGGACAAGCTCTCTCTCTACGGTTCGGAGGGAAAAGCCTGAGAAACAGGGGGAAAAGGCGCCATCCGGCACGCGGACGGGAAAACCGGGGCATGAATTGAAAAGATACAGGAGGCATCCATGAAACAGATCATCATTCATGTGGACATGGATGCCTTCTATGCTTCCGTGGAGGTTCGGGATCATCCGTCGCTTAAGGGAAAGCCGCTGATTATCGGCTCTCTTCCGCAGGAGCGGGGCGTGGTGGCCACCTGCAGTTATGAAGCCAGAAAATACGGTGTACATTCGGCAATGAACATTAAAGAAGCCTATCGGTTATGTCCGATGGGCGTCTTTATGCATCCGGATTTTGACAAATACAGAGCTGTTTCCGATCAGCTTCACGGGATCTGGAACACCTACGCGGACGCATCAGAGACCATCGCTCTGGATGAGGCTTATCTGGATGTGACGGAGAAAGCCGGAAGCTGGGAAAATGCCTGTGAAATCGCCCGCACCATCAAGCGCAGAACGCTGGATGAGCTGGGCCTGACCTGTTCCATCGGCGTTGCTTATTCGAAGACGGCGGCAAAGATGGCCAGTGAGGAGAAGAAACCCAACGGTTATTTTGAAATCCCGACTCCGGAAGATTTTGTAAATCTGATTATTGACCGGGATGTCCGGGTACTGTACACCGTCGGAGCCAGAACCGCTGAAAAGCTGAACCGGTCGGGGATCCGGACGGTGCGGGATATACAGACACACAGGGATGAGGTGATCCGCCTCCTTGGAAAGCAGGGAGAATGGATTACCCGTATTGCCTTTGGTGAGGATGAACGCCCTGTGACAGCCTACAAACCGGAGGAAGCAAAGTCTATCAGCAGGGAACTGACTTTTCAGGAGGATGTTGACGACTATGAATTTCTTCAGGATGTCCTGCTGCTGCTCGCGATCAGCGTGGAACGCAGGGCAAGCCGGGTCGGACTGTACGGTGAAGGCGTTACGCTGAAGATTACCTATGCGGATATGAAAAACATTACAAGGTCCAGGCTCATTCCGGCTACCCGTTCCGCCGAGGTCATCCATCAGGAGACAGTCAGGCTGCTGAAGCAGGTACCGGTACAGCCTGTGCGGCTGATCGGCGCGGGAATCTATCATCTGACCGGTATGCGGATCCGTCAGATCCGCATGGAAGATTTGCTTTCGGGTGCGGACGGGCACCGGGAGGAGCAGGTCTCTTCAGCTCTTGAGGGCCTTCATCGGCGCTATGGGCTGGATTTTGCGGGAAACCTGGAGAAAATCTTTCACGGGGAAACCCTTTACAAAACGGTGGAGTATATGCGAAAACAAAGGGCTTCTTCCTATCTGCAGGGTACATTCATCCGGAAGAGCCCATGATGATTGCAATACGCGTAGATCTTCCGCACGCGGCTGATTTTGAACCGCGCTTCCGCGCTTCCTTCCGGATATAATCTGACAAACTGCACACCCTGGTCTGAAACCGCTGCGATAAAGGAAAGGGAGTGTTCCTTTGTCATGGGATGGGCAGAAGTAACATAGTATTCATCTTCTGCGTTCCCGATCTGAAGCCGGTGCTCCTCATCCGGTTCTTCCGCCTGCAGCGGCGGCAGGGTGATTCCGCAGCAGCAGATCAAAGCTTCACCAGCTGCCTGAATGACATTGCC
>JAEEGL014612670.1_pt1 | contig 10331 bp, 10 predicted proteins | sample 9134231 | NCBI WGS metagenome assembly JAEEGL01 (sample SAMN16246548, study PRJNA631951) | gut metagenome | biome: gut microbiome; feature: rumen; material: fiber-attached | host: Bos | place: Iran: Karaj | collected 2018-10
GCTTCTTGCGCAGATGCCGGCCTGCCGCCGCATCGTGACCACGGGCGGCAAGGCCAGCGAGGCGTTTGCGGGGATCCTGGCGGCCGGCGGGACCGGGATTGCGCGCGCGGAGCTGCCGCCGATCGGCGGCAGCTCCGCGCTGCAGGCCTGGGGCCGGACGCTCGAATGGTGGCGGATGCCTTCTACCTCCCGTGCCTATCCGCTTGCACTGGCGAAGAAGGCGGAATACTACCGGCGCCTGTTCTGAGCCATCCTTTTCCCGGCATTATTTGAGGTCGAAGACGTAAATGTCGAAGCAGTACGGGGCCAGGTTGACCTCGACGCAGCGGTCGGTGGAGCGGAGCTGGGCACGCGTGGGCTTGCCGCCGGCGGCGAGCACGCGCTCCGCCTCCGTGGCGGGCTGTCCGGAGAAGGCCCCGCGGACCGGAGCGATCAGGGCCGGGGTCTCAATGGTGTTATCCTCGTAGAGCCGGTTGGTCGTGAAGCGGATGCGCTCTGCCGGAGCGATGCCCTGGCCTTTCTTGAGACCTGTGAAATTGAGGGCTACGGTGCGGGGCTCCGCGGCGGTGTTGACGACCTTGACGTAGACCTTGCCGCCGTCGATCACGGAGCTGGCGAAGATGCCGTCCTGCCCCTCGGCGCCCGACACGGAGGCGCCGGCCATCGTGGTGCGCAGGACGCGCTCTCCCTTGAACTCAGAATACAGCTCCTGCACGTGCCAGCTGGCGGTGCGGAAGGAGTTGAGGTTGTCGTACCAGATGAGGTCCGGACGCCACTGCCAGCCTTCCACGTGGGCGAAGAGGGGAGCGTAGGTGGCCATATGCACGATGTCGGCATTGCGCTCCAGACCGGTCATGAAGGCTGCTTCCAGCAGCGAGGCGTAGAAGTGGTTGAGCTTGCGGCCGCGGGCGTGGCAGGCATACTCGCCGGCAAAGACCTTCGGGCCCTTGCGGTCGTAGTTGTCATAGCGGGCGCCCTGGCTGAGGAACCATTCGTAGGGGCGGTAGAAGTGCTCGTCTACGAGGTCGGCGTTGAGCCGGCGCATCTCGGGCCAGAGGTAGTCGAACTTGTCACCCTCGGAATCCGGCCCGGAGGTGCCGACGATCTTGATCTCCGGGTGTGCGGCGCGGATGGCCTTCAGGAAGGGCTCCAGGTGCTCGGGATACTCGGGCCCCCACTGCTCGTTGCCGATGCCCAGGTATTTGAGGTTGAAAGGCGAGGGGTGGCCCATCTCGGCGCGCAGCGCTCCCCATTTGGTGTCCGTGGAGCCGTTGGCGAATTCGATCAGGTCCAGGGCGTCCTGGATGTAGGGGGCCAGTTCGGCCACGGGGACGTGGGCGTCCTGGGAGTCATTCTGGAACTGGCAGGCCAGGCCGCAGCTCAGGATCGGGAGCGGTTCGCTGCCGATCTCCTCGCTGAGCAGGAAGAACTCGTAGAATCCCAGGCCGTAGCTCTGGAAGTAGTCGGGGAAGAAGCGGTACGGGAAGGTGTATTCCCAGCGGTTCTCGTTGAGGGGCCGGTTCTCGACCGGACCCACGGAATTCTTCCAGTTGTAGCGCGTGGCCAGGTCCGCACCTTCGACGATGCAGCCGCCCGGAAAACGGAAGATGCCGGGGTGCAGGTCGGCCAGGGCCTGGGCGAGGTCCTTGCGCATCCCGTTGCGGTGTCCCATCCAGGTGTCGGTCGGGAACAGGGAGACGTGCTCGAGGTCCACCGTGACGTCACGGCTCTCCAGGAAAATGCGCAGCGTGGCCTTGGGGTCGGTCTGGCCGGCTTTCATCACCACTTCGTATTGCGTCCAGTCACGGGAGTCGACGGTGATGTGCTCCTGGGTGAAATACTGGCGCTCGCCCATCGATGCCGTGTTGATGAATTCGATGCGGAGCACGGCCCGCCCGCCCTGCGGGACGCGGGCCCATACGCTGAAGCGGTAGGTCTCGCCCTCCTTCAGGCCGATGCCGAAGAAGCCTTCGTTGTCCAGGCCGGTCCATTTGTGGGGATGGCCGGGTTCGTAGAGCCGGACATAATGCGGGTTGCGGTCGAAGGGGCCGTCGTCGCGGACCTCTACGCGCCCGAAGGCCTTCCAGCCCTGGAGGCGGTCCTGGGGGAATTCGAACGAGCGGTTCTTGACCAGCTCGGCATACAGGCCGCCGTCGGCGGCGAAGTTGATATCCTCGAAGAAGATGCCGTACATCGTCGGCTGGATGGGGGCACCCGGTTTGCCGACATTGATGTCGATGGGTGCGGCGAAGGCGCTGGCGCCCAGCAGGAGGGCCGCTGCCGCGGAGATGAGGCGGATGGCTTTCATATAATTGGTTCTGATAAGTTTATCGTGTGCTTATTTTCCGGCTATGGCGTCGATTTCGACGAGGGCGCCCATCGGCAGGGCGGCGACCTGATAGCAGACGCGCGCCGGCTTGTCGGCAGGGAAGAATTCGGCATATACGGCGTTCATCGCTCCGAAGTCCGCGATGTCCTTAAGCAGGACCGTGGTCTTGGCGATGTCGGAGAAATCCAAGCCGTCGGCGGCCAGGATGGCACCGAGGTTCTTCAGGGACTGGCGGGTCTGGGCTTCGATGCCTTCGGGCATGCGGCCGGTAGCGGGGTCGATCGGGAGCTGGCCGGACAGGAAGAGGGTGCCGTTGAGCTCCACGGCCTGGGAGTAGGGGCCGACGGCCTTGGGGGCTTCGGGGGTGGCGATGGTCTTTTTCATATGGGTTTCTTGTATGTATATCTCTTCGAACAATGCGTGCAGCCGGGCTTCGTCCGCGATCAACCGGCGCAGTTGCACGAGTTTGGCGGCATTGGGCGACTCCGGGATCCATAGCTTGAGGTAGCCGCCTTCGGCGTATTTTTCGTGGAGATGCCGGAGCGTGCGCTGCCAGTGCTCTTCGCGACCCAGCTCCGGGTAGTGGGCGAGCCCGAAGAGGACGGTCCGGCGGACGATGGTCTCCGGCTCGATCTGCCGGTCTGCCTCGGCGATGATGCGCCCGTAGATGCTGCGCGGGGCGTATCCGAGCGAGGCGCGGTGGTCTTCGGCGGCCTGCGCGACGGTCTCGATCTGCTCCGGGGTGAACCAGCGGGGGAGCAGCGGGTCTTCGCGGATGATGCGTCCCGAGACCAGGTGGTGGGTCTTCCGGTCCTCGCACAGGCCCGTGTCGTGGAAGGCCGCCGCGGCATAGACCATCTCCCGGTCTACGGGATAATATGCCGCCAAGGCGAGCGCATCGCGGATCACGCGCACGGCGTGCGAACGCTGGTGCGCCTTGTCAAAGGCATCGTAGCGGGGGAGGATCTCCGCCTCGACATAAGCGTGCAGGGTGGGATAGTCCGGCATCATATCGCGAAGATACGATTATTTTTCGCATCTTTGCAAGGTGAAAAGTGGCTTCCTCATACCGATTCTGCTCCTGGCGTGCCTGTCGGCCGGTGCGGGGGAGCCTTTTTTCTGTACCCAGCCGGGCCGGACCCTCTATTATGAGCGTTCCGATGCCGCCTCCGGCCGGCTCCGCCGCACCACCACGCTGGCCATCAGCAGCGTGCAGCAGACCGGGGATGGACGGCAGGTCTCGTATACCTTCCAGCTGGGCCGTCCGTCCGGTGCTCCGCTGTACGGCGGCCCCGCTCCGATGCGGGTGGAGATCGGCTCCGACGGGACGGTGCGGATGGATCTGGGCGCCACGCTGAAGGCCGTCCTCGCCAACCTGTTCCCCCGGGCGGAGATGCAGTCCGCCGGCACGACGGCACTGCTGCCGCCGGATATGCGTCCCGGCGATGCCCTTCCGGAAGCCCATTGCACCGTGGAGGTGCTTGGGACGAAGTACCGCATCGACGTCACGGAGCGCAGGGTGCTGCGCACGGAGCGGCTGCGTGTCCCGGCCGGGACTTACGATTGCGTAGTTGTGCGTGAGCACAAATTGGAGCGCGGACCGGGCCGTCACCGAGACACCATTTCAGACAGTTGGTATGTACCCGGGATCGGCTACGTCCGGCACGATACCTACGACAAGAATCTCCGCTTGGAGACGACGGAAGTCCTGAAAAAGTATTAAATTTGCATACTATACGCAATTTGTCATGAAGTCCGGACCGTCCCTGTTCCTTGCCTGCGCGCTGCTGCTGTTGTCCCTTTTGTCAGCGGCGCAGCCTGTATCCCGTGTGGACAGTACGGCCCGGCGTCTCGCCGATGCGGGGTTTGCCAACGTCCGTGCGGTCGAGACGCCGGAGTTCACGGTCTTCACGGTCGAGAACGACTACTATAAGATTCCCGCCGAAGGCTTCGCCCGCGCCATCCAGATCATCGAGGGGGCCGGCGTGGACACCTCCAAGCCGGTCAAGCTGATCGGAACGGCCTACCGGATCCCGGAACTGACCATCACATATGATCCCGGTACCGGTCGCTGGCGCAGCACCAAGCGCCTGGACGCTTCCTGGGATGCCGTCCGGAAGGAGCCGCTGCTCAACAATTCTTTCGGCAAGTCGGACCTGGCCATCTATCCCGCCCTCTCGCTGACCAACCTGATCATCACGCAGGTCTACCAGTCGCTGTGGGAGCTGAAGCCGGCCCTGTCCGTCTCCTTATGGCCGGGTGCGCAGTTCACCTACCAACTGGTCATCCCGGTCTATACCGATTTCTTCGATGCTTCCGCCAAGAAGGTCCATCCTGGGTTCATCACCTTCTCCCAGCGTTTCCGCGATCCCTGGCACCTCAACGTCCTGGGCAAGTTCTCGGTCGGTAACTTCTCCACCAACCGCTTCGGTGCCGTGCTGGAAGCCGCCTACTGGTTCCCGAACGAGCGTTTCTGGGTCAACACCCAGTTGGGAGTCATCGCCCCTGCGCGTTTCAACGGTTTCCGGTGGCAGTGGATCGATGCACCGTTCTTTGCCTGGAACGTGGCCGGCAACTACTACAATGCCCGGCACCAGACCCAGTTCATCTTGCGCGCGCAGCGTTGCATGGAAGGGGACTACGGCTTGAAATTCGAGATGATCCGGCACTTCCGCCACTGCTCCATCGGCTTCTACGCGCAGCGCGGTGTCGAAATCTTTGACGGTATCGTCTACCATACCCCGCGTTTCAACGGCGGCTTCCGTTTCCAGATTGCGCTGCCCCCTTACCGGATGAAACGCCACGGTTACATCCCGCGGGTTTCCACCTCCGGACAGATGGGGATGGCCTACAATGCCAACAACGAGCAGAAGTTCTACAAGGAGTTTCGCACGGGGGCGTCGGACAACATCATGAGCCTGAACTATTATAATCCCTATTATATTAATAGTCAGCTATCCAGGTAGTCCGTTTTTTTTGGAAAAAATTTGTTTTTCTTGTTTTTCTGTGATAACTTTGTCGACTGTAACGTAGTATGCCGTATAAGGGCGTGCGTAACGTGTAGATTGAGAGTTAGTTTAATGTTTAATATTTATTTTAAAGAAATGAAAAAGTTTTTTTCACTCATCGCGTTAGTAGCTGTGTTTGCCGCTTGCCAGCCTGAGAAGGTTCAGACTGCGTTCTCGGTCGCCGGTGCTACCGCAACGATCAACGTCTCGGTGTACAATGTCAACACCGGCGCTCTCTACACCGGACAGACTTCCGTGACTTCCACTGAAGGTGCCGTCTCCGGTGCCAATGGTTCCTGGACTGTCGCCATCGAGGCTCCCCAGAGCACGGGTCTCACCAAGCACGATGTGACCCTGACGGTCAATGGTCCGAAGCTTGCCAAGGCCTATCCTTACACCGCCACGATTCCCAACGTGCTGGCCGGCGGTCACGCTGACATCAACGCCATCATCGTTGTCGGTGAGGACGGCGATGCTTACACTTATGAACTCGTAGGTACTCCCACCGAGAAGGTCACGACCGTGAAGCTGGTCAACACCCACTATCCGACCCACTCTCATGCCGGTGACGACTGGTACTACAACAATAGCGAGTTCATCCTCCCTTGCGACATTGATTACACTGTCCTCTCCGGTTCCGTGATTCTTGAGAGCAACTACTTCCTTGGTTTCGACGAGGCCCTTGCCAAAAGCTATGAGAAGATTTACAACACCGGCAAGAAGACCGAGACCAAGAAGCTCAGCGAGTTTGTCTCCGCTTATGCAATGTGGCGTGCCACTGCGACCTACACGGTCAAGACTACGCCGTACACCATCAAGGCCAAGAACGTCGTGACTGGCGCCGAGTTGACCGCCGGTACGCTGACCGTCGTCGAGTACAGCTCCACGGTCGCTGTAATCGAGGAGAAGCCTTATCCGGGTGCTTCCGGTACCTATGTCCCCGGCCACGGCACGGATCCTCACGGCTCCATGGCGAACGCGGGTGGTGGTATCATCTACTCCGAGTAATCCGCTCACGTCTACAGTTTAACGAAATTAAAGAACAACGATATGAAACTCAAAGCACTTGCATTGTCTATCGCTCTTGCAGCCGGTGTTTTCGCTGCAAATGCCCAGACTGCCTACAAGGGGAATGATACGTTCATCGGTATCGGTGGCGGCATCATCTCCACCTACAACGGTGGCTTCAACACCCCGCAGCCTTACGGCAACATCATGATCGGCCGTTACATTACGCCGGTTTGGGGTGTCCGTGGTGTCATCGGCGGTCCTTTCCAGACCCTCGATCCTAAAGTGAAGGGTAATGGCTATGACCTTACGGTCGACAACGCCCGTGGTTACAGCAAGCAGCTCTTCGGTGAGATCAACCTTGACGGTATGGTCAATTTCTCCAACATCTTCGCCAAGGATCTTGCCCGCTTCGATGTGTACGGTTTTGTCGGTCCGACGATGAACGTCTCCAAGCAGAACACCGAGCTCACCAATGCCAACAAGTTCCTCGATGCCCTGCCGGTCGTTGAGAGCGACAAGACCCGCGTCCGCTTCGGCGCCAGCGCCGGTCTCGGTCTCGGCTACAACTTCACCAACGCTTTCGAGCTCGCTATCGAGGGCCGTTACGGCATCACCCCGTCCATTTTCGGTGACGCCAGCCAGTTCCGCAGCGCCGAGGGTACCGGTCGCGTGACCCTCAACGCCATCTGGACCATCGGTGGCAAGCATGGCAAGTTCGCCCGTGCCGCCGCTGCCGCTGCCGCCGCCGGCTACCTCTCCAAGGAGGCTGCTGACGCCCTGGCCCGCGAGTATGCTGAGAAGCACCCGAAGACCATCGAGAAGATCGTCGAGAAGGAGGTCATCAAGGAGGTCGAGAAGTACATCAACAACGAGATCCCTGCTTCCACCGCTGTCTTCTTCGAGATCAACAAGGCCAACCTCACTCCGAAGGACAAGGCTCGCCTGCAGCTCTATGCTGAGTCTATGAAGAATGCCAAGGATGTCACCTTCTCCGTGGCCGGTTACGCCGACAAGGCGACGGGCACCCCGAAGATCAACCAGACCCTCTCCGAGAAGCGCGCCCAGGCCGTTTACGACTACCTCATCAGCCTCGGCATCCCTGCCAGCAAGATGGAGAAGAGCGCCAACGGTGGTGTCGATCCTATCTTCTTCAACAACGATGTGCTGAGCCGCACCGTCATCATCAAAGCGAAATAATTTCTCTTTAGATAAATATTATTCGCTGAGGACCCGCAAGTGATTGCGGGTTCTCTTTTTTTGTGTCGTGTTCTTTTCGTATCTTTGTGCAATGAATTGCGAAAAGAAATTTGAATCGGTCTACCGGAAGTCTCCGGAGAGTATCGCTTTCTGTCCTTACCGTGTCTGCCCTGTTGGTGCCCACGTCGACCACCAGTATGGCAAGGTTACCGGCTTTGCGATCGACCGCGGTATCCACATAGCATACAGTACCAAATTGAACGGTATCGTCGAACTGGCTTCCCTGCAATTCGACAAGCGTGCGCAGTGGCACGTGCGGGACGTCTTCAAGACCCGGCGCGGGGACTGGGCGGATTACCTTCGCGGTGCGACCATCGAGTTGGCGAAGCATTATCCCCTGCGTAACGGCATCAGCGGCGTGATCGAGGGGACGCTCCCGATCGGTGGCCTGTCTTCGTCCGCCGCCGTGACGATTGCCTTCCTGTCGGCACTCTGCAAAGTCAACGACCTGCATCCTTCCCAGCAGGAACTGATTGAGATGGCCCTGCTGGCGGAAGTCAATTACGTCGGCGTGTCCGTCGGCAAGCTGGACCAGAGCTGCGAGGTTTATTCCCGCAAGGACCACCTGCTCTTTCTCGATACCCAGGATGATTCCTATGAGCTGATTCCTGCCCCGGCGAAGATGCAGCCTTGGAAGATCGGCATCTTCTTCTCCGGACTGGAGCGGAACCTGACGGGCAGCAAGTATAATATGCGCGTGGACGAAGTACGCAGCGCTGCATATGCCCTGAAGGCCTATGCCGGGATGGAATATGGCAAGTTCCGCGAGACGCACCTGCGGGAGGTTCCGCGTGAGGTGTTCGAGCAGTACAAGGACCGCCTCCCCGACACGTGGCGGCGCCGCGCGGAGCATTTCTATGGAGAGTATGACCGTGTGGAGCGTGCTGCGCAGGCTTGGCGTGCCGGCGATATGGCGCTTTTGGGCCGCATTTCGACCCAGAGCGGCCTCTCGTCCATCCACAACTGGGAGGCGGGCTCTGATGAGCTGAAAGCACTCTCCGAGATCATCGTCCGCCAGGACGGCGTGTACGGCGGCCGTTTCAGCGGCGCCGGTTTCAAGGGCTGTTGCATGGCCCTGATCGATCCGGCTTATGAAGAATCCATCGCCGCGGCGGTCCGTCGGGACTATCTGGCGGCGTTCCCCGCACTCGCAGACAAATACCTTTATTGCGGTTGTATGACCGCAGACGGAGTCAGCCTATGAAATGCCTGATCCTGGCGGCCGGATACGCCACGAGACTATATCCGCTCACGGAGAATTTTCCCAAGCCCCTGCTCAAGGTCGGCTCCAAGACCATCCTGGACTGGTTGATCGACGACATCGCTTCGTCCGGCCGGGTGGACGGCTTCGTGGTGATCTCCAACCACAAGTTTGCACATATTTTCGAGGATTGGGCGCCGGCAGGCGTGACGGTCGTTGACGACGGCACTTCCTCCAACGAGACCCGCCTGGGGGCCGTCTGCGACATCCAGTTCGCCATCGACCGGCTCGCCCTGGACGAGGACCTGCTCGTGATTGCCGGCGACAATGTGCTGGACTTCAGCCTGTGCCGTTTCATCGACTACGCGCAGTCCAAGGGCACGTCCTGTATCATGCGCTATTACGAGCCGGAGGAGAAGCGTCTGCACAAGAGTGGCGTCGTGGAGGTGGATGCGCAGGACCGGGTCCTGTCGATGGAAGAGAAGCCTGCGGAGCCCCGCAGCCACTGGTGCTGCCCGCCGTTCTACTACTACACGCGCGAGGACGCGCGGCGTGTCCGCGAGGGGATTGCCGCCGGTTGCGGAACGGATGCTCCCGGCTCCTTCATCGCCTGGCTGTCCCGGCAAGTGCCGGTCCACGCAATGGAAATGCCCGGCCGGCGCTACGACATCGGGAACCTCGAGAGTTACAAGAGCGTAAGCGACACATATAAAGGAATTACAGAGATTTGACAATCTCTGTTTTTTTATTATATTTGCATATTGTACAATGGGTGTTGACTATGCTTGAAGACATCAGGTCCAATATCGCCAAGTTGGTTGCGCAATACGAAGCCGAGAGGCAGCGGGCGGACGCGCTTGCCGAGCGCCTGGCTTTGAGCGAAGAGAAATGCCTGCGGTACAAGGAGCAGATAACCGATTTAAACCAACAGATAGACAATCTCGAGCTGATGCGTGCCTTCCAGGCTGCCGGGGATCCTGCCGAATCCCGGGAGCGGATAGGCAGGCTGATCAAGGAGATAGACAAATGTATCAAGCTGCTGGAGAACTGATATGGCACAGGACATTACACTGAAGGTCGCCGGCAAACCCTACCGCCTCAGCGCTGCCACCCCCGAGATGGAGCAGCTGATGCGCCTGGCTGCGCAGGATGTGACCGCGATGGTGACCAAGTTCGATGCCCGGTTTCCGGACAGCAGCCCCGAGGACAAGCTGGTGTTCGTGGCCATCCAGGAAGCCGCCGGCAAGCTCTCGGCCCAGAAGAAGATGGCCCGCCTGGTCGAAGAGGTCCAGGCTTTGGAAGGGGATGTCGCCGCCTATCTGGATGGGATGAAAAAGTGATAAGCCGTCAGGCCCAACTTCTGAAAACAACAAGTTCTTCGGAACCGGGTCGACTCGACCTGAGGAAGGCAGGCCCGCTACGACGGGAAGCCCGATACAGGACGGAGCCCAAAACATGATCAGAGGCTTTCTGAAAGCTCGGCTGACGGCTTTTTTCCTTTCAAAACGGTATCTGCCCCGCTGAA
>JAEEGL015585693.1_pt1 | contig 10331 bp, 8 predicted proteins | sample 9134231 | NCBI WGS metagenome assembly JAEEGL01 (sample SAMN16246548, study PRJNA631951) | gut metagenome | biome: gut microbiome; feature: rumen; material: fiber-attached | host: Bos | place: Iran: Karaj | collected 2018-10
ATTGGACCTGCGCCCCTGCTTCACTACACTTTCCCCAAAGTGCTGGAACCTGGCGCCACCGTACCCTACAACCTGCAGTGGGGGTTTAGGACCATGAAGTGGACCGGCATCGTCAGTTCCGTTAAGGAAAACAAGATTACGGTGCGTCTTGGCGAAGGTCCGTTCCGCGGATTCACCGCAAAGCACAACTTTGTAGACGAAGGGAACATGACCGCCTGCTACGACGAGATGAGTTTCCAGGGGTTCACCGACATTCCCGAAGAGACCTTCGCCGCCATTATGGACAAGGCAAATATCGTGTACGGCATCTATGCTCGCAAGGACACTCGGGACATGATGCTGGCCTACGAGGCCCAGAAAAAGACCCAGTCCATCGAAGCCCTGGATCAAAGCGCTACCGCAGGCTAAGGGTTTCTAAAACCTGGGGATTTCCATGTACGCCACTCTAGAACAAGCCCTGCTTGATTTGGAAAAAGCAGGCCTGTTGAAGCGTGTCCACTGCGAGGTGGACCCGGACCTGGAAATGGCGGAAATGGCCCGAATTGCCTTTGAAAAGAGCGGACCAGCCCTGCTGTTCGAGAAAGTGAAGGGGAGCAAGTTCCCCGCCGTAGCGAACCTTTACGGCACACGGGAACGGATGGATTTTCTGTTCCGCGACACCTTGGAAAGTACCAGGGCCGCCGTGCTGTTCAAGTCGAACCCCGTAGGATTTTTCAAGCACCCGCATCTCGGTAACCTTGTACTGGCGGCCAAGGCCGGACTGCACAGTCTGCCGGTACAGAGCGGGAACATCGCCGACTTCGAAGAATGCTCCCTACAAGATTTACCGCAGGTCAAGTGCGCCCCAGAAGATGGCGGAGCATTCCTCACGCTGCCTCAGGTGGCAAGCCGACCAGGCAAGAAATCGGGTATTCTATCCACGAACCTGGGGATGTACCGCATCCAAATTTCTGGAAACGAGTACGCCAAAGACGAATGCGGGCTCCATTACCAAATCAAGCGCGACATCGCTAAACACCACCAGAAAGCCATCGAAGAAGGCCGCCCCCTGAAGGTAAGCATCTTCTTGGGAGGACCCCCGGCACACACGCTTGCGGCCATCATGCCCATGCCCGAGAACCTGTCGGAACTGCTTTTCGCAGGGATGCTCGGCGGACGCCGGTTCCTTTACTTTACTCATGACGGTTATCTGATTTGTAGCGATGCAGACTTTTGCATATTGGGAGAAGTGGCCCCAGAGCTGAAACCTGAAGGTCCTTTCGCAGACCATGTAGGTTATTACTCAGGCAAGCATCTGTTCCCCTACCTGAAGGTAAAAAAGGTCCTTTGCAAGAAGAACGCCATCTATCCCTTTACCGTAGTGGGCCGCCCTCCACAAGAAGACACGCTTTTCGGAGAATTCATCCACAAGATTACTCGGCCCATGGTGCCCGCCTCGTTACCGGGTGTCCATGCGGTCCATGCCGTAGACGAAGCCGGAGTACACCCGCTTTGCCTGGCATTAGGCTCGGAAAGTTTCAGGCCCTACATCAAGCCCGAAGAGCGGGAACCCATGGAGCTTTTGAAAACAGCGAACGCATTGCTCGGATTCAACCAGGTGAGCCTTGCCAAGTACCTGATGATTGCCGCCAGAGAGGACAATCCCGAGCTGGACGTGAACAAGGTTTCCGAGTTCTTTGCCCACGTGCTCACGCGGGCTCGCCTAGATAGGGACTTACACTTTCAAACGTCAACAACCGCAGACACGCTGGATTATACCGGAGGCTCGCTGAATCACGGCTCCAAGCTGGTCATCGCCGCCGCAGGACCAAGGATTCGCGACTTGCGGAATGACACCGCCGACCTGCAGAGCCTACACCTGCCTACAACTTTTGCCGATGCCAAAATCGTGATGCCCGGAGTCTTGGCGCTGAAATGGAATGGTGGCAGCGCAAGTTTCGAATCCGAGATAAACTCTTTAAAGGAATGCATCGCAAGCTGGAATTTCCGGGAGAACTACCCCTGGATAAGCGTGGTGGACGATACGTCTACCCTGGGCATGGAATGCCCGCAAACCAACCTTCGCGACTTTTTGTGGCTGACCTTTACCCGTTCAGACCCAGCCCATGATTTGTACGGCCTGAACGAACGGGTAGAACAGAAGCACTGGGCCACCGATGCCCCGCTAATCGTGGATGCCCGAATCAAGCCCCACCACCAGAAAGCCATCACCTTCGACAAGGCCGTGAGGGAAAAGGCCATGCTGAAATTGCAGGGTATACTATAGAGGTCACCGTGTTCAAGGTTTTACCCAAAATAATCCTGACAAGTTTGGCCTTCGCGGCAGCAACAGCCTCCTCCGTATACGCCCACGGACACTGTGGCACCATGCAGGCGGTGGAAAGCTGGATAGAGAACAAGGGAAAGGTCACGACGGCCGCAACGGCTACGCAAGGATCCTGCGAACCCGAAGACTACTACGATTCCGTCTATTCCCGCACAACCGCCCATTTCCAGATTTTCTATGTACTGAAAGGGCCTCACTCCACCACGGAAAAATTTGTGGACAGTCTTGCCATCAACCTGGAAAAAGCCTGGGACCTGCACGTAACCAAGAACAAAATGCGCCCGCCCCAAGGCAGGGATACCACAGTGCATTATCTAAAGCCCGTAAAAAAGGGCCTCTACGGCGTGGAAGTTCTGGAACTGAACCTTGTCCGCAATCCTAGATTTGTCCACGGCAAGACGGGCTTTTGCGAGGACTGTTTTGCCGTTACCAATTTCGCGGGCCGGAGCAACTGGCAGATATCAGAAATGATGATCGACAACGACTTTATGGTTGTTGACACCTACGAGCCCAAATACGACACCTTGAACGGTAACGGCAGGAAATGTACTTATTGGGAATCTACCAAGCCCATCACTAACGCTTTTGAAAAATACTCCTACGCCGACAAGTGGGACAAGGCTATCCGCGTCACGACATTCCATGAACTTTACCACGCTATTCAGGTTCGCTACTTGAACCCTTACGAACACATGAATTTCTGGTTCGAGGCTTCTGCCACCGGCATGGAAGAAGTAGGAGCCTCCGAAGTAAACGACTACTTCCGCTATATTCCCGATTTTTACGGACAGGTGGGAAAATCACTGGATGAGACATCTTTCCCCTATGGAGCCTCGCTATTTTTCCTGTACCTTCACAATCACATTGACCATCTGTTTGACAAATCCATCTGGGAAAATTTCTCCAAAAATCCCGAAGGAACGTTTCGGCAACAGCTTTCTCAAGCTCTAGTATCTCGCGAAAAAAATCCTCAGGACATCTTCCAAGATTTTGCAGAACGCCTTTCTTATTCCGGAAAGAATAGCGGGGCGGTAGATTCCAGCGCCTGGTACTCTAAAGATCAGCCCTATTGGAATAGTGTACCATACAACTTTACCGTAGACGGTTTCAAACCAGACTCTTCTATATTCGCCTACAATTACTATGTAGGGGGCATACCAGACCTTGAAAACTATGCTGGCAAGGCATCTGTGCTCTTATTCAAAGACGGCCATGCCCAACTGCGAAAAATATCCAACATAAACACGCTAGATACAATCCGCACCGAAAGTTTTTCCGCAGATTCCATTCTCTGGATCTTCAGCCGTTTCGAGAATCCCTCGCCCCTGCCCGGGAAACTAGCCACAAAACCTCTGCGGGCCTACCCCACGCCTTGGCGACACGGAAATTTGTGCTTTGCGCCGCTCCCCCCGGATAAGAAATTTATCGAAATCCGCAACCGCAGAGGCGACCTGATTTTCCGTGAGAAATACGACGGTGAGACCCTCTGCCTGGACGAAGGCTTCGTAAAATCCAAGATGGTTCCCGGCGTTTACCGCTACAGGGCTGGTTCCAGCGGGAAAACCAAGGACTTGATGATTATCTACTAGTCCCTAATTTCTAAATTTGACAGCACAATGACTATAGATGAAATTGAAAAGGAACTGTGGAAAGACGCTCAGGAACTTGTCAAGCAGGAGCCCCTTTCCCGTTTGATGCTGGAAGAACAGGTTTTGAACCGCAAGGACTTTGCGGATATGCTGGCGGTAACGCTTGCCTGCCAGCTGGCCGGTGAAGTCATTGACCGAACCGAGCTGGAACGAATTTTCAGCGAGCTGTACAACAAGCACCCCGAACTTTTGGATGACGCCATTCACGATTTGCGCGCCACCGTACTGCGCGATCCCGCCTGCACAGGGTACCTGGAACCACTGTTGCTTTTCAAGGGTTTTCAGGGCCTACAAGCCTACCGCGTAGCCCATGTGCTATGGGAAGAAAACAGGCGTTTTCCGGCGAAAATGCTCCAAAACATCATCAGCCGCAAGTTCGGCATGGATTTTCATCCGGCCGCCAAAATCGGCCACGGGATTCTCGTGGACCACGCCACCAATATCGTCATCGGTGAAACGGCCGTAGTGGGCAACAACGTCAGTTTCTTGCACGGAGTGACCCTTGGCGGAACCGGCAACGAGGTCGGAGACCGTCATCCGAAAATAGGAAACGGCGTGATGCTGGGCGCCCATGCGCAGCTTCTCGGGAACATCCATATCGGTGACTGCGCAAAGATCGGCGCCGGAGCGGTAGTCTTAACCGACGTGCCGCCCCACACTACCTACGCAGGGGTCCCTGCCGTAGAAGTGGGCCACCCCGACGACGAGACGCCCAGTTTCAACATGCAGCAGGACTTTACACGGGACTGCAAATAGCGTTTAGAGGCTAGGGGCCAGGATCTAGTGGCTAGAGCGAACTCCAATAAGATCAAGTTCATCTGCGAAACTCTAGACGAGTTGTTTCCGAATCCACCGATTCCACTGGATTTCAAAAGCCCCTATACGCTTCTGGTCGCTGTTGTGCTCAGCGCCCAATGTACAGACGTGCGGGTAAACCAGGTGACCAAGGTTCTATTCAAGGAAGCTGCCACCCCTGCCGCCATGGTCAAGCTCGGTGTAAAGCGCATAGCCGAAATCATCAAACCCTGCGGTTTTTTCAACACCAAGAGCGTAAACATTTTCAACCTGTCCAAAACCCTGGTAGAAAAATTCAAGGGAAAGGTTCCCTGTACCTTCGAGGAACTGGAAGCCCTGCCCGGCGTGGGCCACAAGACCGCAAGTGTCATCATGAGCCACGCCTATAAGATTCCCGCATTCCCAGTAGACACCCATATTCACCGTCTGGCGGAACGCTGGGGACTAAGCGACGGTTCTACCGTGGAACAGACCGAGAAAGACTTAAAAAAAATATTCCCTGAAAGCGAATGGGAAAAGCGGCACCTTCAAATTATCTACTACGGGCGAACTTACTGCAAGGCCCGGGGTCACAAAATAGAAGATTGCCCCATATGCAAGCGCATTGCAAAAAACTGAAAATTCTAAATTTGAGCCATGATTCTCTGGACTTTTCGGCACACAAAGCCATACAACCCTAAAGATGTCTGCTATGGACAGCTGGACTTTGACGTATCGCCCTCTTTTCAGGAAGAATCAAAACTTGCCATAGACGCCTTTCTCAAAACAAATGCGAAACCCACCAAGCTTTATAGCAGCCCTCTGCTCCGCTGTTTACGCCTAGCAGAGGCTGTTTCGAAAGCCACCGGGTTAGCCATTGAAAAAAAGGACGCTCTAAAAGAAATCAATTTCGGAACATGGGAAGGCCAAAAACTAACCGCCGTCCCCAAAGCCGAAATGGCCGCATGGGTGCAAAATTTGAGGGGTTTTCGTTTCCCGCAAGGCGAAAACTTTTACGATGTCGACAAGCGTGTATCTAGCTTTTTGGACTGTCTCGAAGACAATGGTGAATTTTTGTGGGTGACACATGCCGGGGTCATCGCGGCCTTGCAGCATTTCGCCTGCGGACTTCCCGACAGTCAGTTTGTAGAAGGCGAATTCAGCTACACTATGGTCAATCGTTTTGAATTCAAACGTAACGCCGACGGACATTATCGCGGAAACTTTATCAAAATACATGACGGCATACAAATGCCGCCGCTGCCCCTAGGTTAGAAGTCTAGAGTCAGTAATGCCTGCGCCCCGCCTGTAAGACTCGGCAACAAGGCCAAATGAATCGGATTGTCAAAATCACTCAACAGAGCGTCTACGGCAGCATCGCCAATAGAATACAAATAAATTAAAGCTATTCCCCAGATATACTGGTTTCTGTTTTTGCGGTAGTAGGTGGTGCGCTCAGCAACACGCTCATAATCTTCAGAACTAGGACTTTCAGCCTCCATAATGTGCTTACGGCCGACATAATAATCGACCATCTTTTGCGAAGTCCATATACTCGTGCTGGCCCCAATAAGTCCCATATACAACAAACCAGCCTTGCCAAATTCGCCATTATACATCTGCCCAAAACCAGGAATCAATCCCCAAAGAATGGCTTTTTTCATGCTGCGGAGTTCTACACTCCTGTAATTGTTATTCCACCAGATTCCAAAAGCATCAAACATTCCATACAAATGCAATCCAAAAAGCCATGCATTTTCTGCAATGCGCAGGTCCTCTTGCTCTTTTTTCTTGTCACTTTTTTCACGAACGCGATTAATAAATTCATTCCGTTTCTTTTGATACGAAAAAATACTATCCCGGTCTGCAAATGCAAGTTTCTTGGTATATACCGCTACGGAGTCCTGAAATGGCCGAGCCTGTTTAAGCACCCTATCCTTTTGAAACGCCTTGTTGTAATAGACTTCATAAAACAAAAAGGCCTCTATGCCGGTAATAAAACCGCCCCGTATATAATGCTCCGTATAATAGTGTCCACCACCTGGAAATATGCTAAAGAGCATGGTCAAAGCCAAGGAATTATGGCTGGTTGGGACATCCCATTCATTTACCGTAAGAGTATCAATGGATTCAATGCCAGTCTTGCCTTTCTGCAAAGGGTCGCTCTGAGCAAAAAGCGGCACCGCTCCCAAGCACACAAAAAGAGCTATGTAGGCAACGAATTTTACCATTGAGGTGGAATATAGAAAAGTAGCAGGGCTGTTTCAAAAAAAGCAGGCAATTTGTCTTGACAGAAGCTTATTACAAGTGTATATTTGTGCAGTATGGAAGACAAACGCGTCATTTCTCCCGGCAAAAGCTCCATGGACGAATCCGAGATGGAGCAGACACTCCGCCCCCTGAGCCTTGATCAATTCACAGGGCAGGCCTCCATCAAAGAGAGCCTTTCTATCGCCATAGAGGCGGCGAAGCACCGGGGCGACGCATTGGACCATTGCCTGTTTGCTGGCCCGCCGGGCCTTGGAAAAACGACCCTAGCCGGGATTATCGCCAAGGAGATGGGGGTGAACATCCACATCACTAGCGGTCCCGTGCTGGAAAAGGCCAGCGATTTGGCCGGACTTTTGACAGGACTTCAAGAAAACGACGTGCTGTTCATCGACGAGATTCATCGGCTGAATCGCACCGTCGAAGAATACCTCTACCCCGCCATGGAAGATTTCCGGCTGGACATCATGCTGGATTCCGGTCCTGCCGCCAGGAGCGTAAACCTGCCCCTCAAGCATTTCACCCTGGTAGGCGCTACTACCCGAACCGGACTCCTGACCGGTCCCTTACGCGATCGTTTCGGCCTGCAATACCGTCTGGAGCTTTACGACGAGAAGGACCTGGTGCAGATTCTCTTGCGGAGCGCCAAGATTCTCGGGATCGAGCTTACGGTCGACGCCGCCAAGATTCTCGGTGGGCGTTGCCGCGGCACGCCCCGTATCGCCAACCGCATTCTAAGGCGGTGCCGCGACGTGGCCCAGGTCCGAGGCACAGGAATTATCGACCAAGAGGCAGCAGAACGTACCCTGCAGATGCTGGGCATCGATGGCGAGGGCCTGGACCCCATGGACCGCAAGATCCTCTCCATGATGATCGACAAGTTCGACGGTGGACCCGTAGGCCTGAACACCATCGGGGCTGCTCTCGGCGAGGAAAGCGACACCCTAGAAGAAGTGTACGAGCCCTACCTGATACAGAAAGGCCTGCTTGCCCGCACCCAACGGGGTCGTGTGGCCACAAGCAATGCCTACAAGCTGCTCCACAGGGAAATTCCGAACAGGAAAAACCCCGAGCAGATGGAACTGCCGCTGTAAAAAATCCCAAAGTTGCGTTATAATAAAGGCCAAAAACAAAAAAAGAACCTCCCGAAGCAAATGCCGCGGGAGGTTTTAATTTTCAATCTGTTTTAGTTAAAGGAGTCTAGATTCGTCCTGAAGATCTTTCAACCCCCGCACCAATGTCACATTTTTTGTTGGTTTCTTTGAATATAACGGTGTATGTTGTACCCTCAAGAGAATTACTGCGTATATATAAACAAGTCGAGCCAGCAGTAGTAGAAGAACACCGTTCTGTATAGCCATTTAACCCAGTGGCTACAGACCCATATTCAAGCAACTCTGAACATGGATAATTGGTAGCCGCTTTACTCAATTCCACCACCTTACCTGACTCGAGACTCAATGAATAAGCATACCATTTTACATAGGAATCCAAGAAGCTGAAGGCATCTTGACGGCCCCAGGCTGTTCCGAACACCGTAATGTTCTTTTTCACACCATTTGGCGTAACGGCTCCCATGCCATAGTCAACGGAATTCAGGGTAACAGTTGCAGTCTTGGTAGCCTTGTCCGTATTTTTATTCGTGAATTCCCAGACGCAATCTCCGATTTCATTTTTACTAAGCGAAGAACCTTCCATCCAAGAAATATCGCAATTGGACGCATTCGCTACAGTCAGCCTTGTGGTCGACGAGTCATCATCAACAAATATACGGGTTTTAGTGGCGGTGATAGCAATGCTATTGATCACACCATTCAGGCAGTACTTGGTAGTGGGGTCATAGGCCGTACCTCCGCAAAGATAGCCCTCCTCAACACTGGAACTAGACTCTTCGACGCTGGAGCTGGATTCCTGGACGCTGGAGCTGGATTCCTCGACGCTAGAACTAGACTCCTCGACGCTGGAGCTGGACTCTTCAACGCTGGAACTGGATTCGTCTTCGCTGGTGCCGCCAACAGAACTGGATGACGGAGTTACGATACCGGTCATATCAAGTACTTGCCGATATACATATAGCTTTTGGCCTCGCCGAACAACGTTATAAAGGGTATAATCTTCTCCTTCCAAAATCGGGCTGTCTGCACTGCTCGAAAACAACGAATCCGTTTCTCGCAAATTTCCTATCTGCATAACAGCTTCAATTGCAGCTACCTGAGCAGCGGGGGCTTCTTCTAACATATCCTTGGCAGAAAAACCAGTCATGCCATTTTCTGCGAATTTTTTGGTAATGCTTTCGACAGTAATGGTCGCCTCATAATGGAAAGCGGCTTTACAAGGGAAATCCAGTGCAATCGGGCATTCCTGACTTTCAGCTTTTGTCCAAGTAACACCACTATTCAAGAAAGACAATCCAGCAGGACCCGATATTTCCGTAGAGGTTCCACCTGCCGAACTAGAGCTTTTTCCTGAACCGCTGCCGCTACCCGAACCAGAACCGCCACCCGAGCCACCGCCCGAGCCACCATTATCCTCGCAACGGCTACCGGTACATTCTTCATCTTCACTCTCAGAACTTTCCGGTTCCTCGCTGTCGCTAGATTCAATATCCTCGTCCGTTTCCTTACTGCTTGAAGACTTGGGCGCTTCGGGTACGCTAGCCTTCAGCGTATTTTCCAGTTCTTCAAGCATGGCCTTGATTTCTTCTTCATCCAAGTCTTCCTTGAACTGTTCCACGGTGGCAGAGTCGGTTATTTCCACCCACTTATTCTCAAAGCAGGCGAAATACGCAGTGTCCACCTTGGCCACTTCCATCGAGCAGGAATCAGGAAGCGAAGCCTCATCCCTGAAGGAGGGAATTTCAAAAGAGGTACTGCTGGAACTGTCACCGCAAGCGAACATGCAGATTCCAGCCACTAGACCGGCACCTACCCAAAGAATCTTTTTCATAGTGTTATTCTCCTTGTCTTGTTTACAAATACAATGTAAGAAAAAAGAAAGCAGCTCTCCCGTTTTTTTTTGTGAAAAATCCCTGCATAGAAGCCTTTTTTTTTGTGAAAAAGGCCATCGTTTCGTTATAATAAGGGCCAAAAACAAAAAAGAACCTCCCGAAGCAAATGCCACGGGAGGTTTGTCTATCTATATGATTAAGCTTAGTCCTTGACGCAACGGACAGAATTAAATTCTTCTTTGAAAAATTCTCTCAATTTAGCATCAACAAATTTATAGTATACCTGTAAAGTAAGGACTTTTGTATCGTCTGTTTCAAAAGAACTCCAAAAATGACTCCAGAAGCCCTGATCCGTAAAGGACACTCC
>JAEEGL016629967.1_pt1 | contig 10331 bp, 8 predicted proteins | sample 9134231 | NCBI WGS metagenome assembly JAEEGL01 (sample SAMN16246548, study PRJNA631951) | gut metagenome | biome: gut microbiome; feature: rumen; material: fiber-attached | host: Bos | place: Iran: Karaj | collected 2018-10
AATGCGACGAAACGGTAAGGCTTGATTACGGGAGAGAGTTCAAAGCATCGCTCTCCGCCGCAAGCGCCGCGTCGATACTCGCATACGAGGTACTCAGACAAAATAAAAGGTCGTGAAATTCACGGCCTTTTTTGTATAATTGAAAAGAATCGGCTAAAAATAATATCGCACAAGATCAATAATACGAGGTGATATTATGACAAAAGCTACGATGAGAACGGCAAAAGGTATGATCGCAGGTATCATGGTCGGATCGGCAGTATCGGCTATCGCGGTCTATTCGATGAAACCGAAAGCGGGAAAGATGTTGCGAAAGAAGGCCGCTAAAGCGCTCGACAGTATGGGAAACGTCATGCAAAACATTGCGGAATACACAAAGTAACTAAAATTATTTGAGGGGCGAATAATCGCCCCTCAAATAATTACCTCAGATTTCCTTGATGCTGTTGAGAAGATCCTTAAGATTCTCAAGATCCTCAGCGGTAAGGGTGATGCCCTTGCCCATTCTCTCATGAGCCTCGTCCCACGTCCTGAGATCGTAGACGGGTTCTCTGCCGTTCCAGCTTATGAGGTTGAGCTCTTTGATCCAACCGTTGTTGGGCTGAGATACAACACCGAGGGTTTTGACTATTTCATACTTGAATTCCGGCATTTCCATTCTCCTTTATATTAAATTATTTCAGAATACGAATATTTCGGGAAGCCCGTCTCTCCACTTGAGATCGATCTCGCCTTTTATAAGCGGGAGCAAATACTCGAGGGCTTCATCGGTAACGTTGTTTCCTTCTTCGTTTATAAAGCTGTCGGGAACGGTGCGAACTGCGTTCGCGATACCCGATATATCTTTGGGAACGAATGATACGGAGTAATCCTTCCCCTCCGCTCTCTCTATTGCCATCATGCATCCGGTCGCGCCGTCAACGGCGGCTCTCGCCGCTGCCGCACCTACGCCGAACGCTTCGGAAATATCCGCGGCGGAAGCGATATGAGCGGCGCATCTCTGAGAGATATTGAGTTCTACCGAACGCACCTTGCAGCCGAGCTTTTCCTTTACGAACAGTTCAAGCGCCTTTCCGGTACCGGAGAGATATTTATGTCCGAATACGTCGGCGACTCCGCTTTGAGTTCCTTCTCCGACGTAGACGCCGTTCTTATCACGAAGTCCTTCGGAAACCGCTATCACAACGTTGGGATGCTTTTCGAGAGCACATTTTACGTCCTCAAGGAAAGAATCGAGGGAAAAGGCTCTCTCGGGTAAATATATCATGTCGGGAGCAAAACCGTTCACGATCCTGCCGAGTCCGGAGGAAACGGTGAGCCATCCGGCGTCGCGTCCCATTATCTCAACTATAGTGACTGCGGGAACTGTGTAAACGGCGCAGTCTCTGATTATCTCCTGGACTGTAGTCGCTATGTACTTGGCGCTTGAGCCGAATCCGGGCGTGTGGTCTGTACCGCAAAGATCGTTGTCGATGGTTTTCGGTACGCCGACGACTCTTATCTCATAATCGTGTACTTTAGTATATTCCGTGAGCTTTGCGACGGTGTCCATCGAGTCGTTGCCGCCTATGTAAAAGAAGTATCTTATATCGTACTTCTTAAACAGATCGATCAGTCCCTCGAAAAACGCGGGATCGTCAGCAGGTTTCGGAAGCTTTTTTCTGCAAGAGCCGAGCGCCGATGCAGGAGTATGAGAAAGAAGTTCCAGCTTTTCTTCCGAGCACTCACCGGAGAATGCTTCCGATATATCGATAAGGTCTTCCCTGAGAAAGCCCTCGATACCGTTTCGCATCCCGTATACTCGGCCTACACGATCCGACTTAATAAGCGCGGAAATGACTCCCGCAAGGCTTGCATTGATAGCCGCCGTCGGTCCGCCCGACTGTCCGATAACGGCGTTCCCCGTCAGTCTTTGCATTATTACCTCTATTATATAATATTATATTATATATAAAGTGTAACATACATAATCTCCATTGTCAATAACGCGTTATAAAAATTATTAAAAACTTGCCGCAAATCGACAATTTTTGCTTGAGATAAGACTTAAAATCGAATTATAACACATAAAAAGGACGTGATATATTGAACGGATCGGTAAAGATTCTGGAATGTAAAAAGAAAGGGGACGAAATGTGGGTAAAGATCACGGGTGACATCGATCATCACACAGCCAAAACAGTCAGAAAGAGGATCGATTCCGAACTGTTTATTTCAATGCCGAAGGAAATATGGCTCGATCTTTCAAGCGTTAATTTCATGGACTCCTCGGGGCTCGGTCTGATACTCGGCAGATACAAGACCGCAACGGAGCTCGGGATCGGCTTTTACGTATACGAGCCAACGGATGCCGTCAGAAAGATCCTGAAGCTCTCGGGATGTGAAAAAATAGTTAATATTGTGCAAAAGAAGGTAATAAAATGAAAAAGAAAATGAAAATACTGAACTTTGCAATTCTGCGCTTCCCTTCAAGATCGCAGAACGAATCGCTCTCGCGATCGTTCATGTCGATCTTTCTCATGCAGGCAAATCCGACCGTTGATGAGATTTCCGATATAAAATGCGCAGTGTCGGAAGCCGTGACGAATTCCATCGTTCACGGGTACAGGGGAGGAGAGGGCGAGATAAAGATGCGCGCAGTACTTACAGAGGACATGATCCTGACAGTAGACGTATGCGACAAAGGATGCGGCATCGAGAATATAAAAGAAGCGATGACTCCGCTGTTTACAACGAACACCGACAACGAGCGCTCGGGAATGGGGTTCACTGTCATGACGGCGTTCTGCGACAAGGTAAAGGTATATTCAAAGGTCGGCAGAGGAACAAGGGTGAGACTTATCAAAAAGCTCGGGCAAGAAGATACATAATATGGAGCGCTCCGAAAAATATAAAAATAACGAAGAGAACCTTAAAAAGGCGGAAAACGGAGACGAGAGCGCGATCGAGGATCTGATACGCGACAACTATACGCTCGTTACTGCTGTGGCAAGAAGATTTACCGGCAGAGGCTGCGAGACAGAAGATCTGATACAGATAGGTCTTATCGGTATGCTCAAGGCGATCAAAAGCTTCGATTCTTCGCGCGGAACGATGTTCTCGACGTACGCCGTTCCGATGATCATGGGCGAGATCAAAAAATTCCTGCGTGACGACGGTTTGATCAAAGTAGGACGGATCCGAAAGCAAAACGGGTACTCGGTCATGAGAGCTAAAGAAAAGTTTTCAGCGGAACACGGCAGAGAGGCAAAGCTCTCTGAGATATCTCACATGACAGGTCTGTCATGTGAGGAGATAGCGGAAGCGCTCGAGGCGATCAGTCCCGTTACTTCCCTGTCCGCTGTGATAGGCGAAGGAGACGAATTGACGCTTGAGAACACAGCGGCAGTATCAGACAGTCCGTTTGATGAAGAAATCGAAAAAATGGCGCTCTACGAGTCTCTGAAGACGCTGAACGATCTTTGGAAGAAGATCGTCATTTTCAGATATTTCAGGTCTCTTTCTCAGCAAGAAACGGCAAACAGGCTCGGACTGACTCAGGTGAAAATTTCAAGAGAGGAAAAAAAGATATTTAAATACCTTCGCGAAAGGCTCGAAGGTTAAAGAACGTCATAAACGAAAAACGGCACCCCGAAGGGTGCCGTTTTTTATGTTTGTTATGAGATAAATATGTTGCTGTCGCCGGTAGGTACGTAATAACAAATTCCGTACTGTCCGTCCGGTGCTACATACTTGCAGCCCGAATTCGTCGTAACAAATATCGTCCTTCCGTGGATAGTATATCCGCAGCTGTCATATGTCTGCGAATCGGGTCTGTAGACGCAAGCACTTGCAAAATTGGAATTAATTCCGAAACTATCAAAGTTAATTTCAGGTCTAGTATATGTCTTTTTCATTATCTTATCCTCCTTTACAATAACTCTGATCAGTTTCCTGCTACAGCCGCTTTGAGCGCCTTGATGTCGCGGACATTGACCGCGCCGTCACCGTCAGCGTCTGCTGCGAGGGCTGCGAAGAAATCGATTTCTACGCCTGCTACGAGTTTCTTGAGAAGAACAGTGTCTTTAAGGTTGATGACACCGTCGTCATTAAGGTCGCCCGACTTGACGTTGCTCTTGATTACTGCAAGAGCGTCGGCAAGGAGAGTTTCCTCATCTGCTCTGACGACGCAACCGAAGGGGTGCTGATCGCCATCGGAGATCACAGCATTAGCATAGGTAAGCTTGATGTTCGTAAGACTGAGAGTGGAAGCTCTCTTGTCTACGTTTGCGTTGCGGATCGTAACAGTAGCTCTGTACATACCGTCATCGCCTCTCGTCCAGGAATCAGCCGTAAATGCAGACGAGAAATCATAGAACATATCAGTACCGGTAAGTACTTCGTACTGTACGCCGTTGACCTCGAGGATCGGAGCTTCGGGATCGCCGGTCTCTTCGTCGAATACGTAGTCAAGAGCGGATGCTCCTACAAATACGCCTGTCGGGATCTCGTCAGCCTCGATCTGAATTCCTACGTAGTGGGTCTTGCCCTTCATGTAGACTTCGTTCTTAGGACCGTATGTCTGGTAATCTGCTTTAATGTTGTTGCCGTCGGGCTTACCTACGAAGTAAACTGCGGAACCGTCCTGCATGAGATCGCCGATCTTGTAGATCTCGTAGTTGAGTTCGCCGTCCTGCTCGTAGACAGCCTCAGCTGTATCGTCGCCGTATGCGGGATCATAGATCCTTACAGCGTCGAGCCAGAATCTCGTAGCGACTACATTGCCGTTTTCGTCGTATTCGACCAAATCATTATGACCGTTAACAACTCCGTTAATAACTGAACCTGTAGTATGAGCGTACGAACGGTCGTAAACGGGAGTGATAACCGCAGTGTACGTAGCGTGATCAAGTCCTGTCACATGGATGATCGGCACCTGATATACAGCGTCGCCGTCCGTAGTCCTCTGCCAACCCTTTGCATTGTCGTACGTGTATCCTGTGAACGAATCTACAACGTAACCGTACTTGAATGCACCGGTCTCATCGTACAGGTCTACGAATACGAAGCCTGTATTGTAGCCGCAGTGGCTGATCACGTCAAATCCCGTACCCGTGAATGTGAACTGTGCACTTCTGGAGCAGTCATCGTAATCAGTGATATCGATGTAGTGAGAAGCGCCGCCGCTGTACATGAGCGTTGCGGACTCGTTGAGAGTCTCGGAACCGCCGTAGACGTCGTCGAGGATAGCTGTTGTTATATCGGTCGTATCAACGTCAAGCGTCCAGTCTTCTTCGCCGGGAAGGAACGTGATGAACGGGTTAGTATCTTCGAAGTAGATCGTCGTTGCGGGAACGAGTGTTACGTCCTGATAGATGTAACCGTTATTCGTTCTGTCGGAAACAGCGTATACTGCGATGAACTTAGCTTCAAAGTCAGACTTTGTTGCAAATACTGAAATGAGATCGTTTGCGTAAGTTGCCGTGAAACCGTCGAACGTTACGTCTTCGATCGTCGCTCTTGCATCAGCGTAAGGCTTATTTGTCGCAGCGCCCTGATCGAGAACTTCGGAAATACCGGCAAATGTGATCGTATAATTATTGCTTGCCTCTGTCAATGCAGATACGTAAGGCGTGGGAATGTCGATCTTAGCATAGTCGAGAGCAAGAGCTGCGGGAGCTGCAAATACAGCCTGGTTGTAGTTGATCTCTATTACCTGAACGTTTTCAGTATCTGTAGCAATGATCGGTGTTGCAGGATTTTCCGGATCGGGGTCGTAACCGAAGGGTTTCTTGTCGGGTACAGGGATCTCGCTGTTCTTATTGGCAGTACCTTCCTCGTCCTTTGTAGGATCATATTCGCCGTCGAAGGAGTACTCTATCTTGTAGTTTACAGTATCGATAGCGTAGTAAACTTCAAGAGTTGTTGTTCCCGTGATAGAAGGAATGTCAGCGCTCTTGGATACGAGGTGATGATCAGCGGGGCACTTGTTCGGATACGTTGCCGTACCGTATGTGATAGCCGTGCCGTAAGGAACTGTCTTATTCTCTGTAAGCGTACCGTCAAGCGTACCGTTGATGTAGTACAGAACGGTGTAGCTTATCTGGACTCTTATGTAGTGAACGTCGATCACCTGATCTGCCGTGTTAATAGTTACTGTCGGGCTGTATGTGCCGAGTTCGTAACCTGTCGGGAGATAATCAGGATATACAGTTGTTCCGTATGTGATCGTTGTTGCTTCAGTAGGACCGCCGGTATACGTCGTGAACGGTGTCGTCGTGCTGACGTCGTCTTTGAAGTATCTTACAGTGTACGTGTACGTAGCGTTCGTCTCGTAGTAAACCTTGATGGAGTTGCCCGTCGCGGTTACTTCAGCAGACTGTGTGGGACTTGCGTTACCCTTGTCGACATCGTTTACAACGATCGTTTCAAGGTGAGCGCCGGCAGGAGTCTTGTCAACGCTGGAGAACGTATCGCCTACAGGCTTATAAACTTTGTCTGTAGAATCAAGTTCACCGTCTACGTAGTACTCTACAGTCGTGCCGTATCTCTTTTCATAGAGATAGAGTCTGTTTGTATCATACTTATCAGCGATAAATACGTTCTGAGCGATGATACCGTCAGCGTTGATAGCACCGGAACCTTCAGTAGTGTAAGGCTTAGCCGTCGGGTTACGGTAGAAAACGTTACCGTTATTTACTTCGTGTCCGTCAACTTCGACCTTATCGAACGTATCGAAGAGCTGGAATCCGGTATCCTTGGATACAGCGTAGAGGTTATCTACGAACGTATCGCCCTGGAGATGCTGTACAGTGTAAGCTGTATCGTCCTTGCTGAACGGACGAACTCTGTTATCGTGAGAACCATCGTCGTAGTTAACGTCACCGAATCCGAGTTCAGCCATCACGGAAGCGGGAAGACCGATACCTGCGGGGTTGACCCAGCTCCATGCGAACAGCGTGAAGAACTTTCTGACTACTTCGTTATTTTCGTTTACGAAATAGTTTGCTTCAGGCGTGTTATCAGGTGTGTAATATGCCCAGTTATCAACTGTGAGAACGAGCGCACCGTCGACATAGATTCTTGTGCACTTCTCTGTGCTGTTCATCGTACTGTCTATTCTGAAGTGGTGCCATACGTCGTTACCGTACGTGAATCCGGGGATCTGAGCGTAGCCGACACAGAGCTGTCCTACCGGATCCCAGCTGTGAGCATACTGCGCACCTGCGTTAGCAGCGCCGCCGGTTGTAGCTTTAGAAGGTGTAATGGCAAATACGTAACCGTTGGTGATAACGATACGTACACCGCTGACCGTACCGAGAGAAGTATCGGGACGCATGATTGCCATAAGAGACGAATAGTCAGACATAGCAAAGTCAAAGTCTATCGTACAGCTCGGATCAATATAGTGGCCGGCCGGAATATCGGGAGTAAAGTAGTTACCACTCTGATCGGTGTAGCCGGCAACAGGCAGATACAGACGTTCGTAAGTTTGGCCGTCCTGGGTGATAGTCTGTTTTGTGGTGAACTGATACATACCCTCGCCGGGAATTGTGAAGCCCTTAGTCGAAACTATATCCTTGAAGTCGAGGTACTGACCGTCGCTGCCGAGGATCTGGGTACCTACGCCGCTGCTTACGGACTGATTTCCGATGGTACCTTTTGCAGCTACGATGGACTGGAATGTGAAGAGTGTATCGTCAGAACCGATGTTGTGGTGGATCCATTCTTCGTAATCGCCTGTTGCAGCTTTTCTGCCCCAGAGGTACTCGGAAGTCTTTTCGTTGAAGAATGACTTATTGTTGCTGTATTTCCACTGAGAAGTGAGACCTACGTTAGTAACGTATGTACCCTGAGCGTCAGTTGCAAAGGAAGCGGGAAGTGCCTGGAGATAAATGTTGTCGTTATCAGCAACACCGTCACCGGGAGTCGCGGAAGCGATATAACCGGAATCTCTTGTGTTGGTATTAGCGATAGCATATGTGCGGCCGTTTGTCGGCATGTCAACATAGTAGTATCTGATGTCGCCCTGCTCAACGTAAGCGTCGTTATGGCCGTTGCAGCCCATTACGCAGTTACCGTTAGCGTCATAGTAATGTCCGACTGCGGGGATAGCGCGATCTTCCGTCGATGCACAGATCTTACATGTGTAGCGGCGTGTGCCGTCTGTTGTACATGTAGGATCGGTTATCAGAACGCCTGTATCCCAATCGTGATGTCCGCCTGCAGCTTCGCCTGCCTCGCGGTAAGTCTCACCGCACGTTAAACATGTATAGAGGGTGTAACCATCATCGACACATGTCGCTGCATGAACAGAACCTCCATCCCAGTTGTGGGTGCCGGAAACAACTTTACCACATACAGAACATGTTCTGGAGTGTGTGCCGTTCTGAGTTCCGTTTGAACCGGGAGTAATCGTCCAAGTTGACGGGAAGTTGTGAGCCTCTGTCTTAACGTCGCCGCATCTTGAACACGTAGACGTATGGTTTTCACCTGCGTCAGTCCATGCGCCGTAAGCGTGACCTGCAGGATCGGTTTCATTCAATTTATAATCCTGACCGCAGCTCGAGCAGTGGTAAAGATCATAACCGCCTTCAGTACACGTAGCCGGAACTGTTCTTACAAACGTACCGGTATGCTCATGATATGTAAGTCTCTTCAGAGTCACGCTTTTAGCTGTGGTAGCCGGAGTCTCACCTGCGTTCTGTGCATATGTAGAACCGGTGAGCGTACCGCTTGAATAATTCCAAACAAAGCGTGTTCCGTAAGAAGCTGTAGTACCGCCTGCGTCTACCTGAGCGTAATGAGCGATAGAACCGTCCGGGTTCGCCGCATAGATCTTACCGTCAGATACTCTCTGAAGGAAGAATGAATCGCCTGTCTTGTGAAGAATGTAAGAAGTAGCGCCGTCGTCCATGGTGTAGATTTCACCATTGACGAGGTCAGAAGCGGAAGAAACAGTAGTCCATGTTGACGTTGCGCCGGTTACTTCTCTCTTCTCGAAGAAATAGGACTTACCGAGCGCCTCGCCCTGACCGTTCCAACCTCTGAGGAAGTTGGCGCCTGACCAACCGTAGTAGAACATCTGAGAATACATATTACGGTTGACGTCAAAGTTACCGATCGTAGCGTTCTGAGCTCCGCTTATGCAGAACTGCGCGAACGGGAATCTCTGAGAAGGATAAAATCCGCTGCCGCCCTGGTCTGCCTGCCACTTTGTGTACCAGTCAAGAGCGACTCTTGCGTGCGGGTTGCCTGCTAAATAAACGTACGCAACGTGGATTTTGCTGTTGCTGTTTACATCGAAACGAATGTATTTAACGGATCCGGTGTAAACTGCACCTGCATCTGCCTGACCGAAAGCACTGGGGATCTCTACGAAATTCCAACGTGAAGCAGGAAGGTAAGCATCGTTGTTGAGATTAGCAACTCTACCGCCGATATAAGCTCCGTTAGCCGCACCGCTGAACATCTGATAAAACTCCATATCATTGTTCGCAATGCCGACATTGTGAGCAGTGAAACCACCCATCTGGTATCCGTTAACAACACCGTTGTTAACAGCGAGTCCACCGTCATTGTCGGGATCCGCAGAGAATTTGAATATTACCTGAGGGTCGTACGATGTAGACGCTCTTGAAAGCGTTACGAACGTACCGGCATTTACAGCAAGTCCGCCGTTCGAAGCCGGAATGTTAAAAGTTCCAACGTATGCGTTGAAAGCAGCATCCGAGTTGAAAGACTGCCTCGAGTAAGGCGAATAATTATCATGCATCGGATCCTTTGTGACTGCCATAGGCTGAGGCGTTGTGCCGTCTGTGCCGTAGCTTACGTCATAAACAGGATTGTACAGATATGCGCCGGAAGCGGGGTTCTGAAGCATATATGTCGCCTTAAGAGAATTGACTGCATTTCGTCCGGGAACAACTGTCCACTCTGCCTGTGCAGTCGTTGAGCTTTCAGCAATCTTGTTGCCGGAAACTGTAAGGGGAATGCTTGAAACAGGGGTTCCCTCCCCAGCATTAGCCGCTACAGAGAGAGCGTTTACGCTTCCTGAGGAGCCGTTGGCAATGATATAAGTCTTGCCGGGCTGAACAGAATCAGCGAGAACGTACTCATAAGTCGGCTGATTTGCCGCACTTGCCACAAATGCCGTTGCGGGGATCATGGATCCGAGCATCGCCATAAGCAGCAGTACCGAGATTAAGACTTTTGATCTTTTTCTCATAACTTATCTCCTTAAATAAAATTTTTATAATTGAATATTATAAAACTATTCATTTAATTATAACCTTTCGCGCGGGCGTTGTCAATACCGTATAAACAAAAAATGTAAAAGAACCGGACTTAAA
>JAEEGL016885586.1_pt1 | contig 10331 bp, 8 predicted proteins | sample 9134231 | NCBI WGS metagenome assembly JAEEGL01 (sample SAMN16246548, study PRJNA631951) | gut metagenome | biome: gut microbiome; feature: rumen; material: fiber-attached | host: Bos | place: Iran: Karaj | collected 2018-10
AACCAACGCGTTCCCCGACGGAGGAACCGTTCCCCTCGCGACGGTATATCAGGCGATCGGAACCACCGATATCGATCTGATATTCTACATCACCTACGGAAGCGTGACTTACCAGAAATCGCTCCAGAGCTGGCAGAACGATCCCGATCTCAGCAAGTGCTCCGCCATAAAGAACGGAGACGCTTACGACATGAAGCTCAGCTGCTCTTACGGATCCACTCCCCAGCTTCTCGACGCGATGCAGGAAGTCTACGCGGCGGTAACGAAGATCATCGACGGCAGAGAATACACTCCCGTCACGATCTCCACTTTCACCGACTACAACGGAAACAAGACCGACATCACATTCACCCACATTCCCGAAAGGGTCGTCTGCGGATGCAACACCGCCCTCAATCTTCTCCTCTATCTCGGACTCGGAGACAGAATCGTCGGATGTTACTACAACGAAGAGCCCATCTGGGAAGGTGTCCAGAGCGAGTACGACAAGCTCGTGGAGAGAATCGGCGCCGTGGACGCTGCAGGATCCCAAAACATCTCCGGAAACATCCAGACCAGCGTTCTTTTGTCCTGGCAGCCCGATCTCGTGATCGGATGGGTCGCCTGGGAAGAGGGAAAACTCGGGACCGAAAAGTTCTGGAACGACAACGGATGCAACGTCATGTCTTTCAACAGCATGACCTCCGCCGACTACAGAACCATCGAGCTCATGAAGATCGATTACGACAACGTCGGAAAGATTTTCAGCGTCCGCGGAAAGACTACCGCCCTGTACAACGAGACCGTTAAAGTCATCGACAATATCAGGGAGAGCCTCAAAGGAAAGGAGACCGTCTACTACGCCCTCGTAGACGGAGCGGTGAACACCGAGAAAGGTACTGTCAGGTGCTACAAGAACTCCAACTTCATCGCGTCTATTCTTAACTCCATCGGACTAACCAACGCGTTCCCCGACGGAGGAACCGTTCCCCTCGCGACGGTATATCAGGCGATCGGAACCACCGATATCGATCTGATATTCTACATCACCTACGGAAGCGTGACTTACCAGAAATCGCTCCAGAGCTGGCAGGATGATCCCGATCTCAGCAAGTGCTCCGCTATCAAAAACGGCGATGCCTATGATATGAAGCTCAGCTGCTCCTACGGATCCACTCCCCAGCTTCTCGACGCGATGCAGGAAGTTTACGCCGCGGTTCTGAAAATAAACGCAGAGAGCTGATCCCGCCTCAGGGCGGGATCTCTCCCAAACCTTTTTTTCTGTTCAACCGGTAGATACGATGGAATTAGGAAAGATCTCGACGGTGGGGCTGATTGCCGTCCTTATCGTCGTTATGATTGTCATCACTTGCGTATCCGTGTTCATAGGCGCCGTCGATGTTCCTTTCGATACGGTCGTCCGCGTTCTCGCTCACAAATTGTTCGGCTACGGGGATATTTCCGATATCCCCACGTACATGGTGTCCATAGTCTGGAGGCTGTACACTCCGAGAGCGCTTCTCGGGCTTATAGTCGGAGTGGGGCTGGCGATGGTCGGAGTCGTAATGCAGGCAATGGTGCAGAACCCTCTCGCCGATCCGTATATCCTGGGTATTTCCTCGGGAGCATCGCTGGGCGCCACCTTCGCCATTCTGATGGGCGCTACGGTCCTTTCCGGAACCGTTTTCCAGGGATTCGGCGTCGAAGCGTTCGCATTCCTGGGCGCAATCCTCTCCTCCGCTTTCGTTTTCATTCTCTCGGCCATAGGCGGAAAGATGACTACGACGAAGCTTATTCTGTCCGGAGTGATCATATCGTCCCTCTGCGGCTCCGTCTCCAACATCATCGTTTATCTGGAGCCGAACGCTGAGGGAATGCGCTCTCTCACGTTCTGGCTCATGGGTTCCCTGTCCACGATCGATTTCGAATCCGTGAAAGTCTGTCTGATCGCAGTGGTCGTCGGGCTTTTGTTCTTCGCCACCCAGATGCGCAATCTCAACGCGATGATGCTCGGCGATTCCACCGCCACCACTCTGGGAGTCAATCTCTCCAGGCTCAGGATGGTCTACATCGTCATGACGTCCGTCGTGATCGCGTTCATCGTCTGCAAATGCGGAATCATCGGGTTCGTGGGCCTCATCATACCGCATATATCCCGCGGTCTGGTCGGAACCAACCACTGGAAGCTTTTCCCGGTGGCTATCCTCATAGGGGCGATATTCATAATGCTGGCCGACATTGCCGCGCGTTCGCTGTCCTCGTCGGAGATTCCGATAGGGATCATCACGTCGCTGTGCGGAGCGCCGGTATTCGCGTACATCATGCTCAAGAAATCCTACGGATTCGGAGGGGGCGGGGAGTAATGAAGCTGAACGTAGAGGACGTCAGCATCTCCGTCTCCAAACCCCCGAAGAGGATCGTGGAGCTGGCGACCCTTCACGTGGACGAGGGGGAATTCGTGGGTCTCATCGGGCCTAACGGGTCCGGGAAATCCACCCTTCTGAAGACCGTATACCGCATTCTGAAGAAAGAAAGCGGATCCATCGAGCTGGACGGACGCCCTCTCGAATCTTTGAGTCTCAAAGAGAGCGCCCTGATGATGTCCGTCGTCACCCAGCACAACTACTACAACTTCGATTTTAAAGTCGAGGAAGTGGTCATGATGGGACGCACGCCCCACAAGAAGACCATGGAGCTGGACAACGACGAGGACCGCAGGATCGTGGAAGACGCCCTGGAAAAAGTCAATATGCTCCACATGAAGGGAAGGAATTTCTCCTCTCTTTCCGGAGGGGAGCAGCAGAGGATTATTCTGGCCAGAGCCCTGGCCCAGCAGACTCCCTGTCTGATCCTGGACGAGCCCACGAACCATCTGGACATCAAATACCAGCTGGAGGTGCTGGATATCGTCAAGCAGCTCGGATGCACCGCGCTCTGCGCCCTGCACGATCTCAATCTCGCCGCGGAGTACTGCGACAGGATCTACGTGCTTCTCGACGGGAAGATCGTCAGGAGCGGAACTCCGGGAGAGGTCATCACCGAACAGATGATCGAGGAAGTTTACGGCGTGAAAGCGTCCGTGGACGTGCATCCCAAAACCGGAATGCTCAACGTGGTATACTACCCGGGGCACGCCTCCGGGCCAGGCTCAAACCGATCGCGGGCCGGATCCCTTTCCGGATCCGTCTCCGCTTTATTCTTGAACAATTCCTCCGACTCCGCACGGGTTTTTAAAATCAGCCGTCAGTCCGGTTCCGGCATCGGAAATTTAAAAGCGTTTGCTATAGTTAGGGGAACTGATTGCAATGAAGATCGAGGTCAGATACGGGAGGGACGGAGTCCAGGCTGCAGAGATACCCGACAAGAACTACATCGGCACGTTCTATCCTAAAGACGTGGAGTGCGGCGACCCCGATGAGGTTATCGGCAGCTCCATCGACTCTCCAATCGGATACGTTTCGCTTGAAAAATTCCTCGAGGGCGGTAAGGACATCGTGTTCATAGTGAACGACGGAACCCGCCCCACTCCGACGGCCAAGGTTCTGGACGCTCTTTCGGGGAGAATGGATCTCAGGAAGGCCAGATATCTGGTGGCGACCGGAACCCACAGGGATATGACGCAGGAGGAGTACGATTTCGTTTTCGGAAAGCATTACGGGGAGCTGAAGGACCGCATCATCTGCCATGACGCCAAAAACTCCGAATGCGTTTATCTCGGAACCTCCAAGAACGGAACCCCCATGGAGGTCAACAAAATCGCCGTGGACGCCGACCGTCTGGTGATAATAACGTCCGTGGAGCCTCATTATTTCGCGGGATACACCGGGGGAAGGAAATCGTTCCTTCCGGGCGTAGCGTCCTTCAGAACGGTGGAAGCTAACCACAGGCTCGCGATGTCGAAGGAGGCCCAGTCATTGGTTCTGAAGGGAAATCCGGTGCACGAGGATATGATGGACGCCCTCGAGGTCGTGAAGGACAAGAAGATCTTCTCCATCCAGCTGGTTCTCGACAGGCATCAGAACATTTACAAAGCCGTCTCCGGAGATCTCAACGGGGCCTTCGCCCGCGCGGTGGAATGGGCCGACGAGGTGTTTTCGGTTCCCGTTCCGGAAAAGGCCGATGCCGTCATCTCCGTCGCGCCTTATCCCATGGACGTCGATCTGTACCAGTCGCAGAAAGCCCTCGACAACGGAAAATGGGCGCTGAAGGAGGGCGGGACTATAATCATGGTATCCAAATGCAGAGAGGGCATCGGCCACGCCACCTTCCTGACCCAGCTCTCATCCTCCAAGGATCCCCGCGAGGTCCTCGAGAATCTGAAGGCCGGGTACAAACTCGGGTATCACAAAGCGGCCAAGATGGCGGAGATAGCGACGTGGGCGAAGATCTGCGCCGTCACGGATCTTGATCCGAAACTCATATCCGGCGCCAACATGACTCCGTATTCCTCGCTGAAAGACGCGGTGGACGGCGTTCTGAAAGAGAATCCTTCGGCCAGATTCATCGTTCTGACCGACGGGAGCGTAACCATTCCCAGCGTCAAGGGATTCGCCGCGGATCGTCTGGAAGCCGTCAGGAAAGCGGTCAACGTCTGCACCATGTGCGGCTTCTGCAAGAGCGTATGTCCCTCCTTCAAGGCGATCGGATGGGACTCGGCGCTTTCCAGAGGACGTATAATTCTCACGTACGGGCTGCTGAACGGCGATCTTCAGCCGGACGAGTCTCTGGTCAGAAACATGTACACCTGCACCACATGCGCGGACTGCGTCAGGAGGTGCCCCTCCAAGGTGGACATAGTGGATATAATCGAGCTCTGCCGCGCGGATCTGGTGAAGAGCGGAAATATCCTTCCGAAGCACAAAGCCATGTGCGAGAACATCCTGGAATGCGGAAATCCCTACGGGGAGAAGCAGCCCAGGCGCGAAGCCCTCGGAAAGACTCCTCATCCCGCCGAGATAGGGTATTTCGCCGGGTGCACCGCGACGTACAGATCCAGAAAGACCGCCGAGGCGACTATTTCCATTCTGGAGAAGCTCGGGACCGACTACACGACCGTGGACGAGGTGTGCTGCGGCTCCGTCATGCAGAGGGTGGGATGGCCTCAGGAGGACGTCACGAAATTAATGAAAAAGAACGTGGAGGCGATCAAGGCTCTCGGAATCAAAAAGCTCGTGCTGGCCTGCGCCGGGTGTTACAGAATGTTCAAGATCGAGTACCCCAAGTACGTGGAGGTTCCGTTCGAGGTGCTCCACATCACCGAATTCCTCGCTTCCCAGGATCTGAAGCTGAAGCCTATGGAGGGAAAGGTGGCGACTTACCACGATCCCTGCCATCTCGGAAGGCACTGCGAAGTCTACGAAGCTCCCAGGGAGGTCATCGGAAAGATTCCCGGACTGGACTTCAGGGAGATGGAGTACAACCGCAAATTCAGCCATTGCTGCGGAGGAGGGGGCGGAGTGAGATCCGCGTATCCGGAAGATTCCATGACCATAGCGTCGGCCAGGCTGGACGAGGCGGATTTCGCCGACGTGATAATCACCACCTGCCCGTTCTGCGTCAACAACCTGGACTCCGCCAAGGGGGACAGGAAGGTCGAAGTCAGGGATCTGACGGAGATCGTGGACGAGCTGCTATGAAGGATCCGATGGCGGCTTTCCGGAGAGGGAAGGCCGTCATGGGAATTCTCAACGTCACTCCCGATTCTTTTTCGGACGGAGGGCTCTGGGCCAGGCCGGAGGACGCCGCCGGGCGCGCTTTCCGCATGGAGGACGAGGGCGCCGACATCATCGATATAGGCGCGGAATCCACCCGTCCCGGCTCCGTTCCGGTCAGCGGGAGCGACGAAGCGGCCAGGCTGGTCCCGGCGCTCAGGGAGATCGTTCCCTCGCTAAGCATCCCGGTTTCCGTGGATACGATGAAGACGGAGGTCGCGGAGAAGGCGATCGGTCTGGGAGCGGATATGATCAACGACGTTTACGGTCTCAGGGGCGAGGGTATGGCCGAACTCTGCGCCGGATCGGGAGTTTCGGTAGTCATAATGCACGCTCCCGGGGATCCGGGAAATTTCCATTCGGAGATCATGGGGCAGAATTTCATGGAGGAGATTCGCTCGTTTCTCAGCGGGCGCGCCCGGGCGGCGGAAGAGGCCGGCATTAAAAGCGGCAGAATCGTACTGGATCCGGGGATAGGGTTCGGAAAGGACGCTTATCAGAATCAGGTTATTCTTCGCAGCTCCGGATTCTTTTCCGAAAAATATCCCGTTCTGGCGGCTTCCTCGCGCAAAAGATTCCTCTCGGTCATGTATCCGGGAACCGATCCCGACGAGGCGTCCGCGAGGGCGGCCCTGGTCTCGGTGATCCACGGCGCGGCGGGGGTAAGGGTACACAACGTCGGGCGGACTGCGGATCTTCTCAGATTAGCAGGCCGACGGCGGCGATGATCGCTACCGAAGCGGCCGCCCCGATGTAAAACGCGTATTCCCTGAGTTTCTCTTTGCGCTCTCTGGCGGCGTGCGCCTCTCTGCAGATTTCGCTGCAGAACTCCTCTCCGAAAGGAACCGGGTCGCCGCAGTATCCGCAGTGGGAATGTTCCGGGAGCCTCGTCATGAACAGGCGGATCGCGGAAACGTATTTTAGCATTCCCGGCGGAACTGTCTCCTTCCGCAACCAGAATTAACGATATTATACCGTCACGGGGAATTTTATCCGGCTCATTCAGATCCCGGAGGCGGTGACAGGCATGGTGCGCTTCACTCTGAGAAACATAATGGAAAGAACGTCTGTGAAAATGGATCTGGGCGACGAGGATCCCTTATCCGAGATCAACTGCACGGCCTCCGAATACTGGGGCGGAGAGTACATATTGCGCAGCGGATATACCCTCCTCAGATCGGACGGGAAGGTCGGAGACTACATAAGAGAGGGCGACGTCATCGAGGCTCTTCCGGATCCGGATCGCATTTCGGAAGTGGAGACGTGGGGAAGAGACTCGGAACGCATGCGGACGCTGTAATCCGGCCGGCGGTTTTCGAAGACGCCGCAGCGCTCGCTGAAAATTCCGCCGGGGACCTTCTGGCTTTCGTATCCGGAGAGATATGCTCCGACGCCCGCGGGGAGTACCTGAGCGCGGAGCGCGTCTCTCTGATCAGCGAGAACTCTGTAGGAATATGCGTCTCCTACGCGGAGGGAGGAACTTATCCGTCCGAAAAGGACAAGGCCTTTTTCCTCTCCGTATTCCGGTCAGGGATCCTGATGGTCGTCGATCCCTTCGACGAAACAATAGCGTTTTACGTGCGCGAAGGCGGAGATATAAGAAAAGCGTCCGCCGTCCTGAGCGAGCGATCACACCCAGATCGCGTGGCGCTTGCGCATATCCTCTTCCTTGATGTTTCCCCGTTCCATTATCTCGCATACCAGGCACTCGAAGAATATATGAGCCGAAGTCTCGAAGGCGGAGCCCAGCGGAAGGGAGTCGGTGTTTTCGGGAAGGCTGAAAAGAATGACGGCGTCGGATACTCTGGCGAGCTCGCTGTCCGGCGTGGCGGTAAGGGAGATCACCCTGGTCCCGATGCGTCCGGTGATGAGGGCGGTCTGGACCACGGAGGAGGTTTTCCCGGTGTTCGAAAGCAGAATTATCAGATCGTCTCTGGTGGTTATGGGGGTGGTCATCTCCCCGATGAAGTGGACGTCGAATCCGAGCTGCACCAGGCGCACGGCGAAGAGCTGTCCCACGAGCCCGGATCTCCCGGAGCCGTAGATGAATATGCGGCGGCTTTCGAAAATGGCGTCGAGCAGCATCTTCACCGATCCGGGACTGACGGATCTGACGGATTTCCCGCAGATTTCCGTTATTGCATCGAAAGTCTCGCTGATTCTGTTCATTGGTTTTTACGCTCTTCTTCGCTTTAGCGACTTTTTTGGTAAGAACTCTCTCGTGGATGATCCTCATGTACATTGCGTCATGCTCGAGCAGAGGGGATGTGGATATGATCGTGGCGTCGGGCTTCATCTCGGTGAGGGCTTCGGCCAGATAGTCGAACTTGATGTCCCCCTTCTTGATGGGAGTGAGTCTCTTCTCGTCTCCGTCGCCGTATTCCACTCCGGCGAACGCGGTGTGGTACTTTCCCCCGCAGTACGGTTTCACGGATTCCAGAAGGTTCTTGAAGTCGTCCGTGTCCATCAGGGAGCCGTTGGTTCTGGAGTGGTGGTGCGAGAAATTGACTACGGGAACCACGAGTTTGGGGAACTCCTCGCAGAGATCCAGTATCTGATCCAGCGATCCGAATACTTCCTGCTGCCCGGTTATCTCCACGCCCAGACGGGGCTTGATCTTGTTGTCCTTCCACCAGCCGCCTATATAATCCAGGCATTCGTAGATCGTGTTGTCCACGGTTTCGCGGTCCCTGTCTTTGTAGATTCCGAGACTGGTGACCACGATATCTCCTTTCAGAGCGTTTATGACTACCGCAGCGTTCTGGATGCTTCCTATGCAGGAATCGGAGAGCACCTCGTCCCCGAGATCCATGTAGTAAGGGGTGTGGATCGAGAGCTTCACGTCCAGATGCTTAGCGAGATCCCCTATGGATTCCAGCTCGCCGAACGTGCTGACCACGCTGGTGGACTGCATCGTTATGAGATCGTCGGCGTCATCGATGGGCTCCTCCGGATCGTATATGATCTCTTCGTCCCTGTAGATTCCCACGACGAAATCGGAGGTGATGTCTTTGAATCCCAGACCGATCTCGTCGATTTCCGGGGCCCGCACGTCAGTTATCGGCCTGACCATCTGTACTTCCAGCGCGCTGAGGCTCAGGTTGTGAACATCTCCGATACCGTCCTGTAGGGTACGGCCTTTGCAAGAAAGCGGGATTCCCGCCGGACCGAATCTTATCATGGGATCGGACGGGAATGTTTGCAGCATTATTAATCATTGATGGTCTGGATTCGCGGTCCGCGTCTGGCGTTTCTTCGCATACATTAAAAGCACGGGAGCCGATTTCAGAGGGGAGGCCCGCTATGAAAAGACTGATCGCAATTCTCATGACAGCCCTGATGGTACTGTCATCACTGGCTGCGTTATCTTCGGACGAGGCGTCGGCGGACGCGCCCCGCGAAACCGCGCCCGTGCCCGAACCAGCCGATTATCTCTACGTCCTGTCGACGGATCCGAGCAATATATCCGTCGAGGGCGTCAAAGCATCCGTGAACGGTTCCGCGCTGAGCGCCGTTTACGCATCGACCAATACCAACACGAGAGTCATCTCCGATTTCTGGAATTTCGATCCCGAGACGGGAATGGGTCCGTTCAATTCGTTCTACGCCGCGGTGAACATAACGGACGGCACCGGAACCGATAACGGCGAGAAGCAGCTGAATCATCACGAGGGTACGGTAGCGTTCGTTCTGGATCCGGAAAATCTCGGCAAGACGCTCAAGGGTACCGAGTTTCAGGGCAAATACAACATAATGCTGATCATTCCCGCCGTTTACTGGAAATCCGACGGTTCCAATCTTTACCTTTCCAGCTCCCCCAGCTATACCGCGGGCGGAACGGTCTTCTCCGGGATGACCGCATACGCGCATTCCGCCGGTTACGACAAAGGCCATTACGAGCTTTATCCGTATATCGGAATCGGCGTTTACGAGGCTTCGTTCGACAGCGGTCTGCTTCTGTCCGTAAGCGACGCAATGCCGGCCACGAACACTTCCCGGGAGGATTTCATGGGATATGCGAGCAGTCTCGTTCCGGCGCCCGGTTCGGACTACCAGCTGTGGAATTTCTACCAGTGGACTCTGTACAAAATGATGTCTTATGCGGTCATGGGAACCAAAAATTCCCAGGCGCTGCTGGGAGACGGCCCCGCAGTCGGTTCGGCTGCTTCCCGGACCGGTTACGCCGACCGTCTCGGACCGTACGAGCCCGGGACCAGTTTCTATTCCAAAATGTTTCTGGAGAACGCCTGGGGTTCCGTTTCGGAGTTTTTAGGCGATACATACATCTCGGACAGCCAGCTCTATGCGGGAGCAGCTCCCGGAGGACTGGGATATCCGCAGAGTTCCGGCGTATATCTTCCCGATTCCGGATGGATAACTTCCGCGAGTTCCAGCTCCGAGTTCTGGGATTTCCCCGCCGCTACGGGCAGCGTCGATTACCTCAATTTCAAAAATCCCGGGGATTACGTGTTCGCCGATACGGGACGGTGCGTGCTGACCGTCGGAGGAAACTGGGGCAACGAAAGAATGGCCGGAATAAGCTCGCTTTACGCCGCAAACGGCGTACATCCCTGGTTCCCCAACACCGGAGCGCGTCTCGCGTACATAATGTCGGAGGACGCGCTTTCTCCCGATTATTAC
>JAEEGL016985426.1_pt1 | contig 10331 bp, 7 predicted proteins | sample 9134231 | NCBI WGS metagenome assembly JAEEGL01 (sample SAMN16246548, study PRJNA631951) | gut metagenome | biome: gut microbiome; feature: rumen; material: fiber-attached | host: Bos | place: Iran: Karaj | collected 2018-10
AACGAGGGAAATAAGATTGGGCAGAACATCATGATTGAGTCGTTCCGCACCATTGCTGGCGAATTGAAGCGACAGGACTATCCCCTCGACCACAAATGGGCTTTGCTGCACGCCATCCACACGACGGCCGACTTCGATATGGAGAACATTCTCTATACAGACAACGGAGCTGTTGAGACATTATATAATAAGGTGAAAGACGGTTCGCTCAAGACCATCGTGACAGATGTGACGATGGTGACGAGCGGCATTCGCAAAGGAGCCCTTCAACGCTTAGGCATCGAAGCGAAATGCTACCTCAGCGCCCCAAGTGTGGCAGAGTATGCCTCTGCCAACAACATCACCCGCACCCAGGCCGGCATCCGTCTGGCCGTCGAAGAGCATCCTGATGCACTCTTCGCCTTCGGCAATGCGCCAACGGCCCTGATGGAGCTGTGCGACCTCATTCGCAAGGGCAAGGCTCACCCCGCCGGCATCATCGCCGCCCCCGTAGGCTTTGTGCACGTCCGTGAGTCGAAACACATGGTAAAACCCTTCAAGGATATTCCCAAGATTATCGTGGAGGGACGTAAAGGCGGCAGCAACCTCGCCGCCACACTCTGCAACGTTATCCTGACTTTTGACGACGCCGAACAACTGAAACCCGGACGCGACCTATGAAGTTTATCGTAATAGGCATTACCGACAACCCGCAGCCATTCTTCCCACCCGAGGTGTTGGAGATCATCAAGAACGGCAAGCTCTTCTCGGGCGGCAAGCGCCACCACGTGATTGTCGCCCCGTTGCTGCCTGCCGATGCCAAGTGGATTGACATCACCGTGCCCCTCGATGCCGTTTTCGAGCAATACATTTCTCGTACCTCGAACCTCGAACCTCGAACCTCGACCGTCATCGTCTTCGCCAGCGGCGACCCGCTCTTCTTCGGCTTTGCCAACACCATCCGCAAACGCATGCCGGAAGCCGACATCGAACTGTTCCCGACGTTCAACTCGCTGCAGATGCTGGCCCACCGTCTGGTCATGCCCTATCACGATTTGCGCATCGTTTCGCTGACGGGTCGTCCGTGGCCTGAGTTCGACCGGGCGCTTATTGAGCGTACGGAGAAAATCGGCATACTGACCGACCGCGAGCATACGCCCGCCGCCATTGCCCGGCGAATGCTCGACTACGGCTATTCTAATTACAAGATGTACGTAGGCGAACACCTCGGCAACCCATCTTCAGAAAGAATCACAACGCTCTCGTTAGAAGAAGCCATTCTGAACGAATTTGCTATGCCCAACTGTGTGATTCTTTCGAGATACGAGGTACGAGGTACGAGGTACGAGAATACTTCAGAGGCTGAGACGAGTGGCGTGCAGGGAAATCTCGTACCTCGCACCTCGCACCTCGCACCTCGACTTTTCGGCATCCCCGACTCCGACTTCACCCTACTCGACGGTCGCGAGAAGATGATTACGAAGATGCCCATCCGACTGCTGACCCTTCAAGCCCTCGACCTGCCCCGTCGTCACGTGCTATGGGACATCGGTGCCTGCACGGGCAGCGTCTCGATAGAGGCACGCCTGCAGTTTCCCCACCTCCACATCGAGGCCTTCGAGATACGCCCTGAGTGCGAGGCCATCATCAACGAGAACGCCCGCCGCCACGGTGCCCTAGGCATCGCCCTCCACATCGGCGACTTCCTGGCATGTTGCGACTCAGTCGCAACAAACAGCCCCCACCCCGACGCCGTCTTCATCGGTGGTCACGGTGGCCACCTCAAGGAAATTCTCCAACAGGTACTGACCGTCCTCGCTCCCGGCGGCGTCATCGTGATGAACAGCGTCTCCTCGCCTGTTGTCGACCAGATGACAAGCCGTCCCTCCAGCCGTCAGCTATGGGATGAGGTCTGCCGTGAACTCGGCCTGCAGCAGCAGTCCCCGCTACGCATCCAACTGAATGATTATAACCCAATAGAAATACTTAAAGCAACACAAAAATGATGAAGAAAACGATGATTCTTGCATCTTTGCTGATGCTCGCCGTCCATGCAGCGGCACTCACACCTTGGAAGAAAGGCGCGTTCGAAACCGGCCAGTACCGCAACCTCTTCGTCGAGATGGGCTACAAGCAGGCTGACGTCGACGCCAAAGTGAAGGAAGTGTTCAACGACGTGTTCCGTGGCCCCAACAAGGTCTACTTCGAGGTAGGCGACTCGATGGGCTACGTCTCTGACATCAAGAACAACGACGCCCGCACCGAAGGTATGTCCTACGGCATGATGATTGCCGTGCAGTTCGGCGAAAAGGACATCTTCGACCGCCTGTGGCGCTGGAGCAAGCGCTATATGCAGCATCAGGACGGCGTGCGCAAGGGCTACTTCGCCTGGAGCTGCAAGACCGACGGCACGCGCAACGCCCAGGGAGCAGCCTCCGACGGCGAGCTCTACTTCATCACCGCCCTCATCTTTGCCTCCAACCGCTGGGGCAACGACACAGGCATCAACTACAAGGCCGAGGCGCAGCATATCCTCGACTGCATTCAGCCGCACGACAACACATACCTCATAGACCCTGAGACCAAGCTCATCACCTTCACACCCGACGGCTTCGGCCAGCGTTTCACCGATCCCAGCTATCACATCCCGGCCTTCTACGAGGTGTGGGCACGCTGGGCCGACGACGGGCGTAGCGACTTGTGGAACGAGTGCGCCCAGAAGAGCCGCGACTTCCTTCACACATGTATCAATAAGCAGACGGGCCTGAACGGCGACCAGTGTCAGTACGACGGCAGCGAGATGCAGATGCCACGATTCCCCGGTATGCCACAGCGTCCGCAGGGCGAGTCTCCCCGCCGCAACGGCAACAACAACTTCCGCTACGACTCATGGCGCGTGCCGATGAACATCACGCTCGACTACGAATGGAGCTGCGCCGATGGCGAGTGGCAGCGCCAGTATGGCGAGACCATCCAGAACTTCCTCTACAGTCAGGGTGTCAACACCTTTGTCGACCAGTACCGCACGGACGGCACGCTCCCTGAGGGCTTCGAGATACTGCAGGCCGGCGGCTTCCGCAAGTTGCGCCACAGCATTGGACTGGTGGCCACCTCTGCCGCTGCCTCGATGATGTGCAGCCACGCAAAGAGCAAGGAGTTTGTCGACCACCTGTGGAACATGAAGCACGAGCCTTTCGACGACGGCTACTTCGACGCCTACTACGACGGTCTGCTCCGCCTCTTTGCCTTCATGCACCTGAGTGGCAACTACCGTATTATCACCCCTGAATCACAAGACAAGAAACCATGACAGAGAACCAGACGATTGCCATCTATACGCTCACGTCGGAACTGCACGACGAGAAGGCGGTAAGTGCCGTGACCAACGAATTTCTCGGAAGCCTCGGCATCGAGTATCAGCTGAAAGGCAGCGACTATAGCGACTATGGTCGTCAGACGCTCAGTCTGATTTACGTCAGGACAGGAGGCACGGAGGGCATCTTCCGTCGCCTGTTGCCTGAACTCCAAGAGAAATCGACGGCACCTTTCTATCTGCTGACGTCGGGCAAGAGCAACTCACTCGCCGCCTCGATGGAGATTCTCTCCTACCTCAGGCAACGCGGCATCCAAGGCGAGATTATCCATGGCAGTAGCCACTACATTGCCCGTCGCATCACCATCCTGTCGAAAGTGGCGCAAGCCCGCCAGACGCTCAACGGCACAAGACTCGGTGTCATCGGCGAGCCGTCAGACTGGCTCATTTCGAGTCATGCCGACAAAGAAAAGATTAACGAGCGATTAGGCATCACGCTGGTCGACGTGCCTATTCAGGAACTGATAGACGGCGTCAAGGCAGAGCAAGAGGACGCCATCTACAAGGCGCTGAAAACCATCATCGCCAAGTATCAGCTGCAGGGTTTTACCCTTCGTTGTTTCGACCTGTTGACGGCCGTAAAAGACACTGGCTGTCTGCCGTTGGCAAGATTGAACGCCGAAGGATATATAGCTGGCTGTGAGGGTGATATACCGGCTATGCTCACGATGATGATCAGCCGTTCGCTATTGGGTGTTTCGGGTTTTCAGGCTAATCCTTCGGCCATCAATCCCGAGACTGGCGAGATGCTGTTTGCCCATTGCACCATACCCCTTGATATGGTGGTGCGCTACGAGTTGGACACGCATTACGAGTCGGGCATCGGCACTGGCGTGAGAGGCTATATGAAGGAAGGCCCCGTCACCGTCTTCAAGGTCTCTGGCGACCTCACGCGCCACTTCATTGCCGAGGGCACTCTGCTCCGCAACGAGGCCAAGCCCGACCTCTGCCGTACCCAGCAGGTGATATTACTGAAGGACAAGAGTCTCACCAAGAGCTACTTCCTCAGCAACCCCATCGGCAATCACCACATCATCCTGCCTGGTCATCACCAGGAACTTTTAGAGAACATGCTATAAACAGCTATCATGAAAACAGCCATCATCACCATCAGCGGCGAAGGCAGGAACATTGCCGACCAACTGCTCTCACCACTCAAGGCCGACAGCATCAGCCGCAACGCCGTCGCCACCCGTTGGCACGACTACGATGCCTTCGTATTCATCGGCGCTATGGGCATCTGCGTACGCACCATCGCCCCGCTCGTCGACGACAAGCACACCGACCCCGCCGTCGTCTGTATCGACAGCTTCGGGCGCAACGTCATATCAGTATTAAGCGGCCACGTCGGTGGTGCCAACGACCTGACGCGCCAGATAGCCGACATCCTCGGTGCCCACGAAGTGATCACCACCCAGAGCGACAATGCCGGGCTGTGGGCACTCGACACTTTCGAGAAGCGCTTCGACTGGCCCGTCGCCAGCGACATCGACGACATGAACGCCTGCATCTTCGCCTTCGTCAACCGCAAGCCGACGGCCCTGCTGCTCGAAGCCCGCGACGAAGGAACAGACTACTTGGAGGCCACCAAGCCCGACCACGTCACCATCATCAACGACATCAGCGAGGCCGACCCTCGGAAATACAAGTTGCTGATTATCGTGTCGCCTTACAACCGCTCGGCACCCTATGGTATGCTCGAACTCCATTTCGTACCGATGGTGGGGACGATAGGCTTCGGACTGGCTCATCATCCCGACGACTACGAGTATATCTACGACGAGATTGACGAGGCCTTTGCCAATCGTGGCATCCTGCCCTGCGCCCACCGGTATTGCACCATCGACGTGAAAGAGGAGGAGGAGTTCTGTGCGATGCTCGTAGATGAATACGACGAAGAGGTGGTCTTCTATACTGCTGAAGAGCTCGCCGCCGTCGACGTGCCCAACCCCAGCGCAACGGTTGCCAAGCACGTCGGCACCCCCAGCGTCTGCGAGGCCGCCGCCATTTTAGGCTCCAATCATGGCCAGCTCATCATCCCCAAGGTGAAGGGCAAGAACTGGACGGCAGCCCTCGCCATCGACCGAAAGCATCTGAGCACCAAACAGACCCACCCCCAACCCCTCCCTGTAAGGGAGGGGAGTGATTACTCTCAAGACCAGTTCTGCGGAGAAACTATCTACTCTCCTCCCTCACAGGGAGGGGTTGGGGGTGGGTCTGGAAGGGTCAGTGGCCATATCGAGATCGTCGGTGCCGGCCCCGGCGACCCCGACCTGATCAGCGTCCGCGGCCGCAAGATGCTGGAGCGGGCCGACCTCATCCTCTATGCCGGAAGCCTCGTCCCCAAAGCATTGACCGAATGCCACAAGCCCGGTGCCGTCGTCCGCTCTTCTGCCGACATGAACCTTGAAGAGCAATGCGCGCTGATGAAGGAGCACTACGACCGCGGCCACTTCATCGTCCGCCTGCACACCGGCGACCCCTGCATCTTCGGCGCCATTCAGGAGCAGATGGCCTTCTTCGACCGCGAGGGCATGTCCTACCACATCACCCCCGGCATCTCGTCGTTCCTTGCTGCCGCCGCCGAACTGCGCTCGCAGTTCACCATCCCCGAGCGCACGCAGACCATCATCCTCACCCGTGGCGAGGGGCGCACGCCGATGCCTGAGCGCGAGCAGCTCCATCTGCTGGCCCGCAGCCAGTCTACGATGTGTATCTTCCTCTCTGCCGCCATCGTCGACGATGTCCAGGAACAGCTTTTGAAGGAGTACCCCGACGACACCCCCGTCGCCGCCTGCTACCACCTGACGTGGCCCGACCAGAAGATTTATCGTGGCGTATTGAAAGACCTTGCCAAGATTGTTCACGACAACCGTCTCACCCTCACCACGATGATCGTCGTCGGCGAAGCTATCGACAACCGCCAGGGCTTGTCAGAGCTCTACTCGAAGCATTTCACCCATCTGTTCCGTCAAGGAGAGGCATGATACTGGTTTTTGGAGGAACGACGGAGGGCCGCAAGGCCGTGGAGGTGCTCGAGGAAGCGGGTACACCTTATTATTATAGTACCAAGACGGGAGAGCAGGACATTGTGCTGCACAACGGACAACGCACGGACGGGGCGCTGGATGCCGAGGCTATGCGGCTGTTCTGCCGCGAGCACGACATACGGCTCATCGTCGATGCTGCCCACCCTTTTGCCTCACGGCTGCACGAGACGATTGCCAGCATGGGACTGCCCGTCGTCCGCTACGAACGCATCTATCCGCCACGCGACGAGGACATCACGTGGATTGACGACTACACGGATATCGTAGCAGCAGACTTACACGGAAAGACACTCTTAGCCACAACCGGCGTACAAAGCATCGGCAAGCTCAAGCATCTGGAAGCTCAGGGCGTGCGCATCGTCTACCGCATCCTGAATCGCGAGAGCAGTATTCTGTTGGCCCACGAGCAGGGGGCTACCGACGACCAGCTCTGTTACTACGAAGACGGCACGATGCCCTCGGCCGACGCCATCCTGCTGAAGGAGAGCGGTCTCAGCGGCGGCTTCGTCGAGAAAGTGGCCGAAGCCCGCGCCAAGGGCATGCGTATCATCGCACTCAAACGCCCTCCAACATTATCATTTTTCAATTCTTGCGTCCCTACGGTAGCAAGCGACCAGAGGTCGAGCGGTCAATTTTCCATTATAAACGGCCCCTACGGACTGCGGCGCACCGTGGAACGCCTGCTGCCGGAGTTTTTTCCGCTGCATAGCGGACTGACGACGGGGACGTGTGCAACAGCAGCGGCAGTGGCGGCAACGCGCCAGTTGCTCTATGGTGAGACGCCTGCCGAGGTGCCGGTGGTGCTGCCCAACGGCGAGACAATCATGGTGGCGGTGGGATATGAGGGAAAGGGCTGCGCCTACTGCATCAAGGAGGCGGGCGACGACCCTGACGTGACGAATGGCATTGAAGTAAGGGCGGAGATCAGACCCACCCCCGACCCCTCCCTGAATGGAGGGGAGTGGTTAGTGATAGAAGGCGGCGTGGGTGTCGGAAGGTTTACCCTTCCGGGCTTCGACTTCCCTCCCGGCTCTCCCGCCATCAACAAAGGGCCGCGCGAGATGATTCGCAATAATCTTGAAAGACTAATCACTCCCCTCCATTCAGGGAGGGGCCGGGGGTGGGTCTCGAGGGGCCGGGGGTGGGTCTTGAGGGGCCGGGGGTGGGTCTGCACCATCTCCGTCCCTCAAGGTGCTGAGATTGCGCGCCGTACGTTCAACCCCCGTCTGGGCATCGAGGGGGGCATCTCGATCATCGGTGTTTCGGGCATCGTAAAACCCTTCTCCGAGGAAGCCTTCATCGACTCTATCCGTAAGTGTATGACGGTGGCCAAGGCCAGCGGCACGGAGCGCGTGGTCATCAACAGCGGCGGCAAGAGCGAACGCTTCGTGAAGGCGCTCTACCCCGCCCTGCCCCAGCAGGCTTTCGTGGAGTACGGCAACTATATCGGCGAGACGTTGAAGATAGCCCACGACCTCGGCATCAGGCAGGTGACGTTGGGCGTCATGCTGGGCAAGGCCGTGAAGTTAGCAGCGGGACATCTCGACACCCATAGCCGCAAGACCACGATGGACCTTGACTTCATCCGACAGATGCTTCGCGAGGCCGACTGCGACGCCGACATCAGCGGCATCACGCTGGCCCGCGAACTGTGGGACATGCTGCCCGACGACAAGAAGCAGGACTTCGCCAAGACGGTCATCGGCCATTGTGCCGAACATTGCCGTCCGCTGCTGCCCGACGGCGAACTCACCATATTACTCATTGACGATAACGGAACGATCTATGGACTATAACGACCTTTTCATCGACTTCGACGACACATTGTACGATACCTACGGCAACGCCGTCATCGCCCTGCGCGAGACGTTCGAAGCCTTCCATTTAGAGCGCTGGTATGCCGACCCACAGGTGTTCTACGACGCCTATTGGGCAGCAAACATCGACCTGTGGAGCCGCTATTCACGGGGCGAGATCACGCGTCCCTTCCTCATCGTCGAGCGCTTCCGCCGTCCCCTCAGTGTGGGTGACGGCTTGCCCGTCACCGAATCCCTCTGCCTCGAGATGAGCGACCGTTTCTTAGAGTTCTGCTCGTCGAAGCCGGGCGTCGTCGAGGGCGCCCACGAGCTGATGGACTACCTCCGTCAGCGCGGCTACCGCATGCACATGACGAGCAACGGCTTCCACGAGGTACAATACAAGAAGCTGGCTGCCTGCGGTCTGCGCGACTATTTCGACACGATTATTCTGAGCGAGGACGCCGGGGCCAACAAGCCCTCGCCCCAGTATTTCGACTATGCGCTCAAGGTCTCTGGCGCCCGACGTGAGACAACGCTGATGATTGGCGACAACCTGAATACCGACATCGTAGGGGCCCACAACGCTGGTCTCGACACCATTCTGTTCAATCGTTGGGGCGTCGAACCGTCCGACGTGCCCACCCATACGGTGAACCGCCTGCTCGACATCAAGACAATCCTATAGCTGTTATTCGCCGACGTCGTTCTTGCGGCGGCGGAAGAGGACGGCGGCAATGACGGGGGCACCGACGAGTGCTGTCACCGAGTTCACGGGCAGCGCGCCTTCGAAGCCTGGCATGCGGGCAATGAGGTTGCACAGCAGCGCCAAGACGGCCCCGCAGAGGGCTGTGGCGGGCATCAGCACGCGGTGGTCTGAGGTACGGAAGATGGCGCGCGTCAGGTGGGGCACGGCCAAGCCGATGAACATGATGGGGCCGCAGTAGGCCGTGACAATAGCCACGAGCACGCCCGACGAGATGATGACCAGCATACGGCTGCGGCGAATGTTCAGGCCGAGGTTGGCGGCATAGTTATCGCCCAGCAGCATCAGGTTCATGGGTTTTACCAGGAGGCAGGCCAGCGGCAGCAGGACAGCCATCAGCACGATGAACAGCAGCATCTCGTCGCCCGACACACGGCTGAACGACCCCAGTCCCCAGACGACAAACGCCTTGACGTCCTCCTCGGGCGACAGGAACTTCAGCACGCCGATGATGGCGTTGGCCAGATAGCCTATCATCACGCCTATTATCAATAAGGTGACGTTTCCCTTGACCTTCTGCGAAATCCAGAGAATCAGCGACAGCACAGCCAGAGCGCCGACGATGGCTGCCACGCTCATGGCCGCATCGCCGAGATAGCCTAAGCGACTGAGTGCCACGCCGCCCAGCCGTCCCGACAGCAGGACGACGAAAGCCACGCCGAGAGCTGAGCCGTTGCTGATGCCGAGCACCGAGGGGCCCGCCAGCGGATTACGGAAGACGGTCTGCATCTGCAAGCCGCTGACGGCCAGTCCGGCACCGGCCATGATGGCTGTCAAGGCCTGCGGCAGTCGGCTGCTGAACACGATATTCGTCCATATCTCGTTCGACGTGTCGCCCATCAAGATACGGCACACGTCGCCCACGGGAATGCGCACCGTGCCGAGCAACAGGTTGACAACCAGCAATACCGTGATGGTAACTGCCAATACTATGAATAGCGGAAACTTCTTCATATTCTCGCAAGTTTTTTTTTCGACCACGAATTTTACGAATTATACGAATTTTGGCTGCGCGTTATTGTTTATTTATTCGAATTTCACAAATGAAATCGCAAGCGATTTCTTGTCGGCGCAAGCCAATTCGTTTAATTCGCAAAATTCGTGGTCGTTATTCCTCTAATTCGTTTAATTCGCTCAATTCGTGGTCGCCCATAATTCGTTTAATTCGTAAAATTCGTGGTCGTTATTCCTCTAATTCGTTTAATTCGTAAAATTCGTGGTCGTTATTTCTCTAACAACCTGTAGTACTTCGGTTTGTAGTCGGGTTCCACCAGTTCCGGATGGAAGATGGCGACGAGGTCCTTCAGCAGCACGTCGGGTTCCACGGGCGATAGTTCGTAGTAGGCCTGCTTCTTCATGTTGCAGTA
>JAEEGL010276227.1_pt1 | contig 10330 bp, 12 predicted proteins | sample 9134231 | NCBI WGS metagenome assembly JAEEGL01 (sample SAMN16246548, study PRJNA631951) | gut metagenome | biome: gut microbiome; feature: rumen; material: fiber-attached | host: Bos | place: Iran: Karaj | collected 2018-10
TCCCGCTGACGGTCCTCATCATATTCCTCGTCATTCTCAAATACACGATCCACCGTTCCGTCCTTTACGCTGGGGTCTCGATCATCGTACTCAACATCTTCAACAAGGAATATCGGCTCACCCCCGAGCGCATCTATGAGATGCTGGTGAAGGCCGGCAAGAGCATGGTGCTCGCCTCGCTGGCCTGCGCCACCGCCGGCATCGTCGTGGGCTGCGTGGCTTTGACCGGTCTCGGTCTGAAGATGGTCGGCGTGCTCCTTTCCGTGGGCCAGAGCAGCCTGTTTTTGACGCTGCTCCTCTGCGCGGCGGGCACGATCTTCATCAGCATGGGGCTTCCTCCGACCCCCGGCTATATCGTCGTGTCGATCCTCGCCGTGCCTGCGCTGACGAAGCTGGGCGTGCCGGCCCTTGCCGCGAACCTGTTCGTGTTCTATTACGCCTGCATGGGCCCCATCACCCCGCCCGTCTGCGTGGCCTCCTATACGGCGGCCGGCATCTCCGGGGACAACCCGATGCGCACGGCGTGGAAAGCGTTCAGCTTCGCCATTCCTTCCTTTATCGTTCCGTTCTTCTTCATCTACGCGCCTGCCATCATGGGCGACGGGACGATATTCGAGATCATCTTTGCGTTCCTGACCGGGTCCATCGGCGTCGTCATGATCTCTGCCTGCAACATCGGCTGGCTCATTGAGAAGCTGACCGTGCCTGAAAGGATCATGTGCGTGGCCGGCGGGCTGTGCATGCTGGTCCCCGAAACGCTCACCGACATCATCGGCATCGCGCTTCTCGCGGTGGTCGTGCTTTTGGCTACCGTGCGCAAGAGAAAAGCGGCCGCAGCAACCTGATCAAGGCATATCTGCAAGGGAGATGAATGAAATATGAGACTTTATGAGTATGAAGGAAAGAGCCTGTTTGAAGCGGTCGGCATGCCGCTGCCCAAGCGCGTCGTCATCAGTACGCCTGCGGAAGTTTCCCAGGCGATCGAAACAGTGGGCCTGCCCGTCGTCGTAAAGGCGCAGGTACTCCACGGCGGCAGAGGTAAAGCAGGTCTCGTCAAAGTGGCTTCCACGGCAGAGGAGGCGGAGCGCCTGTCTGCGGAGATCCTTTCAAAGATTCAGCCCGGGGAAAAGCTGATGCTGGAAGCGGCCTTCAAGGCCGATGCGGAAGCGTACATGGGCATCACCGTCAACGATATCATCGGCCGCCCCGTCATGGTCGTCTCAGCCTCCGGCGGCATCCACGTCGAGGAAGCCGCCGCCAGCGGCTCCGGCAAGATGATAAGCTTCGTGATCGATCCTGTGAAAGGCCTTGCCCGCTACGAGCTGCTGGCGGCCGTCAAAGAAGCCGGTTTTTCCGGCAAGATCGCCGTCAAGCTGACGGATGTGGGCATGAAACTGTACAAGGTCTTCGTCCAGTTCGACTGCGACACCGCCGAGATCAATCCCGTTATGATCAACACCGCGGAGGAGAAGCTGATCGCCGGCGACGCCAAGGTGATCACCGATGAATACGCCTATTTCCGGCAGCCCGAGATCTCCGCCATGCACGACGCCAGAAAGCTCGGCGACAGCAAGATCTGCTTCGTCGATTTGGGCGGCGATATCGCCATCGTCAGCGGCGGCGCCAGCGGCACCATGATGCTCTGCGATTCCATCAAGGTCATGGGCGGCGAGCCAGGCAATTTCCTGGACGGCACCGGCGGCAACTCCCCCGAGTCCGTCTGCGCCAAGAGCCTGGTGGTCCTCGAGAAGGCAGTGGGCAATCCCCGCTTCTCCTGCCTGCTGTTCAATTTTAATCTGACGGCTTCGTCTCTCGCCAGCATCGTGCAGGGCGTGTGCATGGCGGTAGACAGGAACAAACCGGATCTCCCCATCGTCGCCAGCATCCGCGCTTCCGGCGCGGCCCTGTCGCAGATGTCTCTGGAAGAAGCGAAGGCGGTCCTTGCCACGAAGGGCATCAACCTGGCACCGACACTGCAGGATGCCATCCGGAAGGTGGTCGAGATCTCCAAGGAGCGTAATGGAGGAAACAGGAAATGAGCATTCTTGTGAATGAAAACACGAAGGTCGTCGTATACGGCATTTCCGGAAAATACGGTTCCAATCAGACCCGTTCCATGTTACAATATGGCACAAAGATCCTGGCGGGCATCACCCCCGGCAAGGGCGGCGCGACCGTTCACGACGTGCCCGTGTTCGATACGCTTGCCGAAGTCCGCGCGGCGGGCCTCGATGTGAACACCGCGATCGTGTACGTGCCCGGCGAAGGCGTCCTTGACGTCGTCAAGGAATGCGCCGCAGACGGAAAGATCAAATTCATCATGATCGCGACCGAAGGCGTTCCCTGCCACGACGTCATGCAGTTGCGCGCCATCGCCGAGGCGAACGACATCTGGGTGCTCGGCCCCAACACCATCGGGATCATCTCCCCTGGCAAATGCCTTGTCGGCTCTCTGGCGCCGGCCTATGCCAAGCCCGGCTACGTCGGCGTGGCCTCCCGCGGCGGCACGATCACCATCGAAACGATCCGGGTGCTCAGCGAGTACGACGTAGGCCAGACCACCTGCGTCGGCGCCGGCGGCGACAAGGTCATCGGCAAGAACCCGGTGGAGTATCTCAAGCTCTTCGAGGCGGATCCCGAGACAAGGGCTGTCGTTCTGATCGGCGAGATCGGCGGCGGCAAGGAGAACGAGGCCGCCGAATACATCAAGACCATGACCAAGCCCGTTTTCGCCTATATCCTGGGCCGCACCGCCCCAGCGGGCGCCCGGATGGGTCATATCGGCGCCATCATCGGCGGCGCTTCCGAGACCTTTGACGCCAAACGGGAAGCGCTGCGCGCCGCCGGCGCGACGGTTGTGGATACGCCCTGGGAGCTGGCGGAAAAGCTGAAGGCGGCCGGCTTCGGCCTGCGCTGAGGTATCCCATGGAGAAAGATATCCTGATCCTGTCTCCTGAGGATTCCCCGGAGCAGGTCCTCGATGATAAGGGCTTGGTGAAGGCCTATCATCTGGTCGGCGCGGCGGAGGGCAGCTTGGATATGGACCAGACGGTCGTCCGGATGGCCGACGGCGGCCGGCTGACGCTGGACAGGGCCGCCTGCGACCTGGTGATCTTTGTGGAAAGCGGGAGCTGCGCGCTGGAGGTGGAGGGGGAGGCCCATACCCTGGGCCCCGATACCATCGTCTTTCTGCCTCCCCGGCACGGGGCGGCGCTCTGCGCCCGGGGCGATGCGAAGTTTCTGTTCATCCGCTCCCCGGAATACGCGGAGGAGAACGATGCGCCGCTGCGCATCGTCTCCATGTACGACGTCGAACCCTACGCCCCCGGCGGCCACGCGGATACGGCCAACCGGTATCTCATCGGCCCCGAATTCGGCTGCCGCTATTTCGAGATTATCCTCGGCATCTTCGGGAATACCGGGACCGCCCATACGCATTCCCATCCCTGGGTGCAGGCGAGCTACATGCTCGAGGGCGTGAATCTGAACATTACGAACGGCGTCACGAAGCGCACGTTCCCCGGGGAGCTCAAGTATATCCCCGGCGACGTCGTCCATCAATCCTTCGGCGAGTCGGAAGTGACGAAATTCCTTCTGTTCTATGCGCCGCCGCGCAGGAACTTCGGCAAGTAAAGCCGATGCCTGCTCTTAAGAACTATACTGAGGAGAAACAGCTATGAGAACACGACTGACGGAAATGCTGGGGGTCCGTTATCCCATTATCCAGGGCGGCATGCAGTGGCTGGCCCGGGCGGAGCTGGCAGCTGCCGTTTCCAACGCGGGCGGCGTCGGGCTCATCAGCGCCACCGCCTTTGACGGCAAGAAGTCGTTGATGGAGGAGATCGAACGCTGCCGTTCTCTGACGGATAAGCTGTTCGGCGTCAACATCTCCATGAACCCCAAATCCGGTCTCAACAAGCTGACGCAGGAGTACATCGAAGCGGTCTGCGAGTCCGGCGTCAAATTCGTCGAGACCTCCGGCCGGAACCCGGAGGACATCCTGCCCATCCTGCACGGCCACGGCGTGATCGTCATGCACAAGGTCCCCGCGGCCCGGTACGCCGTGAAGGCGGAGAAAATCGGCGCCGATATCGTCGCCGTGACCGGCTTCGAGTGCGGCGGCCATCCGGGCAACGACGACGTCTGCGGCAACATCGTTCTGCAGCGCACCTGTGAGCAGGTCAAGAACATCCCGATTGTCTTTTCGGCGGGCGTCGTGGACGGCAAAGGCCTTGTTTCCGCCCTGGCCATGGGCGCTGACGGCGTGGAGATGGCGACGCGCTTCATCGTTTGCGACGAAAGCCCGGCCCATCCGCTGTACAAGCAGCATCTGATCGACGCCCAGGAGACCGACACCATGATCATCCAGCGCAGCATCAAGAATCCTTCCCGCGTCATGAAGAGCTCCGGTGCGTACAAGGTCCTTGAGATGGAGGCCCGCGGAGCGACGCTGGAGGAGATGCTGACGATCATCAGCGGCAAAGTCGGGCGCAAAGCCCTCTTTGAGGCAGATCTCGAGAACTGCACCTTCAGCGCCGGTCAATCGGTGGGCCTGATCCATCACGGCGGCTCCGTGCAGCAGCTGTTCGACGAGATCATGACCACCGCGGACGAGAGCCTGGCGCGCTTGCGCTCCGCATTCGAACTGAAGTAACATATAAGCGGCGCCGCGTGCGGGGGAGGGTCTCCGGCGCAAGCAAAAACAGTATGATCGAAGAAAGGGGACGAACGTGAGAAAGAACAAAGTGATGACGATCGCGCAGGCGATGGAACACGTGAAGGACGGCGACCGGGTGATGGTGGGCGGCTTCGGTCTAAGGGGCACGCCGGACGCGCTGGTGGACGCCCTGGTGGCCACGAACAAGAAGGATCTGACCATCATCTCCAACGACCTCGGCAGCCCCAACGTGGGCCTCGGGAAGCTCCTGACCAACAAGATGATCAAGGGTCTCATCGGGAATTACTACAACTGGAATCCCGACGCCGTCGAAGCCTACAACCGCGGCGAGATCCAGGTGAAGCTGATCCCTCAGGGCAGCTTTGCCGAATCGATCCGCGCGGCGGGCGTGGGCATCCCCGCCTACTATACCCTGGCCTCCGCCGGCACGCCCCTGGGCGAGGGCAAGGAGACCCGAATCTACAACGGCAAGACCTACGTCCTGGAGGAAGCGATCAACGCGGACGTGGCGCTGATCCAGGCCTACAAGGCCGACAAGCTGGGCAACCTGGTCTACTGCAAGGTCGCCCGCAACTTCAATCCCGCCATGGCGATGGCGGCGGACTACACCATCGCGCTGGTGGACGAGATCGTCGAGGTGGGCGAGCTGGATCCGGAGGAGATCGTGACGCCGCACATCTTCGTCAACGCGATCGTGAAGAAGGGAGTGTGAGCGGAATGGTAGAACTGAGCAAGGAAGCGATCGGCGCGCGGATCGCGAAGAATATCGCCGCTTTGGTGGACGAGCTGGCCGGAGAGGACACCTTCGTCCTCAATCTGGGCGTCGGCATCCCCACACAGGTGGCGGAATACGTACAGAACGACAACGTGTTCATCCAGGCTGAGAACGGCATGATCGGCGTGGGTCCCGTGGCGAAGCCGGAGGAGGTGCACCCCATGCTGTGCAACGCGGGCCGTCAGCCAGTGACGGAAACGCCCGGCTGCTCGTATCTCGACTCCAGCGCATCCTTCGGGCTGATTCGGGGAGGTTACGTGGACGCCACTGTGCTGGGCGCTTTCGAGGTGGACAAGGCGGGGAACATCGCTAACTGGATCATACCGAACGGCAAGCAGCTGGGTGTCGGCGGGGCGATGGACCTGGTGGCGGGCGCCAACCGGGTGATCGTGGCCATGACCCACTTAAGCAAGGGCAAGCCCAAGCTGATCGACGCCTGCACCCTGCCGCTGACGGGCGTTGGAGAGGTGGATTATGTGGTGACGGAGTGCTGCATGCTGCGCCGTGAGAACGGCCGCTACGAGCTGTTCGGCCTGGCGCCGGAGATGACTGTCGAGGAACTGCGCGCAGTCACGGGCTTTGCCTTCGACGTGTCGCCCGACTGCAGGCCCATGCTGCCGTGACGAAGGACCGGCCCTTGATCCCCGGATACTGTCAACCCGGCTTTTCTCAATAATAATGTGAATAGTTTAAGACTGGATTAAGGTTTCTTATGGCAGAGCTGTAGGACCGTCATTGAGATCGCCTACAGCGCCTCCGCGATCCGCGACGCCGACCATGTGATCGTGCTGGATTCCGGCCAGATCGCGGCTGCAGGAAACCCCGAAGAGTTGGAGCAAAGCAACGCATTTTTCCGCCAGCTCGCACAGGAAGGGTAAAGAAACCGGCAATCGTCCGCCTGGGGCGATTGCCGGTTTTATTCTCCTTTCCTAAATGTAGAATCCTATATACGTGTTGTCGTAGACCATTCTGAGATCAAAAGCCGCATAAAAAAGAGTTTTTGATATACCCTTGACATTATAAATATTGAGTAAAATATAATTAGATTTTAGATTACTCAAGAGGAGCGATTTCATGTATATTACTCGGCACGTGGAGATACAGATTAAAGAAGCGTCAAAATACTATAGTCGGGATACATGGTACTGTCCAATTTCCATTTTATTATTGCATAATGAGTTTGTATAAAATTCTTGGAGGCCAGATAAAGAGCGAGCCGGAATGGTGAATCCATTCCGGCTCGTTGGGATCGTTCGCTGATTTTGATACGGATGCACCCCGCGGTGCATTTTGACCGGCGGAGCGCAGGGCCAGAGAGGATTAAGTCACGCAATTGCATGGCCCGATATCTTCGTACAGCCTTTGTCGGGATACAAAAGGAACACAACCGATTGCATTCCTAAAAAAGAAAAGTGTGAAAATTAACAGAAATCTGTTCTAGAGCATTACCATTCCAAATCGTCTCTGTGAACGACATGGCTATCCTGTTTTTGTGCTACGCCGTCCGCTTGCCGTTTCCGGAGCATAGCCATAACGGTCGCCCGATCTGTTTTCTGCTGGAGCGTATCAGCGATCGTATCCGCGTTCTCAGGTTTCATTGCCTGGGGATAGTTCTTTTCAAAATTCAGCAATAAGCCCTTAGTCTCTTGTTCCCCACGAACGACCGCATCATATAGCGCCTTGAAGTCTCCATTTTCCATCACGTTGACGATAAAACGGCGGGACGGTTCCGGCAACGCATTGAAGTCCCCGTACAAATCTGCCGCGGCTTTCTGTATGCGCTCCATGGAAAGAGGCGTTCCCTGCCGTTGGTGCTCGGACAGGATTCCCAGCACATCGGAGAGATCGCTTTTATATTGACGCCCTGATTTTAGTTTCATGGCGATCAGATATTCAGCTGATACGGTGCGGACGGTCAGCACGTTGGCGTATGTCCTAAAGTATGTAGAGAACTCAGCCAGCCGCGGCGTATAGGAATCCGTATGAGTGAAGTCTTCATTGAGCCAGCCGGTGGGGAGGTCGAACCAGTCCCCCATCCGTGAGATGGCGTCTTTCATATCTCTGGACCTGCTTGAAGTTCTCTCCGGTCTCTGCTTCCATGGTGCGGACATAATGTCCGCGCTTCTGCAAAGCTTCCATCCGCATCCGGTAGGCGAACGCCTTCTCGCTGGGAAGCACCTTCTCCCGCTGCCGGTTGGCGTCCACCATCATGAGGGTGGCGGTGTCGTCGTCCAGTTCCCGGACGATCACCGGCATCTTTTCCAGACCAAGCGCCCGGCAGGCGGCCATGCGCCGGTGTCCGGAGATCATCTCATACCCGACCTCCGGCAGCGGCCGTACCACCGCCGGGGAGATCACGCCGTTGAGGCGGATGCTCTCCTTCAGCGCTTCCAGTTCAGCGTCCTCCCGGACCTGGAACGGGTGACAGCGGAAGGGAAGGATGCTGCTGAGGGAAACAGCCTGTACCCGCTCGCCGGGCAGGATAGCGTCCAGTGTTTTCTGTTTTCTGTCATTCATCATGCCCAGGTCCTCCATGCGGCGCGGATCCTGCTTTCAACTGTCTTCAGAATCTCTTTCGCTTCCGTAAGATCATCGCTGGTCAGTTGCATCAGGTTCGCCCGGTGCGCTATCTGGTTCAGGTTGGTACCGAGCCAGTTGACCTCAGTGGCCAGGGACAGGAAGTCCATATTGGGACGTTCCCGGATCTCCTTGCCCATGATCAGCTTACGGATGACGGTGGAATGATTGATGTTGCTGAACTGGCTCAGCCTCTCCAGCTTTTCATATTCAGTCTCGTTCAGATACACCTGAACGGCTCGATTGCGTGTACGCATTTCTTTGATTCCTTTCCCCGCGAAAAGCGGCGTAGGGGTCCGGGGCGTACCCGGCAAGCGCGGACGTCATGACAAACGCTATGCTTGCAGGGACAGCGGCACGCCGCTTTGTCCCTTGCTTACCGGAGTGCCCCGGCCCGGGGTTCAGCACGCCCGGTGACTGTTCACCATACAGTCCATGGGAGCGTTATAGAGGCAGGAGATCAGATAGTTCTCCCCGCAGGTGACGGGATCGTACCGGTTCCCCAGCTGGGCCTCGATATAGTCGATGTGGTCTATGGTCAGCAGACGAAGCCTGTCCCGGACGGCACTCTGAGGGATCAGCTCTTTTTTCACCGTGATCTGCCTGGCCCGGTACATATGGCGGATAGCCTGCTTGATGCTCCTGGCAAAGGGCCGGTCTTCGAAGATATCCAGATGGAGCTTGTCCAGGATATCCTCCAGGTCATTCCCATCGTCTCCCGTTGTACCGACTGACGGAACAGCTATTATAGTATTGCTATTATCATTTATTTCCTGTTCAGCCTGTGACCCGGTCCCGGGCGCCTGCTGCACCGGGGGTGGTGCATACGGTGAGGTGGGGCAGCGGAGCATATAGGTATTGGGCTGACGCCGGCGCTTCCCCCGCTTCGTAGGGATATACTCGGATGTGACCGTGATCATACCGGCCTGCTCCAGTTCCTGTATTGCCTTACGGGCTGTGTTCCGGCAGCAGCCGCAGGAAAAGGCGATGGTGCCGACGGAAGGGTTGCATACCCCCTGCCTGTTGCAGCAGCGGGACAGGTACACAAGCACCAGTTTGGCCATGGGTGTGCGGGGGACGTCGAACAGATCCGCCATCACATAGAAGGTCGTTCGCTTGGCCATACGGTACGCCTCCATCTGCCGGTTCATCCAGGCTAGAAACTGATCCCGGGGGATCAGGATCCGCTTGCCGACGCGCAGGGTAGGGAACCCCTTGGCGTGGGCCAGGTTATACGCGCCGACCCGGGAGATGCCCAGGAAAGCGGCCAGTTCCTCCACGCTCAGGGTGAAGGGCAGCTCTTCGATGTTCTGATAGGTCTTCATACTCGTAACTCTCTTTCGTGCTCATTCTCTCTTTGCGCCCTTACGCTCCGGCGTCCCGCAGCGGCGACGTTTGTGGATGTACCGATATATCCATGCTGTTCAGACCCATATCATTCTGTTGGCCCGGTCAGCAAACTCATGGTAGCGCATTATGGTCCGTTTGACCCTGACACAGAATGGCCGATTTTTGGCCTGTTTTTATCGTTTTTCGATAAACAAAAATGAGAAAACATAGATATTTAGCCAAAAAACACCCTGACACAGAATGTCACCCTTCGCTAAAGTTTTTCTTTCAGATCGTACACTGTTTTTCTTCATTTGCCCCTGACAGAAAAGTGTAGTTTTTCGGCACAATTTTAACGAATATCGTTAATGAAAAATGAGAAAACCCAGATATTTAGCCAAAAAACAACCTGCCATATTTGGCAGACTCCTTTTAGCTTTATTCAGAAACAGCGTACTACTTTTATCTCCGTTTGACTCGGACAAAAAATGTCCGTTTTTGGTGGATTTTCACGGTGTATTTGGACTTCAGGGAACATAAAACAAAGATACTTAGGCAGCAAAGGACCGGACGAATCATGTCCGGTCCTTTGTTGAGGTTTTACTTTCTGTGGGTAGGGGTATCATGCGCTATGACGGGAAAAGCAACCCTCTAACTATGCCGCATATGGACAGAAGCTGCCGCAATAAACATGAGCATAATAACAGTCTGATTAACGCATTTGCATATAGTCCTTTTTATTTGAGTATGCAGTTGGCAGAAAAATGAGTGCAAATCTACCGCATATTTACCGCATCGGAATTGAATATATGCATTTTTAGATGGATCTATTGGACATCATGCACATATTGTATTAGCCAAAAAATCAAGATGTTTAGGGAAAAACGAGAAAGAGAATGAATTTTGATGAATGCGTTTTCGAATTCTACGAACCGGTAGGTCGAGAGTTCGAATCTCCCTGGGCGCGCCAA
>JAEEGL010513058.1_pt1 | contig 10330 bp, 20 predicted proteins | sample 9134231 | NCBI WGS metagenome assembly JAEEGL01 (sample SAMN16246548, study PRJNA631951) | gut metagenome | biome: gut microbiome; feature: rumen; material: fiber-attached | host: Bos | place: Iran: Karaj | collected 2018-10
ACTGTTGCGAAGTGGGCGAAAAATGGATTTGACCCACAGGGTGTAGAGTGCAGATACGAAGATGATACTGCCGAGCATATCTTCAAACCTTATGTCAAAGGGTCACCTATGATGAAAGCAATAATCGTGAACGGAGTTCAGTATTCATCTAAAGCCGAAGCAGAAAAACAACTTGGCTTATGCAAGGGATATTTAGCACCTTATCTTGCAGGCACAAGAAAGAACAACAAATACATCTGCCGATATGTAAACCCTTGACGGAACGGATGGGAGTACCCTGTCCATAACCAACGGAACTGTGACAGGCTTCGTGATGGCTTGCAATGGTAATTACTACAGACCCCTGCCATTGAGGAGCAGAACAATCCTGAGAGTGCAGTATCTTGATGATCCCGCACACTTCCAGTTGATAGGGGTGAGAAGATGATGGACTGCATCAAGAAGGTGGCTATGAACATCGTTGACGAACTGATGGATGCACAGAAGTACATTGACGATGCGACAAAGATGAAGGATGACTATCCCAAACTGGCAGACCTCTACAGGGATTTGTCCGCAGAGGAACTGAGCCATGCCGAGAGACTCCATGAGATGGGGTCTAAGATGGTGGCTGATAGTGACGAAGAGGCAGCCGAGATCGTGTGGGATTGGGAGACCGAGAGAATGAGCAGGTGGGAGCAGAGCATTCGGGTGCTTCATGAGATGTACTCAAAATAGTTTTATCTGTTGACCTCAGTTAATATAGAGATATAATGGAATTAACTTCCAACTACTTCTCTATATTCAGATTTTTCCATTACCTACCATTCTTCGTTGACCCTGAGCAATCAGGGTCTTTTATTTTTCTCATGGCTGATAGTCATATGATAGTCGGTCTTCACAGATGCCGATAAATAAAGGGATTACTTGCCAAAAACGGATTATGGTGTAAAATGTAGCATGGTTGTCCCGATTCTGTCGAGGAGTTCCACAAACCCCGATGGATAGGGACTTTGTCTTATGCTCCTGTTCAAAAGACCAACCTCTGATGCCATCCAAAATTTACCTAAATTTACCGATTTTTACCCCTTGACCGATAGCGATATGATAGTATAATGATAGTTCCGAGGTAGGTATGGGAGTCAGAGTTCAAGTAATCAAAGGTATCTATTACCTTGCAGTCACACACAATGGGCATAGGCATTATGAATCACTACACATGAGAAGGTCAGGGACAAGGATGGACAGGGAGATGGACAGACTTGCGGAGATATGCAGAGCCAAGAGGGAGATGCAGCTTGTCTCCGCAGACTTTGACCTCTCTGATTCCACAGGGAGCAAGATGAAGTTGTATGACTTCCTCAAGGCTCTTGCAGGGGGTGACACACATAGCCAGTATGCAAGGGCATTGAAGTACATAGAAGAATATCCAGAGGGAACAACCATCAAGCTGAGGGATGTATCCACCGAGTGGCTGACCAAGTTCCAGAACTGGCTGATGGGCAAGGAACTGATGCCGAGTTCGGTCAAACTCTACATGATGATACTGAAGAGTGCATTCAATCAGGCAGTAAAGGAAAGGAAACTTGTCTCAAACCCTGCAAGGAATCTGCCACCTATCAAAGTGCCACAGACCCTGAAGGACATACTTACAATAGAAGACATTCGGAGACTGGATGCCACACCGATAAACGGAGTCTTGGGTGCAGAGGTGCGAAGGGCATTCTTGTTCGCCTGTTTCACAGGCTTGAGGATATCCGACATAAGGGATTTAAGATGGAAGAACATCGATGGAGACAAGCTGAGGATCGTGATGCACAAGACACAGAGGGCATTGGAGATACCGATCCATGAGAATGCCAAGAAGTACATTGATCCCAATGGCTCTGATTATGTCTTCCCTCTGGTGGCGAAGTCCACAACCAACTGCATCATATACCTGAGCAAGTGGGCGAAGAATGCAGGTGTTGACAAGAAGATAGGATGGCATACTGCCCGAAGAAGTTTCGCTACGATAGCAGTATCCTGTGGCATTGACCAATATGTCATATCGAAGCTTTTGGGTCATGCAAGCATTCAGCACACATCCTTATATTCACAAGTGCCGATGCCGACAAAGAAGGATGCGATAGACAGGATTCCTTCTATTTAGAAATAAATCACCTTGCCACCATATCCGATTCGGGGAAGGTGTCCTTTTTTTCCTCGATCATCATCTGCTTGAGGTCATGTGCTTCCTTGATGACCTTGTCAAACATGGGGATGCCCAGTCCCCTGCAGGCTTCAAGCAGTTCCCTTTCCTTCTGAGATAATTCCCCTTCTTCCGTACCTGTGACCAAGTACCTGACAGAGACTCCCAATAAGTCGGCAATCTTCACAGCATCGTCAGCTTGTGGAACTGTCTTCCTTTCAAACCAGTTCCATACTGTGCTTTTCGCTTTCCCTGTTAACCTTACCAAATCTGCCTGTTTTATCTCTCTCTGCTCAATGAGGGGAAAGGCATTATCCCAAAATCCCATGAAAACCTCCAACCCCTCCCAAGCCCCACTATAACACACTTCTTTAAAAAATGTTCGATTTCTTGAAAATTTCTTAAAAATTCTACTTGACTTTTCCCCAAAATAGGTCGATACTATGATTGTAAGTTCGATTTATCGAACAAACAAACGGAGGTTTTCAGATGAATAAAAGAATGCACTTGGTATGTGGAATCAGCGATTGGGACTTACTGCGAATCGCAAAGCATGGGATTGAGGTGGACATCTATCAGACAGAATCTACAATAAGCAGACTTGGGGACTTGGACACAACAGGTAAGAGAGAGCAGTACAATCGCTATCTTCTCGATCTCTTATCTCTTGAATGGAAGTTGAGCAGAATCGACAAAGCCATCGATGAGATGGAGGCACAGGCATGAGCAAACTGTACGGAAAAGAATTAGCTGATTCAATCAGAGCCTCTCTTGCCCACACAAGAGAAGTGATGGCGAGAAGGGATGAACGTATCGCCAATTGGGAGACTGACGAAGATGACTGCTTCCTGTCCATAAGGGTCGAGCAGAATGCTATCTCCGAGTATCAGAAGCAACTTCACATCCTTGAGGGCGATGGCTTTGGGGAGTGGAGAATTTTTGTGGATGCAGAGGGCATCGAGCATAGAATCGGTTGGTTTAGGAATAAGTGGGGAGGGGACTCTTACATAACCACAGTCAACGGACAGAAGTTCTTCGCTTCTTCCGAGAAGGCTCTGTGCAAGAAAGCAGGACTGACCGAGAAGATCGTGAAAGTTCCTGTATGGACAAAGTTCTGCACCAATGGCTCAGGACTCTGTGGTGTGTATTCAGGAAGCTATGAGGTTGTCAGATGGCACACCAACATGGTCACAGGCGAATACTTCGGATTCGACAGATATGTTGAGGTACAGGCATGAGTTTCCAGTATCAATGGTGGGATGTTGATGTCCTCTATCCGAGTGGTAGATTAACTACCGAGTTCAAGGCTAAATCCAAAGATCATGTCATCAGGCAGATCAAGAAGTGGGTCAAAGATAGCAATAGCGAAGAAAATCAGAGCAAACCTTTTTGGGTCAGACCTGATCGAGTTCTCGAAGTGTATTGGGACACATTAGTGTTGGACAGAACTGGTTATCAGAGACGATTTTAAGGAGAGATAAATGAAGAAAATCAGCCGACAGGCAATCAATCAGAGGAAATATCCAACCATCCCTCTTCCCGCATCCATCAAGGAGGCGGTGAAGGCTTGGGCGAAGGAAGAAGGGTGTCTTCTCTACAAGGTGGGAGACCTGATAGCAGAACTCCCACAGATCAAGAAGTACATAAAGGAGGCGAAGTGATGTTCAATGCAATCGTGTGGGCAGTCCTTCTCGGAGGATTGGTGTACCTGACTGTGGACTGCATCAGGGACTTGTGGGAGCAGTTGAGATGAACACAAGGCAAGCTGCCGAGTACCTCGGTTATACAGTTCGGACTGTATACAACCTCACATGGAGAGGCATCTTGCCGAGCCACAAGCTGAACGGAAGAGGCAGACCCTTCTACGTTAAGGAAGAACTTGACGAACTGTTGGGTCTCGGAGACAGGGCAGAAGCGATCATCAATTCCAACGAACTGATGAGGCGATGCAAATAAAAAAAAAGACCGCCCGCACCGAAGTGCAAGGCGATCAGTAAAGGATGGAAAAATTATGGAAGAAAAAAGAGAAGAAGTCAAGCAGCCTTGGGAATGCATGGCACAGGCTTTCGCACAGGTCAACAGTCTGTTCCTTCCAGTAAAGAAGGAAGAGAAGGAAGAGGTGAAGCATGAGTGAAGCAATCGATGGTGTAACCGCCAAACAGGGAACTGCTGAATACTACGGACAATGGATGCAGATGATTATTCAGACTCATGTTATGTCGAACATAATCGGATTCAAGTGCGAACTGCCACAACTGGTGTCCGCTTTCATAAGGTATGTGGATGCAATTCACAATGGGGAGAGTGTTGAAAGATTATCTGCTCTGAGCAAGAGAGATGATATTTTGGACATCAATGTTTTTGGCGGTGTTTCTGTGAGACTTTTTAATCTCATTTCTTGGATGATTAGGAAATACAACCTTAATACAAAAGGTAAGTTTCTTGATTTCGTAGCATTCCCTGACAACCTCTTGAGAACAAGAAATTTCGGGAAAAAATCATTTGCGGAGTTCAGGAATTTCATGATGTCCGAAAAGGCAAGGGAGTATTTCTATGACTAAGTACGAAGAACTCATGGAGGAACATGACTACTATGTTTCCGAGGCAATTAAAGCAAGCAAAGGAAAAGTCTCTGAGCCATATGATTTCTTTTGGACTCAGTTCTGTCCTTCTACAAAGGTGGCTATTTTCCTTAGCCTTGCAGAAGAAGCAAAACAGAAGGCTCTGAGCCTGACAGTTGCGGAGGCAAGCAGATGACCGACATCATGTCAGGAGTCATCTCAGGTGGTTACTGCTCACCTGAGAGAGTCAAAGCTGCAAGGGAAAGAGAAGAGCAGAAAAGACAGGCTTACGGAGAGGCTTATGCCAAGAAGGTGATTGCCGAATATCCAAGCCTCAAGACTCTGTATGACCATTATGTGTTGGAAGGAAAACTGAGGTGGAGTCGGATGACGTCCACACTATCCGAGGAGGACTACACATCCACCTTTGATTACTTGGACAACAAGATCGAGCCATCCACACAGGAGTTCCTTGAGGACATCTTCAACAACAGGGGAATTGCTCCTGTTGAGTCTGAAGAGCCTGAGACCGAGAGACCGATGACAAGGCGGGAGAAGTTCCGCAATAGACCAAGCCTTGGGTGTCCTGATTGCAGACATTGGGATACATGGAGATGCGAATGCACCAATCCAAATCCGAAGGAAGAGATTTGTGATTGGATATCAGAAAGGTATAGAGAAAAAGGAGAGTAAAAATGGAAGACCTTAATATTGTAGCAATCACAGGAAGAGTGACAAGAGATACAGAATGCAGATTCACCAATGGCGGTACTGCAACCGCAACATTCTCTGTTGCCAACAACAGAAGAAGAAAGGTGAACAATGAATGGCAAGATGACACATCCTTCTTTGATGTGCAGCTTTGGGGAAAGACTGCGGAATCACTTGCACCTAAACTCCAGAAGGGGACTCAGGTGTCAGTTCAGGGAACTCTGAGACAGGACAGGTGGGAACAGGATGGTCAGGCTCGGACAAGAGTTGTGATCGTTGCTGACAAGGTTGTGCTTACAAGCAAGAAGGAGGATGGCTATGGATTCTAAGGTCTTGGACAAACTCCATTTCATTCAGCAGAAACTGAAAGCACCGAAGGGTCAGTACAACTCATTCGGAAAGTACAGTTATCGTTCGGCAGAGGATATCCTTGAGGCAGTCAAACCGATCTTGGGTGACATCGGATGCACACTTCTGTTGTCAGATGAAGTTGTTGCCATAGGTGAGCCTGTGATTACAACAAGCCACACCAGAGAAGAAGACTCAGAAAACAAGAAGATGAAGTTCTCAGAGATTCAGGAATGCCATCAGCGATTCTATGTAAAGGCAACTGCCACATTCGTTGATGTGGAGTCAGGTGCGGACTTGTCCGTTACTGCTTATGCCAGAGAGGAGGACTCCAAGAAAGGCATGGATGGATCGCAGATTACTGGAACTGCATCATCCTATGCCCGCAAATATGCTCTGAACGGACTGTTCTGCATCGATGACACAAAGGATGCAGACACAGACGAATATCAGAAGCAGACCAAGAAGACCGAGCCTACAAAGGCAGAGCCACAGAAACCACAGATAAAGGATGCAGATGACAAGATCAAGGCAGAGGCAGAACTTATCGTGAAGAAGTTCGAGGCTCTGTCATCTGAGGGATTCATCAAGCCGAGCAGCCTTGCCAACATGAAGGTGGCATACTCCAATCTGAAGACCGAGGCAGACTATCGGATGTTTATAGCCAACTGCAACAAGAACATTCAGGATGCAGAGAAAGCCAAGGCTTTCGATGATGACAAGATTCCGTTCTGAGGTGGGCAATGGTCAAGAAGAAAAGAACAACCAAGCTGACCGCAGCCAAAGTTCAGGTGGAGTTCAATGCAATGATCCGTAGAAGGGATAACCGATGTATGGTCAATGAAGGCTCTTGCAACAACACAACTTTTCAGGCTTCACATTACTTCCCTGTAGGGGGTAATGGGGGTCTGAGATTCTATCCATATAACTGTTGGTGTCAATGTGCAAAACACCACAACAAACACCATCATGGCAATACAGATATGTACCCAGAATGGATGCGGAAGCATTGTCCTGAAGAACTTGAATGGATGAAAAGTGTATGTGGCAGACCTGTGAGATACACACAGGAAGTCCTGAGAGAGATACTTGCAGCTTGCAAGGCTGATGACTGCGAGAGAGTTCGGATGATAGTGAGGGGACTGTTCGTATGATGGACAAATATTATTTTTACCAGAGTTATTACGATGCCCTGAAGGGACTCAAGCCATCTGTGAGATATGCCATAAGAGATGCGATTGACAGGTATATGTTCGAGGACATCGAGCCTGTATTCAGGGACACATTATCCAACTCCATCTGGATGCTTTTGCTTCCGACTCTCCGTAAATCAAAAATCTATTTTGCTAATGGGAAACTGAAAAGCAAATCCGAAGCAAATCCGAAGCAAATTGAAAGCAAATCCGATGCTGATTCTGAGATTTGCTCTTCTAAGGAAAAGGAAAAGGAAAAGGATAAAGGAGAAAAAGAAAGAGATAAAGAAAAGTCGGCATCTGCCTCCTCTCCCTCCCGATTCAAAAAACCTTCTGTGGATGAAGTGAGGGCATATATCCAAGAGCATGGCTATCATGTGAATCCTAATGACTTTGTCAACTTCTACGAATCCAAGGGATGGCTTGTAGGTAGGACTCCCATGAAAGACTGGAAAGCTGCGGTCAGGACTTGGGAGAGCAAGGAGAAGAACGAGAATCCGACCAAGTTCGTTGAGGAGAAAGAGGAGTTCATACCGATCACACCTCTCGAAAGGTGTCAGGTGTGTGGCTCTAAGAATGTGATAACCAAGGGACTGTATTCGATATGCAACGGATGCGGTGTCTCCTACAGATGGAACAACAAGTGGGTGGAGGAGAACTGATGGGAGGGCAGAGACGATATGCACATGGCATCCACATAATCTGCGACAACATGAGGACTGGTGAGTTCCATATAGCAGAGACTGTGGCAGAGGCTCGGAGGCTGACAGGCATCTCCTTTGAGCATATCAACTCCCTGATCAAGTCAGGGAAAGCGACTAAAAGCGGATGGACATTCGATGAAACATTCGGATACGGAGATGACGATGAGATTGAATAAACTTAAAGACTTAGTGATGAAGATATTGAAGGACAATCCCAAGACAAGGGATTCGGACAGGATTTTATATAACGAGGTGTGCGTGGAGATGGGGATAGACACCCACAGCATGACAGCATGGGAGTTCTTCCACAGGAACGACATGCCGAGTACCGAGAGCGTGCGCCGGACAAGGCAGAAGGCACAGGCAGAGTTCCCTGAACTCAGGGCAAGTGTCGCAGTACAGAGGCGGCGACACGATCTTGAGAACGATTATCTTGAGTTCGCAAGGGGATTCTGATGGTTGAAAATACGATCATACTGGGAGACTGCCTTGAGTTTATCAAGACAGTTGATGACAAGACCTTCGATGTCTCCTTTACATCACCACCTTACAACAGGGTCAGAAACGATACCTATGAGTATTTTGATGATGTGAACGATGAATATGGGAAGATGTTATGCGATATCACTTCAGAACTTATCAGGACAACAAAAGGCAATGTGATCATCAATGTCCAGATGAATATGTGCAACAAGGTGGATTTGTCCAAATGGCAAGCTGAGTTCTCAAAGTATCTTAAAGGCATTGTCGTATGGATAAAGAATAATCCACAACCTGCTAATAATCCGAGGAATGGCACTTTCTCTATCACAAATGCCTATGAGAATTTCTATGTGTTTGGCGAAGATACACAGGACTTCAGGGCAAACTCAAAGATAAAGAACTATATCAACACCAATATCAACTCAGAGCATTTTGAAGGACATGGGGCGGTGATGAAGTATGAGATAGCAGACTTCTTCATCAGGAATTTCTCCAAAGAGGGAGACTTTGTGTTTGATCCGTTCATGGGAATCGGCACAACCGCCTGTGCCTGTATTCGCAATAAAAGGCGATGGGGGGGGGTAGAAATCATACCAGAGTACAAGGCTATGGCAGAGAAAAGAATAGCGGATTTCATCAAGGGCGAAGCAAGCCAGATGGAATTTGATTTTGCGGAGGCACAATGAGAGTCGGACTGGTTGATGTTGATTCACACAATTACCCGAACTTGCCTTTGATGAAGATATCAGCATGGCACAAGGCGAAGGGTGATTCTGTGGTATGGCATCAGCCTCTGTTCAGCGATCACTTGGACAAGGTGTATATGAGCAAGGTCTTCAGCTTCACACCTGACTACGATTACCCGATCGATGCGGATGAAGTGGTCAAGGGTGGAAGCGGATACTGCATAACATTGGAGGATGGAAAGGAAGTGTTCCATAAAGAGGGGGACAGGGAACTGCCTGACGAGATCGAACACATCTACCCTGATTACTCCCTCTATGGCATAGAGGACACCGCCTACGGATTCCTGACAAGGGGATGTCCAAGGGGATGTGGATTCTGCCATGTGGCAACAAAGGAAGGGAGGAACTCCCGAAAAGTGGCTGATCTTGCAGAGTTTTGGCATGGTCAGAGGAACATTGTGCTGAACGATCCGAACATCTTGGCTTGCAAGGATCATATGGGACTGCTTGAGCAGCTTGTCAGAAGCGGAGCAAGTGTGGAGTTCAATCAGGGCATCGACATCCGTTTGGTGAACGACATGAATATGGAATTTCTAAAGCAGATACGCCTTGATGGAATCCATTTCGCTTTTGACAGGTGGCAAGACAAGGATGTCATCGAGCCGAAGCTGAGAGCATTTGCAGAAAAGACAGGATACAACCGGAGCAAAGGGAAAGTGATGGTTTATATCTTGACAAACTACGACACGACACTTGAACAGGATTTATACCGCATCCAGTTGTGCAGAGAACTAAATTTCTCACCCTACCCGATGATTTATGACAAGGCAAATGCTGACCCAATTTATAGGAAATTGCAGAGGTGGTGTTCTAATTACATCTTTTGGGTCTGTCCAACTTTCGAGGAGTACAAAAGGAGAGAGGCATGAGTTGGTGGTATGAGAACGAGGAAGAACCAAAAACCAAAAAGGAGATAGATATGAATTGGAATTACGAAGGATTACCAGAGAAGCAGGAAATGGGCGTGTCAGACAGAGTGGTTGTAGCAGTCAAAGGCTATAACACAGTTGATGTGGGGTACTTCGATTGGGAACTTAACGCATGGTTTGTTGACGGGAACAGATACCCTGTTCCGGTGTATGCATGGATGGAAGTGAAGCCACCAAGAGAGGAAGCATGACCGAGTTAAAGCCATGTCCGTTCTGTGGGAAAGAGGTGTCAATGGGCAAGCCATATCCCGAAAGTGATTATTACTTCTTTTGCCATCAGTTAGGTGTCGATTGCCCGATTGTGGGCAAGTGCATCCATATTGACGCCAAGACCGAGACCGAGGCAATCAATAAGTGGAACAGGAGAGCAGAATGACACACAAGATACTGATAGAACTTGACCAAGAGAACGAGCAGAAGTTGAGAAAATGGGCTATTGAAAATGGTGTGAGCCTGTCATCGTTGGCGAGCAGTCTTGTGATTGA
>JAEEGL012954724.1_pt1 | contig 10330 bp, 10 predicted proteins | sample 9134231 | NCBI WGS metagenome assembly JAEEGL01 (sample SAMN16246548, study PRJNA631951) | gut metagenome | biome: gut microbiome; feature: rumen; material: fiber-attached | host: Bos | place: Iran: Karaj | collected 2018-10
GCCCACTTGGACAGGTACGGGATATCGTCGTTCGGATCGCAGTTGACGAACAGGCCGTTGGCGGTATCATAGGCGCAGCCGATGTGGGTGACGCCCGCGGTGGTGAACGCATAGTCGAGCTCGCAGCCCTTGAAGTCGAGATGGTTCTCCTGCGCAAAGTACACGTCGTACTTGGCGAGGATCGGATCGGCGATCTTATAGCACTCGATCAGGTTCTCGAGCTGACGCTGGCCGCTCATTTCCGGATCGCGGTTCCAGCGGGAGAAGGCATAGCACAGACGGCCGTAACCGCCGCGCACGATCTTGGTGCCTTCCTTTTTCCACTGCTCGCAGGACTGCTCAAGGGCTTCCTTCGCCTTGACGGCGTCGACGGGCTTGCCGTCGCGGCCAACCATCTTGTCCCAGCCGGCAAGCTGGAAGATCGCCGGATTCATGAAGCCTTCGCTCTCGAAGCCATACTCGGCCTTGAGCTCATTGAGCTTCGCGCTCTCTTCCGGGGTCAGACCGAACGCGCGGTAAGAATACAGGCTGCAGTCCATTTCCTTGGCCTGCTCCATCTGCCACTTGATCTTCTCAAACGGGGAAAGCTCCTTCGGCGCGGGCATCGTGAAGCCCTGGAAGCCGAATTTCGCATTGTTTTTGTATGCCATAGTCTTGCCTTTCTTTTACTTGATGGTGATGTAATCCTTCAGCCACTGGAGAGACTCGTAAGTCTTCTGGCGGTTGTAAGCGTCCATGTCGGGGTTGGCGTCATGGACCTGCTTGCCGTACCAGCCGCTTTCGAAGATGAGGTGGATGCCGTCCTTCATCGGGCTCTTCTCGAAGATCTCCTCGAGGGCGCGCTTGACGTCCACGTTGCCTTCGCCGAGGCCGCAGCCGACCGGGATCATCGGGCCGTCCGGTCCGTTGAACGGGCTGTCGATGATCTTGGTATCCTTGATATGGGTGGTAATGGCCCACTTCGGCAGATACTCGATATCATCGTTCGCGTCGCAGTTGACATAGAAGCCGTTGGCGGTGTCGTAGGCGGAGCCGATATGGGTAACGCCTGCGGTGCGGAACATGTAGTCGAATTCCTTGCCCTTGAAGTCGAGATGGTTCTCCTGCGCGAAGTACAGGTCGTACTTGGCGAGGATCGGATCGGCGATCTTGTAGCACTCGATCAGGTTCTCCATCTGGAGCTTGCCGGTCATCTCCGGATCACGGTTCCAGCGGGAGAACGGATAGCACAGACGACCGTAGGCGCCGCGGATGATCTTGGTGCCGGAAGCCTTGTTCATCTCGCACAGCTTCTCGAAGTCTTCCAGAGCCTTGACCTTGTCGACGGGCTTGCCGTCGCGGCCGACCATCTTCTCCCAGCCGGCAAGCTGGAAGATCGCCGGGGTCATGAAGCCTTCCGCCTCGAGATTGTACTTTGCCTTGAGCTCATTGATCTGCGCGACCTCATCCGGGCTCATGCCGAACGTGAAAACGCCGACGAGCGTGCAGCCCAGCTTGACCGCTTCTTCGATCTGCCATTTGGCTTTTTCAAACGGAGTCTTGCACTCCTGGGGGGCCGGGAGGGTAAACCCTACGAAGCCGAGCTTTGCATTGTTGCGAAATGCCATTCTTTACACCTCTTACCTTTATAGATTTTTTTAGATGAACCGCCGCGCGCATACGCGCGGACGAGCTTATCTTACGAAGCCATACTGCCCGAAATGTGCCGAAATCGGCGTTTTCGGGCGATTTTACCGGAAAAACGGGGAAAAAAGCTTTGGGCAAAATGCCCATGCGCTTCTTCTCCACTATCCTTAAATCCCGATAATATTGTATCACTCTCATTTTTCAGTGTCAAGCTTTATGCAAGTTGTCCCGATATGCCTAAAAAACATGACCGTATTCCTTCCAACCTGCACAGATTTCCGGGGGATTTCGTTTGTCGTCGATCTGCACAAATTTTCCGTCTGTTTTTCTGTCAAGTGCACAAAGAACATGACATCGTTTTTCATTATGTGAAAGCCCCGGAAATTATGAAAACCGGGTTATTTCCCGGCTTTTTCCCGCATGGCAAGTATACCAAAAACGGAGGCAAAATTTTTGTTGAAAAACACGGCAAAAAAACCGGAGACGAGACGTCCCCGGTTTCAAAAATCAAAGAAACAGATATTCATGTCCACGGGCCTGGAGATGCCCTTGACGCTGCCCTTGTCGCTGTACTGCCAGATATCGAAGCTGTAATACAGGATCGGCGTATCGGCGTAGCCCGCGAACCAGATCGGATATTCGGACAGCTCCCCAAGCGTGAGCAGATAATAGCACTGGTAGGCGTTGGTATAGATCATCGCGTCGAACTTTTTCGCGATGCGCCCGCAGAATTCGGACGTGCAGGCGGTGAGCGTCTCGCGGTCGATGTCGTCCGCGCGGGCGTTCTCCTGTCCGATCAGCTCCCAGTCGTAGGCGACGGGCAGATCGAGCTTCAATCCCTTCAGCACGTTCAGGGTGAATTCTGCTTCCTCCGCGGCCTCCTGCACGGTGACGGCCTGCGAGAAGAAATACGCGCCGACCTTGAGCCCTGCGGCGCGCGCGCCCTCATAGTTTTCGTCGAAACGCTCGTCCTTGTAGAGCTCGCCTGCCGTATAGCCGCGGTTGCCGACGCGGATCATGACGAATTCCACGCCGTCGGCCGCGACGGCTTCCCAGTCGATCTCGCCGTTATGCTCGGATACGTCGATGCCCGCGTGGGAATGCACGGTGCCGGACAGGTAGCGGATCCTGTCCCCCACCTTCACGAAACCCCCGGTGTCCAGCGTGCTGGCCGGATAGCCCGGATCGGCTTCAAAGGCCGTATCCCAGTAATAGAAATATTCCTTTCCTTCATCCGGGATCTCGACCGGCGTTTCTTCCTTCTGCGCGTGCGTGATGATCAGGATCACGATCACCGCGGCCACGGCGGCGACCTCCGCGCACAGGATCAGGAAGCGCTGCCGCCGCTGCCGGCGGCGGCGCGCCGTACTGTGCGAAGACGAATAAGCGCGGCTCTGCGGCCGGGACGGGGAAGAACGGACCGGCGGGCGGCCCGGCGCGGTCAGCATAGGAATCTCGCGCGCTTGAAGCTGTAGATCTTCGCGGGGGCCGGACCGTTGAACGGCTGCCCTTCAAGCGCGCCGTCGAGGTAGGCCTTCGCGCCCTCGACAAGCTCCGGCAGGATGTCCGCGCCGACGAGCAGATCGACATGCGAGGCGAGCACCGTATCGAAGGCTGGACGCAGCGCCTCAAGCTTCTTCATCGACTGATAATACGCGTACATGCTGCGGCCGGGGCCGAACATCCACGCCTCGCCCGTCTGGATGCTGTCGCCGCCGATGAGCAGGCGGTGCGCCCGATCGAGGAAGGCGATGCTGCCGGGCGTATGGCCCGGGATCAGGATGATCTCAAAGCAGTAATCGCCATAGGAGAGCTTGTCCCCTTCCCAGACGGGGGAAACGCGCGACAGAAGCGCCGCTTTATCCAGCTTCATGCGTTCGAGACTCATGGCGAAATAGTCGTACTCCGCCGGATGCATGGAGATATCTTCAAACTGTGCGTCCGTGCCCATATGGTCGCCGTCGGCATGGGTATGTACGACCCGGACGGGCAGATCGGTGATCTCGCGCACCTGCGCGGCAAGATCGCCGCGGCCGAAGCCGGTGTCGATCAGCAGCGCCTTGTCCTCTCCCGGGATCAGGAAGCAGCGCACGCCGCCCTCATCGATCACATACAGGCCGGGAAAAGGTTCGGAAACCGTGTACGGGGCTATGTTTTTCATAAGAGTTTCTCCTTTGTTCCGATTCGTTTTTTCTGATTGTACCACAAAAGCGCAAGTTTGACAAATCGCCGTCTGGCTCTACCGGAGCCAGACGAGCGAGGAATCCGTCAGAAGATTCGAAACGCCGTACAGGATCAGCACCGTATCCGCGCCGATCTCTTCGACCAGTTCCGAAGCCGGTTCCTTGTAATAGCGCAGATCCACAAGGTAGATATCGCGGTAATGCCGCGCAAGGAAGCAGGAAAGGCAGTGCGCGAAGCTATCCTTGATCAGCACGAGCGTCCCCTCAGGCGCGGTGTCGTTGTGCAGATGCGTCAGCGCGTGGTTGCCGTCGAGATAGACGGGGTACTTGTCCTCCCCGGCAAGATGCTCCGGGAAGAAGAGCCCTTCGTGCACCGTCCCGTTTTCCGGGATCTCCACGGTCACGTCCGCGTCGCCGTCCCAGCGCCACAGCTCGATCCCGTCCGGCTGCGTCAGCCAGTAGCCGGAGGAGGAAAACGCCGTGCCGTAAAATCCGTCATACCGCTCGACCGTGAAATCCTCTTCCGGGGCGGCCGAAAGGCCGAGCGCGCCGCACAGCCGCGTATAGACGAGATATGCGCCGGCGCTCGTCAGATGGTGGTCCGTTTTGTAATACAGGGACTGTGCATCTCGCTTTTCGGAGAGAAGCGAAGTTACGTCGATGAACTGTGCGTCCGGCACGCCCGCTTCGATCTGCGCGATCGTCTGCGCGTCGTCATAGGGCGGCGCGAGCGCGGGCAGCGCGTCTTCATAGATATGACCCGCCTGCGGGATCGCCGTGAACAGCACGCGCGCATCCGTCTGCGCGGCGAAGGCCTGCGCGGCGGCCAGATTGGCGCGAAGCTTTCCCGTATCCTGCGCGGGTGCGGCAAAGAGCCGACCGTCCGCCCCCATCAGTACGCTCTGCGCGGTATTGCGCCCCTCGGCGAGCTCCGCGTAGGCATTGACGCCGACGAACAGATCGCGCAGCGGGAACTGGTCGGCCGCCGCCTCCTCAAGCGTCTGTGACAGCGAGGCCGTACGGACGGTGTCCGCGTCGATCTGCGGCGCGGTGACCAGATAGCGCTTCTCCCGCTCGGAATAGCCGCGCGGCGGGAGCACGAAAAGCAGGAGCGCAAACGCGCCCAGAAATACCAGGAAGACAAGACCCGGCAGATATTCTTTTTTCACGGAGCCTCATCCTCCTTTCGTATTATGTAAATTTACGTCTGTTCTCAGAAGCGGAAATACAGGAAGGGATTATAGCTGGAATAGACCAAAGACGCCGTGCACAGGACAAGCGACGCAAGGACCAGTATGCAGCGCACCGGCGTGTCCCAGCGCGTCCCGGAGAGACGCAGAAACAGATCGTGCACAAGCGGCGTCGAGGCGACCGCGGCGATCCCCATCAGCGGAAGGAAGCCGACGATCTGCGCAAGCGCCGCGCCGGAGACCAGGCCGAAGCCGCCGGTCAGTCCGGACAGGAACACGGCAAGCTCCGCCCCGGAATCGAAGGCGAAGATCACCCAGCCGATCAGCACCGCCGTCAGCGTATAGATGCGGCCGACCACCGGATGCTTCCCCTCGGCGACGGAGGCAAAGAGGAACTTTTCGAGGATCAGAAGCACGCCGTAATACGCGCCCCAGATCACGAAATTCCAGCTCGCGCCGTGCCACAGGCCGGTCAGGATCCACACGACGGCCAGATTGAAGGCCTGTCTGCCCGCACCGCGGCGGTTGCCGCCCAGCGGGATATAGACGTATTCGCGGAACCATGTGCCCAGCGAGATATGCCAGCGCCGCCAGAACTCGGTGACGGATCTCGATATATAGGGATAATTGAAGTTTTCCAGGAATTCAAAGCCGAATATACGCCCGAGACCGCGCGCCATATCGGAATAGCCGGAGAAATCGAAATACAGCTGGAACGAGAAGGCGAACGCCGCCGCGGCCGCGCCGAGTACGCCGCCGAAGCCGTCCATCGCGGCGAGGGCTTTCCACAGCGAGCCCATCGCGTTGGCGATCAGCACCTTCTTGGCAAGGCCGCAGGCAAACAGACAGGCGCCCGAGGAAAGCTTCGCCATGCTCTCGCATCGGCCGGTGAGCTGATCGGCGACGTCGTGGTAGCGCACGATCGGGCCCGCGATCAGCTGCGGGAACAGCGCCACATAATCGCCGAAGGCGACGATGTCCTTCTGCGCGGGCACGTCGCGGCGGTAGACGTCGATGAGGTAGCTCATGGTCTGGAAGGTATAGAAGGAGATGCCGATGGGCAGCGGGATCGACAGTTTCGGCAAAGCGGAAAAAGCGGGTATCCCGGAGAGAATACCCGCAAAGAATCCAGTATATTTGAAGACGCCGAGCAGGAGAAGGTCGACGGCGACGCCGAGCGCGAGAAAGCGTTTTCTTGTCTTCGGGCCGTTTGCCCGATCCATCAGCCGTCCGAACAGATAGTTCGACAGGATCGAGAATACCATCAGCGCGATGTAGACGGGCTCCCCGCAGAAATAGAAGACGAGATTGGCCAGAAGCAGGAAGGCGTTGCGCGCGCGCCGGGGCAGCAGATAGTAGACAAGGATCGTCGCCGTAAGAAAGACGTAGAGGAAAACTAAGCTGGAAAAGACCATGGGGTCCTCCCTTACGGTTGGATTGACGTGGGATCTATTTCAGATGCGCCTGATAGATGGCGCGCATCTGGACATGATTGGCGGAGACGAAGAAACTGATGTACAGACCTGTGCGCTCCACGCGGCATTTCTGCGCGATCTCATAGGAGCCGGGATCGTAGTTCTTGGACTGGTTCTTGACCTCGGCGAGCCGGTTCTCCAGGCATTTCACGATGCGTTCGGCGGCCTCGTCGGAGGATGCGCGGATCAGCAGGATCTCGTCGGGGAAAACGCCGTTCATCGTGATGCAGCAGGCGCACTCGGCGACGTCCTCGCCGCCGATGCCGTACAGCGCGGTGAGATTCGTCTCATCCACGGGGATCTCGCCGGTGATGCCGGTGCCGGAGACGATCTCCTCCAGGATATCGGCAAGCGGCGCGTCCGGCGCCTTGGCCGGAGAACAGGCGGAAAGCAGGAACAGCATCGCCAGAAGCAGTATCGCGATCTTTTTCATAAATTCTCCTTAAGGCCTACGCGGTGTGGGTATACAGGTAATCGGTCCATACCTTGCAGCCGTCATAGGTGAAATGGATGCCCATGCCGTTGCCGCCCTCGCTGACGGGATCGGAACAGTACAGGGCGGGCAGCGCGCCGTTCTCATCACAGATGCCCGCGTATATATTGACGAAATAGAAGCCGTTCTCCGCGGCATACGCGGAAAGGAGCTCGTTGAAGCCGCGGATGATCTCGTTGTTGAGATAGCTGTGCTCGGAATTGGCCATGCGCGGCGTGACGGATTCAAAGAAGAACTGCGCGTCGGGATTCTTGGCGAGGATGCGCGAAACCAGCGTCTGCACGTTCTCCATGGTCGCCGTATAGTTCTTGTTGGCGATATCGTTCATGCCGAGCATGATGTAGATCTTTTTCGCGCCCATCAGGGCGATGGCGTCCTCGACGAGCATCTTCGTGCCGTTGTAGGTCGGATGGATCGAGGTCTCCGTGACGGCGGTGACCGCGTGGCGGTAGCTGAAGCTGCCGGCGGTGAGGAAGGAGGCCGTTCCGAGGAAGGTCGGATCCTCGGCGCGCTGCTTCATTGCGTAATACTGCAGCATCAGCGTCACCGAATCGCCGATGAAGACCGCGTCGTCAAAATAGGAATCGTCCGCGCGCGCGCTTTCGGGAAGCTCGCCGTATACCGCCGGATCGACCGGCGGATCCGGTTCGGGCTCCGGTTCCGGATCGCCGACAGGCTCCGGATCATCCTGCGTATCGGGCTGCGCGGTGACGTCCGGCTGCGTGTCGGCCGTCGGGCCGTCCTGCGCCGTCTCATCCGGTTTCGGCGTCTCGTCCTCGTTCTTGTGTCTGCCGGGGATCACCGTCGTCCCCGGCTGGATATCCTGCACCGTATCGGCGCCGGGCGGGTCTATCCCCGCCTGCACCGTATCCTTTACGTCCGGAACGGGGACGTCCGCGGTTATGCCCGCCTGCTCGCATCCGGACAGACAGGACATCAGCATGCCCGCGCTGAGCGCAAGCGCCGCGCAGGCTCTCCATCTATCTTTAAAAAGCATCATGACTTTGAAATTCTCTTCCTTGATCAGTTTACATAAAATCAGTTGACATATTCTGAAAAGATTATATAATACTCCCTTCCCCGTTTTCAAGAGGAAACGACAAAAAACATGGAGAAGGAACCGCGCCGAAAAGGCGTGAATATACGGTTTTTACTCATGCTATGCATGAAAAATCCCCGGATCTCCGCCGGGGCGTGCATCGTCCTAGAAATTTCTTTCATTTTTGCACAATCGACGAAATTGCACGACAAAAACGGGGATTATCCGGGAATATCTCTCCGTATCTTCCGAATCCTCGCGATCTCTCAAAATTTCCGCCGGTTTTACATTCTCAAATTCCGTCAAAAAAAATCAGAAAAAACCGCTTGGTTTTTCATGCGGCGCACAGTTTTTCCCGTTTTTCCTTATGCGCCGGAAACACGAAAAATGACAGAAAAATTTCATGCGGGAAAAACGGGCTGAATATCCTATTCAATTGTAAACATTTTGTGAACATTGTGGTTTACATAACTTTACACACAATACCTAGAAACAGCTCTGTTTCCGGGCGATTCGGACAGGGGATCCCGCGCGGAAATCACACGCCGGGCAGAAGATCGAGAAGCTGCGGCAGCGCGGTGATCTCCGCGTCCGCGCGCTCGATCGACTCGTCCCAGGTCATGTATGCGCCGTACCAGATCGTCCTCATCCCGGCGGCGCGGGCGCCTGCGATATCGTTCTTTCCGTAATCGCCGACATAGACGGTCTGCGCCGCGGAGAAGCCTGTCTTCCGCAGCGCGATATGAAACGCCTCGGGATCTGGCTTGGCAACGCCGATCTCGTCGCTGACGACGACGGCGGAAAACCAGTCGCGGAAGCCGGCGACGTCGATCTTGGCGTTTTGCTGGACCGAGGGGCCGTTGGTCAGGATGGAGATATCATAGCCGCGTTTTTTCAGCTCCAGCACGCATTCGACGTCCGGATCGCGCGTCGTGCAGAAGGGATAATAGAACGACCAGGCGCGGGCGAAACGGAAAAAGTCTATGCTTTCGTCCATCCCGGTCTCCGCCTTGAAGCGCTCGAAGCAGTCCGGGTACCGGTCGTAGCCGGAGATGAAGCATTCGCAGAAAAGCGCCGCGAGCTTCGGATACTCCGCTTCCCTGTCCGGGAAGAAGAAGCGCATGACATACTTCGCGGCCTTTTCAAGGGAAAGCCTGCGCACGATCAGGGTATTGTCCAGATCGAACATCACCGCCCGGACTCCGTCAAAGCGATCCATTTTCTTCCTCCGGTACGTCGTCCTTCGTCGGAAAACGCAGATAGCTGGCCGCGTCCTGTCCGCACATCAGGATGAGCGCGAGCATGACCGGGAAGCGGAAAAGGATCTGCGTGAGATAGGTCAGGGAGCCGGAAAGAAATACCGCGCTGAGCCGTCCGAAGGCGGCCGTCGTCAGCAGCATGACGGCAAGGAGCGAGGCAAACACGCCGAGGTGGCCGCGGAACTTTCCGAAAATGCGGCCGGTGTGGCAGTAGAGCGAGAGCGCGGATGCGCACATCGCCAGAAGATCATAGCAGAAGATCTGCAGGATCGGCTCCACCGGATGCTCCATGAAGGTATACAGAAGCGCAAAGCAGATCCAGAACAGCAGGACGATGCCCATGCCTTTGGCGTCGGCCTGCGCGCTGTCTTTGGCGCGCAGCGATGCGAGCCGGATCACGCATACGCCCGCAAGGAGCGTGAAAAGACCCAGCAGCAGATCATAGATCGAAGTCTCGAGCAGGAAGTCGCGCAGAAGCGCCGCGCCGCCGAGCAGCACGAGAAAGCCCGCGAGCACCTGCACGGCCATGGCGCCGCGCGAGAGGGAGAAACGCTTGAAATAGGGGCGCTTTTCGTCCCTGTCCAGTCCGAAGGCGCAGATCAGGAACAGCACGAAACCGAATGCGCACAGCGCCGGAAGCGCATAGCTTGCGTAGTCCGGCGTGTACAGCTCGGTCGCTTCGCTGTAGCATACGACGAGCTCGTGTCCGTGGAGCACGCCGCCGAACAGGCCGGCGGCCACCGCGAGCCAGAGCCAGATGATCTTATATCCGTACTTCATATTCATTCAAGGTCCAGCTTGATGTGCAGCTCTTCAAGCTGCTTCGGCAGCACCTCGCCCGGCGCGCCCATCATAAGGTCCTGTGCGTTCTTGTTCATCGGGAACGGGATCACCTCGCGGATCGTATCCACGCCCGCCAGCAGCATGACCATGCGGTCGACGCCCGGGGCGACGCCCGCGTGCGGCGGCGCGCCGTAGCAGAACGCGTTGTACATGGCCGGGAATTTGGCCTTCACGTCCTCCTCGCCGAGGCGCACGAATTCAAAGGCCTTGATCATGATCTCC
>JAEEGL013136508.1_pt1 | contig 10330 bp, 10 predicted proteins | sample 9134231 | NCBI WGS metagenome assembly JAEEGL01 (sample SAMN16246548, study PRJNA631951) | gut metagenome | biome: gut microbiome; feature: rumen; material: fiber-attached | host: Bos | place: Iran: Karaj | collected 2018-10
CGACGTTCAGGACATTCTTGCCACAAAGGGCCAGATGACAATACGCGATACCGATAAGGGCAAGGAGATCGAGGAAGAGATCCAAAGCCTTGAGATGCTCGTACAGGCTTATGAGTACGGTCTTATTAAGGAGGACCATTCTCAAAGGCTCGTCAAGGTATCTACCGTGAGCTACAGGTAAAAGCAGGGGCGGCTTCACTCAGCCGCCCTCTTTTTATGCTCTGACAGATAACGGTCGGCCTCCACAAGGCTGTCGAAAGAAACGCCTTCATTCAGGAGGTCAAGCTCACTGCCGTCAAAAATATAAGGTCCCGCATCGAACGAGACCAGTTCTTTCTCGTCCAGCTCCGGAGATACAGGCGTTCTTACCGAGATGACGCCGCCGTCAAGGTACAGCAGGAAATGATCGGGGCAGTATTTGTCCACGGACCGGGTAAGCCTTGTGTATTCGCGTGAAAAGGCGGCTATATGCCATTCGGGGTACCATCTTGCAAGCTCTTCCTTCGTAAGGCCTGTGACCTTCGAGGCGTCGAAGTACACAAACGTATGCCTGCATTTCATGCAGAAAACCCGCCATTCCACACGCGCGTTCGGCGAGATCTCATTTTCAAGCTGCGCAGAAGCCGTCTGGACTTCGTCCGCGCCGCTGCGTCCCGCGCACGCGCCGAACATGAGCGTAGCGCATAGTATTCCGATAATCAAGGCGTATTTCATACGCTTAATATTCCACGCGAGGAGGGCTTCTATCCATGAGGGTCAAGCTTATGAACGAGCTCGAATACGAAAGGTCAAAATCGCTTTGGGCGGCTTGCTTTCCCGAGGACAGCGAAGATTTCATATCCGTGTATTATGCAATGCGCTCACGCCCTGAATACACGCTTGGCGCATTTGAAAACACAGATGAACCCATTGCAATGATGCATATGCTCCCTTTTAAAATGGAGCTTGACGGCAGGCTTGAGCCCGTCTGCTTCGTCGCCGGAGTCTGCACGGCGACGGAGTTTCGGGGACGGGGGATATGCACGGCGATGTTTGACCGGGCACTCGTTTATATGCGCGAGTACGGTTTTTCATACTGCCTGCTGTCGCCATCCGATCCTGCATTTTACAGGCGTCTTGGGTTCAGAAGCTTCTTCGAAACAAAGCAGCTTGAGATTTCGTACGTTCGCCCGAAGTGTCTCGGACGAACGTACGATTCGGTTCCCGCTTCTTTCTTACATGAACCGTCAAAAACACCGGATCCGTTCGAGCTTTGTTCACTTTACGAGCGCGCAACAAAGGGAGTGAACGGGCGCTTGATAAAGACGCCGGAGTATTTCAACGCATTTATTGCCGAATTCTCGCTTCCGGGCGCGTTCATGACCGTTACAAACGACGGCTGCTGCGCCGGATATGCTTCCGCCGACGGCAAATGCTTCGAGGCTATTCAGCTCTTTAGCGCCGAAGGTTCCTTTACGAAGCTTCTTCCTGACGGTTTCATAAACTACACGGTGCCCCTTCCAACTGACGCCGAGATACCGTTGATGGAAGGTGCAACGGTGCGCGTCAGGTACAGGACGGCCCAAATGATCCGCCCGGTATTGAAGCCCTTGCCTGACGCCTGCAAACCGTATTACGGGTATGACTCGTATTGATTTTGTACTTGACAATTCAGTCCTTATGGTATAGAATCCATTTATCAATCGGCCAGTCCGAAAACGAAAGGTACTATGAATATGTTTTCTATCATCAAATCGCTCCTGCTTTCCGCAAGCCTCGTTTCCTGCGCCGGCGCAGAGGGCAGCGGCTCCGGTTCGGGTGCAGCTCCCGCCGGCGGCATGAACACCTGGGTAATGCTCCTTGTCATGCTCGGTCTCATGATCGTTCTCTTTGTCGTCATGTCCATTCCTCAGCGTAAACGTGAGAAGAAGGTCAAGGAAATGCTCAATGCGCTGAAACCCGGCGACAGGGTACGCACCATCGGCGGCATTTACGGCACTGTTACCAGCGTAAAGGATGACGTTATTACCCTCAGCGTCGGCCCCGATAAGGCCCGCCTCGTGTTTGCAAGGGGCGCTATCGCCACTATAGAAGACGCTCCTGTCGAGACCACGATCGACGGCGAAGTCAAGGACGTAAAATAAGCCATCTTCCTAAAGGCGCGGGCATATACCCGCGCTTTTTTCATGTCATCCTCAACGGCCGCACCTCATATAATCCGGTAAACGGAGGTGTTGTTATGAAAAAGGATAGGCAAAGTCTTGGTTTCTTGCGGGCGTCGCTCGGAGCCTCTCTGATCGCATCAGCCATAAGCGTCGGAGCCGTTGCAGTAGTTTCGCTGCTGCTTCTAAAGCAAACGATATCAATGGACGCGGTTCCGTACGTCAATACGGGACTTAAGGTCATCTGTTCCGCTGTTGCCGCGCTGCTTGCGGTAATGCGTGCCAAAGAACGCGTCCTCTTGCGCTCGGTTTTGGCCGGCGTATGCTACATGGCGGTATCATTTTTGGTTTTCTCCCTTGTGACCGGCAGCTTTTCTCTCTCTGCCGACAACCTTTACGACCTTTTGATTTGCGCGTTTTCCGGCGCAGTAGTCGGGATCGTCAAGAATCTTCGCTCCTGATACGGTATACCGGGCATGAAAAAAGGGGTTGAAAAATGAGAATGTCTGTTGTATAATAAAAAACGTATCCGGAATGGGATAAATACTCAGTTGGAGGATTTATATGAAACACATTAAGAACGTTCAGAAGCCCTGCATCAGGTCCGGCGAGAACACCGCTTGCGGTGAGTGCCAGGCTTCCTGTCAGTCCGCCTGCAAAACTTCCTGCACCGTCGCAAACCAGAAGTGCGTTAAAGTGGCCAAATAATAATGATCCACGCATTTGAATATCGCGGCACATACCTTGTGCTGGATGTTGAGAGCGGTGCCGTACATGAGGTCGATAAGCCCTCATTCGATGTGATAAACGCAGTAGAGCAGGGCAATGCGGTTGATGCATTGCCCTATTCTCATTCACTTATCGAGGAGATACTCGCCGAAGTGGACGAGCTTAAGCGTGACGGCCTTTTTGATACTCCGGCTCCCGCCGCGCCAAGGGCAAACGGCGCTTTTTCGCCCATCAAATCCATGTGCCTCAACGTGGCACACGACTGCAACCTGCGCTGCGCATACTGCTTTGCAGAGACGGGCGAGTTCCACGGCGGCAGGATGCTGATGCCCTTTGAAACAGCAAAGGCAGCGCTGGACATGCTCATCGCACGTTCCGGTGGAAGGTATCACCTTGAGGTCGATCTGTTCGGCGGCGAACCTCTGCTTAATTGGGAAGTCGTCAAGCAAACCGTCGCATACGGACGAGAGCTCGAGAAGAAGTATAATAAGCATATCAACTTTACCATCACCACTAACGGCGTTGCGCTCGATGATGAGAAGATAGATTTCATCAACCGTGAAATGTTCAACGTTGTTTTGTCCATCGACGGCAGACGTGAAGTTCATGATGCGCTGAGGGTCACGCCCAACAAAAAAGGCTCTTATGATATCATCGTCCCCAAGGCGCAAAAGCTCGTGCGCGAACGAGGTGACGGAGAACATTACATTCGCGGTACTTTTACCGCCGACAATATGGATTTCACCGAGGACGTGAAGGCTCTTCGCGATCTCGGGTTTGAGCAAATATCGGTAGAACCCGTCGTGCTGAAGCCCAACGAGCCTCACGCCATCACTGAAGACAACGTCGGACGCGCTCTTGAGGAGTACGATCGCCTTGCCGATTTCGTTGAAGAAAGCCGCAGCAAGGGCAAGCCGTTTAACTTCTTCCACTTTTATGTGGATCTTAACAGCTCTCCGTGCCTTGCCAAAAGGGCGCTCGGCTGCGGCGCGGGCGTGGAATACGTTGCTGTCGCTCCCAACGGCGACGTTTACCCCTGCCATCAGTTCGTCGGCGACGAAAGGTTCCTGCTGGGCAACGTCCTTGCAGCAAACGAAGACGGGCGCGTCCCCCTCAGGGACGATATAAGGGATGAATTCGCGTCCTGCAATATCTTCACCAAGGAAAAATGCTCTCACTGCTGGGCCAAGTATTATTGCTCAGGCGGCTGTGCGGCCAATGCGCAAAAGCTCAACGGTTCCATCTCCGAGCCGCCTGACGTCAGCTGCAAGCTTCTGAAAAAACGCACCGAGATCGCCATAGGCATGGCTGTCTCACGCGGAGAAAACAAATAAACTCACCGAGGAATGGGTAATGATAGTCTATTCGCCATCAAAGTACTATACGCCTGAGACGGAGGCCGACAGATCGGCGGCATTCCTTCCCATTGTTATGCGTGCGCTTAGGGCAAGAGGCATCGTTACCGAGGAGGATCGCCGCAGGTTCATGTACCCCGATAATTCCATGCTGCGCGATCCTTTTTCACTTCCCGATATGCACGAAGCCGTAGACAGGATAGAACAGGCCGTCTGCACGGGCGAGACCATCTGCGTTTACGGCGATTATGATGTTGACGGTATCTGCGCTACGACGATAATGCTTCATTTCCTTTTAAGCATCGGCGCCGACGCGACTTACAGGATACCGTCCCGTCACGACGAGGGCTACGGGATCAGCCGCCGCGCGATAGACGCGCTGCACGCCGCCGGCGTTTCCCTTGTCATTACCGTTGACAACGGCATTTCCGCAGGGGATGAGATCGCCTATGCCGCGTCGCTCGGCATGGACGTCATCGTGACCGATCATCACATTCCGCCGGAGTCGATACCCGACTGCGTCGCCGTAATAAACCCCTCGCGCGAAAACTGCGATTATCCGCGCTATCTGTGCGGGGCCGGCGTGGCGTTAAAGCTCGTCCAGGCAATGGGTGGTATTGAAGCTGCAGAGGAGTATATGTTCCTTGCAGGCGTTGCTACCGTCGCCGACGTAGTTCCTCTTTTGGATGAAAACCGGCTTTTGGTCAAATCCGCTATCTCCGCGCTCAATTCATTCAATTGCTGTATCGGCATGAAGAAGCTGCTGGAGAGCCTTCCAAGCGCGCGCAAGCCCTATTCGGTCTATACCATAGGCTTCGGCGTGGCGCCCAGACTCAACGCTTCCGGCCGTATGGGAGACGCCTCTTTGGGGGTCGAGCTGTTTATGACCGAGGACGAGGAAGAGGCTTCGCGTATAGTGGCAGAGCTCAACAGGCTTAACGAGCTTCGCCAATCCGAGGAGCAAAGCATCCTCAACGAAGCGATAGCCATGATCGAAGAGACCGATATCTCAAACAAGCGCTCTATACTGCTTGCCTCCCCGGATTGGAATTCCGGCGTTATCGGTATTGCGGCGTCAAGGATCTCCGAGATGTATCACAGACCTACCGTGCTCTTCTCGCTGCATGACGGCGCCCTCAAGGGCTCTGCAAGGTCTGTGGAGGGTATAAATATCCATGACGCGCTCAAGTCCTGCAGCCGCTTGTTCATTAGGTTCGGGGGTCATGCCAAGGCCGCCGGCGTTACAATGGATCCGGACAACTTCAATGAGTTTGCGGAATGTATGGAGCGATACCTAGCTCAGAACTGTCCGCCCGAGCTTTTCGTGCCGCGCCGCTGCTTTGAGTTTGACGAGGATCTTTCCGAGATCACGATGGAGCTTGCACGCCAGCTTGATATGCTTTCTCCCTTCGGAGAGGGCAACCCCTGTCCTGTCTTCCACATTTCAAACGTCAGCCCTACCCATATTCGCAGGTTCGGCTCCGATGGCCAGCATCTGCGCATGGACGTTCGAAGGAACCGCTACTCTTTTGAAAGCGTTTATTTCTGCGGCGGACGGAGCTTTGACAACATTATGCAGGCAGAGAGCATCTCACTTCTGTATTCGCCGATAATCAACAGTTGGAACGGCACTGAGACCCTTCAGATGAAGGTGCTTTCCGCAAGGCCGGATCTGCCGCGCTGTCCGTCGCGCTTTATCCGCTGCGCCATGCCGCATTTCTTCCTTGCGTTCCTTTTCGGATTGGGCGATACCGACGGTTCCGACGAAGCTGAAGAAAAAGCTCTACCCGCCGTTTATAAAGGGTCGGTCGCGGAAGCGGTTAAAGGCTCGTTTGCGGGACTTCTCGTGCTTTCGTTTTCGACTCAGGGAGCAGAGGACGCTCTTACCGAATTGGCTTCCGCCGGAGTTGAAAATTTTGAGGTCTGCTTCGGCTCAGTTCCCGACGATCTCTTTTCCGCGAACGTACTGCTTATAGCGCCCATCGTCGATAAACTCCCGAAAAAGGGGTATAACCGCGTTTTGTTTGCGGACGATCCCTATTGCCCGGATAATTACGAAGCCGTTCGCAATGCGCTTCCCGGGGCTCAGATAAAGCGCCTCGGCCACAGAAACGATTTCTACGATATTTCCGGCGGGTTCTCCATAAGCCGGGATGAATTGGGCCTCTACTATAAGTCGATCGTATCCGTCGTAAGGACGCAAAAGTTCTCCATTACGGAGCTTGTTACAAAGCTTTCCGTTATGCTGAACCGACCGCTCCATCAAACCGTGTTTGCCGTCAAGGTCTTCCGCCAGCTTGGGTTCATTTCCTATTCCGACGGGCAGGCCGTAAAGCTGTTAAATTGCTCGCAGAGGAAGCTCGACGAGAGTCCTGTCTATCACGCCGTATCTTCCATGCAGCGCATCATTTGAATCAAAAACGGAGGAACCGCTATGTATACCGAAAACGAATTCAAAAGCACCATAAGAGAGATACCCGATTATCCCAAGGAAGGCATCCTCTTTTACGACATCACCACGCTGCTTAAGGACGGCAAGGCTTATAACGAGCTTATAACCGCCATTTGCGAATCCCTTCGCGGCCTTGACGTTGACGTTGTCGTTGGGCCGGAAGCAAGGGGCTTTGTAATAGGAGCTCCCGTTGCTTACGGCATCAACGCAGGCTTCGTGCTTGCCCGCAAACCCGGCAAGCTTCCTGCCGACGTGTATTCCATTTCCTACGGCCTTGAATACGGCCATGACGTTCTTGAGATACATAAGGACGCCATTCAACCGAGTATGCGCGTTGCGATAGTCGACGATCTGCTTGCAACCGGCGGCACCGCGCTTGCCACGGCAAAGCTCATCGGCAGCATGGGCGCTGAGGTCGTAGGGCTGAGGTTTGCTATCGAGCTCGAAAGCCTCAAAGGCCGTGAGAACCTCGCCGACTATGACGTACAGTCCATAATGAAGTACTGATCGAACAGATAACTCCAAAGGAGGTGAAAGTATGGATCGCCTGATTTCTATATGCGAAAAAAAGTATTCGCCAGAAAAGGTCGAGCTGATCAAGCGTGCGGCGGAGTTTGCCAAAGCCGCGCACGACGGTCAGAAGCGCGAGTCCGGCGAGCCGTACTATATCCATCCGGAAGCTGTTGCGATACTGCTTGCCAAGATGGACATGGACGCCGAGACCGTTGCGGCGGGTCTGCTTCACGATACGGTGGAGGATAAAGAGGGCGTGACCGTTGCGACTATCGCCGCGGAGTTCGGCGAGAGCGTCGCCAAAATGGTCGACGGCGTTACAAAGCTTACCAAAACCGGCGCAAGCGAGCTTAAAACGCGCGAGGACAGGCAGGCCGAAAACCTGCGCAAAATGTACCTCGCCATGGCAAACGACGTCAGGGTTATTATAATCAAGCTTGCCGACCGCCTTCATAACATGCGCACACTCGGCAATTGTCCGCTGGAAAAACGGCAGCGTATTTCGCGTGAAACGCTTGACGTCTACGCTCCGCTTGCAGACCGTTTCGGTATGGGCGCTATCAAAGCGGAGCTTGAAGACCTCGCTTTCGAGCATCTTTATCCCGAAGAATGGCGTCATCTGTGTTCTCTGATCGAACCGAAGCAGGACGAGCGGATGAAGCTCCTGAACTCCGCCATGAAGACTATCGGCGATGCGCTTGAAGAGGCAGGTATCAAGTCCGAGATCAGCGGTCGTAGGAAGCACATGTATTCTATCTTCCGCAAGCTCAAAAAAAACAATAAGAGCCTCAGCGAGCTTTACGACCTCGTTGCCATCCGCGTCATAGTCGGCACGGTGAACGATTGCTATGCGGCGCTCGGTATCATCCATTCCCTTTGGCGCCCGATGCCGGGGAGGTTCAAGGACTATATCTCAATGCCCAAAACCAATATGTACCGTTCGCTGCACACAACGCTGTTCAGCGACATGGGCATGCCGTTTGAGGTACAGATAAGAACGCTTGAAATGCACCGTACCGCCGAATACGGCGTTGCGGCGCATTGGCTCTATAAAGAGGGTAAGGCCAGGCCCGACGAGCTTGACAGCAAGCTTGCCTGGGTGCGCGACCTTGTCAATTATGAGGGCGACTCCGATTCCACCAAGGAGTTCATCGACAGCATCCAAAAGGATTTCTTCTCGGACTATGTCTACGTCCTTACCCCGAACGGCGAGATCATAGACCTTCCCGCGGGCTCAACGCCCATCGACTTTGCGTATAGGATCCATTCAAACGTCGGCGACCATATACAGCACGCAAAGGTCAACGGCGCGCTTGTTAAGCTCGATCATAAGCTGCAGACCCACGACGTAGTCGAGATAATCACAAATCAGCAGTCTGCTCCCGGGCGTGATTGGCTTAATTGGGCAAAAACCTCCCATGCCAAGACCAAGATACGGCAGTACTTCAAAAAGGCCAATCGTGAGGAGAACATCGTAAAAGGGCGCGAAATGCTTACCGAGGCCGCAAAGCGTCAAGGCAAGAAGATCGCAGATCTCGTAAAGCCCGAATACTATGCTCCCATACTCAGGCGATTTACCATGACCGACCTTGACGACATTTACGCCGCGATAGGTTACGGAGGTATGACTACGGGTCAGGTGCTTCACCGCCTTATGGAGGAGTACCGCAAGGAGGAGAAACAGCAGGAGCTTGAGGAACGTAACGCCCGTAAAGAGCAGGATCATGCCAGTTATGACGAGCAGGGCAGGGGAGTGGTCGTTAAGGGCGAACATGATATGGTCGTTCATTTTGCAAGGTGCTGTACTCCCGTTCCGGGCGATAAGATATTCGGTTATATCACGCGAGGCCGCGGCGTGTCCATCCACCGCGAGGATTGCCCCAACGCCGAATCCCTCATGCTTGACGTCGAACGCATCATACCCGTTGAATGGGTCAAGGAAAACGGCAATACGTTCCCCGTTACAGTTCATATAGTTTCGCTTGAAAAGGCGGGCATTATGATGGAGATCACGCAGCTTCTCATAAGCATGCGCATCAATACCAAGTATTTGAGCGCAAGGTCTGCCGATAAGAAGGTCGACATCAATATAACTTTTGACGTGCAGAATTCCGAGCAGCTTCAATCTATCATCAGCAGCTTCCGCAGGATGGATTCCGTAATAAGCGTCGAGAGAAACAGCCAGATCCCCGTATAAGGAGCGGTATGAGAGCAGTAATCCAGCGGGTCGCTTCCGCAGAAGTCAGTATAAACGGAGAAGCCGTCGGCAGTATCGGCCGGGGCTTTTTGGTGTTTTTGGGCGTACACGTTTCAGATGAAAAGCGCGACGCCGACTATATCGTTAAAAAGGTGTCCGGTCTGCGAGTGTTTGAGGACGCAAACGGGAAAATGAATCTTTCCTTAAATGAGGCGGAGGGTGAGCTTTTGGTCGTGTCTCAGTTCACGCTGTACGGTGACGCGCGGCACGGCAACCGACCTTCTTTCATAGAGGCCGCGTTACCCGATAAAGCGGTGCCGCTGTATGAATACACGGTCGAAGAGCTTCGAAAGTCCTTCCGCGTTGAAACCGGCGTTTTCGGAGCCGATATGCAGGTATCGCTCGTGAACGACGGCCCGGTGACAATACTGCTTGACAGCACCCGCAGTTTTTGAGGTGATCCTATGAACATCGTTTCCATTCCCACAGGCCCGCTTGCGGTCAATACTTATATAGTCTGGCGTGATGATTCGGGCGCACAGACCCCCGACTGCGTCGTGATAGACCCCGCGAATTCCGGCAAGGTGCTTGCAAAGCTCTCGGAACTCGGCCTTCATCTGTCCGCAATTCTTATAACTCACGGTCATTTTGACCATATCATGGGCGTTGCAAAGCTGCGTGAAGCGACAAAGGCCAGGGTCTATATCAATAAGCTCGATTCAGCCGCTATGAAGGACAATTCCGCAAGCCTTGCATCAATGATCGGAGTCCGGGTAGATCCCACGAAAGTCGACGCCTTCATAACAGACGGATGCACCGTGCGCGAGGCCGGTATCGAGTTTAAGGTCATCCACACTCCCGGGCATACCAAGGGAGGAGTGTGCTTCGTTGTCGAGAGCGAGCGCGTCATATTCTCCGGCGATACCCTGTTTTATATGAGCTA
>JAEEGL013796831.1_pt1 | contig 10330 bp, 8 predicted proteins | sample 9134231 | NCBI WGS metagenome assembly JAEEGL01 (sample SAMN16246548, study PRJNA631951) | gut metagenome | biome: gut microbiome; feature: rumen; material: fiber-attached | host: Bos | place: Iran: Karaj | collected 2018-10
CCTTACTATAATTATCTTTCTTTTGAAGAGAAAGATTTCCAGCGCCTGTAAACATTAATCCAGCGGTAAGTACAGTTTCATTATCCGCTACATACGCTGTATCCGGAGAACTTGTTGCAGAGTTAATTGTTTCAATTGCCTCTTGCATTTTCACCTGGAAATCCTCGTCTTCCTGCTCACCCGTCGCTACTGACAGCATTAAATCAGACGCAGCAAGCTTTTGACCTCCGCTATTAACACGCACAAATATATCCACTACCTGAGCTAATGTCATATCATCTGCTGGATAGAAATTTACATTTTCCTTCTCATTAATAGAAATGCGTAGGTTCATCAAGGTCTCAGCAGCGAATTGTACTTGTTTTGCTGTCATTTCACCCGGATTAGCGGTACTCAAATTGACAGGCAACATTGCAAGTTCCGTCGGCTTTGTATTCTTGTCGCATACATAATTCACCTTAACCCAATACTTTCTAACCGTCTCTTCTTCTTCAGTTTCGTCAATAAACTTACCAATATTATCTTCTTCTCTAAATGCGAACTCGTACGAATCATCATCTCCTGGGATAGATAAAATATTAAGGCACAGATACTTATCATAAAAAGAAGTCGCATCAGTCCAGTTTTTTCCTTTAATGTGAGCTCTGTATTTACCAACGGTTCCAATATATAAAGACGTGATTCTTTGCTGACCATCCAACACAGCGGAGTAATTTGATTTGTCAACATCAATTGCCTTTGCGCCTCTTTGCATTTTGCCCTTTTGCTCATCATATTCCTTTATGAATGTATTAAAAACGTAATCTTTGAAGGTGTTTTTATTCACATTCCAGAACAAAAAGGTGCCTATCGGATAGTCTCGAAGAACGCTATCAAATAAAGCACATATTTTATCTTCAGGCCACACAAAATTTCTTTGCATTGCAGGCAAAATTACTTCCTGCTCATCAATCATTTTAACTAATCTGGATATTGTCCACGAATCATACTTTGGCATTTTATAACTCTCCTTTACAATACTTTTCCTTTTAATTGTATTCGCTTACCAAGCCCGCCAGATGGGTACGTCCATTGAAATGGAGTTCCTAACTGACCGCCAACGTCTTGCTTTTCACATTCTTCTATATACTCCTCTATAGTTCTGATACTGTATGTGTTTGCAGTTTCATTGACCGTAATAATATGCGTAGCCCATTGAATCCTAGGATCACCTTCACCACCAACACCTCCTAAAACCCATTTAGCAAGCCTATCTCTATACGCCGTCAACCTACGTTCCAAATCTTCTGCATGCCCATGATCCATGCTACGTACACCACCAACAGTCTGAAACTCTAATAAAAGATTTTTCAAGACGGAATCATTTGGATTTAATACTTTCGAAAAAGCCTCGGCTGTATACTCATGAACACTCACTCTGTTTGCAGAACTTCTTTTACAACTAAAGGTATAATCTTTCTTTGTTCCATCAGCCATGTTAATCTCTACAAGAACATCGGTCTTGGGAGATCCGCCAGAAGGGAGCTTGGGAATATCTGATGTCGCATAGACATAATCCACTTGGTCAGTTCTAACTCTAAGTGCCTTCATTACGTCCGCAAACAAAGAATAAAGGTAACCCACAGAAGTTGTTGATTTTCCCTTCCATTTTTCAAGATTCTGGCCATTATTCATTGCGTCAACCAGCTTCTCTTCAAAGTGTAATCCAAGCAGAGCTTTTGCCTGCCCACCATCAAGCAAACTAGTTGCTTTATGCTCAATCAGGCGATACATCGACTCAAACGATAATACTCCGTCAAGAGCAGAATATATTTTCCCTTGGATAATTTTATCATTATAGTTTTCTGCATTAGCTCGTTCTTTAGAATCCAACCCATCAGGAACTACAACATAAGCCTTCTTAACATAAGCATTTAATCGTTTTATATGTTCACTATTCCACTGTTGTTCTGTAATTCTATCTCTAATCGAAGTCGTGTGATGCAAAATCCACTGCTCTTTATCATAAAACTCTATTAGAAACTGAAAATAGAACTGTTCCTCTTCATAGTTTGGATCACCGATTCTATATTTCTTTTGTGACATGACAATATAATCTCTTGATTTTAAAGTTTCGATCATCTGCTCAAGAGAGTTTATTCCATTCGCACCATGTTCATTCTTAGCTGCATTATCTTTTGACATATTGCATAAACCCCCAAAGGCCATCAGGAAATTCCAGATGGCCTAGTTTAAATCCTATATATGCGCTGGCAAACATTCAACGAATTGATTTGCCATTGCATTCGCTAATAACGGCGGAATAGCATCGCCGATTTGTTCATATCTGTCCTGTTCCTTATCTCCATGAAATTGGACATATGGGCCAGCAAATTGATACCAATCTGGGAAGCTTTGTAACCTAGCTGCTTCTCTAGGAGTGATCGCTCTGTTGTCAATCGGATGAAGCAACTCATCCAGGCAGTGTGAAGTAACAGTAAAACTCGGATCAGACCATTTGAGACGTCTATTTCTCGAACCATATAAAGTCTTTGGAAAAATATCCCTATATGTAAACATAGGGAACCCTGGCACTTTATTATCAAGCAATCCAGCTTCTGCTAACTTCTGATACTCCATTTTCATACTTGAATTTTGTGGTATAACCGATAAAAGAGCCTGCTTACGCACTATATGTCCAGGTCCTTTATGACTACTTAGCGAAGTTGGTGAATATATTTTCTTTAAATGCGAAGGAACAGAAGAATTCATTCCTTCAACAGCTTCGCCTCGCATGATTTTTACAAATCGTTCTTGGTTCTCATTTTTGTAATCCTTCAAAGTATTGTATGATGTCACATCAACATTCATTGGTGCAGGCGGCAAATCTGACAGAGCATCTTCCACCGTTACATATGGATGTTCCTTCCCGGGGCCATGCGTAGGTGTTGGGTATGAAAACCGCACTCCTGAATCATAGAGATCACTCCTTATTGATACAAGAAAGAGACGTTCTCGCATCTGTGGCACTCCATAATCACATGCTTTCAGCAAAATGGTTCCCTGACTACGTGAAGCAAGCCTATAGCTTGGAGTTACATCCTGCTTCTCGAAAGTATCGCAAATGTGTTGGAAAATGGCGCCCTTATTGCCTTCACCATCAGGCTTGGAGAACATGCCTTTTACATTTTCAAAAAGAATTGCTTTAGTGTTTACAGTTCTAGAAATTCGGACAATATTATCGAAAAGATCATCCCTTTCATCCCCAACCGTTCTGGTACCAGCCATACTAAAGCTCTCACACGGAGCACCGCCGGATACAATATCCACAGTTTCCTTTTTCGAATCAATTCCGTACCTTTTAAGCAACAATTCTTTAATCATTTTATCATCAACCAAGTTGATGTCTCCATGAATAACCAATGATCTTGTGCTTTCATTCATAAACTTATTCAAATATTCTTTGTTAGCGCCCTTTTCGGTCATGTACTCCGAAAGATGCATAACCTCTGCATTATGGCTAACAGAATATGTTTCTACAGTTGTATCAGTCCATTCAACCGCAATGAGTGGTAATATGCCAGCCCATTTGAACCCAGTACAAAGTCCTCCAGGGCCAGAAAACAGATCTATGCTTACTAATCTGTAGTGTTCTTTTCTCATCCGCTCAATGAGTGAGTCATTCATTTTTCTTATCCTCGCTTTCAGCTTTTTCGCTGTCTTTAACTATTTTAGTAGCTTCAATCAAAGCAGTCCTTCGAACGAATTCACTATACGAAGCATAGGCCTCCAATCTAGACGCTTTCTTGAACAGTTCCAATTCTTCTTCGCTTACGCGAATGCTTATAGATGTTGACTTTTTCATTGCGCTACCTCCAAATGCAATTATAAAAAATGTGTAGTGCATTGTCAATACTTTGCCCGGCGAAAGTAATGGCTTATCTCCATGAAAAAGTACGCAACATTCCATGTTTTACTGGCCTTCTTATAATCCCCCGTCCTTCATACATTGATTATAATATTGGCAGATTAGGCAGCACTGCCCACATCGTTTTTCCTTAAGTCTCTTCTTTCTCTGGAGCCAATAAATCAGTCGTCTCATCTTCTTCTCCGTCCTCCATTATTGTTCATTTTCATTAACTCTGCCAGTACGGCGAATGGAAAAATCAAGATACAAAGAATAACCATACTCCGCTCCTTTCTTGTTCTGATTCTAATTGTACTCAGATGCTGTCCGTTAAAAACGCCTTGGTGGGCATACCGAGTAAAAAGAAATAAAAAAAGCAGCGACTATCACGGTTTTACCGCAATAATCGCCACTTAGGTTTGCAATATTATTTAGTTCGAGGCCTTATTAATCTTCCAGATTTGCCATAAAGACCTTGGCCTGCTCTTTCATTTCTGCCTTAACCTCTTCCGGTCCGATTACTTTAACATCTTTTCCGAGTCCAAAGATCCATGCATAGAACTGAGGGCTTGCAAAGACTTCAACATTGACCTCGCTGTGCTTTTCATCAAGAGGTCTGATAGTGATATCTTTGCCGAATCTGTCGATGAAAACACCGCTCATCTTGTTGTGGAAGTGAATCTTGACTCTCTTCTTTTCGCCACCATACATTCCGAATGTCTCTTTGGAATACTGAGCCATGTCGAGATCTTTGAATTCTTCGGCGCCTTCTCTTTTCTCATCGACAATCTGAGGCTTAATCATTTTGTCGACGCGGTAATGCTTGCATGTTTTGCTGTAATCATCAAAGGCCACTAGGTAATAATATTCGTCATCCCAGGTAAGCGCCCAAGGGCTTACAACAAACCAGTTGCCATTATTGAGAATGTACTGAGATTTATCTGGTTGCCAGCTAAAGTATTTAAACTTTATCTTTTTATTGTTGATAATGGCATTATGGATTTCATCCACGCTGTAATAAATGCTCTCGTTCATAGTCTTAATTCGTCCTTGAACGAAAACCTGTCTTTGAAGCTGTTGCGCTTGATAGTCACTTACGAAGTTTCGGATCTTCTTAATGAGCTCACGAGACTTTCTTTCGGTTATAAACTTTGCACACTGGATGGCGTCAATTAAAAGCTTAACCTCCGCAAGTTCGAATTCTCTGCTACCGACATGATAGTAAGTTTCTCGGCCGATCTGTTCTTTTATAATCTCGATGCCGAACTTCTCCATATCCTGAAAATCGGCATATATGCTCTTTCGCTCAGCAGTAACATCATGCTTCTCGAGTTCTTCAAGTATTTGATTGAGGGTCAGAGAATGCTCGTCATCCGTTTTTTCAAGCATGACTTGCATAAGGTACGTAAACTTGAACTTCTGGTTAGTTCCTCTGGACATTAATATCACCTCACCGATGCAACCTTTTCTGCTTCAATAAACATCCCTATGATTCCAGGATCATTCAACGATTCCGGGAACCTAATATCTCTGTACTTTCTTTCCTTAAGTTCTTCCTCTACTTTAATCATTTTCGTCTTAAACGCCTCAACGGTATCAAATCCAAACAATGGAATTATTTCTTCGACGCGTTCTCTCGATATTAGTTTTCTTGCAAAATTGCCAATAACGCTAGAATACTCATTGTCATATATATAAGTGAGCGGGAACCAATATCTCCGCAACAAGGAATCTTTGCCATACATATAATAATTAAAACAAATAAGGTCAGCTAAAATAATTTGCTCTTTCGTATAATGCTCATCAATATTTTCTAACCAATATGTTGCCGTACCGCAAATATAATTCTTCCCATCTCTTTTTTTCATTGCTCTATCTATGGAGTCATGATAACCCGAGTAGAAAAGATCAAAACCAGAAATCTTATCTTGGTAACTGTCCATATTATTATAGGGGCGTGACAAGACTATACCAGCTGCCACAAAATCTTCACTCCGTATATAATATGCTATCGTATATAAGAATATTTCATGTAAAAAATTCTTCGCCAATCCACCCGAGGCTTTGCTAATTTTATTAATATCTGATGCGACTTGTTCTAAAACTTTTGCTATTTTCTTTTCAGCCGCATCTACATAGATACTGTACTCTAAAAGAGCCAAATATTCTTGTCTCACCGCACTAAATTTATTATAAAATGCAAAGACTTCATCATAATCGTCAATCCCTGTATCATTTGTTGCTATCGTCTTAATCTCACCAAGGGTATCCTCTAAATATTTAGTAAAAAGAGACATTCTAGCCTTTTCTGGATTAACAGTTTTTAGATTATCAAAAGTATTGCGCTTTTTAACTTCTATAACAGAACTTTTATCAACCCAAGAAGGTTTATTTCCTAATTCTGGCTTCTTATATGTTTCTTCACCATAAAGAGTCTTAACAAGGCGTAAATACTCATTATCAAAAGTTTCATCTAAAGACAAATCAAAATGAAGTCGCCCCTGAAGATACGTCGGTTTACAAACTTCGCCTTTTTCGTTTCTTTCAAAAACAACTGGTATAAACTTGTCTTGCTTTACCTCCCCATACACCTTGGGTGATATAATTTGCGTCTCCGTTCCTACTCCACCCTTATGTGAATCCGCCTTCTGTGCATAAATCGGGTCTAGAAGCATTAGCACATTCGTAAACGATTCATCATTCACGCAAGATTCCATAAACGCATAAGTATCATTGCCTTCCGACAAATCCCACTTATCTATAACAACATCAATACCATCACCCATTAGCTGTGTTGCGAATGCCAACACTTTATCCTGATATGCCTGCGTTCCCCATGCATACGAAATAAAAACTTTAGGTTTTTCTATCTTTTTCTTACTCATGTTGCTCGCCCTTTCCCATAAGATAATAATATTATCCCATTCTTTTTCCTTTAAATCAAAGCTTTTTTGATGGCAATTGGAATTTTATCGGACAGCTTGCCCTTAGCTGTTCGCTAATTGGCAAGCAATGCATAGCGGATCCGCTTATGCTTTTTCTGCTTGTTGAGGCACCTGCCCCAAACCCCAAAACTGACACGTACCGTGTCAGGCGACGCATCGTAAACGACGCTGAAATAAAAAAAGCGGGGAACCCCAAACGGAGTTCCCCTTCTTCCTACCTGAATAACTGTCTTTCTCTTCCTCTCTTAAGCGATTTGTCTTTTTCGTCCCTGTTAAGGAACTCATCAACGTTGTGTTTTGCCATTGTAAGGTTCTTCATCTCATCTCTGACTTCGCGGTATTCTGCGTAAGCCTGTTTCTTATCGGCAAGGACTTTTGCATATTCCTCATTAAGCTCTTTTACCTTTGGAATCTTAATCCCTGAAGCCTTTAGTTCGTCAAAAGCGGCCTTGGCTGCCTTACGAAGTACCAGTTCCTCTCTGTGTTCGTCAAAGAACTTCTGGCTGTATCCGCTCTTTTTGTAAGCCTCATAAACATCAGCTGTCTTCACATAGTTGATGATATGAGTTCTTAAAACGGCGATTTCAGCCATTCGCTTCTCAGCGGTTTTGATTCTGTCTGTCAGTTCATTGAATCTTGAAACCGAAGACTTTGTCCTTTCTTCCAAAGTGGTATAATCACGTATTCCGTGCTCATGAAGATAAAGCAAAGTCTTTGACATCTGCTTTACGTTAAAGACCTTGGCCCAGTTTTCATAGCCTGCGCCCTTGCCTTCAGATATCTTTTTCTGAATATCAATAAGCATGTCAAAATCTCTGCCGAACTTATCACGAGTATATGTCCTTTCCTCTCCAAGGAAGTATGACCTGATATCCCGTTCTGTGTAACCTTCGCCAAGAGAATCAAAGCGTATAAAACGTTCATGCCCTTCTGACCTGACTGCGGTATGCCTTCCACGCTTGATCTGATACTCCATCTCTTCAAGAAGCATCAGGAACTCTTCGTAGTTACCCGGTTTACGACTTAGAGCCTCATCAACAGCCTCACGGAGTTCGGCTCTGAATGATTTCCTCTTGTCGTAATCCGTGTACTTTTCTCTTTCGTGGTAAGGTCTTGGTTTAATAACTGAGAGACCATGCTCCAGGCATAACTGGTCATTAATCCTCTGTACCACAAAGTAAGACCCCCAGAAGTTTCTGAACTTCCTTGTACAGTCAAGATCCGTTGAGTTCCAGATGATGTGATTGTGGATATGATGCCTGTCAGTATGCGTAGCAACAATAAAAGCGTGATGATTCTTTGTAAGCTTCATTGCCAGCTCATAGCCAATCTGATTGGCTTCTTCGGGAGTAATCTCGCCAGGTTTAAAAGACTGGCGAAGCTGATAAGCAATGATATCGCCTTTATAAACCCTGCCAGTTATTCTGTAATACTCACGTTTTGAGAGCATGAACTCCTCTTCGGCGGTATTCGGATCGCATGCGTAGGAACTTACAAATTCGCCGTCCTTGGTTTTCTCACCGTTCTCAGCATATTCAATTCTGTTTGTAAGGCTCTGCTTTAAAGTTAGGCCTTTATTGACATGCATGGGAATAATCCTTGTAGCAGCCATGCTCTCGCCTCCTTTCTACACATCGGACAGTTTGCCAAGTATTTGTTTTAAGACTTTCCAGAGTTCATCCTGACGAGCCTTTATATCTTTTATGTCTTCCGCATAAACGTGACCGGTCTCATTCGCTTTCTTGGCATACTGATTAAGATTGTTTCCGGAAATACGAAGGAGGCGAACTGCCTCCTTCATATCCGACAAATCTAGATTGACCACATATCCGTCAATTGCCATCTTTCTCATATATGCTGCAAGGCCCGTTATCCCGGCTTCTTCCATTTTCTGCTTAATGAGTTCAGCTTCTTCGGGAGTCACTCTGAAATGCACATGATGAGTTCTGTTGGCCATTTAGCATCTCTCCATTTCACATACAGGACTGCGCGGTCGCTTGCCTTTCTCATCTTCCAGAATCTTTACGCAATCGTTGAGTTTCTTAATTACGGATTCTCTCGCATGCTGGGATTTTGCCTCGGTTACGACAGGCTGTGCATAATTTGGCAGGTTATTGATTATTCCGTCAAAAGAGTTATCATTCTGCTCAACCATGTCCTCGATTCCACGCATCTGACTTCCAAGAGCCCTGGGATCAATACCGAGTTCATTACGAACCTTATACTCGATAAGAGCAAAAACGTAATTGGGCATTACCCTTGTATTTCGCTCCCATTCCTGCATGGTACGGTATGGGATTCCAAGATACTCTGAAAACTCCATACGGTTCATTCCCGTAGATTCACGCATTGCTATAAAGCGCTCGCCAATGCTTTTTCCGTCAGCATCTTTGGAATAATCAGCCATTGAACCGTTGTCAAAAGTCTGACCTTTAACGGCATCCCACTTTTCAATGGGTGTTCCTTTTCTTTCTTCAGGCATTTCCTGTCACCTACCTTTCCTGTCCTCGGTTCTTCTCAAACCCAAGACCGAACTGTGGACTACCTGATTCATTGATACTCATGGTCACAAAGCAATCATAGGTTTTACCGGTCTTTACTGATTTACAGCCTTTAAGCTTTGCCCTCTTCTTGGATAGCAGTTGTTCAGCTGTAGCCCTGGTAATCTTCTTAGAGAGTTTTTCAAAGAATCGGTTGTCCTTCCAGAGTGCGAATTTACACTCATTGCTGTCACAGAAGAACCCCTTGCTCTTTTCAATTACGGATTTACCGCAGCAGGGGCATATTCCCACAGGCTCATACACAGGTTTCATCAAAACCTCAGCATTCTTAACCGGCTCGTATGTTTCAACCAGCGTTTTTACCATCTGCTCTATCTCATCCATAAAATCATCGGGAACATACTTATTCTTCTCGATTTCAAGGAGTTTCTGCTCCCAGTCAGCCGTCATAGATGCGGACTGAATGGATTCGGGAACAACTGTAATAAGTGCTTCGCCCTTGTGAGTCGGGACCAGGTATTTGGTCTTTTTCTCACCTTTTCTTTCGATAAAGCCTGTACGGACAAGCTTCTCAATAATGCCTGCTCTTGTGGCGGGAGTACCGAGTCCTTTACGTTCCGCTTCATCGGGAATCTCATCTGCACCGGCATTCTCCATAGCAGAAAGAAGGGTATCTTCGGTAAATGATCTTGGAGGCGTTGTCTTTCCTGCCTTTACGCCTGCCTGAGCAACTTTGATTACAGAGTCTTTTTCGTAATCAAAAGAAAGCAAAAGTCCATCTCCGTCGGAAGCTGCCTTTTTGTCATCTTTCTTGTCGGAAACTTTGCTTACGGATTTCCATCCTGCATCGATTACAGCCTTTCCTTTAGCCGTAAATGCCTCTCTGGCGCATTCAGCCTCAAGTACTGCCTCAACATATTTACAAGGGGCAGAAACGGCTTCTAAGAGCCTTATTGAGATAAGCTTAAGTATTTCCCTTTCACCGTTTGGAAGCTCGC
>JAEEGL014007177.1_pt1 | contig 10330 bp, 6 predicted proteins | sample 9134231 | NCBI WGS metagenome assembly JAEEGL01 (sample SAMN16246548, study PRJNA631951) | gut metagenome | biome: gut microbiome; feature: rumen; material: fiber-attached | host: Bos | place: Iran: Karaj | collected 2018-10
CATTATACCATTTCTCGCTTGACAAGCCGAAAAACTCTCGTCGTTTCTCTCATATCACCACCTCTTATGTCATTCATCTGCCTTCCAACTGCCGGTCTTCCGCCAGCCATACCGACCCCATGCCGCCCAAACCCAGCTGACGGATGATACAACACTGCCCGGCGATCATGGAATCCCCCTCACGCCTTTTCAATTACCGCCCAATGCCCGCCTTTGTCGGGACCGACGCGGCGAAGGCGCTGCACGCCCTTGAGCCGTTCGATATGCTTCTGAATGGCACTGCGGGAAATGCCTGTCGCGGAAGACATTTCCGCAAAGGTGATTTTCGGATTGCCGCGAATCAACTCCAATAGCCGGTCGGCGGTTTTCTTACCACCTTTTCTTACCACCTTTTTCTTACCACCTTGCGACTCGCCTCTCGCCCTCAACGTCCGAAGGATCATGTCGAGCATGAAATCAACGAAGACGCGGGCATTGCCCGACTCCTGGGCGGCATGAAGCGTCTGGTAGTATCTGCGCTGGTGGCAAAGCACCATGTTCTCCATCGGCAAGGCATAGAAGAGCGGGTTCCACCGGCCGAGTATCACTGTCTGCCAGAGTCGCCCCATTCTCCCGTTGCCGTCGGGAAACGGATGGATCGTCTCGAAGACAAAATGGAATATGCAGCTCTTCACCAGCGGAGCGTCCTTCGAACGCTTCAGCCAAGCGAAAAGATCCTTCATCAAAAACGGAACCTGATCCCACGGCGGTGCATGATGCATCGCTTCGCCACGAGCGTTGAAGACCCCGACATTGCATTTGCGCCACTTGCCAGGGCTTTCGACCAAGTCCTTCGTCATCAGCGCATGCGCCCGCAAAAACGCCCGAGGTGACAGAGGATCAAACGCTTCGACCTTTGAATAAGCCGCATGCGCACCCTTCACCTCGTCTATTTCGCGCTTCGAGCCGACGACCCGCTTGCCAGCAATGATATCCGTCACCTGGTCTTCTGTCAGCGTGTTGCCCTCGATTGCCGTCGTGCCGCGAATCGTCCTGATATGGTTGAGCTTCCTGAGCCGCACACCCGCCGGCCCTTCCATGACGATACGATAGCGCTCTATCGCGGCGGCAATGTCCATCGCCATCCGCAGCGTCTTTTCGCTCGGCGCAAAACGCACCAACTCGCTAACATCAACCATATTTCACCTCCACCGTTCCTACAACAGGGTCAGAATTGATTGCCACAGTAAATTGCCGCAGTAGGTTTTCCTTGTCATAGCGGCGCGGCCCTTCCGATTCGCCGCTTGCAATCCTTCAAACCCAAACACGCGGCGGGTGACACAGCTGATCATCGGAAACTCCTGTATTTTCAGTGGGAACAGCACCCCGCCCCGGCAAGCGCGACGCCACTGAGGAAATCCCTTCTGCTGTGCAAGACCTGCCGTCTTAGCGGAACTTCCATTCGAGGATGCCGCCGCTCCATTCCTTCTGGAGCTTCACCTGAAGGCGGACGGCCTGTGCCTTCACGGGCGACGGGAAATCGACCACGCAGAACCTGTCCTTTGCGACAGGCCCATTGCCGGCGACATCCTGCCACGGCGCGCCCTTAGCGGCACGCCACTGCACCTTCCACGACTCGGGGATGCGACAGTGCCCCTTGCCGCTGTCGTCGAACCAATAGACTTCCACGCCCTTAACCTCCTCCGGCACTGCGAATTCACACGCAACCCACTCGTCCGTGCCGAGGTGGTCCCAGAACGTATGGCGCGGGATAGACTCGTCGTTGGACGCCTTGGGGAGAACGCCGTCGAACGCGGCGGCGACGCTGTCCTTCGGGAAGCAGAACGACGCGGATGTCTTGAAGTCGCGCACGGCGTTCTCTTCCTTCGCCTCCGTCGGGAAGAACACCTGCATCTCGCCCGCGCCGCGGTGGCACCAGGCGAAATACGGGACGAGCGTGAGGGTTGTCGCCTCCTTGCGGACGCCCGTCTTGAGCCCGCGACGGAGCGAGACTGCCGGGGCCGTGAGCGCGGGATAGACGTTGCCGAGGACGTTGCACGTCGTGGACGTGAACACCGCGTCGGCCGCAAGCACCTTGTCGAGGACGTGCCCGCCGTTGTCAACCCCTTCCGCGCAATAGAGGATCGGCCCGCGCTCCACGGCGAGGCGGCCATGGTCGTTCTTGACCGCGTCGTGCGCCTTGATGCGCCGCACGGGCATGTTCATGCACACCTCCACCACGTCGCCCTTCTTCCATGCGCGATTGATTGCGCAATACCCCTTCTCGGGCGTAAACGCGAACGGCTTGCCGTTCACCTTCACCGCGAAGTCGGCGAGCGAGCCGGGGACGGTCTGCACGTAGAGGTCGCTCGGCACGGGACGTCCCACGCACCATCCCGGCACGCGGATGTTCAGTTGGAAGTTGTGTGTTGTGGGTTGCGAGTTGGAAATGTCGGCGATCTCGATCCGCGAGAGGCCCTTCCACGGATACTCAGTCTCCTGCTTGAGCGTGACGTCGCCGCCGGCGAGGTTGAGCTTCGCGTCGCTCGCGACGAACAGGTTGACGTAGGCGGCGTCTCCGCGCGAGGCGTAGGCGAACTGCGCAATCTGCGGAATGAAGCGGACGACGTTCACGGGGCAGCAGCTGCAGCCGAACCACTTGGAGCGCTTGTAGCCGCCGCGCGACGCCTGCGGGTTCGGGTAGAAGAACTCGTCGCCGCCGAGCGAGATGCCGCTCAGGAAGCCGTTGTAAACGACGCGTTCCAGCACGTCGATGTACTTCGCGTCGCCGTACATGAGGAACATGCGCTGGTTCCAGAGCGCGTTGCCGATGCCTGCGCACGTCTCGAGGTAGGCGGAGGTGTTCGGCAGCTCGTAGTTCTCGCCGAAGGCCTCGCCCCTGCGACGCGCGCCGACGGAACCGTTGAGGTGGAGCTTCTTCGAGACGACGTTCTCCCAGATCGCGTCGATGGCATTCACATAGGAGCGGTCACCGGTGAGCGCCGCGACGTCAGCCATGCCGCAGTAGAGGTAAGTCGCGCGCACGGCGTGGCCGACCGCCTCCTCCTGCTCGGTGACGGGACGGTGGTTCTGGTTGTACGAGCCAGGCGCCCCCATTTCCTTCGCCTTAACGAGCGCGCCGCTCTGCGCGAACACCTTGTCGTTGGGATGCCTGTCGGCGGCCTCCTTCTTCCCGCGCTGGTCGAGGAAGTGCTTGGCCTGGCGAAGGTACTTCTCGTCGCCCGTGGCGCGGTATAGCTTGCAGAGGGCGAGCTCGATCTCCTCGTGGCCGGGGACGAACTTGAGCTGGGTCGGCTCCGGGCCGAACGTGCGGCAGACGAGGTCGGCGTTTTTGATCGACACGTCGAGGAGCTTGCGCTTGCCCGTGACCCAGTAGTACGCGGCGGCGGCCTCGTACATGTGGCCGACGTTGTACAGCTCGTGGCTGTGGGCGCAATGGCTCCAGCGCGTCGGACCCATCATGTTGTACACAGCCTTGCCGTTCTTGTAGCCGTAGTTGAAGCCGAGCGTACGCGCGGTGTAGAGGTAGCCGTCGGGCTCCTGCGCTTTGGCGATCTTGTCGATGAGGTCGTCGAGGTACTTCTCCAGCTTCGGGTCGGGATGCGTTGAAAGCGTGTAGGCCGCGCCCTCGATGATCTTGAAGACGTCCGAGTCGTTGAACGGGATACCCTGGAACCCGCGTCCCGCGCGTTCGCCGGCCAGCTCGAAGTTGCTGATGCGTCCGGTCTCCTCGCTCTTGCGGAAGTCAACCTGCACCGTGACGACGCGGTTCGTCTCGAACCTCGGATACCAGAACCCGGCGCGGATGGCGACGTTGGTCATCTCCGCCGGATGGATGGGATAGTCCGCAGCAAACGAAGTTGCGGACGCGAGCGCGGCAAGCGCGACGACAGTCATTTTCGTATTCATGTTCATATTATACCATAACTTTGGGTTTCTGGTTGTGAGACAAGGACAATCACCTCATGTCACTAACGCCGACCTTGTCCATGTCGCCGTAGTTGAGGTTCTCGCCGCCCATGCCCCAGATAAACATGTAGTTCGAGGTTCCGGCGGCGGAATGTACGGACCACTCGGGCGCGGTGATCGCCTGCTCGTCGTGCAGCCACACGAGCCTCTGCTCCTGCGGTTCGCCCATCTGATGGCAGATCGCCTGGCCTTCCGGGACGTTGAAGTAGAAGTACGCCTCCATGCGGCGTCCGTGGACATGCTGCGGCATCGTGTTCCAGACGCTCCCCGGCTTAAGCTCCGTAAGCCCCATCTGCAGCTGGTTGCATCCGCCTCCGGGAGTCTTCGTCAGCACGGGATTCACGATCAGCTGGTTGATCACGCGGTCGTTGGATTCCTCCATCTTGCCCGCCTTGATGTAGTTGCCGATGGTGTAGCCCGGCTTCCTGCACTTCTGGTCGCTCGTTATGCGCTGCGTGACGTACTCCTTGTATGCGGGGGCGGAGTTGATGTAGAACTTCGCGGGATTCTTCCCGTCCTTCGACGAGAACTTCACCTCCTTCTTCCCGCACCCGACGTATAGCGCCTCCTTGAACTCGAGCGCGTAGTCCTCGCCGTCAACCGTCACGACGCCCGGGCCTCCGACGTTGATGACGCCGAGCTCTCGGCGGTCAAGGAAATGCTCGGCCTTGAGCGCGTCGAACGGCTTGAGGGCGAGAGGCCCGGACACGGGCATCGCGCCGCCGTACACAAGGCGGTCGTACATGGTGTAGGTGAGGTTTATCTCGTCGGGCGCCATCACCTTCTCCATCACGAACCGCGACCTTATCTTCGCGGTGTCGTACGTCTTGAAGTCGTCGGGGTGGACAGACGTCTGCATCGTCACATTCACCGCCGCGGCCAACATCAATGTCATCATGCTCATTTTTTCGTTCCTTTCTTTTTGTCCTCAGATTTGCATTCGTCAAGCTTGGAGTTCACAACTCGTCTGAAGAGTTCAGCGAGTTCGCGTTCGCGGGCCGCCTGCGTTTCGCGCACGTAATTGTGCCAAGCCTTCGCATCACGGAACCGTCCGGCCTCGGTCCAGTCCGCGCCAGCGCAGACCGTCAGGACCGAACATCCGCGATCAATCCACCTGAGCGGCTTCGTCATTATCATCTTCGCACCCTCCGGCCCGTCGGCAAGCGATGTTTTTCCGCAAATGGGCACAGCGAAGATCGCGCTCATCATCGAGCCTTCCTCGCCCTTGCGGTTGTGCGGCTTCTCGAAAAGCGACACTATGCACTTCTTCTCGTCGATGAAGAGATCGCCTACATGCTCCCGCTTTGCGCTGAGGTCGAGCCCAACGCCCACCTCCACGCCCTCTATCGGGGCATCATTCGAGAAATCCACCACTTCCGAGAAAAACGAGCTTCCCTTTTCCAAGGCGATCCTAAGCGTCATCGTGCCGCCTATCGGGAGCTTGTAGTCGAGCTCGAACGAGCAGCATTCCTCGCAGTTCGTGATGATGCGGTACGCGACCCAGTCGCCGTAGTCCGGGAGCCACTTGCCATCCTTGCGGAGCGCGACTCCGCCGACGCCGCGCCCGGGGCCAACGGCATAGTCGTCCATGCCGAGGCCCTTCACGTTCTTGTGCCAGTTGCCGTGCTTCTTCGGCTCTCGCAGGAGATGCACGACGAAGTTGTTGGTCGTCGCCTTGTTGAAGACGTCGATGCCGCTCCACTTGTGCGGATCGCCCGGCCCGTAGGCGCGAAAGCCGACCCTGTCGTTCTCCCAGAAGAAGTCGTTCGCCCTCTCCGGCGCCTCACCGCAGAGACACGTCGTAGCAAGCAGAATCGCCGCTATCATTGATTTTCCTCCCCCTGCCGCCTTATTCTCATCCAGTTCACCGCGCACATCCCGAGTGCCAGGAGCCCGGCGCCGACAGCGCCCGCCCATTTGAGCGTGACCGTGAGATGGAATATCACCCAGCACCAGAGTGCGCTTGCGAAGTCGAGCGCTGCCCCGCCCTCGAAGCCCTTCGGAACCGCGATGCCGTCGCAGTTCGCCGCCGCTATCGCCTTTGAGAACGCTGGCGTCAGGTTGGTGACGAAGAAGAGTCCGCACACCAGCGCGGCAAGCCCGATGACGAATGTCTTCGGCACGTTGCCTTTCGTTATAGGCAGCACGCAGGGAAAGAGGTAGAACATCCCGGCGAGCGACGCGAGCGGAAGGAACTTGTTGCCGGGCAAGAACACCGAAAGGAATAGGATCACGGGGATGAGAAGGATCGACACCACGAGCGTCGTCGGATGCCCGATCACGAGCGCAGGGCTCATCCCGATGTTGAACCGGCCCGAAACCCTTTTCTCCAGCTTTTCCTGTACCGCCTGGCAGATGGGCTTAAGCCCCTCGATAAAGAGTCCGGTTATGCGCGGGATGAGCTCCATCACCGCGCCTACCGTAACGCCGAGCTTCAGTATCGCGGGAACGGAATCCACGACCTCCTTCCACGAGCCGCACCTGAGCGCTCCGATTCCGCATCCTATGACAAGCCCGAGGAACAGCGGCTCGCCGAGGAGCCCGAACTTCCTCTTCATACCCTCCGCGTCGATGTCGAGCCGCGAGAATCCGGGGATGCGGTCAAGAAGCCACCCGACCACTACGGCGAACGGCGTGAAGCTCTGGCAGAACGGCTGCGGAATCGAAATTCCGTCCATGTCCTTGTAGTACGACTGGAAGCCCCTCGCGGTGAAGTCCGCCATGCAGAGCGTGATTACGTAGAGCACTATCGCCGCGTAGAAGGCCCACGCGAGCGATCCCGTCGCGAAGAACACCATCGCGCCGAGGAAGGCGAAGTGCCAGTAGTTCCAGAGGTCTATGTTCACCGTTCGCGTCGTCCCCGTCACGAGCATCAGGACATTCACCCCGAGACACACGGGAATGATGAAAGCCCCGACCGCGCACGAATACGCGACGGCCGCCGCAGCGGGCCAGCCGAGGTCAAAGTACGGAAGGTTCAGCCCGTACAGTTCCGTCATCCCCTTCAGCGCGGGGCCGAGGCTGGACGTCAGCAATGCCGTCACCACGCCGAGTCCGACGAAGCCGACGCCCACGAGAAGCCCGGACCTCAGTGCCTTCGACAGCTTGATTCCCATCAAGGCGCCAAGCAGGGTGAAGATGACAGGCATCATCACCGCCGCGCCAAGCCCGATCACGTATGCGAATACCTCTTTCACGACAATGACCTCACTTGCTGATGAAACCGCACTCCGCCCAATCGCCATGGTCGGACTTGTCGCCGTCGCCTGCGTCGGTCACCACGAACTTGACGGATGCAACATCGTCGGGCAAAGCCACGTTGAAGTGCCAGCGCTCCGTTCCGCCGAACATCATGTACGGCGACGTGGCAAGCTCCTTCTCCTTCTTGCCGTCCTTTGCCACGCCCACGATCTTGAAAACGACGCTCGACTGGTTCTGCACGCGCTGGCTCTCGTCGATGCCGACGACCGCCACCACGCGCTTCCATTCCGGCTTGCGCGCGAATGTGGCGTAGCCCGGCCCGTGGATCGCCATGCCTCCCTTGTACGTGCTGTTCTGGATGCGTATCGCACCGTCATAGCCCTTGCCGAGGCGGATGCCGTTGCCCCAGCCCGTCTTCTGCTTTGCGGGCTTCAGCGTCTCGATGCGCACCTGCGGCGCAGGCGGCACGGGACCCGGATCCTGCGGCTGGTATTCAACCGGGAGCGGACGCAAGAGGTGCATAGTAGAACGTCCGGTTCGGCCGTTCGCACGCTGAACGGGCTGGCAGCCCGTTCTCCCAGCGCCAAAAACGACCCGCCACTTCACCTCGCGTGCCGTCGGCACCATGAGCACCACGCGCACCGTGCCGTTAGTCTCGACCGCCGCCACTTTAACGCCGGCCGCCACATCCTCCGGAGACACCTCTGCCTTCACGAGCGAGAACACCTTGCCGTCCGCCGTATCCGCCGCCACGACAACGCTTTCCGTTGTGCCGGGAGCGATATACTTCGCCGTGCCGGACAGAACGCGCTCCGACGCGTCCCACTTCTCGTCCGCAACGTCCATCCATCCCTGCAGCACATGGCGCGTAGTGGAAATGACCTGCGGATGCGCCTCGGCCTTCGTGAAGCGGAACATTTCGCATTCAAGACCGTTCATCTCGATCTCGATCGCGTCCTTCGCGCCGAGGATGCCGAGATATTCGTCGTCCCAGAACGAATGGACGCGCCACTTCGCCTGCGGGTCGAGTCCGAGCGCGCCGTCCGTCGCGCGGTCGCCGCAGAGCGCGGTCTTTACCGTGGCGCGCTTCTTCTCGGGATTGAAGAGCATCACCTGGTGCCACGTCGGCGCGAGCTCCAAGTCGTAGACCGTGGGGTTCACCACGCCTTTCTTGAAGGCGTCGATCGGACGCGCCGCGAACGGCTCGCGGTATTCGGGGTAGAGACGCGAGAGGTCGTGCGTCATCTCCGGCGTGAAGAGGCGGAAGCTCGTCGCAAGCTCGATGCGTCCGCTCGTGAGATAGACCGTCGTGAGCATAGAGCGGCGGACGCCTTCGAGAAGTCCGTGGATCGCCTTGGAGTCGGGATAGTAGTTGAACACCGTGCGCATCTTGAACCAGCGAAGGCCGTCCGTGGTGATCATGCGCGGATCGAACTTGTTTGAGTCGCTCCACGTGCGCTGCGTATCGACGATGCCGGCGGTCGCGTCGAGGCAGGGACGCCCGCACTCGCCGAGGTTGCGCTCGTCGAGGTACGCCTCCTTGCCAAGCCCCTCGCGGGCGATGGCGAAGTAGCGGCGATAGACCTGCGTAGCGCTTGCGTGGATGTCGTCGAAGCCCCCCTGCGGATTGTACCCCGTCTCGGGATAGTCGAACTTGATGCCCTGCATTCCGTCGGCGCGGAGGCGCTTCCACATCGCGAGCATGTGCGCCGCCATTCCCTTGTCCGACATGTCGTACGTCACGTACGGACGGTGGTGCATGTGCTTGCGCTCGATGCGGTTCGTGGAATTGAAGATCATCCACTCCCTGTGCGCGATCGCGAAGTCGTCGCTGGGCATTCCCACCTGGATGTAGGTGTAGGGGATGCCGTGCCGCTCCTTGATCGCGGCGCACCACTTGGCGAACGTGTCGTAGGGCGCGAGGAGGTGTCCGTACTTCGACCAGTGCGCGTCGTCGTACCAGCCCTGCTCGGTGTTTCCGTTGTTGCCGTAGCAGTAGTAGTCGGGTTCGAGGCGGACGCCCACCTTGGAATATTTCGTAAAGCCCTTCTCGTTCGCCATATCGAGTTCCTTCACGAGCGCGGGCGAGTTGTTGATGTTGCCGAGCTTGCTGAGGGCGCCGACGGCCCAGCCGCAGAGGAGCGGGAAGTCATAGACGTTGGGGTCCGCGCCGTTCACCTTGCGCATGGCGCGTCCGTACGCCTCGGCGGAGACGAACGGATCGTCCGTCACGGCATCGATGTAGAACGTGTCGGCGGAGAAGAGCATGTTCGTCCCCGGTTCCACGAGGACGCCCACCTCGTCGGCGGCGTAGAGCGTGAGCGAGCCGTCAACCATCTCGGCCATTTTGCCGAATGCGTCGTACTGGAGTCCGCCCACGACGAGCGTACGGCGCTTGCCGCCGAAAAGCCCGGTGGCGACAAGGCCGTTCGCGCTGTTGCGCGTCAGCCCTGGGATAAGGTGCGCAGGCTCCGCGCCCGCCGCGCTGTTGATCGTCACCACGTCCGTTCCGCCATGCCACTTTCCTTCGCGCAGGACTGTTGCACCCATCAGGCGGCGGCGGTACCACACCGGTGTGTTGACGCCGAACGACGCGATAAGCGCGGGACAGCCGTCATAGAGGGTGTACGTATAGACAGGCTCCCATGCTCCCTTGCTGTGGGGATGCTGGTATCCGGCGGCATGGAAACCCCAACGCGCGCCGGCGGTGTCGTCGCGGACCGTGAACGTGACGCGCCTGCCGTGTCCGAACGTGTCGTTCACCTCGTCTGTCGTCGCCTTGAACTCCGCGCCACGCGCAACGCTTGTCGCGCCGACGCCCGCGTCCGCGAGCCGGACGCATCCCTCCGCGTCACGTATCGTGAACGTGCCGTTCCGAACGTCGAACGCGACCTGAGCAAAGCCGTTGGAAAGCGTCACGACACCATCGTCCATTGCGGCATTCGCCGCGAACAGTTGAGCGGAAAGGGACGCCACGCACGCCTCGAGGAACATCTTCTTAATGGCCATTGTTTTCATGGTCGTATATTATACCATAAAACGGACGGAGAAAACGCCAGCCCCAACGGCTTGGCGGAGGGGGGGGGATTCGAACCCCCGGTGGACTTGCGCCCACACAACCTTTCCAAGGTTGCACCATCGACCACTCGGACACCCCTCC
>JAEEGL014271721.1_pt1 | contig 10330 bp, 7 predicted proteins | sample 9134231 | NCBI WGS metagenome assembly JAEEGL01 (sample SAMN16246548, study PRJNA631951) | gut metagenome | biome: gut microbiome; feature: rumen; material: fiber-attached | host: Bos | place: Iran: Karaj | collected 2018-10
AGGCGAAGGAGGAGGCTGAGTTCGCCAATCAGGCGAAGTCGCGTTTTCTCGCCAACATGTCGCACGAGATCCGCACGCCTATCAACGCGGTGCTCGGCATGGACGAGATGATCCTGCGCGAGAGCTCGGAGCCGGAGATCCGCGGCTACGCGGCGGACATCTACACGGCGGGCAACACGCTGCTTTCGCTTATCAACGACATTCTGGATTCATCTAAAATCGAATCCGGCAAAATGGAGATCGTGCCGGTGGAGTACGAGCTGCCGACGCTTGTGCGCGACCTCAACAACATGATCTCCCAACGTGCGCATGTGAAGGACCTCACGCTGGAGGTTTCCGTCGACCCCGCGCTGCCGCGCGGACTTTACGGCGACGATGTGCGTATCCGGCAGGTCATCACCAACATCCTTACGAACGCGGTGAAATACACGCCGTCGGGAACGGTGTGGTTCCGCGTGGGCGGGACGCGCGAGGAAGATGACGTGGTGCTGCGCGTCGAGGTCGAGGATACGGGCATCGGCATCAGGGAGGAGGACCTCCCCAAGCTCTTCGAGGCGTTCCAGCGCATCGAGGAGGGCCGCAACCGCAACATCGAGGGAACGGGCCTCGGCATGAACATCACCATCCAACTGCTGGACATGATGGGGAGCCGCCTTGAGGTCGAAAGCGTGTACGGCAAGGGCTCAAGGTTCTTCTTCGACCTGCGCCAGAAAATCGTGGACGACACGCCGGTCGGCGAGTTTTCGGTGCATGAGCGCGAAGCGGGGGACGGCTACCGCTATGAGGGGGCGTTCATCGCGCCGGAGGCGCGCGTGCTCGTCGTGGACGACAACGCGATGAACCGCAAGGTGTTCCGAAGCCTGCTCAAGCAGACGCAGATACAGATAACCGAGGCGGCAAGCGGCATGGAAGCGCTGGAGCTGGCGGCGAACGAGCGCTACGACATGGTGTTCATGGACCACATGATGCCGGAGATGGACGGCGTGGAGGCCATGCAGCGGATGCGGAAGATAGAGGGCTATGACGAGATCCCCATCCTCGCGCTGACGGCGAACGCCGTGACGGGCGCGCGGGAGCGGTATTTGGAGCTGGGGTTCGACGGTTTCCTTGCCAAGCCCATCGTGTCGGACAAGCTGGAGGCGGCGCTGTGCGAGCTGCTGCCGCCGACGCTGCTGAAGCCCTGCGAGGCGAAAACGGGCGAGGCGAAGGTGTCTGTGAGCGCGATGCCGGAGGACCTGCCGAGCGTGGACGGTCTCGAGTGGAGCTACGCATGGCTGCACCTGCCGGAGCGGGAGCTTCTGGAGGGCACGGTGCGGGAATTCCGCGAGACGCTTTTGTTGCAAGCCGAAAAGCTCGATAAAATGTGGGCGGCGATACAGGAGAAACCAGCGGACGCTGACGCGCTTGCGGCGTACCGCATTCATGTGCACGCGATGAAGAGCACGGCGGCGACGATCGGAATCGTGCCGCTCGCGGGAATGGCGAAAATGCTGGAATTCGCGGCGCGCGACGGCGACACGGAGACGATGGCGAAGCTGCACGCCGTATTTCTCGCGGAATGGCGCTCGTACGACGAGAAGCTGCACGGCGTGTTTGACGCGGCGGAGGACGAGGACGCGGCGGAGAAGGAAGCGGCGGACGCGGACATGCTGCGCGCGATGCTCGGCATGCTGAAAACGGCGCTTGAGGACTTCGACGTGGATGCGGCGGATGAGGCGATGAAGAAGCTCAAATCCTATGCCTACGCGCCGGAGATCGAAGAACTCCTGCCGCGGCTCGCGGCGGCGGTGACCAATCTCGACGAGGACACGGCTGGCGAGGTCATGGACGAGATCGCGGCGCGAAGCGCGAAATAGACAGAGGGAGGAAGAAGACATGAAGTCCATCGTATTGATCGGAAGGAAGAACCAGACGCTGCAGGAGACCTATGCGTTCCTGCGCGCGTATTTCCGCGTGCAGCTCTGCACCGAGGGAACACAGGCGGCGCTTGCCATGGCCAAGGTGGCGTCGCCAGGCCTGATCGTTATAAGCCTTGCCGGCTTTACACCGGGTGACCAGTCCCTCTTCGCGGGGATCCGAAGCGGGTTTCCCACCACGCCTGTGCTTACGATCGGCGCGGCGGACGAGCGGCTTGCCTTCGGCGCATATTACCAGAACGGACAGTTCGAGAACGTGCAGCGCCCGATCGAGAACGCGGCGCTTTTCTCCGCGATCTGCCGGCGGCTGGGCGTGACGGAACAGGCGGTGTATGACGAGGCGGCGGCGCGGGGCGGCGGAAGAAAGACGGTGCTTGTGGTGGACGACAACGCCAACACGCTGCGCAGCATCAAGGCGATGCTGGAGGAGAAGTACAACGTGACGCTCGCCAACTCCGGCATGAAGGCGATGACGAGCATCGGCAAGAGCCGCCCGGACGTCATTTTGCTCGACTATGAAATGCCCGTTTGCGACGGGCGGCAGACGCTTGAAATGATCCGCGCGGACGAGGACCTGACCACCATTCCCGTTATCTTCCTCACGAGCGTGAACGACAAGGAACAGATCCAGGCGGTCATCAAGCTCCTGCCTGCGGGCTATCTGCTCAAGCCCCCCGTGCCGGAGCGGCTGATCGAGACCATTGAGCAGGCGCTTGCCGGCGCGCAGAAATAGGCAAACGGTTTTCAGGAGGCGTCTTACCTTGTTCATCGGCTTTTTTTACCTGCTGCGCGCGCACGGCTTCGGCGTCTCCCTGAACGAGTGGATGACGCTCATGGAGGCGCTGACGCTCGATCTGCAGCACACGAGCCTGACGGGCTTTTATCAGCTTTGCCGCGCGGTGCTGGTCAAGACCGAGGCGGACTACGACAAGTTCGACCGCGTGTTTCTGGAGTATTTCGACGGCGTGCCCTTCACGGATGAACTGCCGGACGAGCTTTTGCGCTGGCTCGACCGTCCGGAGGAGGCGCTTGCGGATTTCCGCGCGTTTCTTGTCGCGCAGGGCTACGACGAAAAGAGCGTCGAAGAGATACTCAGGATGTTTGAGCAGCGCCTGCGCGAGCAGACCGAGGAGCACAACGGCGGCTCGTACTGGATCGGTACGAACGGCTTTTCCAACTTTGGTCACAGCGGGCATGCGCCGCAGGGCATCCGCGTCGGCGGCGTGAGCCGCTACCGCCGCGCCTTTGAGGTGGCGGGGGAGCGCCGGTTCCGCGACTTCCGTAAAGACAATGTCCTTGACGTCCGCCAGTTTCAGATGGCGTTTCGCCTGCTGCGCCAGTATTCCGACCAGACGCTCGGCGACAAGACGGAATTTGACGTCGACGGCACCATCCGCGAGACCTGCGACAACGCGGGAACGCTGAAAATAAAGTACAAGCGTCCGCGGCGCAATACGGTCAAGCTTCTGATGCTGATGGATTCCGGCGGCTCAATGGAGTATTACTCCCGCCTTTGCTCCATGCTCTTTCAGGCGGCGGAAAAGGCAAACCAGTTCAAGGAACTGCACGTCTACTACTTCCACAACTGCGTTTACTCTGCCGTTTACACCGACCCGCGGATGTACCGCTCCCACGCGGTGCCGACGGAATGGCTGCTCAAAAACTTCGGCGGCGACTACAAGGTCATCCTCGTGGGAGACGCGCTGATGGACATGTACGAGCTGACGGGCAAGCGCTGGTACGGCGGCGCGGACGGCGAGGCGGCGCGCTCGGGGCTCGACTGGCTCAAACGCTTCCGCGGGCAGTATGACCACCTTGTCTGGCTCAATCCCGAGACCGAGCCGAGCTGGGGGCCGTATTGGGGCCAGAGCTACGGCGTAATCGAAAAGCTTATCGACATGTATCCCCTGACGGTGGACGGGCTGGAGCGCGCCATGAAGAAGCTGCTTGTGAGCAAATGAAAAGAGGAGGCCGAAGCCTCCTCTTTTCCGTTATTCAGGGTCATCCCGCGAAAGCCTTTTTGAGCTGCGGCACAACGAGCGCCGCCAGCACGCCGCCAATCGCGGCGGTGACGAGCTGCGGCCACGAAAACATGGCGCTCATTGTCTGCACCTGCTTTTCGGCAAGACCGAGCATGGGCAGCGCGAGCTTGACAAGGACGAGGTAGAGCGTCAGAAACTTGCACACCGCCGCGACGGCGACGGAAATGAGGCTTTTCGGCAGCTTTTCAAAGCGCTTGGCGAGCAACGCGAGCAATACGACATAAACGAGGTTGCCCAGCGCGATGAACGGCACGATGACAAGGAGCTTCGGCCCGATACCGAGGAAAAACGCGAAGAACGGAGAGACGGCGGCGACGATAACGCCGCTCCACAGCCCAACGAACAGCGCCGCGACGGCAAGCACGAGGTTGACGCACGAGCCGGTGACGAACTGCCCCAGCGAGGCGGTGGCGTATTGCAGTGCGATGAGCAGTGCGATGAGGATTGCAGTGCGGGTGATGAGTTTGGTGTTCATGGAAGTGCCCCCTTTACCATACAATGCGTATTATAGCACAGAAGAGCGGCGTTTGCAAGCGGTAACGAAGAACGGCAAAAAAGCTTGCAATTCCTATTTAGATAGTGTATAATGCCGCCTTAAAGAACGAATCTGAGGAGAAACCAAATGGAAAAGGCAAAACGCAGTCACATCATCGGCGCCTCCGCGGCCAGGCTCGCGGAACAGTACAACGCCGCGGCGCTCCCCATGTACGGCGACGCGCTGCGTCTGCCGAGCCGACAGGCAATCATCGACATCATCCGCGCTTTTCAGCGACTGTTGTTTCCGGTCTACTACGGCGAGAAGCACCTTTTGAAGCTCCCGCCGGAGCAGTACGGGGCGCTGCTGATGGAGCACATTTTCGATGACCTCTCGGCGCAGATCGCGCTGACGATGGACGAGACGAAGGAGAACCGCCGCCGTGCGGAGGAGATCACGGGCAGGCTGCTTGAAAAGCTCCCGGACATCCAGCGCGCGCTTCAGAAGGACTTGGAGGCGTTTTTTGACGGCGACCCCGCCGCGCACAGCATGGAGGAGGTCGTACTTTCGTATCCGGGCTTCTTTGCCATCTTCATCTACCGCATCGCGCATGAGCTCTATGTGATGGAGGTGCCGATGATCCCGCGCATCATGACCGAGTACGCGCACGCGAACACGGGCATCGACATCAACCCCGGCGCAAGCATCGGCGAATACTTCTTCATCGACCACGGCACGGGCATCGTTGTGGGCGAGACGAGCATCATCGGCGACCATGTCAAGCTCTACCAGAACGCGACGCTCGGCGCGCTGTCTCCCGCGGGGATGCGCAGCGTTCCCGGCGAGCGCCGTCACCCGAAGGTCGGCAACAACGTCACGATCTACGCCGGCTCGACGCTTCTCGGCGGCGCGACCGAGGTCGGCGACAACGTCATCGTCGGCGGCAACGCGTTTCTGACCAGCAGCGTGGAGCCGAACACGACCGTAAGCATCAAGAAGCCGGAAATGCTTTTCCGCGACAAAAAGCGCTGAATCACGCCAAAAAGGAAAGGGCTGACGCCATGTCAGCCCTTTTTTCGCACCAAGGCTCAGAGCAGCAGCACGCCGCGCTCCTCGCAGACCCGCCGCGTTTCCTCGTCCCACAGGCTTACCTGCACCTCGCCGATGTGCGCCGTGCCGATGAGCAGCATGCAGATGCGGCTCTGACCGATACCGCCGCCCATGGTGAGCGGCAGTTCGCCCGCGAGCAGCATCTTGTGGAAGGGCAGCGCGCGGCGGTCGTCGCAACCCGCGAGCGTGAGCTGGCGGTCAAGCGACGCCGGATCGACGCGGATGCCCATAGAGCTCACCTCAAACGCGCGTCCGAGCAGCTCGTTCCAGTAGAGGATATCGCCGTTGAGATCCCAGTCGTCATAGTCGGGGGCGCGCCCATCGTGTCGGATGCCGGATCTGAGCGTCTTGCCGATCTGCATGAGGAACACGAGCCCATGCTCACGGCAGATCGCGTCCTCGCGCTCGCGAGGCGTGAGCGCGGGATACATGTCCTCCAGCTCCTGCGTCGTAAGGAAGTATACCTCGCGCGGCAGACGGTTGTGCAGCGACGGAAAGGCAACGTTGAGCGCGTCCGCGGTCTCGGCGATGGCGCCTGCGATGTCGCGCACGGTGCGCTTTAAGTATTCGACGGTGCGGTCCTCGCGGTCGATGACCTTCTCCCAGTCCCACTGGTCGACATAGATGGAGTGAAGGTTGTCCACCTCCTCGTCGCGGCGGATGGCGTTCATGTCGGCAAAGAGACCCTTGCCGGTCTTGAAGTCATAGCGCTTGAGCGCAAGGCGCTTCCACTTCGCAAGCGAATGGACGACCTGCCCGTCCGTGCCGACGTCGGGCACGTCGAAGCCGACGGGACGCTCAACGCCGTTGAGGTTGTCGTTGAGACCGGAATTCGCCTCGACGAACAGCGGCGCGGAGACGCGGCGCAGATTGAGCGCGTTGCTCAGGTTCGTCTGGAAGTTGCTCTTGATGAATTCGATGGCGCGCTGCATCTCGTAGACCGGAAGCGGCGTGCGATAACCTTCGGGAAGGTAGACCTTGCTCATGTGATACACCCCTTCAAAAAACATAGTCCATATTATAATGGGGCGGCTGCCAAATTTCAATAGAGCACTTTTGAAAACGTAAGAAAAACTTAACGATTCCGAGCTTGAAACGCGGAGCGGTTTTTGATATACTGCTATAGTTGTTTGGAAAAACACACCGCGAGGCGGAACTTTTTCGCCCGTCGGTCCGTCAGAACGGAAATGAGAGCAATTACACGCGGGCCTACGCCCAAACCGATTTCCTGGGAAATATGCTCCGGGATATGCGAAACAGCGCACAGAAAGGGATAAACGCCATGGCAGAGGTACTCGATCAGGAAAAAAAGACGGAGCAGCCGGCTCCGGAGGCTCCGGCGGAGCAGACGACGGAGAAGAAGTCCGGCTTCAGCGAAACGGCGGCAGCGCCGAAAAAGAAGAAAAAGAACAAACGAAAGACCGTCCGCCGCATCGTAACGCTCGTGATCATTGCGGCGCTGGGCGTCGGCGGCTTCTTCGCATGGAAGCAGTTCGGCCCCAAGAAAGACACGGGCGAGAGCGAGGTGCTCACCGAGATGGTCGGCCGCGGCTCCATCACGACCATGGTGGAGGGCAGCGCCTCGGCAATGCCCCGCAACAGCAAGAGCGTGACGCTCCTTGCTGCGGGCAAGGTGCGCGACATCTTCGTCGCCGAGGGCGACTTTGTGACCGAGGGCACGCCGCTGTTCGAGATCGACAGCACGGAGATTGAGGACAGCGTCCTCAAGGCGCGCGAGCGCGTGCGCGAGCAGGAGCGCGTCGTCTCCGACCGGCAGAAGGATCTCGACAAGTATTTGGAAGAGGGCGTGGCCGGCGACGCGAAGGCGGAGTTCAACGGCATCCTTCTGACGGTGGAGAAGCTGGAGGTCGGGGAGAACATCGAGAAAAAGGCAAAGGTCGCGGAGCTCGCGGACAACAACACGATGCTGCTGCCGCTTTACTTCAACTATGCCTATGAAGACGAGATCGCCGTCGGGCAGAGCGCGACGGTGTCCATCCCCGTTACCATGGCGCAGATCCCCGGACGCGTGCATGAGATCCACCGGGTCGACTACGTGACCGGCGAGGGCGGCCGCATGTTCGAGGTCGTCATCGCGATGGACAATCCCGGCTCGCTGACCAAGGACATGGAGGCGACGGCGACCATTTCCGGCACGAAGGGGACGGTCTATCCCTACGGACTGGGAAAGCTTGACTATTTCCGCACCGTGACGATCAAGACGCCGCTGCAGGGCAAGCTGATCTGGTACGACGTGCACCAGTACCAGCGCGTCGAGGCGGGCGAGAGCATTGCGCACATTGAGCGCGACCATGACGAGCACGAGACCAAGATCCGCAATCTCAACCGCGACATCGACGACGCGAAGAAGACGCTTGAGGACCTCAGGAAGTCGCTGGAGAAGGAGGAGAAGAACCTCGAATCCCTCAGCGCGACCGCGCCCATCGACGGCACGGTGCTCTCGCTCGGCATCCAGATCGGCGAGGAGGCCAAGGCCGGCACCGTCGCGGTGAGCATCGCGGACATGACGACGATGAAGCTCGAAGCCCAGATCGACGAGATGTACATATCCTTTGTCAGAAAGGGCATGCCGGTCGACCTCAAGCTGGGCGAGACGGAGCTTGTCGGCACGGTGGACACCGTCAGCCTTTCGGCAAAGTCTGAAAACGGCGTGGCGCGCTTCCCGGTGACGATCCTTGTGGACAACGAGGAGGGGCTGCTGCGAAGCGGCGCGTATATTGACTACTCCTTCATGGCGAGCCAGAGCGAGGACTGCCTGCTCGTGCCCATCCAGTGCGTCAAGAACGCGCAGACCGCGGACGGTCAGAACTGCAAGGTGCTCTATGTCCAGAGCGACATGCCGATCGAGAACCCGGTCGAGTTCGCGCCCGAGACGATCTCGCCGCCCGAGGGCTTCCAGCCCGTCTATGTCGAGGTAGGCATCTCCGACAACCGCAACGTCGAGCTCCGCTCCGGCGTCGAGGAGGGAACGACCGTTTACGCCGGCGTTGTGGAGAGCACCAACTACGGCATGGGAATGATGTTCTAAGGCCATGCTGATTTCAATTAAAGACGTATACAAGATATACGGCGAGGGGCTGGAGAGCGAGGTGCGCGCGCTCAACGGCGTGAACCTTGAGATCGACTACGGCGAGTTTGTCGCCATCGCGGGGCAGTCCGGCTCGGGCAAGTCCACGATGATGAACGTGCTCGGCTGCCTCGACATTCCGACCTACGGGGACTACTTCCTCGCGGGCAAGGACGTCGCGCTGCTCACGGACAAGGAGCTTTCGCACATCCGCAACAAGGAGATCGGCTTCATCTTCCAGGGCTATAACCTGATCCCGTCGCTCACGGCGGTGGAGAACGTGGAGCTTCCGCTTGTCTATCAGGGCGTCTCGGCGTTCGACAGGCGCGATATGGCGCTTGAAGCGCTGGAGCGCGTGGGACTTGCCGCGCGTGCAAAGCACCTGCCGAGCGAGATGTCCGGCGGCCCGCAGCAGCGCGTCGCCATCGCGCGTGCCATTGCCGCGCACCCGCCTATCATCATGGCGGACGAGCCGACGGGCGCGCTGGATTCGAAGACCGGCCATGAGGTGCTTGGCTTTTTGCAGCAGCTCAACCGCGAGGGCAGCACGATCCTGCTCATCACGCACGACAACGGCATCGCCGCCACGGCGCGGCGCATCGTGCGCCTTTCGGACGGCAAGATCATTGAGGACCACAATCAGGATGTGGACTGGTACTGAGGGGGAGGAGGCAGCATGAAACTCTTTCAGGCGGTGAAGATGGCGGCCAAGTCCATCCTTGCCAAAAAGGGCCGCTCGTTCCTCACGATGCTCGGCATCATCATCGGCATCGCCTCGGTCATGACCATCGTTGCGACCGTCGAGGGCTACAACCGCAAGATGATGGAGGCGTTTGAGGCGCAGGGCACGAACAAGATCACGGTTTCGGCGTATCTCAACAGCGGCGAGAGCAGCTTTAAGAAGATATACGATTTCTGTCAGGGCATCGAAGAGGTCATCGGCGTGACGACGAACGCCGAGACGAACGTGACCGTCAAATACGGCGCCAAGGCGTCGGATACGATGGATTGGGACAAACGCCCGCGCGTTGTGCTCGGCAGCGACCAGTATTCCATGTGCAACAGCTTCATCGTCGAGCGCGGGCGCGACATCAATCAAATCGACGTCGAGGACTTTCATCAGATATGCGTGCTCGGCGCGCGCGCGGCACGGACGTTTTTTGACTATGCCAACCCGCTCGGCGAGAGCATTATGCTCAACGGCGTGCCATTTACGATCGTGGGCGTCTACGTTGAAAAGGACGCGTCGAGCAGCTATTCGATGGACAACGTGATCGTCGTTCCCTATTCGGCGAACCGATTCCTGTCGAAAAGCGGCGAGTCGCTCAACGAGTGCGTCGTCAAGGTCAAGGACGCGCAGTCGCTCAACAAGGTCATGGGCAAGGTGCAGGCCTACGTCGATTCGCTCACGCAGGGCAACACCCGCGGCTGGGGCTATGCCTACAGCGAGCAGCAGTGGATGGAGGAGAGCAACAGCGTGCTGACCATGATCTCGGTCGTGCTCGGCGGCATCGCGGGCATCTCGCTGCTCGTCGGCGGCATCGGCATCATGAACATCATGCTCGTCACCGTCACCGAACGCACGCGTGAGATCGGCATCCGCCGCGCCATCGGCGCGGAGCGCGCGTCCATTGTGACGCAGTTCCTCGTTGAGGCGGCGATGATCTGCGGCATCGGCGGCATCATCGGCATCATCATC
>JAEEGL014447342.1_pt1 | contig 10330 bp, 7 predicted proteins | sample 9134231 | NCBI WGS metagenome assembly JAEEGL01 (sample SAMN16246548, study PRJNA631951) | gut metagenome | biome: gut microbiome; feature: rumen; material: fiber-attached | host: Bos | place: Iran: Karaj | collected 2018-10
CGAACAGCCGAAAACTTCTTTGGCAACTCTTCTGACAAATGTTGCATTAAGCTGATTATGCTCACCGAATACCTTAAGGGGGACTTCGGTAACTTCCTTTTCGGTAACGATCCTGGTAACTGCCTTTGTATCTATCTCGGGAACATTTTCACCCTTGTAGAAGAAGTCTCCTTCCTCCTGAAATGTGGTGATATGGCTCTTGGCATCGAAATAAGCCTCCATAGACTGATAATAGTCAAGATGATCCTCAAACAGATTGAGGAACACGGCAACATGGGGTGAAACCTTTGTATGCATCATCTGATGACAGGAAAGTTCAAATACAATAAGTGTATCTTTATCTATCTGCTCACAGTAATCAAAACAGGGAAGTCCGATATTTCCCATAAGAAGCGCCTTTTTTCCTGAACATTCATCAAGAACATGCGCCATCATGGAGGATGTGGTACTTTTACCTTTTGTACCCGTAATGCCGATCACCTGATCCCTGTACTGATTCAGGAAAAGCTCTGTCTGGGAAGTGTATTTCTTTTTGTTCAAGGGCTCATAATCCATCATCTTAATACCCGGGCTCTTGATGATAAGATCATACTCTCTTTCTATGATGTCCTCTATCTTTCCCTCAAAAATCTCGACAGATCTGGGCTCGCAGTATTTTTTAATATATTCCTCCGAGGACTTTCCTTCCCTGCCGTATCCCCAGATAAGTATTCTTTTGTCTTTAACGGTTTCTTTAATAGTTGCAGCCATATTTTTATCATATCCGCTGTAATTCCGGATACATCCTTTTCTTTGCAGATTTGATCGGATTTGTATTATCCGTCCGTTTATAATAATAGCATTTTCAGGTGAAAAAACCAATAATAAAGCAAAAACTCCGGTGTGTTTACCGGAGTTTTAGAAAACTGAATATCATCTTTTTGTTTACAGAGTACCCTCAAGAATAGGTCCTACATACTCTGATTTATCGAACGCAAGAATTAGGAGGAATACAGGGCTTAAAAATACAAGGCCGAGACGGAATCCAACGCTCTTTCCGAATACCTGTCCGAGTCTTACGTAAGCAGCAATCATAAGGATCTCTCCAAAAACAGGGATAAGAAGCATAAAGAACTTTGCCGGTCTTCCGTAAATGATCTTGAAAAGGGTCATTCCGTTGTAGATGGGAATGATGCTCTTCCATCCGGCTTCTCCTGCCTTTGTGAAGACCTTCCACATTCCGACGATGCAAAGTGCGCTGATTGCAATGCAGATAATGTAGTAAACTGCCATTACTCCGCTTGCTGCAGCCTGAGCAGCTGCATAACTTGAATTATAGTCCATTTTTTTCTCTCCTTTTTTGATTTTTTGAAAACTATAATACATGCGAGCTTTCGCCCACATAAGTTATTATAGTTTTAATTAATGATAAAGTCAATCTGTTATAACAAACTCATCCTATCCCGTAGTAAACCAAGCAGGTCCCCCGGGACAAGATTTTCATCATTCCATTCCTTAAGCATTTCGGAGACATCATAGAAAACTGTTGAAAGTTGTTTTTCGTATCGATCGGTAAGAAGACTTTTCCCTCCTTTGTCGATATAGTCTTTAAGGCACGCCAGAACCTCACGTCTTGTTCCGACACACTCAAAGGGCTTATTCTCTTCTATTCCGCAAAGCTGCCTGAAATCTTCATCAAGGCTTTCCTTATCAAGCAGCTTTTCCCCGAATATTCCGGTAAGCTCTTCCTCAGTAAGAAATGGCGACAGTATAATATAGACAAAAAGGCACTTTGGACAGTTGCAGCACCAGATGCCCTGCTTGCTTCCCCTGTTGCAGCTTCTGAATACCTTATGATAGTTCACTGCCTTTGAAAAAAGTGCCGCTATCTGAAGCTCGGTAAGTGGTCTTAACAGGCTGAAATAGTGGATATCCGAATCCGTCAGTGTCCTGAAATACTCCTCAAAATCCTTCTCAAATTCATAGGATTTTGAATACTGATGATTAACAAATGAATCCTTTACTGTCGATTCATTTGCGCTGTTCTCATTTGAGAGCGTGATATTCTTTCTTCCTGTAAGGTAGGCAGCGATAACGGCAGAAAACGCCACAACAGCCGAGAAAGGAATATGTCCGTTCATAAATCCTTTCTCATTCATCTCAAGGATCTTTTTATCCAGGATCCTCTTTGCTGAATAATCACCTGACTTATGATCGCAGCATTCTATGACATTCCTCGTCGTATCATTACCGTTTATGGTATAAGTAATGATCGGCTTACCTTTAAGAACCTCAAGACTAACGACGGAATCTTTTCCTCCTCCTACGGGTACAAGAGCACCCTCATAGGTTAAAGGATCACTAAGCGGAATACTATCTTTGACATCTTCCTCCGTGAGATAAAAGCTGACCAGCTCCTCTGCGTCAATATACTCGATCCCATTGAGATACAAAAACTCGCCAAGACCGTTTCTGTACAGTTTCTGCCACCATTTTTGCTGCCATTTTGACAGCTTTCCGCATTCGATTTTCACATTCTTGGGACAAGTGATCTTATAATAGCTGATAGTCTCTACCATTCCCAGTGAAAAGATCATTCTGTCGAGGATATCATCATTCAGCAAATCCTCACTATCTTTTATCTTCAGGATCTTTACATCCTCCGCTATTTCCCCGGATGTGATCTTAAGAGGGAACCTCCACTTTGATACAAAGCTCTCAAGACCCGGAATCTCAAAGAAAAACTTAAGGACAAGATGATCCTCTTCTATAGTTTTTTCATAGCTTTTATATACAAACTCTTCATACTTTTCTCTTAAATCTCTGAATTGCTCACCTGACATTTTTTTACCCTTTAATGATATCATTTCCCCTTAAACTGATTAGTGCCTTCATCATATCTGTATCCGGCCTCATCGAGTATCTTCAGGATACTTTGTTTATCTTCATCCATATCGTCGCACAGATCATCGAGAGAATTATATCTGTCGCGAAGTTTTAAATTGATTATGCTAAGCAGCATATTGGGGTCTTTTGGAAGCATAATACCTTCTTTCCGAAATGATCATTATAATTTCATAGACTTTATCATAACATTATAATAGAATAATAACATAAATGAACCAGCCTGTTTTTTTCTTTTATTTTTTTGAACGCCTAAAAAACGCACCAAGAAAGGATATGAAAATGGAAACAGAATACAGCTTTCTTGATTTATTTCCGGGTTATCTACAGTCAATGACGATAGATCTGATCATAGATTCTATAACCATCCTGATCATCGTTTTATTAATGGTGCAGTATTTTCGCAGAAAACACCGCGGTTATGAGCTTACCATATTCTTTCGGATGTGTGTTATGAATATGATCATGGTCGTTACTTCCGTGGTATTTGATGTTTTCCCGGTATTTTCCACGGTAAATGAAAATAGCTTATTATTCATTTCAACAATGAGATTTATAGTTAGCTGGCTTGCAGATATGCTTTTTTCTATCGTAATTCTCATACAGTGGCTGCTTTACGTTGAATTTACCCTTCACAAGAGCAAGGATCTGATACGCCGAAGATACCCTTTTGTAATGATTCCTTTTATTGTTTCCGTGGTTATGTACTTTGCAAGCATACCGATGGTATTATGGGAAAACTCTCCATTTGATGTATATTTGTTACAACAGATTATCTCCATTGTAACCGAAGTGATTCAGCTGTTATACATCATATTTGCATACATCATCTTGTATATAGAAAAGAAACGCAGCAAAATACCTGCGTATATCCGTCTCACGCCTACAGCAGTCTGTATGATCCTGGGCTTTATTGCTCATCGTTTTATAACGAACCTTCCGGTATTTCCGCTGTTTTTTGCCATTGCGCTGCTGTTCACCGATTTTTATATGTATAGGCGTCTCCGTAATATCGATCCGAAGACAGGCCTGTTCAATAAAAAGTACATTCCGGTGTTAATACGCCTTTCCAAAAAGCATAATCTCCTTAGGACAAGTATTATCCGTTTTAATGTTCCAGCGGATAACAGCGATAAAATGGCATCAATACTAAAGCAGTGGGCACCGGAACAGAGTAAGACCATCACTCTGGAAAACGGTACGTTTCTCCTTGTTTCCGAGGCGCTTCATGACTCTCTTGCAGAGCGCTTCATCTATCTCATCAGTGAACATGCAAAAAAAGAAGGAATTGAGGTAGACGCAGGATTTGAAACCACCCGCGACGCAACTATGGACGTACTTCTTCAGAAATACGCATAACCCATTCCTACACTGCAAACTGGCTGTTATAGAGCTCGGCATAGAAACCGCCTTTTTCAAGCAGACTTTCGTGACTGCCCTGCTCGATGATATTTCCGTCCCTCATAACCAGGATAACATCCGCTTCCTTGATGGTTGAAAGTCTGTGGGCAACAATAAAGCTTGTCCTTCCCTTCATCATCTTTGCAAAAGCTTTCTGTATGCGGATCTCCGTTCTGGTATCTATGGAGCTTGTAGCCTCGTCAAGAATAAGCATCGGCGGAAGGCAGAGCATTACTCTCGTGATGCAGAGAAGCTGCTTCTGGCCCTGGCTGAGCATTCCTCCGTCTTCACCTATAACGGTGTCAAACCCATCCGGCAGTCTTTTTATAAAGCTGTAGGAATGTGCAGCCTTAGCTGCTGCAAGGATTTCTTCGTCCGTTGCATTTGGCTTTCCCATGCAGATGTTTTCCCTGATGGTACCGGCCTTGAGCCATGTCTCCTGAAGGACCATTCCGTAATTGGCCCTGAGGCTTTTTCTTGTAACTTTCCTGATATCATTTCCATCGACCGAGATGCTTCCCTCATCCACATCGTAAAATCTCATGAGAAGATTTATGACCGTTGTCTTTCCGCATCCGGTAGGTCCCACAATGGCGATCCTCTGGCCCGGTCTGACATTCAGGCTGAATTTCCTGATAAGCGGTTTATCCGGAACATATCTGAATTCTACCTTTTCAAGATCGATCTGTCCGCTGGGATCTGTGATAACAGTCGCATCCTCCGCATCCGGAATCTGTTCCTTTGTCTCAATGAGTTCAAAAATCCTAGAAGCACATACAATGGCATTCTGAAGTTCCGTGATAACTCCCGAAATCTCGTTAAAGGGTTTGGTGTACTGATTAGCATATGTGAGAAAACAGGATAATTCACCAACGGTTAGTGCTGCTGCGGCTCCGCTTCCAAAGCTTCTTATAACAAAAAATCCGCCCACAACGGCAACTCCCGCATAAACCAGAGAATTGACGAATCTGGTGCTGGGATTGACAAGCGATGAATAAAAAACAGCCTTTAATGAGGTATCGTGCAGTCTTGTATTTATCTCATCAAACTGCTCTTTTACCTCATCCTCCCTTGAAAAGATCTTTACGATCTTCTGATTCCCGATCATCTCATCAATAAGTGCAGTCTGTTCCGCCCTGACTTTTGACTGGTTCTGGAAGAAATCATGGGTATGGGAGGCTATAAATTTAGCTACAAATATGGATAAAGGCGTAACTACTACGACAACAATGGTTACTATCGGGCTGGTTCTGAGCATGAACACAAGCGTTGCTATTATGGTCATTACGCCCGTAAAGAGCTGAGTAAAGCCCATAAGCAGTCCGTCGGCAAAGGTATCCACATCAGCCACCACCCTGCTTACGATATCGCCCGTTGCCTGCATATCAAGATATGAAAGCGGCAGCTTCTGAATCTTTTCTATCGCATCGTTTCTGATATCCTCAACGACATGGTAAGTTATATGATTGTTTATGGTATTCATTACCCACTGTGCAAGAGCGGTTGCGGCTATAACAATGCCCATTCTGATCATAATGGCAAACAGTGCCGAAAAGTCCACTGTTCCTTTTCCGTAAATCAAAAGGTCCACTGCATTACCGATGAGCACGGGAATATAGAGAGTGAGCACAACGATCACAGCCGCCAATATGAGTGATATTATAACCAGCGGTATATAATGCTTAATATATTTGAGAATTTTTCCTATTGTTTTCTTCGTGACCTCCGCGGAGATCTTCTTTTTCTCTGCCATATCTGACCTCGGTTATATTTGAATGTATATTTCTAACTTAGTGACGGAATTCACGGTTTAAGTATGGGGTTCGCTACGTCTCCGCGACGGCGCAAAATTTGTCCTCGCATATTCAAAATCGCCCGCCTTTAACTCGCAACGCTCGCCTCATCAGGCGAGCTGCTCGAACACACTACGGCGGGACCGATTTATGCTCGGACATTTTGCTTGCGCTCCCGCCGTGCACCGCTCACCCATAGCTTAAAACCGTGAATTCCTGTAACGAGTGAGTATAATTACATACATTTACCAGTCAGGTGCGGGTGCTGATGAGCATATTTGGCTGAACTAGTCGTAGCGCTTAGCAAGAAGTGCATTGCGGAAAATCGCGTACCCGGCGAAACTGTCTGAGCAGCTCGCCTGATGAGGCGAGCGTTGCGAGTTTGAGCCGGGCGATTTTGCCCTGAGCAATGTGCTTCGCGCTTAGCAGCGTAGACCGTGAAGACAAATATGCTCGCAGCGACCGTGCCGTGACTTAGTTAATACATTTGTTAAATATATTACTTCTCATACTGCGAGTAGTATATTTCCTGATATACTTCGCAGCTCGCAAGCAGCTCTTCATTGGTTCCGATACCTGCGATCTCGCCGTCATCAAGCACTATGATTATATCCGCATTCCGTATTGACGATGCCCTCTGCGACACGATAAATACCGTAGAATCCTTTATCTCGGATATTGCCTTCCTCAGCTTTGCATCGGTCGCATAATCTAGTGCCGAAGCCGAGTCATCGAGGATAAGTATCTCAGGACTGCCTACAAGCGCCCTGGCTATAGTAAGTCTCTGACGCTGACCCCCGGAGAAGTTTCTTCCGTTCTGTGCCACTTCGGCATCAAGTTCTCCTTCCTTACCCTTAACAACCTCCGTAGCCTGCGCTATCTCAAGAGCCTTCCAGAGCTCCTCATCGGTTGCGTCTTTCTTCCCCCAAAGCAGATTGCTTCTAATGGTTCCCTTGAAAAGTACTGCCTTCTGTGGAACAACTCCGATTCTTTTTCTTAAATCCTCCGGTGCATAACTCCGGATATCTTTTCCGTCTAAATATACAGCTCCCTTTGTTGCGGGATAAAGTGCGGGAATCATGTTGACGAGAGACGATTTACCTGAACCCGTACCTCCGATGATACCGACGGTCTGACCTTTCATGATTTTAAAATTCATATCCGTCAAGGTCTCGGCTCCGGCGCCCTCATAGGTCAGGGAAGCATGATCAAACACAATATAACCGTTGTTTATATCACGATTCTTATCCGTATCATCCTTCAGGGATTTTTCTGAAGCTGTACTGTGATCATACCTGCCGGCATTGTTCATATCAAACACCGAGGCAACTCTGTCCCCGCATGCCGCAGCTTTTGTCATCAGCACGATCAGGTTGGCAAGCTTCACAAGTTCTACAAGTATCTGGCTCATATAATTTATTATAGCAACAACCTGTCCCTGAGTCAGATTTCCTATATTGACCTGTACTCCGCCGATATAGATAAGTGCGATTATCGCTCCGTTTACTATCACATAAGTGAGCGGATTGGTGAGAGCGGAAAATCTTCCCACATGAGTCTGGCTCTTTGTGAGAAATCTGTTGTCTATCTCAAAATCCTTAATTGATTTTCCTTCAAGATTAAAAGCCCTTATTACTCTCACACCGGTCAAGTTCTCCCTGGTGTCTCCAAGTACCTTGTCAAGGCCTCCCTGAACACGCTTATAAAGAGGCATCGTGATCAGCATGATGCCGAATACTATAAGAGCAAGAACTGGAATTGCGACTACGAATATCAAGGCTGATTTTACATCTATCGTAAATGCCATTATCATTGCGCCGAAGACGACGATCGGTGATCTCAAGAAGAGCCTCAGTACCATATTGACTCCGTTCTGGAGCTGATTAATATCACTGGTCATTCTTGTGATCAGAGTAGATGTTCCGATCTTGTCGATGCTTGTAAAATCCAGTGTCTGAATGTGCGAGAAAACCGCGCTTCTCAGTTCGGCGGAAAAACCGACTGCAGCCTTTGCCGCAAAGAACTGTGCTGTGATTGCGGCTACCATGCCGACAAGAGCAAGACCCACGAGAAGCAGACCCATTTTTATGATCATGGAATTATTTCCCGAAGGTATCGCCACATCAATGATATTTGCTATCACAAGAGGCACAAAAAGCTCGAAGGAAGCTTCGAGCAGTTTAAACAGCGGTGCAAGTACCGTTTCTTTTTTATAGTTTTTCAAAAATCTAAGTAAGGACTTCATAAATTGTTCTTTCTAAATCAGGTTCATTCAAAGTAAATCTATGCTTTTGTTATTTTCAGATAAGCTCCTCCGGCTTCATGAACTTTATTTCAAAACGCTTTTCAAAGCTCGGATCAGCGCTTTTCTTTTCACATAAGGCCAAAAAAAGTCCGGCAGTTTCCGATTCAAACCAAGCAAATTCCTCATTGCCCCCGCAAGAAAGGTCAAGCATATTCCTGGAAAAATAAGGTCTTACTCCCTCGCCCGTACATTTTCCCAGAGCTTCTTTTCTGGCCCAGAGTCTGTAAAAAAGATCTCTGCTTTCATCTCTTGAAACGTGAAGGGCTTCTTCCGGAGAAAAAAATCTCTCCGCCATGTCCCTCTCACGCTTACCGCGCCTGTCCTGAATGTCGATACCGGTCTCATTTGCAGAGACTGCAATTGCCACATAACCTCCCGCGTGGGAAATATTGAAATACGGCAAAGCTTTGTCTTCAAAATAAGGTTTTCCGGATTCACCGAATCTGTATCTGATTTGCTCTGCGCTCACCCTGAACCCGCGCTCATTAAGTGCATAAGGTATCAGCAGTCCCGCACCTACCGCAGCGGCTCTCCCCTTCGGATTTTTGTTCATCCTTTCCGCGATATTCCTCCTGTGAGGATCTATCGCGGAAAAGTATCTTTCCAGTTCTTCTTCCGAAGGGTTGATGAGCGATTCATTCCGAATATCCATCAGAAAGATAGTTGTCTTTTCTTCAGACGTGCTGTTCATTTTTAAGCTTTGCTTTCAGTTTCATCACCTTCGGATTCTTTTTCCTTAGGCATTACTATTGCAATATGTACATCGTCAAGCTGCTTCTGTGTTACTGTCGAAGGAGAATCCATCATTACATCCTGAGCATTCTTGTTCATAGGGAATGTGATTACTTCACGAATGGACTCTTCTCCGGTAAGGAGCATGATCATACGGTCAACTCCGGGAGCTGCTCCTGCATGAGGCGGTGCTCCGTATGTGAAGGCATTGTACATAGCAGGGAATTTAGCCTTTACATCATCTTCGCCGAGGCGGACAAGTTCAAAAGCCTTTACCATGATCTCGGGATCGTGGTTTCTTACTGCACCTGATGCAGACTCATATCCGTTGATAACAAGGTCATACTGGTTGGCCATGATATCAAGAGGATCCATCTCACCACGCTCTGCTTTTTCAAGAGTCTCAAGTCCTCCCACGGGCATTGAGAACGGATTGTGGCAGAATTCAAGCTCGCCTGATTCCTCGCCGATTTCGTACATGGGGAAATCAACGATCCAGCAGAACTGATACTGTTCCTTATCCATATGCTCGGGGCAGAGAGCACCGAGTTTGGTACGAAGAACGCCTGCGGTCTTAAGAGCTGCGGCCTTGGGACCTGCAGCGATACCGACGAAACTTCCGTATGTAAGACCGAGCTTAGCGATAACCTCATCCTTAATGGGCTGGATGAATTTTGCGATGCCGCCTACGATCTCACCGTTTTCATCAAGTCTGAACCAGCAGGTCTTTCTTGCTGTCTGAACTTCAACATCAGCAACAAGCTGGTCGATCTGCTTTCTGGTTGCATTGAAACCTGTAACTACAACAGCCTCGATGGACTGACCCTTGAAGGGTTCAAAATCAATGCCGCCAAGAACTTCGGTAACATCCTGTAATTCGAGGTCGATACGAAGATCGGGCTTATCGGAACCGTACTTCTCCATAGCCTCTCTGAAGGGGATCCTTTTGAAAGGTGCAGGAGTTATGCGGTCATAGATTCCATACTTTTCAAAAACGGGAACAAGGACCTTCTCAAGCACTCCGAGAACATCGTCCTGGGAAGCGAATGCCATCTCCATATCCATCTGATAGAACTCGCCGGGAGTACGGTCGCCTCTTGCATCCTCATCTCTGAAGCAGGGTGCGATCTGGAAATAACGATCGAATCCGGAGGTCATAAGGAGCTGCTTAAACTGCTGGGGCGCCTGGGGAAGTGCATAGAACTTGCCGGGATGC
>JAEEGL015529223.1_pt1 | contig 10330 bp, 11 predicted proteins | sample 9134231 | NCBI WGS metagenome assembly JAEEGL01 (sample SAMN16246548, study PRJNA631951) | gut metagenome | biome: gut microbiome; feature: rumen; material: fiber-attached | host: Bos | place: Iran: Karaj | collected 2018-10
AGGCGCCGAACGTCGTTCAGGAGGCGCTCGGCTCCGGTTGCTCCGTCGTGTGCCCGCCCGAGCTGGTCCATCTGGATTCCATCGTTCGTGCGGGCGCAGGGACGATGTCGCGCCATCGCACCGGCCTCTCTCTCGCGGAGGCGGTCCGCCGCGAGATGGACGCCTGGGAATCCGGCACGCGCGATCCCTACGACATCTTCCGCCGCGTCGGGCGGGCGTCGTTGGCATCCGTGCTGTTCGAAGGACTGGCTTGAAAACCGGGAACGTTCCAATTCAAAACGCATAGGAGGACCTGCGATAATGGTTGATTTCTCCCTTGGGCAGGCGGTCAAGCATGAATCCTCCGATAAAATAGTGTCGTGTATGGCATCGGCGATGCAACGGTTGAATGATTCTGCGCTGCGTCGCGGCATGGTTCCATTGTGCCGCAAAAAGGTACGTGATTGCGCCGTTTGGCCGGAACGCGGCCAGGTGTATCATGACTGGTTGAGAAGGGCAAAGAACGGAACGAAAGTCACTACAAGGCCAAAATAGTACCACAAGCTTGGTTTATCCCATCGGACGATGGTCGTCGAGGATCGCGATTCGAGTGGGTGTTCGGCCGTCTGCATTGACGTCTTTCCAATTCGATCGACGGTACTCTGCCGTTGTTCCGCAGGCGCTCCTTTCCGAAGCAGGTCGCACTATGGATTGCAGCGTCGTTGCGCATCCTTCCCGGATCTGTCCGGTTCGCCTTCTGCCGGACGATGCTCCGCCACCTGACGGCGCGTCTCATACGGAAGCCTTTCGAAGACGCCCCCTTCGCCGGTCCTCTGACCTGGAGCAACGGAATGAAGGAGCTCCACCCGCGTTCCGCGTTCGGGATCGGAACCGAGGTCGAGTTCGAAGGCGCGACGTATCCGGCGATCGACGGATGGCGCGAGTACCTGTCCGCCGACTACGGCGACTACATGACTCCGCCTCCGCTCGAAAGGTGCGTCACGCACCACGACTTCCGGGCATGGTGGAAGTGACCGGTCGGCGGACGTTTGGCCGTCCGGGGAACGGGTGGGGGCAGAACCGGAGACGAAGGACTTCCCTCAGGCTTTTCCATGGCAGGAAGAAACGGACGGCGAAGGCCCGGACGCTGTAGCGGAACCATGTCCACGTCCAGGCGAGCCGGCGGCCCTGCCTGCGTCCGTATTTGCCTTCGTAGATTCCGCGTCGCGAGAAGTCCATCGCGATGCCGTGCTTCCGGAAGAGCTCTACGACGGGCTCGAACCATTTTCCCTGGATCACGCCCGTCTTCAGGTAGCGGACGGGCCAGCGGCCGTTCGTCGGCTCGAGAGCGAAGAAGCGACATCCGGTCAACCGTGCGCGCTTCGACGCCCATCGCTCGAACTGCCAGGCGTCCTCGTGCTCCCGCAACAGACCGCGCAGGACCTCCTTGCGCCAGACCGCGGCCTGGCAGGTCACGAAATACCACCAGCGGGGATCGCAGGTCCGAACGCCCGGTTCCGGGCCTGGCACGGACTTGCCGGCGCAGTCGACGCGGACGCAGCCGGCGTCGGGATGCGCGGCCATCCAGCGCAGAAGCGCCGCCAGCCGGGCCTCGTCGATCGGTTCGGTCAGGAAATAGTCCTCCTGCAGGTAGAGGACGAATGATTCGGGAATGGCGTCGAGCGCCTTTTCAAGGCACCAGCTCCATGTCGGCGGGCGGGGGTCGGTCCAGCTGTTCGTCTCGCAGACGCGGAGCGAACAGACCGCAACGTCTGCCGGCGGGTCGAACGTTTTTCGCTCCGTGTTCAGGTAGATAGCGTGGTTAATTGCCTTGACACCGTACTTTTTCCACAGAACAAAGAAGGGGCCCCAGCAATCTTCGAACTTGTCGCAGGTGTTGACAAGGACGGCAAGACGAGGCACGTCGTCGTTTCCAGGTGTCATTTTTCAAACAATGCTATGTTGCATGGTAGACCATGCTTCCGAGCCTGCGACATCCGACGTGACATTGATCACTACACCGCAATCGCCGATTCCCAAAGCCCGTGCAGGTTGCAGTAGGCGACGGCGTGGAGCGTACCAGGGCCGGGGAGGATGACGCGGAAGCACGTGACGGGCGCCGTGGCGGGACCGGGCTTGGCGGGATCGGGCGAGTCGCCGTGCGCGGCGAACGAGACGCGGCCGAGCTCGATGGACGTCGATGCGCCGGCGGGGATGAAGTGCAGCGCGATCCACGCGATATGGTGCGCGGGCGTGTTGGGGTGGGGGATCTCTCTGCCGACGGTGACCTCGGCGTCAAAGGCCTCGCCGAGCTTCGCGCCCTCCGACAGCGTGACGACGGGGACGTGCTTTTCCGACTTCCAGTCGGCGGATTTGATTGTGGGTGCGATCATTGCGTGGGAGCTTCCGCTCGGTGCGAGCGGTTGGTGTGGGGAGGAGAGATGTTTGGACGTGGATTCTAACATAAAGGGAAACGCGAGGCAACCCGGCGGCGGGGCGCGCGTTGCGCGACCCACCATCCCGTTCGGTGAACCGCGTCGCGCTTGACGACAACGGCGGTTGCACCGGATTTCCGCTTGTGCTAGACTCCATCGCGTTTCCGCAACCATGAGAGTCTCTTCGTTCCATACAGGGCGCCTTTCCCTCCGCGAACTCCGCGGACTCCGTGTGATGTCTTTTCTGCGCCCGGGAACCGCATCCTTGCCGCGCGCCGTTTCGCCGCGTTCCGGCTCTCTTCTCTCCGGGTGTCGAAAGGAGGTCCTTTATGGCGCGTGAAGCCGACTCCGCACTCCAGCTGAAGATTCTCCGGATTGGATTTGTTCTCGTATTCCTCGTAGCGGTTCTATACGGCGTTCGCAGTATGATGTTCGGCAGTCGTTCCGTGGCGGGAATCATTGCGGGACTCTCCGTGATTCTCGCCGCGGTGTTGGTGCTGGACAGGGAGTATTGGATTTTGCTTCCGTTGATTTCCTCGTCGGGGCTGTCTATTCCGAAGTTGCCCTTTTCCTCGATTGAGTTAGGGTGCCTCACATTGGTTTCCGTATTTTGCGCCCGAACGGTTCTTCGAAGGGATTCGTATCATTTTGAATCCTTTCACTACGTTCTTTGGGCTGCACCGTATTTTTGTTGGTGTGCCGTCATTTTCTGCTTGAACCCCGTTGGGCTTCACATATTTGGTTCCACGATGATTGGAGGTCGGCATTATTTCCATATTTTTCTCGGATTCGTGACGTTGATGGTTCTTTCCCAGATTGAATTTTCAGAAAAAGGGCTGAAGATACTATTCTTCGGTTTGATCGTCTGTGCGTTTGTTCAGTCTTTTCTTGGCATTTTTGGTTTTCTCGAGGAATCCGAGGATGCTGCGGAAATCCATACCCGATACTATTTGGTCGCATTCGGGACGGCCCTTTCCCTTGTCTTGTGCCGGTTCAATTTGTCCAGGATTATTCTGTCCCCCGGTTTGTTTCTTTTCTGTCTTTTCTGTTCGGGTCTGGTTCTCCTTTCCGGAAAACGAACGACCGTCGGCACGTTGCTCTTGGCGCCTTTCGTTCTGATGTTCCTTCGTCGACGTGAGTATCGGCTCACAATTGGATGCGCTGTTTTTGGAGCCATCGTTCTGTCTTTCCTTGTCATCGGACACGGCCGTCTCTACACATTGCCGTACAGCGTCCAGCGCGGGCTGAGCTTTTTGCCGGGCAAATGGGAACGTCAATTGGAACGTTTGGGTTTTGAGGATGACTTCCGCGCCGAGCTTCAGCGCCGTGCCAAACGGATCATTCACGAACATCCGTGGGTGGGGCGCAAAGGATTGGCCATGGATGTCCGCGATATTTCATGGATTGTCTTCTATACGGGAGCACGAGATACTCAGTTTGGCGGTCATGAGGTCGCCGGAAACTGGCATAACAAGTTTTACGGGATGTGGGCGGATTTCGGTGCGATTGCCCCGTTTGCCTGGTACGGGTTCGTCATTGCCGTCGCGGTCTGGGGCTTCCGACGAAGGAACTTCTACCTCGACGATTCCTACGCATCGACCTTCTTTCGGTATTGGTTGTATTCCATGATGTTGGATTTGGTTTTGGCCTACGGCCACAGTGCCAACACGCCGTTCGGGAGGTGGCAGACATTCGGCTGCCTTTTGGCGTTGCACAATATGCGTCGGACTCAATCGGTCGCTCTGGCCGGTTCGACTTTTGGCGTCTCTGAAACGGCGTGAACGCTTTCTCGACCGCTATGAGAGTTCTTTGGTTTTCTCACGTCGATTCCGTCCTTCCAAGAACCTCGGAATCCGTCTATTGCGGATGGATTGGCTCCTTGCTGTCTGCAATGAGGTCACGTCGGGATCTGGAACTGGGGATTGCGGCGTTCTCGGATTTGGCGCCATTCGAGGAAATAGTGGGAGGCGTTTCCTTTTTTGCAATGCGGCACGATCATTCGATGGCGGCGCGTGTTCGCAGACTGCTTGACGTGTCGATCCGCGATCGGACGGATCTGGACGAATGCGGGCGAGTGCTGTCGGCGTTCAAGCCGGACGTTGTCCATGTCTTCGGAACGGAGGGGATCGCCGGGATGTTGTGCGAACGGACGGACGTCCCTGTCGTCATCCATTTCCAAGGATTGTTGAACCCCTGCATCAATTCGTGGCTTCCGCCGGGTTGGTCCGTCGGTGACTTGTATCGCCGAAATGGGCGAGGACCACTCTCGATCGCCCGCGAGTGGCACGCCTGGCGGTTCAACCGCTACGCCGCTCTGCGGGAGCGGGAGATCCTGCGTTCTTGCCGGTTCTTCATGGGACGGACGGAGTGGGACAAGGCCTATGTTTCCCTTTATGCACCGCAGGCGCGCTATTTTCATTGCGACGAGATTCTTCGTTCGGAGTTCCTGCGGCCCGGCGATCGAACGCCACCCAAATCGGCCGTTTATATTTCCACTCTTTCCGGTCCGCTTTATAAAGGCCACGATGTCATTCTTAAGACGGCAAAGGTCTTGGCCGAAACCGGGCACGATGACTTCGAGTGGCGGGTTTTCGGTGTGGATCATATGCGGTTTGCCGAGCGGAAGGTCGGTGTCCATGCCGCTGATGTCCATGTTCGTCCGATGGGGAATGTCCTTGCGGATCGGTTGCGGGGCGAATTGCTCTCTTGCACCGCCTATGTGCATCCATCCCACATCGATAACAGCCCGAACAGCGTCTGCGAGGCGCAGGTCCTCGGCGTTCCCGTCGTTGCGACGAACGTCGGCGGCGTCTCGAGCATCGTCGAGGAGGGGAAGACGGGATTTCTCGTTCCCGCGAACGATCCTGTTGCGCTCGCCCGAAGGATTATCGACTTGACGACGGGCGCCCTGCGGCTCCCGGTCGGATGGGAGGCCGGACCGCGTGCTCGGCATGATCCATCTCGCGTTGTGGGACAAATCCTCGAGATATACAGAACCATCTTCCGTTCTGGGCGATAGCCGGCGCGCCGGCAATGCGTCAGAAGGGCTTGCCGCGCAATGTCCTCGCTATGCGGAATCGGAGGAGACGCGTTCGAAAAAGGATGTCGCCCAGAAGGAGGCTCCTTCGATACCATTCGGCGATCTTGCAAGGCAGAGGGCCAAGGCTCTCCGGGTTGAGATCGGGCGCAAGGAAAACCTGGTTCGCGAGCGTCTTCGGAGGCGGCTTTCCCGTCTTGAAGCCCGTTTGGACTAGATTGAGCGCGCGAAATGACGAAAGTTCGCGTGTCAAGCCCGATTCGAGATTCGCTTCCCGGAGTCTCTCTTCAGCCAGTTCGGAAAGAATTCGGTAGCGTTCCTCAAACCGATTTCGGAAACTGTTGGATGTCGGCCGAAGAACATAGTTGTAGACAATATCCGAGAAGCAGGCGATCCGAGGGTGCTTCCGCAACAGAACGTCCATGTTGCAGATCAGATCCTGTCCAAACTGGGCGCGCGGGTCGAATCGGACGCCATCGAACAAGGATCTTCGATAGATTTTCGCCCATGGCTGGGTTGGAAAGCGGTAGAGAAGCATTCGTCGCAGGGCGGTCTCCCACGGGACGTCGATTTCTTCCGAAAGAATCTTGATCCGGTCGTTCCTGCCGATTGTCGCGAACGAGAAGACGGCGAGATCCGCGTTTGAGGAAAGGCCCCGGTCTAGCATAGTACGGAGCGCGCCGACCCGGAGCGAGTCGTCCGCATCCACGAAGACGACGAATTCTCCCGTGGCCAGGTCGAGGCCGGCGTTGCGCGCAGACGCGGAGTTTCCGTTCTCCTTGTGGATGACGGTGGCACGCGAGTCGAGGCGTGCGATTTCGTCGCAGATCGGTCCGCTCTCGTCGGTCGATCCGTCATCGACGAGAATGAGCTCGAAGTTGCCGAAATCCTGGGATAGAATGCTGTCGACACACGTCCGGACGAGATTTCCGACGTTGTAGACGGGGACGATGACGGAGATCCTGGGCGGGGAAGCATTCATCGGACGGAATCGTTCTTGGTGGAACAACGAATCCTTTTCATTCGCCGGGCGAACGGGGCGAACAACCCGTGTCCGCGAACGAAATCCAAGGGGCGGAGGATTGACGGACGTCTGCCGGCGTATCGCAGGAATCGACGATAGATCAACTGAAGAAAGGATCGGAATGCGACGCGGGCGTTCTTTGGGACGAGGCCGCTTCGTCGTGCACGGACGAGCCCGCGGTAGATGCCGAGCATGCCGTTCGCATGACGTGCGTCGCATTCGGTTTCTGTCGTGATGGAGCCTTTTCGGATCCGTCGCCGATAAAGCCGGTCTGGAATCGCGATGGCCTGCCGTGCCCCGAGAAGGGCGAGAGGAGAGAAGTAGTTGTCTTCGTGGAGAAGACCGACAGGGAATCGAAGGGACGATGGTAGCGCGGTGCGGAGGAAGAAGCGAAGAGGAACGGAGGCGAAGAAGGAGCATCTTTCGACGAGTCGCGAAAAGAGGGATGGCCCATCCATTGTGCAGTGCAAGAGTTCTTTCGGAATCTCGTAGTAGCGGGCCATCCGATCGAGTCCGTCGCTGGAGTTCCAGTCGGATTCCACGACGAGTTCAGCCCCGAACAGAATTTGGTCGAGTTTTTTTGTTTCGGCAAGACCGTACAATCGTTCTATCGCCTCCGACACCAGCGTGTCGTCAGAGTCAAGGAAGTACAGATACTTCCCCGTCGCTGCGTTCATTCCGGTGTTGCGTGCGGCGGAAAGACCGCCGTTCGGCTGTCGGATTACACGGATGCGTTCATCCTTCCTCGTGTATTCATCGAGTATCGCGGACGACTCATCCGTGGAACCGTCGTCCACGCAGATGCATTCCCAGTCCTCGAATGTCTGCGCAAGAACCGAATCCAGACATTCACGCAGATATGGTTCGACGTTGTAGACGGGAACGACGATGGAGACCTTAGCCATTGTGGACCTCCCATTGCGCCGAATCGCACGTTGCGAGCCAAGTGTCGAAAACGGCGCGCGTCTTGCCGTATGAATTGTCGAAGAACGTGGTTTGTTTCCCAAGAAGAAGGGAAAGGATTCCACCATGCATTCGTGTGGCGAAAACTTCCTCGTAAGGTTCGACGAAACGGACTGCGGATCCAAGAAGCGCTGGGCGGTATATGCTTCGGACAAAGAAATCGTATATTCGTGGATGATTTCTGGTCATCCATCCGATTCGGGACTTCCACCGTTCGACGGGATGAGACGGACTCATGGTCGGCCAGTCCGAGACATCAATATCGTCACGTTCGAGCATTGTACGGAGAAGGGAACCTTCGTTTGATTCGCAGTCTGTCCTTCGAATCAGGAGCTTGCGTCCATTTGACGAGATTCGAGGCGATGTCCATCGGTCCACGTCCATGAAGAATGCCATGTCGGGAGCAAGATGCACTTCGTTGTTGAAATGGCTTCGGACGAGATCGAACGACGGTTTGTCGCGAACACAGATGACGGTTCTTCCGGGACGTGTGCAGGCCCGTGCGAGTTCATCGCGTTTTCGCGGGTTCTCGAAATAAGCCGTCTGCGGCATGAATAGAACGGGATTCCTCGGATATTGGTGGAGTGCCTTCATCCAGAACGATGGGGCAACGGGCCAGAGGTCGCCGAAGCTTCCGCTGCCACGGAAAATGAGCAGATCGTCATCCGAGATCGTTGGCCGACGGAGCAGAAAGGAGCGCATCGTTGTCCATTCTTTGCATCGGAACGGAAGGGTCGCGAGAAAAGATCGCTCGCCTTCGAAAATCATGGTGTCGCCGACATTTCCGTGGTCGGTCATTGAGAGGTAGCGGTATTCTCGGTCGACGAGGGGTGCGATTTCGCGGACGATGGCTCCTCTCAGGTGTTGGATGGTGTCGGCTGTCGTCATGCGTTCGCGACTCCTTTCCCTGAATCCGATGGAGCGGGTGGTATCCGTTCCAGACGCCGTGGAACGCAGATGATCCTTTTTGCGGTTTTGCGGATTTTGCGAAGCACCTTGCGGCCCCCCATTTCGACATCGACTGCAAGTCGGGCCGCGATGGAATATGGTTCCCGGTTGTCGCAGAGTCGCTGGTGCATAAATGCCTTGAAGCGCGGCTTCAGCCATTCGGAACCGTCGGCGCAGACGCGGTTCCGTTCCAGATCGTAGAAGGAATCGGCGGCATCGGGCAAAATGCCGTAGGGGACGAAGACGTGTGCGTTGTAGCAGTGCGGCAGTGTGCATTGGTGTCCGACGGGAAGGAAGCGAATCGGCTTCGAAGGATCCGCGATGATGTCCTGCGAAAGGAAGGAGCAGTAACATTGCGTCATAACTCCCGTCCCCATGTTCAGATAGAAGGACCAGTCGCCGGCGTAGCAGAAGCAGGGAATCCGCTTCTCGAAGACGGACATCTTCAGCCGGAACAACTCGGAGTCGAACGTTGACCACGTCCGTACGAAATCGTCTCGCGAAAGATCGGTAAGGATTGGAAGCCTTGCCATGACGCGTTCGTCGCGAGCCACCGTCACATGGGGCCAGGCTCCGACTTCCCGTATGCAGATGTCCTTGACTTCGTTGATGTGGGGAATCAGTTCATCGTTTGGCGTGATCTCGAGCGTGAAGGAGCAGCCCAGATCGCGCATTCGCTTCACATTGTCGAAGTATCGCCTGGTCAGATTTCTCTTCGCAAGTTCGAGGTGGTGGTATGAGAACTTGAAGAACATCCGTTCCAGAAATTCGGGAGGGAATTTCGCGATTTCGTCGAAAGCTCGGAAGACCGAGCCGTTTGTAACGACGCTGACGAAGTGCCCCTCCTCCAGCAGTTCCCGGAAGTAGACGGGCATTTCAGGCGGCAGGAGGGTTTCTCCTCCGCCGCAGAAGTTCATAGAGCCGACGCCGCCCATTCGTTCGAGGGAGAGCCCTGCGCGGAATTGTTCCGGCGAATACTTGAACTGGGGTAGTTCCGCGGAGAAGAGCCGATGGGTCGTGATGAAACAGTAGTGGCACCGGAACGTGCAGGACGTTACCGGGACGTGAATGTTGACGAAGCGGGCGATCTTATCCATGGCGGAATTTTTCCTTGAAGCGTTCCCGGACGTAGTTGCGTTCGTCCCGGGTCATGACGCACCGCCAAAGCAGGGGAAGAAACGCGATTTCCGAAAGAAGTGCGGTCGCTCCGATCCGAAGAAGAGAACGCGGGAGGAAAAGTTGCGGAAGTGCGCCGAGGGCGGCGGCAGCAGCGGTTGCTACCAGCATCGGTAGCATGATCTCTCTTGCCCATTTTCGGATGCTGGTTCCCAGCTGAGCTCGAGCGAAGAAGAGCCGTCCGTAGGATAGGAGCATCCAGGTGAAAAGCATTCCGGCTCCAACCGCATAGACGTTTCCTCCCAAGATGACGAGAAGCCAGCAGACGGGGAGCGTGAGCAGGTTGAAGGTCCCGAGAACGATCTGATACCACTTGATTTTCCCGTTCGCCATGACGGCGACACCGAACCCGAGGGTCTGCTTGTCGACGAACGAGACGAGTAGCATGATGGCGCAAAGGCCAACAGTGTATTCCGGAGGATTCTTGAGCCAGATGCGAATGGCCTCCGGCAATTCGAGCGCCAAAGGAATCATGAAGACGAGAGACAGCGCCATGCCGAACTTGCAAAAACGATAGACCCAAACTTTTGCCCTTTCGATTTCCCCGGCGCCGATGGCCGTTGTGATGACAGGAGTAAAAGCACCTTGCATGGCGCCGGACAGAGTTTGGGCGTGACCGTTTACGGAATTGGCAAAAGACATGGCCGCATTCACGACCGCTCCGAAATGGCGGTTGACAAGAATGGCGACGCCTTGTACGCGCAGGACCTTCGCGAGGGCGCCGATTCCGTTCCATCCTGCATAGGAGGCAATCTGGCGAAGTCGGAT
>JAEEGL010185348.1_pt1 | contig 10329 bp, 10 predicted proteins | sample 9134231 | NCBI WGS metagenome assembly JAEEGL01 (sample SAMN16246548, study PRJNA631951) | gut metagenome | biome: gut microbiome; feature: rumen; material: fiber-attached | host: Bos | place: Iran: Karaj | collected 2018-10
ACCCCTCCTCATCAAACCAGATGCGCGCGGGGTGGTAGTCGCGGTGAGCGAGGAAGAGGGTGTCGCCCGATTGGCGGATGCAGATGTCCGCGATGTCATCGTCCGCGTAGGGGATTGCGATGCGGTAGGGCGAGAGGCCGCCCGTCTTGTCGAGCGTGTAGTCAATTTCGTCGGCCTGCTTGACGCCGTAGTATCCTTCGTAGTTGGGCAGCGTCTCGTTGAGCGCGTTCCGGGTGATGTACCACTTCGAACTCTTGAATCTGATCGTCCAGGCGCCGCCGTCCGAGAATGTCCATGTGCGCGTTGCGGTGATGCCGCTCGTTGGAAAGGTCACCTCCGTGTCGCCGGGATTGCCTGCAACGGACTCGTTGATGTAGGATCCTCCTGTCGGCGTGCCGTAGACATGCCAAGATCCTGGGCTCGCCCATGTGAAAGTCAGGTTGGAGTATGGTTCGGGAAGTGTCCATGCAGAGGCCGTGGCCGTGACGCCGTTCTCGAACACGATCTCCGTGGCCGTCGCGGATGTCGTGTCGCCGCCATAGATGCCAAAGGTCTCAATGCTTTGGTTCGTCGCGAGGTAGTGGTCCTTGATCGTCGCGTGCGCGAACTCGCCTCTGAAGATGGCGACGCGCCCGCTTGAGACCAAGAACGAACTCGCGGTGCTGTAGGCGTACGAGAAGTAGTGCGCTTCTGACGGCGCCGAGAAACGGCCGCCGTAGATGTAGACGGGAGAATTCGACTGGCCGTAGATGATCAGCGACTCCGAACCAGATGTCGAGGCGTGCGAGTTGGTGTTGACGAATGTGCCGCCGTTGATGGTGATCGGTCCGCAGGACGCCCTGACGAACATTTTCTTGTTGTCGCCAGCAATCGTGTACGGACTCTGAATCATGTCATCGGGCGCGTCGGCTATTCTGAACTCGCCGCCGTTGATGGTCACGGACGCGACATTGGTGAGTTGGAACATGTAGCCCGCGTAGGTGTCGGCATACTCAAATGTGCCGCCGTTGATGACGACGCTGGCCGCGTAGCGGATGTCGAATCCGTAGTTCGCGCCGCCGCCCGTCATGCTCCAGGTGATGTCGCCCGAGAGCGTGAGCGTGCCCGAAGTCGACGATCCGCTCGTATAGGGTTTGAACTGCAGCCAGAAGGAGTTGCTGTTTGATAGCGTGGTGATGCGCGCGCCGGCGCGAGTGGATGTGATCGTCAGGTCGATGCTCGGCGACGACACGCTGATGTACGCCTTGCGCGTGTACTGCGTGATGGAGTACCCGTAGAGGTCAATCGTGAGGGTCTTGTCCACGGTGGTCGGCGTATCAACGAACTGGTTCTGCGCGTTGACTGCGGGCTCGAGCAGGATGTTGCCGTGCAGGCGGATCGTGTCGCCGGCGGACGCGGCCGCGATGGCTGCGGCAAGGGTCTGGTGGCGCGTGACGCTGTAGTTCCCCGCGCTCACCGTGTGGATGCAGTCGACGGGCGTCTTGTCGGACGCGCGCGTGTCCGAGAGGGCCGAGACGGTCGGCTTGCCGTCGGCGTCCGTGGCCGTGTAGGGATCGATCCTGCGCACATGGGAGCCGTCCGTCATGAGCACGCCCTCGCGCGAGGCCACGAACCCGATGCCGCCCGAGAGGATGACATAGCGTCCGTCGTCGCCGTTCGTGACGGGGACGAGCCGCATCTTGTTCGGCGTGATGGGCGTGCCCTCGTAGGTCGTGCCGAGGAGCCCGTCGAGGTCTGCCGTGAGGTCGGTGCCGCGCCGCTTGGAGATGCAGCCCTGCCGCTTGACGAGGAAGTTCTTCAGGAGCGTGGCGCCCTTGAAGTAACGGTCCATGTCCTGGCGGCCCATGACATGCGTGTCAAGTTGCCCCGCGATGAAGGCGTGCTGCGTGTTCTTCCAGAGCGGCATGGCGTTCTCCTAGATGAGGCCGTGGTACGAATGGCGCGGGAGGTGGGGCCCGTAGGGACGGTTCCCGTGCATGGCGTCGACATAGTGGTTGCGTCCCCAGGCGTCGCGCGGCGTGCTGTTCTCGCGGGCGTCGCGCACCTTCGCCTCGGACAGGGCCTCGGCAGCCTTCGCCTCGAGGGCCTGGAAGAGGTTCGGGACCGTGGTCTGGGCCGTGTCGGCCGCGAGACGGTACATGAACGCGCGGCGGGCGAGAGGCGGCCAGCGGTCGAGGCGCGACTCGTCAAGCGTGTAGACGGCCTTGACGACTGGATCGCGCGAGACGATGATGTGTCCCTCGAAGATCTTCCAGTCGGCAAGGCGTCCCGCGTGCGAGTAGACGGCCTCCAGGTGGACGCATCCAGTCGGGACCTCCGCCGCGTAGGGATAGGTGCCGCAGCCGTGCGGAACCGGGCACGACGGCGTGGGATCCTCTGCGCGGACGAAGTTCCAGGCGTGGTCGGACAGAATCGCGTAGCGCGCGGAGTCTGTCAGTTCGTCCGCGCGGTCGGTGATCGCCTTCAGCGAACGCGGGAGGTGGTTGTCCGCAGGGTCGAACGACGGCACCAGCAGGGCCAGCAGTTCGGCGTGGACGGCGTCCGTGATGGTCCTGCGCTCGTTCTCGAGCGAGAGCACGCGCGCGCGGGAGAGTTTGTCCTGGTAGAGGCTCGTCCAGTTCTTGAGGTCCTCCACGCGGCCCGCGAGCGGCACGGCGAGTTCGGAGGCGACGCCGTAGGCGAGGGCCGTGCGCATGGGCGCGGTCCAGTTGGTGACATCGCCTGGCGCGGCCGTGAGGTTCGCGCCCGTGAGTTTGAGTTCGGCGTTCCAGTCGTGCGCGCCCCAGACCTCGGCGACCATCGTCTCAAACGCCATGCGTCTCTTCTGCCACTGGAGGGTGGGGTCCGTGGGCTGCTCCGCGACGGGCGGCAGCCCGACATCCTGTCGCAGGAGGTACAGCGCCTCCTGGCACACGGCGAGGTTTGCGGCGTTGATCGTCATGTCGCGCCCCTTACCGCTCGAGGATGAGTTGGATGCGTCCGCCAGGGAACGCGGTGCCGCTGCCGAGCACGGTATCGCCCGGGGCGAACACGCAGTTGACGGCGTTCGTCTTGAATCCCTGCGAGAGGGTGACGGAGCAGATGTCGTTCGTGACGCACTTCAGGAGCGTCCTCGGAGTGGTGAGCGTCTGGATGCTCCGCGACATCTCCACCTGGTACGGGATGTTCGTGTAGACCTCGAGCGATGTCACCTTGTTCGTGGTGACGAGCAGGTTGGGCCACGGGTAGACGGTCGGGATCTTGTTGACGGCGCGGTCGATGAAGTTGGTCTGGACAACCACATTCGTCGTCCCTGCAATCGTGACGGTGTTCGTCTGCCACACGCTCACATGGTCGTTGGTGACCGTGTGCGTGAGGTTCGACCACGCGGTGGTGTAGATGATGTTCGTCACCGTGCGCGACTCGGTCCAGGAGAGCGCGAGGGTCGTGACCTTCTTGAGGGCGACTGTGCCGCTCGCGTTCGTGCTGATCGCGTGCAGCAGTATGCCGCGCGAAGGGGTCGGCACGGGGTTGTCGCCGGCAGACAGTTCGACGGCGTTCATCTCGGCACACGCGGCGAAGGACGCGCACGCGGCCAGGATCATCATGAGTTTCTTCATCGGTTAGTTCCTTTCTTTGGTGGTAAGTTGAACGCCCTGTTTCGGCCTCTCCAGGCGCGGGCTTCCTGTCAATGAACGCGCACCGTTAGACGCGATGGGCCTTGCACGCGCGCGTAGGTAGAGGCGGCCGCGCGCGTGCCGTTTTGCCTGGAGGACTAGGGAGTGTACGAACAGTCAGAGCAATTGCCATCTGCATCGCAGCAGATCGAGGTTGAGCCGTCTGTCACGGTGATTTTGCCTGCCGAGGGATCGGCGGTCACGGTGGACTTTGAGGCGTCGCCGCCACGGTTCTTGAAATACTGAACCACCTTCGTCACGAGCGCGCTGGTGGCGTCCGTCGCGCCTCCAGTCTGAATGGTGGCGTACGCTTTTGCGATGGCGGAGGCCAGGTTGGCCGAGCCATCGAAGATCGTTTTTGTGAGTACCACGGCGTTGGTGCTGAGGTCACGATCGTAGGCGTTCAGCGTTACGCGGAATCCGCCGTTCGTGTACGCTTCCGCGAGGAACCCATTCAACTGTTCCTTTGCCCAGAGTGGTGAGCGCACTTTCACAAGGAACCCACCTCCCAATATCAGATAGTCGACGGTTGCGAGTTGCTGTACACCATTCACCTCCACGACCTTATGGACGGGCACGGCAACTTCAGGTCTCTTCTCCCATTCCATTGCCGTTTGGCACCCGATGACGATGAGCGAGATGCACCCGCAGATGGCGCCCAGCAGGAGCGCGCTGATTGTCTTCACGATAACTTTTTTCATTTTGTTTTCTCCTTGTTGATGACCTGTCAATAACTACGCGGACGCTAGACCTTTCCCTCGTCCGCGTTTCTGGCACCTGCCAGAAATCATTTCTCGCCCTCCACATAGTGCCTGCCGCCGAAGAGACGCAGGGCGTAATACTCCGTCTTCGCGCACAGCAGGGATATGCCGAAGTGCCGCAGGAGCGCGTAGTAGCACTCGTCCGCCTCCTTGCGCGTGATGCCGAACTTCCAGCCGTTGCGGTAGAGCCAGTCGTGGAGGACGGCGGCGTAGACGCGAGGGGCTTGCAGGGGATGGCCGCAGATGCGCCAGAACAGACGGGGAATGCTCGCGCCGTCGGTTGTCGCATCCTTCGGCACGGTGAGATTATACATTCCTCCGACTCGCCAGACATGCCAATCCTCCATGAGGACGGCTTCCGTCTCGCCAAGCGTGGTGATTGGCAAGCGGACGATCGGCGCGGTGCAATCTGCCCATTCGGTCTTCATCAGCCGCCTCCAAACAGTTTTGCAAGAGCCCAGCCGAACAGGCCGCCGCTCGGGAACAGCAGCCACATGAAGCGCTGGATCCAGACGATGTTCGTCTTCATCGACGCGAGTTCCGTCTCGACCTTGCCGAGCCTCTGGTAGATTTCTGCGTTGTCTCCCATCTGTTCGCTTGCTCCTTTCGTAAAATTCTAAGTGGCCGATGGTGTAAGCCAGCGGTGAGAGGTATACCGTATTAGTAACCACCACCAGCCACTTTTCCCGCTAACCGGCGGAAATCCTTAAACTCCTTGCGTATCGCTTCGTCAGTTTGTACCTCTCAAACGCGATGCACAGGTCGCGCCACGCGGGTCCTCTGTGCTCGACCCGCACCGTCCTGCGTCTCCTGTTGGCGGCAGTTGATGCGATTCTGTTCCAGTCCGTTGTCGCGCACAGCGACCTCTCGCCATACCTGGAGAGCGCCCTGTCGCGCACGCGCATCACCTCCTTGCGGACCTTGCTGCCGATCTCGGCAACGCACTGGTGGGACACGCCACGCTCATTTGCGATCTGTTTCCACGAGCAGCCATTCGCCCACCTTCGGAATGTCTCCATGTACTTGCCGCTCATGTTGCGACTGGCCATGTCCAAAATCTCGCGCGCGAACGACACCAGGTCGCGGTGCTCGATCCATTCGCTGAACTGTACATCATGTTCCGACGGATCGATGCTGGCATGCACCACATCGCTGCGCTCAAGATCCGAGTCATCGTGGATTTGTACATCGAGCGAGGTTGTCAGGCGTTCCCGCGCGAACTCTGGTTTCCAAGTATCCTTGCGCATCTCGTTCTTGACGGCTTCTCCCGCATATGTGATGAAGCGCACGCCAGTTTCCGGATTGAACTGCTGAGCCGCGCGCCACATCGCGCCGATGCCTATCATGAACAGATCGTCTCCGTCCATGCTGGAGTACATCCCGCACCACTCATCTGCGCAATCCCTGATGAACTTCACATTGTGCATGACGAGCAGGAAATTGAGATGGTCTCGTTTGGCCTTGTTCACTGCGATCATCTCGGCCTCGCCGTCCCGCGTGAGCAACGGGTATCTCGCCGCCGTTTCGCTGACGAAGCGAACCATCGACTCCGTCATGTGTTTGCCGGCGCCGTCATTCGGACGAGAGGAGAACGCGAGTTTCCGGCGTTGCCTGACTTCCACCTGGGCCGCCTTCATGGAGCACGCGCTCGAGCAGCACTTCTGCCGTTCGCCAAGGTTCTTGAGCGGCTTGAACGCGCGGCCGCACCAAGCGCAAATCTTACGCGAGTCGCTCATAGGATCATCCTCCCGAGGGCGTCCGACTCGCACCACGCGCGGAGGTCCGAAGACCCGCCGCCAGGCACATACAGTTGCAGAAGTAAAAGGGTGTTGGCAGGCACGCGAGTGGCTGAGTTGGATTCCCAGTCCTCGTCGGCAGTCAGGGTGGATATATACTCCTGCCACCCGCCAGACACCCCGAGATCGATTCCGAGTTTCCAGGCGTCCACCTTCGCGCCGTGGTACGCGGCCTTCCACTCCTCAAAGTCCCTGCTGCCGTACGGGTCGCCCACATTCACGAAGTGCGCGAACTCCTCGGTGTAGTCCTGCGCGCGGTGCACGACGATGCCGAGCGGGAACAGCGCGTACGACACCTGGTTCGTATCGTTGGATCGGCACACATCCGCCACCCACGGCTGGAAGGTCGGCGTGACGCCGTACGCGCGCGCGTACCTCGAGCAGAGATCCTCAAAGGCGTTCGTCTCGCAGAACTGCTGACGGCCCGAGATATACAGCATGTCGCCTCGGACGGGGAAGAGGTCCCGCGTGATCTTGTACTTGGCTGCGTAGGTCTTGTACGGCACGCGCGGCGTACCTGGTTCCAGCACGGGGATGTTGATGGGATTCACCTTGGCCAACATGGCAATCTCGTTCATGGGACCGCCGAACTGGAGCGTGCGAGCGGACAGCGCGCGAATCATCTGCTCCTCGTAGGAGTCGCCGTAGCACTTCTCAAGGATGCACTCAACGGTATAATTCTGCAGTCCAGCCTTCCCCGTGTCGGGTGTGTATTCTATGAGGGTCCCGTAGATCCTGTTTCGATCGACATGGAATCCGCCGTTGGCGTCCTGCCATTGGTACCATGCCGTGTTGCCGAGCGGTCCTTGGACGGGTATCAGCCTGCTGTACTCGAAGTAGGCGTCCTGATCGGTCGTGAATCCGTCCAGATCGCTGACGGGGAAGAACGCGCGCAGCCGCCTGTCGCCGACGCCGACATGGCGTGGCATGTTGGCGCCTTGCCGCCAGATGAACGGCGAGATCTGGTCGTGCGGAGCGGGAAGCGCCGCGACCGACAGCGCGGCGGAAAGGAACGCGAGGAGTATGTCGGCCCGCGCCGTCACGGCTCCTCCTGTGACTCGGCCCACGGCATGACCGTGTTCTCGTTGGTGAGCGGCGTTTCCTTCACCAGGAAGGTCCAGCCAGACAGGTGCTCGATCTCGAGCAGCGTCTTCGCGCCAGCGGTGGGCGTCAGGAGTTCCGTGCCGTTGGAGAGCATGGTCGCGCTCGTGTCGTTGCCGTCGCGTCCGCAATCAAAGTAGACAGCAGACGGCGGCGTTGAATCAAAGTCATAGACGATCCGCACATGCGCGTTGGAACTGATGGTGAACTCGATGCCGGAACTGCCCACATCCGCGTCCGTGAAATGGTGCGTGCGGAAGTTGTCCAGCGTGTAGTGCTTGAGTTGCCCGGTGTTGACCTCGTGGCTCTTAATTTTCCAGCCTGCGAAGTAATTCATCACATCAGCGTAGCGCATGTACGGGTTGCGCAGTTCGATGTCGGGCGAGCCAGCATTGCCGGCGAGGTACTGCGCGATGTGCTCGTCCTGCCAAGAGAACACCGAGCCCTCGGGATTGTCCCAGGTGCCGCCGTAGGTGATGGCGGAAGGGGTATTGGTCTCGAGGTGGATGCGCGGCGTGCCCATGCCGATGAGCATGCGCGCGCAGTTGATCCGCACCATGCCGTTGGACGCGGTGAGCCCCTCGGCGGTCAGGACCTTGTTCACCACCTCGAACCCCTTGGCGTGGATGTCCGAGTTGGTGATGGTGATGAGTTCACCGGCCGTGAGGCGTCCGTCAATGGTCAGGTCGCCGTGGATCCGTCCGCCGCCGTTCGTGGGGATGTAGCAGGAGAGGAGGTCCGCCATCGTCTGCGGAGAGCAGGCGTCGAGGTAATCCTGCAGGCTCCGGTGCTGGTTTCCGCCGACGAACACGATGTTCTCGGGGTTCTGGGCGTAGAGGTACCTGCCCACCTGGAACCATTGCGCGGCCGCAATCTGGTAGTCATGGCCCAACTCCAACAGCGAGAAGCGGTTGGGCAGGTAATAACTCACGGGGTACATCCACGAAATAGAGGTGTAGTTCGTCGGCTGTGCGCGCAGCGCGAGCGATGTCACATTCGTGTCCGTGCCGTCCACGAAGATGAGCGGCGTGTTCGTGTGCACCAGTTCGGCTGGCCATTCGGGAATCTCTGGGATGTCGTTCGTCATGGCGAGACGGCCGACGAGGTTGGTGGTGCCCAAATATACCCGTGTTGCCGTGAAATCGGTGATGGCATCGTTGCGCCATACGATGTTAGTCGAATCGGCATTCCCTTTCGCAACTCCCGAGACGGCAACTCCAACATACGGAACCCAATACGCACCATCGCCTTGACCAGATGGAAGAATAAGAACCTCATAAGGCGCAACTGGGTCATCGTACTCCACTGTCCAATCAGAGTATCCAGTCACCTCCCACACGCAGCCAGTCGGATCCGTCCAGCGCGTGGGCGTGCCGTAGACCGTCGCGCGCGCGACGGATCCAGTTGCGGCGAACGCGCTGATGTCCGCCGGCGTGGCGAGTCCCGAGAAGGTGACATTGGTGACGACGGGATTGTTGAGCCCGATGTCGCCGAACTGTGCCGTGTTGACGCTTGCCCCGTAGGCCGCGCATGCAGCCAGGACCGCGAATGTTGCCAGTAGCCGTCTCATGTCACAGTACCTCCCAGCGCCTCGAATATCATCTTGATGGCGTCCGCGAACTTGCGCGCGTTCGCGGACGAGAAGTCAAACGACTTCCCGATGAGCGCCTTGCCCGCGTTGATGGAGACGAGCCACTCCTGGAGCGTGCCCGTGTAGCCCTGCTCGACCGCGAGTTGGTACGCGCTCTTGCCGTCGGAGCCAGGGGATCCGGGCGGACCCTGCAGCGTCGCCATCGAGAACGATCCCGAGTCGGGCTCAAAGACCTCGGGCGACCAGTCTATGTAGACATTGCCCACGGCCACGACATCTGGGAGCCATGTCCATGTCTCCCCCGAGTCCGCAGTCGCCTGCTCGTTGATGAAGAGCGTGAAGATGTGGCGTGCCGCGCAGCCGTGGAACGCCTTGCGCAGGTCCGCGCCGAACAGCGAGAGCGTGATGGTGCCCTCGGAGTAGGTGGATTGCGCGAGCGGGACGGGCGAGTTGGGCGCGAAGAGGGTCAGCACGGGACGGTGCGTGGCGTCGGACGGCGTCCAGCGCTCCAGCACCACCGTGACCTGCTCGCCGATGAACATGCGTCCGTCCAGGACGCGCAGGGACGCCCTGTCGGCGTCCACCTCGACCGTCACCGTGCGCGACATTAGTCCACCTCTTGTCCCTGCGCGCGCAGGAGCGTCTTGGCCAGTTCCTCGCAGGTGGCCTTGGCCTTGTAGGCGGCTCCGCAGTGGTCGAGCGCGGCGGTCAGCTTCTCGCGTCCGAGCGCGGTGGTGCGCTTCACAAGCTCGTCCTTCGCGATCTTTTCGGCGCGTGCCTGTTCGGCTGCGGCCTCCTCCAGCGTGGGCTGGCGGGTCTTCGCGCCCTCGGCGTCCTTCGGCTTGTCGCCCTCGGCGTCCTGCGGAAGCTCGACGTTCGCGAGCGGAAATCCTGTTTCGGCCTCGACGAAATTGCCGAGCACCTGCGGCGGGAAGGGCACGCCGTCCTTCCAGTCGATGGTCTGTCCCTTTTCGACGACGCCGCGCCCGAGCACCTGCGTCGCGGATTTGCAGAGTATCTTCATTGTTGTTCCTTTCGGGATTGCCCCGCCGTCCGCGCTGGAGAATTGACGCGGACGGCGGAGCGGGTTTTATGCCTTGCCTGCCGTTACGCCTCGACGACGGCGCGGACGGCGTCGCCCTGCTTGGCGACGTCCTCGGTGCCCTGGACGCGAGCGGTGTCCAGGTCGTGCTCGAGCGCGTCCGTGATCTCGGCGAACGCGGTGGTCGCCGCGTCGAGTCCGGTCAGGACCTTCACCTCGGCCTTGAGGTAGCGCTTCAGCCCGAGCGGGAGACGGCCCGCGTAGAGCTTCGCGCCCACGTTCGTCGCGGTGATGACGTCGATCCAGTCGCTGCCGTTGGCGGACGTGCGCAGCTTGAAGCGCACGTAGCCGTCGGACGCCGAAGCGCCGAGCTGCGCCTTGA
>JAEEGL010699102.1_pt1 | contig 10329 bp, 3 predicted proteins | sample 9134231 | NCBI WGS metagenome assembly JAEEGL01 (sample SAMN16246548, study PRJNA631951) | gut metagenome | biome: gut microbiome; feature: rumen; material: fiber-attached | host: Bos | place: Iran: Karaj | collected 2018-10
ATAGTTGCTTGTGACATTGTGCCATTTGGTGAAGCGTTAAAAGTTTGCGCAGAATTATCCACACGAAATGATTCATCATTGAATACTTCTCCGAGAGAGAAATTGCCGCTTGTATTCAACCTCTCAATGGCAACGTTAAGTTTGCTTATGTACTCACGACAGATAACAAAATGACTGCAAGGACAATCAGTTATAATATTTCGCAAAAACATTAAATCGTATTTCTTATCTTTAAGCGGCTTTTTATCAGCTCTGATTATCTCTGCTTTAAACACTTTTTCTAATTGCTGATCTGCTGCATATTCACATTGGGGTAGCATTTTCTCAGCATAATCTGCTGATTGTATATCAACAATACTTTTAGCATATAAGATATTCTGACACGCTTTACTGCAAATATCATAGTTTGAGCAAATCTCTTTTATTAACATTGTTGATTGTATTCTTTTATACGATTGTTCGATTAGATATACAGTTTTTCTAATATTTGCGTTGTTAGAGAAATATTTTTTCGCCCAATTAATTCGTTCAATCTCTGTCATATCACTTACTCCTTATATCTGTTTTTACTCAATGATTGTAAGTTAACAAAGTCATTTTTGAGTGAATGAAGAATAATAAGTCGCTTTACATCTGTTTTTAATCTAAGGTCAATACTTCGAGCTAAACGGACAGAACTTAGCTTTAAAATAAGTTAACAAGAATTATACCGAGGAAATCCAATGTTATTTCCTCGGTATATGCTTGGTGGAGATAAGCGGGATCGAACCGCTGACCTCTTGAATGCCATTCAAGCGCTCTCCCAGGTGATACGGTTACATACCCCTCAAGTAATCTCCTCAAAACTATACTTACAGATTGCTTTTGGGGGTTGTATATTATTAAAACCTGCCTTTTAACTGACTATTGCAAATAACTGCAGTAGGATTATATGAATTAATAATCTTTCTGGCTTTCATATGCGCATCTTCTGAGATTGTTGGGCTCAAAACAATTTGCATATCTTTGATTTTTTCTTCGTCTAATATTAAATCGTAATAATCAAATGGCAAGTCATACAAATCAATAGTTCCATCATTATGCTGTATACCTGGAGTCAGCATTCTAAAATGTAGGCGATATCGCCATTCTCGTTGCCAGCTCCAACGCAAATCTTTATATATTCCATACTGATCATACCTTTCTAAATGCGCTCCCATGTAATCATAATACATAGTTGGAAAAATTTTGTGACGATCATTTGTATATTCCACTTTTATAAGCAAATTATTCAAGTCCCGAGTAAGGCAGGCAATTTTAGTATGGCTGATCTGTTCATGGATTTTTATTAATCTCTTTTTCGCCTCTTTATTTCGAACTAAGGCTACCGGAAACAATTTTTTGTAGTCATCATATGATCTGACTTTTTTATGCAATGTTTGCTCGATAAAATTATTTGTTACTGCTATCCATTCTTCCGTCGCTTCTTTTATTCCGTATGGCAAATGATTCTTTTCAACTGAAAATGGATTTTTTAACATCCTAATTCTAACCCCTCTGTCGGGATTGGGACGGCAATATTGCTTCCACATATCAGGGATTTCTTCTTCGCTTTCCGTCCAAGATGATATAAAAACATGGCTTCCTTCTTGCTTTCCATGTGCAGACCATTGTTCTAAATTGTCATCCATTTTAGTCAACGGATTAAATCTAATAGTTTTATGCTTTAAAATCAATTCGAGCGTATCTACTGTAGTGTAGTGATATAAATACTTACACATTTTCAAATTCATTCCTCTTTAGCGATAGTAAACTGATATAATTTCAAAACATTATATTGATGAGTTTATTGTTAAATTGATTATTTCATATATTCCAAAGAAAAAAGTATAATAATCAGCACAAAAATGGTATTTAAATCTTGAAAACATACTATTTTCCCTTTATATCCCTTTGGAATAAAAGAATTATCGTTTTTTAACAAAACGGTGTAGGTCATTAAGTCTCAGATATAAAAGCATTGTCACCCTGTGGTTTTTATTATACTTGTATTTCCGTAATTTCCAAGATATTCTTGGAATTTTACTAACTTTTAACTTTCGCCCATGCATCTTTTCTGCCATAGGGATCTCTACATATACAAAGGTGGCTATATAACCATGATATTGAATTGTAGTAAGAGTAATTGAGGCAAGGAATGTTCTCTACCTTATTTTTAAGCCGTCAGAATCTAATCTGTCAGAATTTTTTTGTAAGATCGGCTATGAATTTCTACAGTTACGTCACTGTCGCATTTCGATATAATTAAGTATAGTTTCGCCTGCAAGATTGTTACTTCCGGCAGCTTTTCTTACACGCATGAATGATGGTATTTCAGACACACTGAATGAAATGGGCTCATTGTTGCAACGCATCCACACTCTGTCGCTAAATCAATACTCATATTCGTAAGAAAACTTTTGGAACGTCTGTAAGTGTTCGTAATTCAGTGAAACAACGGGTGCGTAAGGTATTACATAATTGCGCTTTCGATATTAAATAACATGTCTCTTGTCTTAAGAATTCTGGACTGTACAACATCATACCATTCATTATCTTCTTCATGAAGGTTTCTCAGTTGCTATACGCAATTAATCTTACATAATCGGCAGTTGGATGTCTTTCATCCCAATCTGCATCGTCTACTGCGTAATAATCCCATTTGATAAGGAAATTTAGCATACATTCAATTCTGTGAGTAATGATATTATAAGTTTTGTACCAGTCGTTCGGTTTGTCCCATTCATAATATGTATATGACTTCTTTTGCTTGTCTGACAGTTTTTCATATTCCTCGTCTGTGCATAAGCTCACTACATCAACACCTATAAACACAAGATCTAAAACCGTGTCACAAAAATTCCCATAGATATCAAATCTATTAACTGGGTTATCATCACAGTATAAAAATAGATTTTTATTATTAATAGACATAGGAGAGGAAAGAAGCATCCCTGTTGTATCCGCATTAATAAACCTATAAGTTTTAGGGTCATAATACCTGCTGCCAAGGTAATAAAGCCTGTTTCGCTGTCGTACACATAGCTTCTGTATCTAAGAGAGTTTCTATATGCTACATGCGTTTGGCTTGTTATTTGGCTGCCGCTTTCGTTGTATATACCAATCAGGTTTCCGCATTCGTCATACTGATACCTTGCATACAAAGAGCCGTCCGCTAAATACAATGCCTCTATGTCACCGCGCCAGTTCGTCGCGTAATAATATGTGGTCATACTGCTGCCGGATTTCATGCGAAGGGCAAACGGCATTCCGATTTGGTCGTAGGTGCAAAGCAGTTCGCCACTGCCAAACCTCTTACAATTTTAAAAAATAAATTTCCTATATAAAGACCTATTCAGTAAGGTGACTTTTAATTTTTTTAACCATCCAGTTTACAGATTCAGGCTCCGTAAACGTTAAATCTTTAATAAAAAACAGTTATCGCCTAAGTCTATGTAAACGCCTTTTTTTCCAGTTACGAAATATTTTAACACCAATTACTATTACAATTACGTACCAAATAAAAATCACAGTGACAGTAAAATTCATATGTTTGAATGTTTCATAATAAGTGTAAACAATAGTTTTAGAGTCTTTGCTTTGTATTGCAAATTGAGCGTTTTCGCCGAAAAACAATCCATTCAACATATCGGGTATAGAATAAATATATATTGTACCATTATAGTTTTTTACATATTGGCGCTTTGTCCAAGAAAGTTTGAAACCGACTGCAATCCCATTTTCTTTACTGTATTTTTCATCCGATTGTTCAACAAATCCATCTGGTCTTATTGTAATACTATAGTCTTTGTTTTTCTCGCAAAACAAAAGCTTTGAATCATCAGTGTATCTAATAATTGTGTCATCACCCGATAGTCCGAAAACTTTAAATGAATAGAGAAATTTTCCGTTTCTGTTAAATATACTTATATATCCATTATATAAATCCGTAAATAAGAGTGCTAAATTACCATTGCTTTTGTCAATATCAAAACTATTCAAATACATCCCATCATTTGCATAATTGCTATATTCAACATTTACGGTGTATTCTTTGCAAACTTTATTTTGTGGTGGTGTAATATTACTTACGGCACTTGCAGGGGTAATTTGATGCACAAAAATAAAAAAACACGTAATAATTAATATTGCTATTCTTTTGATTTTCATTATTTTATATTCTCCATTCATACAAATAATTTATAACAATTATAATTTTTGCAAACCAATCACAGAATACTATGCTATGATTATTATATTTAAATAAAATATGTAATCAATAACATAATATGAAGAAAGGTAATCTAAAAAAATCATATTATTTGTTCAATTAAGGAATATATATTAATATTTTCTGAATAATTTAAAAACATAGGAATAATGATGCCCTTAAACTGGTTTTTAATTACTCGGTATAAAAGTTCTTAACCGTAAGAAAGAAGATCCTTACGCATCGCAAAGACAACGTGTCTTTGCGATGCTGGCATAAACAAAAGCGAGACAATCAAATTTTTAGGTTTTGTTCAAAAAAACAGCCATTCGATTGTTTTTCTTAAACAGGTATACGCGTGCCGATTATAGGTTAATAACCATTGTTTATAAAAAACTTTATATTTAGCTAAAAAATCAAGAATAGATATATTGTTTTTAATTTATCTCCAATATTTCTTTACGGTATTATAAAATTTATCAACGTTAAATGATATTGAAATCTCACCTCCTATAACTATGTAACCAGATAGACCAAATCCAATTATAGTTTCTTCATTAGGGTATATATTATTATGTTTATCCCCCTTCAAGCCATAAAAATATTCATCTCCAAATTCTAAAATATCTATATTAAAAATTGAAGCTGATACCCCCTCATATAACTCGGTTCCTAAATCGATATTTTTGCCTTCAACTTTTATATGTGCCATATCAGCTTTTGCACCAGCTGATACATCAACCACGGAATCAATCTTTGCAGTAGCTTGCAAACCAAATCCAACACCAAGATCTGCAGACAAATTGTTGCAAAATGAATCAAATGTTTTATGTATTTTTTCTGGTGTTGAATATTTTATTGCTTTTGGGTGGTTAGATCCACTATCAGACATTATAGTGCAAAAATTAGGAAGATTGCCTGTTATATCGGTCATATTCGTCGGATTGTCATTGCAATACGCATACATATTTGTCCCAAACAAGCCTTGACCGGTAGAAACAAATTTATCCGCATTAATAAACCTATAAGTTTTAGGGTCATAATACCTGCTGCCAAGATAATAAAGCTCAGACTCGGTATCATAATAGTAACCTCTGTACCTAAGTGGATTAATAATGCCTATATGAGATGAACTCGTGATTAAATTGTCATTTGCATCGTAAATACCGAGAAGCTTGCCCCATTCGTCATACTCGTATCTGGCTTTTAAGGTATTGTCCGTGCCAAATAATGCAATCACATCACCGCGCCAGTTTAGGTCATAGTAATAGTATGTACCATTGTAATTCAATGTAAACGGATTGCCCAATGCATCATAACTGAAATACAGCTTTTTATTCGTGCCTATTTCTTCGTACATCAGCTTGTTATTTACGTATTCATAATTATGAACGGTGCCGTTTACGGTTCTTTTCGTTCGCAAGCTATTGTCATCATATTTGTATGTTACACTTGTTGAGCCTTTTGTTAAAGTTGCAAGTTCTTTGCCGTTTGTCCACGTCATTTGCATACCATCGCGGTATGTAAGTGGATTTCCTGAATTATCGTAGGTTATTGTTGTTCCGTTATATGTTGCTATAAGATCCTTCCACACTGAATTGTAGGTAAAATTAGCTATATCAGTATCTGTACTTGTAGACGTAGATAAATTTAAAGTTGATTTTTTGCACTTTGTTACATTCCCTCGGCTATCGTATGTGTACGAATACGCAGTAGCGATATTGCTACTAAAATCAAGGTATGTAGCCGTAGATACACGATTTAAAGAGTCATACTGGTACGATTCGGCATAATTATAATCGTTGCTTGAACCTATTTTTTTACCTATAACGCTAAGATTTCCGTTAGCATCATAGAAATAGTCATAATATTCGTTACCTACTCTTTCAGATTTTATCTGCATGGTGGAGCGCCATTTAAATGAGCTTTCTGTATCAGTATCATAAGGTCTAACATATGTGTATGTCTTTCCGGAAGTACCGCCGGCACTTTGACGTGTTATATCTGAAATCCTGCCGATGCGATCATATGTGTATGTTACTGAAAAAGCATCGTTTCTCGTCTCGGATGGCAAACTATCACTTGTGTACTCATATGTGGTTACATTATGCACGCCATCCACAACATTATCATAACTAGTTACATCATCCATTGTATTATAGCAAGTATTGTATCTATAGTCAATATCTCCACCTTTACCGCTTACAGATGTAGGTCTGCCTATAAGATCATACATATAAGTTTTGGTTTGGGCATTACGGTTATCTCTTATACTCGATATGCCGCCTTGATTATTGTACTTATATTCTGCTATTGTTTGAGATGAATTATCAGTGTCTAAAAATGTCTTTTTTGTTACCCTGTCGTAGTTATCATACGTGTAGGAGTTTTTCTGATTGTTTGCATATGCCGACTTTGTTAAATTATCGCCGTATGAATCGTATGTGTTAGTTATTAATTTTGTATAATTGTAACTGTTTCCGCCTGTATCAACACCAATAGTTTTAATATTGTCCCATTTATCATATGCAAAGCTGTAGTTCATACCGCCATATGTAATTTTAGTAAGCTTTTTATCAGAGTCACTATAAGAGTATGATAAAGTTTTATTGTTGTTTGTTACAGTTTTCAGCTGATAATTATTCGAATCGTATGTATAGTTTGTGGTATTTCCGAGTGGATCCGTAACACTGTTTATAAGGCTTTTCTCGGTATCAACATCGTAACTCGTTACCCCTCCGTCAGGCGCAGTAACTGATGCAACATTGTTGCCATCCTGTGTGTATGTTGTAGATTGATTTATGATATTATAACTTGAACTTGTATATAATGTGTTACCATCTGAGCTAAATCTACCATACCTAACATTAGTTACATTTCCATAGCTGTCATAATCATAGCGGAACCCTATATAGCGCTGATTTGAATATGCTTTTGTAAGCTTGTGAGGATTGCTGCTGTCATATTTATAAGTGTATGAATCGTTATTTTGATTTGTGTAGTTGGTAAGCTCGTTTGCATTGTTATAGCTATATGACTGATTACGGTTGGCATTATCCTTTGCGGTTATAAGATTTCCGTCATCGTCATATGTATAAGATTCACCGGACCCGTCCATCGTAAGCATTGCTTTTTTTAATATAAAACTGTTTATATTATGCGCATATCTGATTTCAAAGCTAATTTGCTTTATTACTCGCGTTGTATCTGTTGGTTTTATCGCAAAACTTAATGTTTGATCACTTGCTACAAATGGGTTAAATGATTGCCAATTTCGCTCTATTGAATTATCATTATAAACTATTGAAGCCCGCAATTCAAAGGCTGTGGCATCATCATACATGTGATATGTAAGTGGTGCTGAGTTGGCTTGCACTTCCGCAAACAAATTAAATGCGACACCTGCCTTTTTAATATCCACGTTCTGATATACATATATATGATTGTCAATGTCTCCCTCAACAACAATACCGTTAGAAGTTGGATAATGTGTCCCTGCACCTAAAAAACTCCAACTATCAAAAGAACTGCAATCCGAATTTTTTATTAGGTTGCAATCATTAATACCGCTGCCTTCTTCAACTTGGATGCAGTCGAACCATGCTGTACCCCGAGCGTTACGAATGCCGAAATGAACTTTAAAATTAACAGTATCTGCAGGCACCTTAGTAGTAAAGCCTATACGTTGCCATTTGTTTGTTCCTGTTAAAAAAATACTGTCAGCATCGGAAGCCACATTATCAGCGTTGTAAAATCTTACTCTAATGAATGCTCCTGTATTATTATTTGTTGAACTCCCCCTGACTACATTTGATGTTTTAATATAAGCCGATATTGATATTTCCTTGCCGTTTAAACCTGTATTTGTTATCATTTGATATTTCGTTGTGAAAAATTGGTCGGAATCGGTATGGGAAATTTTTAACGATTTACTTCCTAAAAATTGCTGTTTTTCACCGTCAACTAATGCCGTATCGGAACAAACATCCAAAAAACCTATACCACTTTCACCCCATACAGCTCCTCCATAGGCGCTGGTGGAATTTTCTACATTTGGATCATTTATATAGTTCTTTACGTATGCTTGTGATGAACCTAAAAGCGCAAGCTTATTCTGATTAGAATTTGTGTCATCGTATGCAGAATTAATAATATTACCTTGATCGTCAATTATTCCTATTGTTCTGCCAAAGCCGTCAAACTGTACTATTTCGCTTCTATTTTTTCTATCACTGAATCTTGTACAGAATACTTCATCATAATTTGCGCTTATATAATCGCCGTTTGTGTAAGTACTCCCGTTAGTTGAAACGGCTTCCGTCATTTTTGTTACCTTACCAGCTCCATATTGAAATTTTAATTTGCGATTTGAATTCGTGATTATTTCGTTCATATAATAATCGGTATTTGTGTATGTAAACTCAACTATTTGGCCATCAGGGTACGTAATACTTGAAATACGATTCGTAGAATCATATGCAAATAAGATTTGCTTGCCATCCGGACGTGTTATCTTGGTTATCTTAAGTTTGCCGCTTGCCGAGCCATAAGTTATTGTAGTTTTACGATCTGCACCATCAGTAACCTTTGTAATATATCTTCCATATGTCTCGTTTAAGGTGCTAGTATATTTTATAGTATTCCCCTCGGAATTTGTATAGCTTTTTATCGTTCCGTGGTCCTTATAAAATTTATATTTGTTATCATATTTATCCGTAATAACATATACGCTTGTATCCGTGTCGGAAGTATTAAGAGTAAGCCCTAAACCGTCTTCATCTTCGTACAAAACTGTTTCGCCGGATTTCAACTTGAAAAAGTGTTGTGTTCCATCTCCGTCACGAAAGACATACCTGTATTCTTGCGGCAATGGATACAATCCCGACGCCTCAGTTACTGACATATAAAAACTTGGTTGCCAGCCTTTACAAATCACCTTAGTGCCATCTATGGTATCAATCAAACGTTGGTTATTGTTATATATCATTGAAATGCTTATTGGTAATCTTGTGCCGCCCTCAGAAAAGACATTCTCGGTAAAAACTAAGTTACCGGTAAAATCTTGAATATTTGCACTGCCATTTACACCAGCCGAAACAGAATGATAACTCCAATAGGACTCTAATCCCGCAAAATTTCTGTATATAAATCTTGCTATTGGTTTTATAACATAGTTATTATATATCGCACTTGAATAAAATTTGATCATCGTATTGCTGGTGCTTTCTTCTATGTATTTCAACAAAATTCCGTAATTGGCCCAAGGATTTTGAATCCACTTTTTTGCTTGAGCAGTAATATCCCAGTCCCTTTGATATAAACCGCTTTGACTACCATTGAGTTGATGGGCTGTTTTACTGAATTCAAATGGATCACTTTCAAATGGTATAGAAGAGCCCCATGTGATTGTATTATAATCCCAATCACTTGTGACTTCATGCGCAGCTATAGGAGTTGTAGCGCTTGACTGTGTCATAAGTGATAGTACAACATTTGTTAATTCACATTCATCTCCTAAACTCGGAAGTCCACCCAATCTTAAATAAGTACGCATCGTACCCTTGTTTACATCAGAAGTGTCATGTCCCACATAAACATAAGTTTCATTATGATAGTTTACGTTGGGTTTATTGCTGGCAACATATACGCATGTTATTGCAGAAGAATTAACATCAGAGCAAAAATATGGATCTATCGTAACAGGATATTCTCTTGCGTCATTTTTCAGCCATTCTTCTTCGGCATAAAGAGAGAGCCTAAGTATACCGTCTTTTTCACTTATAATGTCAAGTGAAATATCTGATGAGACTTCACCATTCTTATCAAACATAATCGGTGCAGAAATCTGATATACAAATTTTTCTTTATCATTTAAAAGTTCGATTGTTTGTTTATCTTTTTGTACAGCATGAAGCTTGCCAATATCGTATAGAATCTCATATTGGTTTTCTGCCGACGATGAGTTCAATATTATATTCTCTTTAACTCCCATAGGAGTGACAATGTATTGAAGGTCGGCACATTCAAACGCATTTTCGTATTTAACTTCTTGCGTTATATTTGGCAAAGCTGTAAAAGCATCGTCACCTTCAAGCTTTACG
>JAEEGL010878890.1_pt1 | contig 10329 bp, 6 predicted proteins | sample 9134231 | NCBI WGS metagenome assembly JAEEGL01 (sample SAMN16246548, study PRJNA631951) | gut metagenome | biome: gut microbiome; feature: rumen; material: fiber-attached | host: Bos | place: Iran: Karaj | collected 2018-10
CACAAAATGAATCATCAAAATATGATTGCCTTTTACTAAAAAATCAGCTTTGCTTTCCATTGTATGCGGCATCTCGCGAAATCCTTCGCAAATATACGCCGGTATTAAAAGAGCTGGATCTGACCTACACCCAGTACATCGTAATGATGGTTTTATGGGAAGAAAAAGAGCTTAAGGTAACCGAACTTGGAAGCCGGCTTTTTTTGGACACAGGTACTCTTTCCCCTCTCTTAAAATCAATGGAAAAAAAGAACCTTTTATGCCGTACCCGCAGTAAAAATGACGAACGCATTGTAATGGTTGCAATCACACCTGAGGGCGCGGCTCTTAAAGATAAGGCTCTTGCTGTTCCACAAAAGATGGCAAGTTGCGTAAAACTTTCAAAAGAAGAGACAGACTTCCTTTACAAAATCTTATATAAAATTATTGGCTAGTTTTTACAGGTTTGCTACAATGAATATATGAAAATTATTCATTGTGCAGACATTCATGCAGATTCTAAAATGGGTACGCATTTTACCAAAGAACTGGCAAATAAGCGTAGGGAAGAAATTGTAGATGCTTTTGGACGCATGGTGGATTTTGCTTTACATAACGGCGTCCGTGCCATCATCATTGCGGGCGACCTTTTTGACACAAAAGAAAACCAGCACAAAAATCTTAAAAACCGTCTTTTTTACATTATTTCTAAAGCCCCGCAGATTGATTTTTTATATCTGCGAGGTAACCACGATGAAGCTTGTTATATAGAAGAAACTTATCCAAATTTTAAAACCTTTAATAAAGATTCCTGGACTTCTTATTATTATGATGATGTAGAAATTTTTGGACATGAATTTGGGGATTCAATTCCTTCTAAGGCATACAGCGAACTGAATCTGGACGTTCAAAAGGTTAATATTGTTGTTCTTCACGGTCAGATTGCAGAATATTCTGCAAAAGACGGGGCGCCAGATATTTCTCTTCCAAAACTCACAAATCAGAATATTGATTATCTTGCTCTTGGGCACATTCATAATTACAGAAAAGAAAAACTTGATAGCCGTGGTGTATGGTGCTATTCGGGCTGTCTTGAAGGCCGTGGTTTTGACGAATGCGGTAAAAAGGGTTTTGTTCTATTAAATATAGAAGGCGGCAAGGTTGAATCAAAGTTCATAGAAAATTCTCAGCGCGTAATTCACGAGGTGGAAGTTCCGCTGGCTGGCTCAATGTCTTACAACGATGTTTTAAAGGCGTGCGAAGCAAAGCTTACAGGCATTTCCACTCAGGATATTGTACAGGTGGATTTGACAGGTGAAATTTCTGAAGAAACTGAAATTGAAGCTGAATCTTACCAGAATGCGCTTGCTTCAAACTTTTTTTATATCCGTTTTAAAGACAAAACTGAACCTAAAATTGATTACGAAAAATACGAAAAAGATGTTTCTCTCAAAGGCGAATTTATCCGCATGGTAAAGGCGCAGAAAAATCTGACAGAAGAAAAAAAATCACAAATCATAATGACCGGAATTAAGGCTCTGGCTGGGAGACTAGGCTGATGGAACTTATAAAAGCTCATATCATAAATTTTGGAAAATTCAGCAATTTTGAAGTTGATTTTAAAAAAGGTCTGAATTCATTTATCCATGAAAACGGCTGGGGAAAAACCACACTTTCGGTTTTTATAAAAGCCATGTTTTACGGCATGGAATATACAACTTCCAGAGATTTAGAAAAAAACGAAAAACTAAAATATGCCCCGTGGCAGGGTGGAGTTTACGGCGGAAGTCTTGCTTTTTCTTACAACGGTAAAGACTATCTTGTTACCAGAACTTTTGGCCCAAAAAAGAATGACGATACCTTTGAACTACGTGATTTAAAAACTAACCGTCCCTGCGCTGATTTTTCTTCTGAGCTAGGAACTGAACTTTTTGGAATCAACCGTGAAACTTATGGCCGCAGTGTTCACGTTGTACTTGGCGAATCTCCTGCTGGTTCTACAGATATTTCTGCACGTCTAAATAATCTTATAGAAGCCGGCGATGTTGCTTCTTTTGATAAGGCTGTTCAGGTTCTGGACAAAAAGGCAACTGCAATAAAAGCCAAAAAAGGCGCTGGCGGTTTAATTAACGAATTTCAGAATCAGATTGATTATGATCGCGGAATTCTTGATGAAATAAAATCAAAGACAGTTCAGAACGAAGAATTTGGAAAGAAGATAAAAGCCGCTCAGTCAGAAATAGAAAAATTAAGGGCTGTGCAAAAAAAGACTTCTGATGAACTTGCCATTGCTGCAAAATACGAAGCAAAAATCCGCTACGAGCAGCTAAAAAAAGATGCAGAAGATGCAAAAAAAGCAAAAGACGCTCTGGAGGATTTTTTTAACGGCAAAGTTCCTGATGCAAAGGTTTTAAAGGCCATTGATGAAATTTCCAGTGCCTACACCACCATAGAATCAAACCTAAGAACGGGCCAGATTACTCAGTCAGAAAAAGACCAGTACGAAAGCCTAAAAAATTACTTTGGCGGAGATGTGCCTCAAAAGTCTCAGATTGAAGCCTGCTTAAAAACTGACGCTGAGTATAAAAAGTTTAAGCAGCTTGAAGGTGAGAAAAAACTCATCGCAGCAGAAGAAGCCGAATTTAAAGAATTAAAACAGCAGTTTGGCGAAAAAACCAGAGAAGAAATTGAAAACCAAAATGATCAGAAAAATACAAAATCTGGGGGAAAGGTTGTTTTGTTTGCCGCATTCCTTGTTCTGGGCTTTGTAAGTGCCCTGGGCGGAGCATTCTGCTTTATGCAGAAAATGCCAGTATTTGCTGGCGGTACTGCGTTTGGACTTGCGGTTTTGTTTTTTGTGCTTAGCGTTGTTGCCTTGCGAATCGGCGCAAAATCAAATCCTAATAATATGGAAGAAATTATTCAAAAGCGAATTGCCTTTGACCGATATTCAAAACTTTTGCAGAAGTCTACAGAATATTTTAACTGGCTTCAAAGTCAGCCAAAAATGGCACAGGAATATGAGACTGAACTCCGTACTTTTGTAAAACGCTTTTGCAAAACAGACGATATTTCTTCTGTGCCTGCCGAGATTCAGATTCTGAATGAAAAAATGAACAAACTTTCAGAGCTGGAAAAACGCGTAAATTCTGCAAGTCAGAATGCACAGCTTTTGGCAGAAAAAAAGGAAAGACTGCTTCAGATTCTTTCGCAGTATAAAACAGAAAAAACTCAGGACTTTTCGGCACAGGTGCAGGAACTTCACAATAAGATTAACGACTTAAAAAATGCACAAGCATTGATTGCTGCAACTGAGGCAAAGGTGTCTGCATTTGAGCAGAATCCTGCAAATGATGTAAAGGCTTTGGGCGCGATAGAAAAGCCTTTGCATTCGAACGATGAACTTAGGGGCGCGCTCGAAACATTCAATAATCAGATAAACGACATGGTTACTTTGTGTGCCGGTTACCAAAAGAAGGTAAACGACAATAATTCTCTTATAGAAAAAAAAGATGATATAGAAACCGAAATCGACCGTCTTACAGTTTCTAAACAGGAAAAATCTGCAGAATATGAAACCTTTTTGCAGACTATTGATTTTCTTACAAAGGCCAAAGAAAAACTTGATGCAAATTACAGCGACCCGATGAAGGAAGGTTTTGCAAAATATCTGAACTTGATTGATCGTGCCGGGAAAACTGCTTCAAAACTTGTAATTGATACAAATCTTAAAGTCTGCGTTGACGAAAATGGTAAACTCCGTGCAAGTGATTTTTTGAGCGACGGTTACAAAGACCTTGTGAATTTCTGTTCACGCATGGCGCTTGTGGATGCCTTGTTTAAGGAGGTTAAGCCGCCTGTAATTCTTGACGACCCGTTTGTAAATCTTGATGATGAAAAAGTTCCTCACGCGCTGGAGCTTTTAAAAGAAATGTCTAAGGAAAAACAGCTTTTGTATTTTGCCTGCCATAAGAGCCGCGAAGTAAAATAAAAAAAGTTTGGAGGTCTGGATGTCCAGAAAAACTGAAGAAATAAAAAAAAGTATTGCCCGCCTGGAAGAAATCCAGAGAAAGTTAAGTGAAGCTCCTGCAGCAGAGGGAGAGGGCGCTCTTCTTTGCGAACAGATGAAGTCGGAATTACAAAACCTAAAGCTTTGGATTAGTATGCTTTATAAATACAATGGAACTTCCAAAAGCAATGCCAAGATTGCCGCCAGCCGCGAAAACGGCAAAAAGGGAGGTCGTCCTCCAAAGTTTGTAACAGACCTTAAAAAACAGAAAAATGAACTGGAAACACTTCTTACAGACCTTCATAATCAGCAGATTTCTGCAGCTGTAGAAGAGGAAGATGATCTTAATTCTCAGACAGAAAAAGCCAGACAGGAACTGGATCGTATAAATAAAAAACTTTCGGAGATAAAAAATGAAAACTAAACGTATTCTTTTACTTGCTGTTTTTGCTTTATTTACGAGCCTTTGTTTTTCAAAAGAAACTTTTGGCTTTCGTCAGCTAAAAACTTACAAATATACGCCGGGAACTCAGGTGGTATATTATGAGCATGTAAAATCTGGTGCCCGCCTTGTGTGGTTTAAAAATAACGATACAAACCGTGCTTTTAATCTTGCGTTCCAGACCCGTTCTTATGATGATGTAGGTCTTCCGCATATTTTTGAACATTCCTGCCTTGCAGGTTCAAACAAGTATCCAAGTTCAAATCTATTTTTCCAGATGGGAGCACAGACTTACAACACTTTTATGAATGCGCTTACTTATCAGAATTTTACCTGTTACCCGATGGGCTCTCTTTCTGAAGAACAGCTTTTTACAAGCCTTGATGTTTACATGAACGGTGTTTTTGACCCGATTGTTCTTACTCAGGAAAATGACCTTAAGCGCGAGGCAGTTCGTTTTGTTTTGAATTCACCGGATGAGCAGATTACAGCAACTGGTGCTGTTTATAACGAGCTTTTGGGTTCAATGTCGAATAAGGGAACCTTCCACTATTATAATTTAAGAAAAGTACTTTTTCCGCAGAGTACAGACAGTTTTATTACTGGCGGAAAACCAGAAGATATTCTTAAGGTAACCTGGCAGGATGTAAAAGATTATCATAAAAAGTATTATCAGCCTTCTAATATGGTGATTTATCTTTACGGTAAACTTGATGTTGAACGCTTTTTAAAATATTTTGATGATGAATTTCTTTCAAAGTACGAACGAACTCATACGGATTTGTCTGATACTTTCTATCAGAAATGGGAAGGGCACCGCGAACAGACTTTTGAATTCCCTGTTTCAAAAGATACACAGACAGTAAATTCTTCTATATTATCGTATAACTTTACATTGCCGGACGCTACTCCAGAAAATTTTAATGACCTTCGTGTTATCAATAATTATCTTGGTAAAGAATCTTCATGGCTTGGTCAGACAATGAAAGAACGTTTTCCAAATGCCAATTATTACTGCGGTTTTAATAATTTCTGTCGTTATCCATATTATGAATTTTATGTAGAAAATATAAACGAAGAAGACAAAGATGAACTTAAACAGATTTTTGAGGAAGCTGTAAATCAGCTTTGCCGCCAGAAAATTGATAAAACAAATATCGAGCTTTTTGCCAACGGTTTTAAAATGGATACAATTCTGGATGAAGAAAATCCGGATGGTGTGCAGACTTTGCGCTCTGCAGGATTTTTGTGGTCAATTTCTGATGATCCGGTAAATATTGTTACTTACAGAAATAATCTTTTAAAACTCCCAAAAACTTCTACCCCAGAAAGTCTTATGGCAACTGCCAATAAGCTGCTTGCGTCTCCAGAACAGAGCGTACTTGTAATTACAAAGCCTGTTGCAGGACTTTCTGAAAAAAAGGCAGAAGAAATTGCTAAATATTTTGCAGATAAAAAAGCCGCAATGTCAAAGCAGCAGATTGATGATTTGATAGCAGATAACAAACAGTACAATGAATGGATTTCTGAAAATGAAAAAATCAATCTGATTGATAAAGTAAAAGTTGTTTCTGCAAAAAATCTTCCAGAAGAAGCAACTGATGTTTCTATCATAGACCGCAAGAGTGATGGATTTAGAGTGCTTCTTGGTGAAAATCCGGGCTCGCAGTATGTTTCTGCCTCTGTAATGTTTGACATGAATACATTGCCGGCAGAATATCTGCATCCGATAATGCTGTATTTTTCTCTTTTGGAAAGTCTGCCAACCCAAAAACATACTCTGGACGAGCTTGAAACAAAATTAATGCTTGCATTGTATTCAAGTTCTTTTTATACATGCTTTTATAATCATAATGATGAACAAAAAACTGGCGGAACAGGAATTTATTCAGTTGGTCAGTTTATGTGTCTTAACGAAAAACTTCCTGAAACTCTGGAACTTATTCATGAAGTGCTGACTCAGACAAAACTTACCGATTATGCGACAATCAGAAGCGTTGCAAGCCGAAATGTAAAATCAAAAAAAGAAAGCTATCGAGCTAATCCTCCAAGAATTGCGGGTGAACTTGCATTTGTGGCAACTCATCCTGCATATACTGCGCGCTTTTATGCAATCAGATTTAAGTACTGGGATTTTTTGGAAAAAGTTTCGCAGATGACTGATGACGAAATGTCTGCGCTGATTGTAAAAATTAATGAAGGTCTTAAAATCCTTTATAACCGCCAGAATCTGACTTTTACCTGTGTGGGTGATAAAAAGCAAATTGAAAAATGTTTAAAATATGAAAAGAACTTTGCAGAAACTTTAGGCAAAGAGGAACTGCCCGTTCAAAATGTATTTGGAGATTCCGACCCGCTTCCAAAATCAATTGCCGTTATTGTTCCCGGAAACTCTAATTACTGTTATTATGCCGTTACTCCGTCTGACTGGAGTTTGGATTTTGACGCAAAATATTATGTAATCAGTTCTTTCCTTAGCGATAAATATCTTCTTCCTCAGCTGCGCTATAAGTATGGGGCTTATGGTGCCGGAAGTTCTATTTCTTCTGAAGGCCTTGAACTTAGCTCTTACCGCGATCCAGAAATCACAAATACTTACAAGGTATTTAGCCAGGCAGAACAGTTTTTAAATACTGCAGAAATTTCTGAATCAGATTTGGACGGTTATATTACTTCAATTTATTCGGAACTTCAGCAAGGTGCTTCTAATTCTGTGCGTTTAGGAAATAAAATCAGCAGATATTTAAGCCACGATTATGAAAAAAATCGCCTTCTTAGATACATGAAGCAGGTAAAGGCTACAAAAGCAGAAGATGCTCTGGAATTTGCACGCCTTCTAAAGCTGCTGGAAACAGACGGCGTAAAAGTAACCGTTGGTACTGCTGAACAGATTTATGCAAACAAAGATTACTTTGATTTGATTATGACTGATTTTATCAAGTAGGACTAAATCAGTTTTTTGCGCAGCTGCTCAATTTCTTGTGCGGTAAGCACTCCTGCGTTTATAAAATAACGGCTGAGTGCCCCCTGCAAATCTGCAATTTCTGCGGGCGAAGTACCAAGCATTTTGATGTAGGAATATTCCAGAAGGCGAGGGCTGCGGAATTCGCCAAATCCTGTAAGAGTTGTTTTTTTGTAGTCTTCCGTAATTTGCTGCCAGGTGGCACCGCAAAGGGCTGCAAGTACACTGCTCATTGTTCCGGTGCGGTCAGAGCCCAGTCTGCAGTGAATGTAAAATGGAGCAGGGTGAGTAATTATAAACTGAACTATCTGGCGTACGGTGTTGTTATATTCTTCGGAAAGTGGATTAAAATACACAGTTTCGTAGGAAGTGTCTATAATCAGCTGATTTCCTGCTCGTCTGATTTTCTTCATTGTGCGGGAAAATTTTTCCCCAAGTTCTTTTTGCAACGGTTCGTCGCCACAAAGTGTAATTACAGAACGGATTTTATTTTGTTTGAGGGCCTTGTTCACAAGTTTAATGCGTGTGTTTTCTGTGTCAAAAGCCGGACGTGATTTTTTATACGGATGATACCCGCGCCAAAGCATGCTTGTTTCTGGAACCTTTCGTACATTTGAAATACGCGCTCTATCTTCTGGGGTTTTAAGATTAAAATCACAAAGTTTTTCAATGTTATCAAGATATTTTTCAGACTCTTTGAGGGAAGGAAGTACAGTCTTATCTAAAAGAATTAAAAAATTATATCCAAAGTTTTCGGTTTCTTCTGTTACTCTATGAGTCACAGCAAAATCAGATAGCGGAGTTTTTGCAGTTACAGAGTCAAAACTGCCGTCTTTATAATAGATAAGAAAACTGAATTCCGGATAACCGCTGTTTCCTGGTGCAGAAACTTCTTCGTAAGGTTTTTTCAATGTCCAGATACCGCTGCTGTTCAAAGTCATTTCAAAATCAGGTCTTTTAGTCCAGCAGGTAAAGCTTGCAGTTACGGTAACGCTTTCTATTAACTCTGGTTCACAACTTTTAATATTGTAATTATTAAGGTTGAGCTCAAAAGTAACGGTTTTATCTTGGGAAATTCTATACATTTTCTGCCTTCTGATTGAAATAATTATAATGAGGAACACAAATTTTTGCAAAATGCAAGCCCTTTGTATTGAATTTATTTTACAAATTCAATATTATATTTTTATTGTTTTCGGTATTACGGCAGAAGGAGGTGACATTAAATGGCAACAATCAACGTAGATGATTCAGAGAACCTTGAAAAAGCAATCAAACGTTTTAAGCGTATGGTTGAAAAAGAAGGCATTATCCGCGAATTCAAAAAGCGCGAATACTTTGTAAAACCTTCTGCAACTCTTCACCAGAAGAAAACAACTCTCGAAAGAAAACTTTTGAACAAAAGACGTAAGACAGAGAGAAAAGACTACTAGTTAGTTAAAAGCCCTTGGCAGTGTCCAGGGGCTTAATTATTTAACGGAATGTTAGATTTTTTAGTTACCTTCCGATAATTGTGATATAATAGATAATATTATTTATGTGCTAAAAATTAGGAGTAATTATGTCCAGGAAACGGTATAAAATTTCAGTCATTCTGTGTGTGATTCTTGTGGGCTTGATTTTTATTATCAATGCGGTGCAGGGAGTCTTAATGTCAACTTTCACCAAAAAATCTACAGGCGAAAGTTATGCGATGGATTGTTCTCAGATTACAAATGCTTATTCGCTTGCAATTGCTAACAAAATCAGTGAGTACATGAATCAGATGAGTTTTTATTCAGATGCCGATGTTGTTGCAAGTGGTGATGATGCAAAAATTGTAACATGGCTAAAGGAACATAACGGTACGCGAAAAACCTACTTTTCTTCTATTATATATGCAGGAAAAGACGGACGTGGTTATACAGATGTTGGAGGCATTGAAAATGTTTCTAACGAACGCTTCTACAAAGAAATCATGAAAAACGGAAAATCAAGTTATGTTGATAATCCGTCCCGCGATTCAAACGGAAATACAGTCTTTCATATTGCACGTGCCGCAAAAGTTCACGGCGAAATTATTGGTGTTTTTTCTGCCGTAGTTGCCCTTGAAAATGTAAAAAACATGGTAGATTACATCCTTCTTGGCGACACTGGTCAGACCTGGATTATTGCCGATAACGGAACAGTTGTTGCAAATGCTAATCCAAACGTAGTAATGAAGATGAATCTGTTGGACAGTACTAATGACGAATCTGTTGTAGAGATTGTTAAAAAAGCTGTTGACGGTGGTATTGGTACTGGATGGACTAAAAACTGGGGTGGCCTAAAAGGAAACATCTTTGTAACATACACTCCAATTGCCTATACTCCTTGGGTTTTTGCCTTTACCATTGCTGAATCCCAGATGAATAAGCTTGGAAACATGCTGCGTAACTCAAATCTTATTATTTCTGTGCTTACAATTCTTGTTTTGACCTTGTGTACGCTTTTGGTTTCTGGCTTTATGCTAAAACCTCTTGGAGTTGTTGAAAAGTCGATTAATGGAATTGCTTCTGGTCATGCAGATTTGACACAGCGAATTAAAATCAATTCCAGAACAGAAATTGGCTCTGTTGTAGAAGGATTTAATAAGTTTGCAGAAAAACTTCAGAGCATTGTAACAGAAATTAAACATTCTAAAGATGCGCTTGCAGCGGTGGAAGCTCTTGTAAGTCACGGATATGTTGATAATCCTTCTAATCCAACACAAGATTTAGATGGTGATGGAACTGCGCTTTATGTCCCGGTTTTGGGTGTAGATGCCACAGAAGGCGGTAAAGCTTCTATGCAGAAAAATCAGATGTATGGAACAGTTTTACAGGATGCAAATGCACAGGCTGCAACCGCCCTTGAACTTGTATGGCAGTGTCTGAAAAACGGAACTGCACAAGGATATACAACCAAAGGCGGTATTAG
>JAEEGL012520611.1_pt1 | contig 10329 bp, 6 predicted proteins | sample 9134231 | NCBI WGS metagenome assembly JAEEGL01 (sample SAMN16246548, study PRJNA631951) | gut metagenome | biome: gut microbiome; feature: rumen; material: fiber-attached | host: Bos | place: Iran: Karaj | collected 2018-10
ACGAGGTCGGCACCTGCTACCGCTGCCACAACACGATCGAGCCCATGGTCTCCAAGCAGTGGTTCGTAAAGATGGCGCCTCTGGCCAAGCCTGCCGCGGACGCCGCAAGGAGCAAGGAGCTCGTCTTCGTGCCCGAGCGCTTCGAAAAGACCTTCTTAAACTGGATGGACAACACCCGCGACTGGTGCATAAGCCGCCAGCTCTGGTGGGGCCACAGGATCCCCGCGTTCTACTGCGACAAGTGCGCAAAGGTCCACGTGACCCGGGAGGACATCACCGTCTGCCCCGACTGCGGTTCCCCTGTAAGGCAGGACGAAGACGTGCTGGACACCTGGTTTTCGTCGGCGCTATGGCCCTTCTCCACGCTGGGCTGGCCGGAGGAGACCGAAGACTATAAATACTTCTACCCCAACAGCGTGCTCTCCTGCGGCTACGACATCATCTTCTTCTGGCTGGCGCGCATGGTGTTCAGCGGCATAGAGCAGACCGGCAAGTGCCCCTTCCACGTGGCGCTGATGCACGGACTGGTGCGCGACGGGCAGGGCAAGAAAATGTCCAAATCCGCCGGGAACGGCATAGACCCAATCGAGGTCATCGACAAGTACGGCGCGGACGCGCTGCGCTTCAGCCTCGAAATCGGCGTAGCCCCCGGCGCGGACGTGCGCATGAGCCTCGAAAAGATCGAGACCTACCGCAATTTCGCAAACAAGATCTGGAACGCGAGCCGCTTTGCACTGATGAACATGCAGGGCTTTGAGCCCAAGGGCGTGCCCTCGGAAGATAAGCTGGCGCCCAGCGACAAGTGGATTCTCAAGCGCTTCAACGACATCGTCAGGGAGCTTACCGACAACCTCGAATCCTTCGACATCGGCATGGGCGCCTACAACCTGTACGACTTCGTGTGGAGCTGCTTCTGCGACTGGTACATCGAGATGGCCAAGCACGAACTGAACGGCGACGATCCCGAAGCAAAAAATGCAACGCAGGAAACGCTGAACTACGTGCTGACCGGCATACTCAAGCTGCTGCACCCCTACATGCCCTTCATCACCGAGGAGCTGTACAGCTATCTGCCCGGTCACGAAGGCATGCTGATAAACGCGAGCTGGCCCGAGGCGCGCCCGGAATTCGACTTTGCCTTAGACGCGTCGCGGATGGAGGCCGTCATGGACATCATCCGCTCCGCCAGGAACCTGCGCGCCGAAATGAAGGTGAACGCCTCCAAAAAGGCGACGCTCATCCTCAAGTGCTCGGACGAGTACAAAGCGGTCTTCAAAAAGGCCGAGGGCTACTTTACGCGCCTGGCCTCTGCCAGCAGCGTGGAGTACATCGGCCTGAGCGAGCCCAACCCCGAAAAGTCCGCTTCCGCGGTGACCGGCGGCGCGTCGCTGTTCATTCCCATGGGCGAGCTCGTGGACGTGGACAAGGAGATCGCGCGCCTTGGCAAGGAGCTCGAAGGCACGCTGGGCGAGATCAAACGCAGCGAAGGCAAGCTCGGCAATCCCGGCTTTGTGAGCAAGGCGCCCGCCAACCTGATCGAGCAGGAAAAGCAGAAGGTAGAAAAGAACAAGGCCCTCGCGCAGACCATAAGCGAGCGCATCAAAGAGCTCGAAAGCCTGAGGTGAACCGACTTTGCCTTGCGCGAAGGCCTGCCATGATCAAATTGCGTTGATATACACCCATCCCATTCAGGAGACGTAAAATGCCCGACGACATATCGCTCAGTCTTAAAGCGCAGCTCGCCCTTCAAAAGGCGGGCTTCGACTACACGCGCTCGCTCGGGCAGAACTTTCTTTTCGACGAGGAACTGCTTGAAAAGATCGCCGCCCTGGGCGGCGCGGACGAGGGCATGAACGTGCTGGAGATCGGCCCCGGCGCGGGCCTTCTGACCGCCGTCATGGCGAAAAGAAAGGCAAACGTGCTCGCCGTGGAAGTGGACAGGTCGCTGGAAGGCGTGCTGGGCAGCGTGCTGGGCGGCATGCCGAACGTAAAAATCGTCTTCGCCGACGCGCTGAAGACAGACCTCGGCGCGCTCGTGCGCGAAACCTTCGCAAGCGACGACTACGTCATCTGCGCAAACCTGCCCTACTACATCACCGCCGATTTTCTGATCAAAGCGGTGACGGCCGAACCGCTTGCCCGCAGCATCACCCTTATGCTGCAGAAGGAAGCCGCGCAAAGGGTGCTGTCCAAGCCCGGCGAAGAGGGCTGGTGCGCGCTGAGCGCGCTGGTCTCGTTCTACTGCGAGGGCGAAACGCTGTTGGACGTTCCGCGAAGCGCCTTTACGCCGGTCCCCCACGTGGACAGCGCGCTGATCAGGCTCACGCCCAAATGCGAAAGGGTCGTGCCGGACGCGCTTTCAAGGCGCTTCACGGGCTTTATCAAAAGCGCGTTCGCGATGCGCAGAAAGACGCTGCAAAACAACATAAGCAGTTCTTACAATATCCCCAAGGAGCGGATCGCCCAGGCCCTGACCTCAGCCGGAAAGGACCCCAAAACACGGGGCGAAGCGCTCACGCTCGAAGAACTCGGAAGGGTGTTTTTGACCCTCAAGGAGATTTATGAACAAACAGACGGAAAAGAGGGAAAGACGTAAGCTTGTATTTTTCTTTCTGAAGGGCGCGAAGGCGTTTTTCGTGATAAGCATACTGTCCTCCGCCCTGAGCGCCCTTGCGGACATGATCTCTCCGCAGATCATCCGCATGGCGATCGACAACGTGATCAAAAACGAGCCCGCTGACTACGCAAAGCCCGTCATGCGCGTAGTGAACGCCTTCGGCGGCTTCGAATACTTCAAGACCCACATCTGGATACTGGCGCTGGGCGTGATGGCCGTGGCGCTCGTCAAGGTGATCACCCAGTACACCTTCCGCGTGTACAACACCAAGGGCGGCGAAACGCTGGTCAAGACGATGCGCGACAAGCTCTTCGGCAGGATCGAGCGCCTGCCCTTCAGCTGGCACATGAAGAACAAGACCGGCGACATCATTCAGCGCTGCACTTCGGACATCGACACGCTGAGAAACTTCATCTCCGAGCAGATGACCGGCATCTTCCGGATCGTGATCATGCTGACGCTGAGCCTCATCTTCATGGTGACGATGAATCCGCTGCTTACGCTGATCGCCGTCATCCCCATGCCCGTGATCGTGATCTACTCGTTCCATTTCCATAAGACCGTGCGCGACCAGTTTCAGGTCTGCGACGAAAACGAGGGCAAGCTTTCCGCCATGGTGCAGGAGAACCTGACGGGCGTCAGAGTCGTGCGCGCCTTCGGACGGGAAAAGACCGAGCTGGACAAATTCAGCGCCCACAACAAGTACTACACTTCCCTGTGGGTGCGTGTATCCAAAAGTCTTGCGGGCTTTTGGAGCAGCATGGACGCGCTGACTGCGCTGCAGATTCTGGCCATCGTGGTCATGGGCTGCCATCTGTGCATCAAGGGCAGCATGCTGCCGGGCGAATACGTGTCGTTCATCAGCTACAATATGATGCTCATCTGGCCCATACGGCAATTGGGGCGCATGATCAGCGAAATGAGCAAGGCGTCCGTCAGCGTGGAGCGCATCCACTATATCATGAAAAGCGAAGAGGAAAAGGACGAGCCGGGCGCAGGCGAAGCGGACATGAGCGGCGACATCGCCTTCAAAAACGTGACCTTCGCCTACGAAAACTGCCCCGACATCCTCAAAAACGTGTCCTTTACCGCCGAAAGCGGAAAGACGCTGGGAATCCTGGGCGGCACGGGCTCGGGCAAGAGCACGCTTATGTTCCTGCTGGACAAGCTGTACGACCTTCCCGAAAACGGCGGCTCCATCACGGTCGGCGGCGTGGACATACGCAGGATCAGAACGGACTACCTTCGCAGAAACATCGGCATGGTGCTGCAGGAGCCCTACCTCTTCAGCCGCACGATCTCGGAAAACATAGGCATCACGAACGAAGGCATGACGCTCACGGAGATACGCGAAGCGGCGCGGGACGCCTGTCTGGACGACGCGATCATGGGCTTTACGCAGGGCTACGAAACCAAGGTCGGCGAAAGAGGCGTGACCCTTTCGGGCGGGCAGAAGCAGCGCACGGCCATCGCGCGCATGCTCACGCAGAAGACGCCCATCATGATTTTAGACGACTCGCTGTCCGCCGTGGACACGGAGACCGACGCGAAGATCCGCAAGGCGCTCGAAAAGCATTTCGGAAAGACGACCGTGATCATCATTTCGCACCGCATCACCACGCTGCAGAAGTGTGACAAGATCGTGGTGCTCGACAAGGGCAGTGTTGCCGAGACGGGCAGCCACGACGAGCTCAAGGACGCCGGCGGCATCTACAGCCTGATCTATCAAAGCCAGAGCGGCCTCGGAGAGGAGGCGGTATCGTGACGCAGGAAAACAAGACCCGGACGAAGCTCCGCTTCTTCGGCATCGGCAAAATACTGCCCTTCATGAAGACGTTCAAAAACCTCATCATACTGATGGCGGTTCTCGGACTGATCACGAGCCTGATCGACGTAGCGATCACGCTGTTTCAGAGGTACGCGCTGAACAACTTCGTGGAGAAGGGCTCCTTTGCGGGAAGGCTTCCGATGTATCTGATCGTATACGTCGGCGCAATCCTCGTTCAGACGCTGGCCACCTATTTCAGCTGTTCCCGGGCGATGACGGTCGAAGTGAGCATGAACCGCGACCTAAGGCAGGCCGCCTTCACGCACCTTCAGACGCTCTCGTTCTCCTACTTCAACCAAAACAGCGTGGGCTACATCCACGCCCGCGTGCTCAGCGACACCTCGCGCATCGGCTCTCTGGCCTCCTGGACGGTCATGGACGGCGTATGGCACACCTCGTATCTGGTGTTCGCCGCAGGCGTCATGCTGGCCATCAACTGGAAGCTGGCGCTGATGGTGATGGCGATCGTTCCGCTGGTGGCGGTGCTGTTCAGCGTTTTCCAGAAAAAGCTGATCCGCGCAAACCGCGAGATCCGGGAGATCAACTCCAACATCACCTCCAACTTCAACGAGGGCATCACCGGCGCAAAGACCGTCAAGACGCTGGCCATCGAGAGCAGCATGGAGAAGCGCTTCGTGGACGAGACCGCGAAGATGCGCAAGCGCAGCGTGGAGGCCAGCCGCATCCGCGGACTGTTCGCCGCCACGATGAACCTGGCCTCCTCGGCCGCGCTGGCCATCGTGCTTTGGAAAAACGACCTGATCTCCTCCGAGGAGGTCGGCACGTTCAGCCTCTTCATGAGCTACGCGCAGGGCATGATGGAGCCCATTCGCTGGCTGATCGACGCGATCAGCGACCTGATCACCACGCAGGTCAACATCGAGCGCTTCACGAACCTGCTGGCGGTCAAGTCCGACGTGATCGATTCGCCCGAGGTCGTCGAAAAGTACGGCGACAGCTTCGAACCGAAAAAAGAGAACTGGGAGCCGCTCAAGGGCGACATCAAATTCGATGACGTGAGCTTCGTCTATCCGGACGGAGAGGAAGAGGTGCTTTCGCACTTCTCCATGACCATCCCCTACGGCTCGAACATCGCCATCGTCGGCGAGACCGGCGCAGGCAAGAGCACGCTGGTGAACCTCGTTTGCCGCTTCTACGAGCCCACGCAGGGCCGCGTGCTGATCGACGGCAGGGACGCCCGGGAAAGGAGCCAGCTCTGGCTGCACTCCCACATCGGGTACGTGCTGCAAAACCCGCACCTGTTCAGCGGCACCGTGCGCGAAAATCTGCTCTACGGTAACCCGGACGCCACGCCCGAGCAGATCGAGCGCGCCGTCAAGCTGGTCAGCGCGGACGAAGTGGTCGCCCGCCTCGAAAAGGGGCTGGATACCGACGTAGGCGAGGGCGGAGACCTGCTCTCCACCGGAGAAAAGCAGCTGATCTCCTTCGCAAGGGCCATCCTCGCCGATCCGCGGATACTGATCCTGGACGAGGCCACCGCCTCCGTCGACACGATCACCGAGCAGAAGATACAGGCCGCCATCGACGAGGTGATCAAGGGCCGCACGTCGATCGTCATCGCGCACCGCCTGTCCACGATCCGCCACGCGGACTGCATCCTTGCCGTGCGCGACGGAAAGATCGTCGAGCAGGGCACGCACAAAGAGCTGATCGCCAAAAAGGGCTACTACTACGACATGTACACCCGCCAATACGAGGACGAAGAGGCCGCAAAGATCCTGTCGTCCGTCTAAAACGGGATACAGAAACCAAGCCAAAAAAACGAGGCACATTCCGCATTTTTCGGAATGTGCCTTTTGATTTTACAAGTCTTCTGTCAGAACAGGCCGCTGATGACGCCGTTTTCGTCCACGTCGATGTTTTCGGCGGCAGGTACCTTGGGAAGACCGGGCATGGTCATGATGTCGCCGGTCAGGGCCACGATGAAGCCCGCGCCCGCGGACACCTTCATGCTGCGCACGGTGATTTTGAAGTTTTCGGGCGCGCCGAGCTTTGCGGGGTCGTCGCTGAAGGAATACTGGGTCTTCGCGACGCACACGGGCAGATTGCCGCAGCCGAGCTCGGTCAGGCGCTTCATCTGCTTTTTCGCTTCGGGCAGGAAGGTCACGCCGTCCGCGCCGTAGACCTTCGTCGCGATGGCCTCGATCTTTTGCTTGATCGTGGCGCTCAGTTCGTAGCTGAAGCGGAAGGCGCCCTGCTCCTCCTCGCACAGGCGCACGACCTCGCGGGCGAGGTTCTCGGCGCCCTTGCCGCCCTCGGCCCAGGCGGTCGAAAGCACGGTATTCACGCTGAGTTCTTTGCAGCGGTTCATGACCAGCTCAATCTCGGCGTCCGTATCGGTCGGGAAACGGTTGAGCGCGACCACGCAGGGCAGGCCGTACACGTTTTTGATGTTGGAGACGTGGCGCAGAAGGTTGGGAAGTCCCCTGTCCAGCGCGTCCATATTCTCTTTATCCAACAGCTTTTTGTCCGCGCCGCCGTGAAGCTTGAGCGCGCGGACCGTCGCGACCACGACCACCGCGTCGGGCGTCAGGTTCGCAGCGCGGCACTTGATGTCCAAAAACTTCTCCGCGCCGAGGTCCGCGCCGAAGCCGGCCTCCGTGACCGCGTAATCGCCGAGGCGCATCGCGAGCTTTGTGGCCATCACGGAGTTGCAGCCGTGGGCGATGTTGGCAAACGGGCCGCCGTGCACGAGGGCGGGCGTGCCCTCGAGGGTCTGTACGAGGTTGGGCTTGATCGCGTCCTTGAGCAGAGCGGTAAGCGCGCCGGTCGCCTTGAGGTCCGCACAGGTGACGGGCTTGTCGTCGAAGGTGTAGCCCACGATGATGCGGCCGAGGCGGTTTTTCAGGTCGCTTATGCCGTCGCTTAGGCACAATACCGCCATGATCTCGCTGGCGACGGTGATATCGAAGCCGTCCTCGCGGGGGGTGCCGTTGGCTTTGCCGCCCAGGCCGTCCACGATGTACCGAAGCTGCCTGTCGTTCATGTCCACGCAGCGCTTCCAGGTGATCTTTCTTACGTCCAGACCGAGGGCGTTGCCCTGCTGGATGTGGTTGTCCAGCATCGCGGCCAGCAGGTTGTTGGCCGCGCCGATGGCGTGGAAGTCTCCCGTGAAGTGCAGATTGATGTCTTCCATCGGGACGACCTGCGCGTGGCCGCCGCCGGCGGCGCCGCCCTTTACGCCGAAGACGGGGCCAAGGGAAGGCTCCCGCAGCGCAACGACGGCGTTTTTGCCGATCTGACGCAGGCCGTCGGCAAGGCCGATGGTGGTCGTGGTCTTGCCCTCGCCCGCGGCGGTGGGCGTCATGGCCGTAACGAGGATCAGGCGGCCCGGCTCGGACCCGACTGTGCCGAGGGCTTTCAGGTCGATCTTGGCCTTATATTTTCCGTAGGGCTCGATGAGTTCCCTGTCGATGCCCGCTTTATCGGCGATTTCGTAGATGGGCTTCATTTTGCATTGCTGGGCAATTTCAAGATCAGACAGATGCGGCATGCACGCGACCTCCCACTAAAAATTCTGAAACGATAGTACAGTATGCGCCGCGGCTTGTCAATCCGCGCACGGTAAAAAATCGCTTAGTTTTTGCGTTTTGCGGTTGACATTGCGCGCAAACGTGCTATGATGGTCATATCAAAGAAACGGGAGAAAAAGCTATGCTCAGAGTTTGCGTTATCGGCCTCGGCCACATAGGCAACCTGCACGCCAGGATCTATCAGGAAGACGATATGGTCGACCTGGTGGGCGTGTGCGACATACGCGAGGACAGGGCCTCCGCCGCCGGGAAAAAGTTCGGCGTTCCGTACTATCTCGACGCGCCCACGATGCTCAAAGAGTTAAAGCCCGACCTTGTCAGCGTGGCGACCGGCGGATTCGAGTATTCCTCCGATCACTACCTGCCCACGATCCAGGCGCTGGAGGCGGGCTGCCACGTGCTGTGTGAAAAGCCCATCAGCAACGACATAGACAACGCGCAGATCATGGTGGACACCGCAAAGAGGCTGAATCGCTGCTTCGCGCTGGACTTCAACCACCGCTTCACCCCCGCCGCCAGAGCCGCCAAGAAGTGGCAGGACGAGGGGCTGATCGGCGAGCTGCTGTTTTGCAACATGGCGCTGTGGATCGGGCGGCCCGAGGATCTGGATTCGCCCTACTACCACTTGAAGGCGCTTAACCCGCATTCCTGCGAGATCATCCGCTACTTCATGGGCGACGTGGAGGCCGTGCAGTGCTTCGCCATGAAGAGCGGGCACCGGAAGATCTGGTCCACCGCCTCCATCAACATGAAGTTCAAGTGCGGCGCGGTGGGACACCTTACCTCCTCCTACGACATCGCGCGGGGACACCCGATGGAGCGCTGCGAGGTCGCGGGCATAAAAGGCCGCCTCGTGTTTGAGGACATGTGGCGCGAGGCCACGCTCTACCCCGCCGGCAACCCCGAAAAGCGCGTGTACACGAACCCCGTGTTCGGCGGCTATTCCAACTTCGACGACACCTTCCGCGAGCGCATCCGCTGCTTCGTGCGGCAGGTCGCCGCGGGCACGAAACCCGAGGACATCGACGGCAGCGGTCTGCAGGGCCTGAAGGCCCAGCAGGTCATCCACGCCGCCATAAAGTCGCTGGATACCGGAAGCATCGTATATTTAGACGAAATGTTCCCGCCGAGGGGCTGATCCTGTATGCCCCTCGAATGAAATAAATCGGAATACCGCGGTCATGAAAGAAAAAGCTCCTGCAAATCGAGGGCGACAAGATGTCAACATTTGTTTTGAAGTGGAATCCGGAGATATCGAGCTTTAAATATGCATCCTATCTGCATATACTGACGGATCCATATGATATGGGTCTCAACTGGAGCATTCACGATTGGCGCAAGATGAAAAGCGGAGACAGAGTGTTCTTTTTGCGCGTGGGGGAAAGGCCGCAGCTTTTAGCTTCCGGCTATATCACGAGTGAACCTTACCGGGATTCTGACTGGTCCGGGCGCGGAAGGGAGGTCTATTATGCCGACCTGTTTTTTGATGTTGCCTGTCACCCCGATTACGAACATGTGCTGACTGCGGAAACGCTCGAAAAGGAGCTCTCGGATTTTGACTGGCGCGCAGGACATTCTGGGGTTCTCCTGACGGAAGATAAGGCAGAGACGCTGGAGCTTTTGTGGACCGGGTTTCTGTACGATCATCAGGACGACTTCAGTCGGGAATACCTGTTCGACGATAAAGAGGACGAATTCGGGCTGGACGAACCGGACGACCTGACAGCCGGCGAAAACGAAGACGGCGAAGAGCCCTTTGTCGGAATCATCGGTCTTGACGGCGATACCTTCGATATGGCATACGGAACGTCGGATGCGGCAAACAGGAACTCGGTGCTGCAAAGGATTCTCACCCGTCGATTCGGCAATGATTGCGGGCTTTGCGGATACAATTATCAGCGCCTTTTCGGTGCCACGGCGGGCTTTTGCAATCCCTATCTGTATATCTCTGAATTGAAGTGCGCCGACTGGGTAAAAAGCTTTGTTTGTGTCTGCCCGTCCTGCGAGAAGGTGCTGACCGATGATCAAAGCAGGTTTTTGGAAGCGCTGAAGGGAAGAGAAAAGAGAAAGTAAACGCGCGGCGGCCTGAAACAGGCCGCCGCGAAATTTTTCAGATCCCGAACAGTTCGCTGTATTCCTTCAGCGCGCCGTCGGTGTCGTGGGCGAGCACGCGCTTTGCCAGCACCTTGCCCAGCTGCACGCCCTCCTGATCGAAGGAGTTGATGTTCCAGCAGAAGCCCTGGAACATGACCTTGTTTTCAAAGTGGCTCAGCAGCGCGCCCAGCGCCTCGGGGGTCAGCCTGTCGCCCACGATCACGCTCGAGGGGCGG
>JAEEGL013657518.1_pt1 | contig 10329 bp, 7 predicted proteins | sample 9134231 | NCBI WGS metagenome assembly JAEEGL01 (sample SAMN16246548, study PRJNA631951) | gut metagenome | biome: gut microbiome; feature: rumen; material: fiber-attached | host: Bos | place: Iran: Karaj | collected 2018-10
CGATCGCGGAAGCGCTCAAGGATACGCTCGAGCAGACGCCGCCGGAGCTTTCGGGCGACATCGCGTCGAGAGGCATCTGCCTGACCGGAGGCGGCGCGCAGCTGTTCGGACTGGATCAGTATATTGCGGAGCAGATCGGCGTTCCGTGCTATGTCGCGGAGGATCCGGTCGCGTGCGTCGCGATCGGCTGCGGCAAGGTTTTAGAGGAGCCGAAGAAGTACGAGGGTGTGCTGTACGACTATCGCCGCGGCGATTATTACGAGGAATAAGGGGAGATCGGTATGTCGGAAGTAAAGGGGAAGAAAGCGCTTTCGCTGTGCATTCTGCGCGTGCTGGAGCAGCATGCGAACAAGACGGATCCGCTGTCGACGCGTCGTATCATCGAATTTCTTGAAAAGGATCACGGCATGATCGCCGAGCGCAAGGCGGTCGGACGGAATCTGCTGCTTCTGCAGGAGATGGGATTTCCGCTTTCCTCGTATCAGGAAAACGGCAAGGGTTATTATCTGAAGACCGAAACGGCCGCCGCCGCGCACGAGCACGATCCCGCCGCGCTGGACGCGTATCTGCGTGCGCCGCGCTCCGACCGGACGGAAGCGGAGATCGTCCGTCTGCAGGACAGCGTGCCGGTCTATGTGTCCGACGCGGAACGGATGAAGCAGTCCGAAACGGTGTTCGATACGCTCGATCTTCTGAAGAAAGCGATCGAAAAAAAGGTGCAGGTCAGCTTTCTGTACGCCGTCGTCGAAAAGGACGGCAGCAGGTCGCCGCAGCGGGAAACGCCGTTTACGGTGTCGCCCTACGCGCTGTTTCTTGCGGAGGGATACTATTATGTGATCGTGTCCGTGTCCGGCTACGGGCGGCTTCTGCATTACCGCTGCGATCTGATGGAAGAGGTAACGCTTTCCGACGTTCCGGCGCGCGAGGCGGAAACGCTGATCGAGTGCAGGGACGGGCTGGACATTGCGGCGTATGTGAACCGCACGATCTACCGTACCGACGTCATGGAGCGTCACACCGTGCTCTGCGCGGGAAATCTGGCGGGAGAACTCATCGATACGTTCGGCGACGCCGTGAAAATGCGTCCCGAGGGGGAAACGATCCGTGCCGAGATCGACGCGCCGTGGGAAATGGTGCACCGGTTCCTGGTCGGAAATCTCAAGCACACGACGCTGCTGGCGCCGGCGTGGAGACGCGCGCAGATCCGGGAGGAACTTTTAAGCGCGCTGTCCACCTATCCGCAGGGATGAAAATGTTTTGGTTTCGTCCGCATTTATGACACATTTCCGTGGTATGGTAGAGGATGAGGAAAAAGACTATGGAACAACAGGAAAAAACGTCCGGAAAGGTTCTTTTTGAGAGCTTGCGGAAAAAATTTCAATCGCTCGTTCCGCAGAAGCTGCTGCGGATCCTGATCGTGCTGGGAACGATCCTGCTGATACTCTGCCTGATCGTCGGGATCGTGTGCGGGAGTCTCGCCATCGCAAAGTGCGGGACAAGCCGTGCACCCGTGAACGGCGAAGCGGTCGGCGCGGTCAACATACAGCCCGTCGTTCCGGTTCCGGGACTTGCGAACGACACGGTCGCGGTAAAGCGTCCCACCGAGGCGCCGACGGAGGTCCCGGCAACCCTGCCGCCCGAAACGCCGGAGCCGACGCAGGTTGTCGAGACGACGCCGGATCCGGACGAGCCGACGAATTATCTGAACGGCAGAACGCTGAAAAAGGGCGACAACGACGAGCTGATCCTGACCGTGCAGTCGAAGCTGATGGAGCTCGGCTACATGGATTTCGATGAGCCGACCGACTATTTCGGCAATCAGACGCAGGACGCGCTGACCACGTTCCAGCGGCACAACGACCTCACGCCGGACGGCATGCTCGGCGAACAGACCTACGCGCTGCTCGTCGGCGGACAGGCGAAGGAATACGTCATGCAGGAGGGCGACGAGGGCGACGACGTCAAGGAAGTGCAGGATCGCCTCTATGAGCTCGGCTATCTCGAAAAGGGCAGCCGGACCGGTACGTTCGGCGAAAAGACCGCGGCGGCGATCCGTTCGTTCCAGAGCGCGAACAAGCTCAAGGTCGACGGCAAGGTCGGCGCAAAGACGCTGAACACGCTGTATTCGAGCGACGTCGTCGGCAATTACTTCAAATCCGGCGACAAAGACGAAAACGTCATCCGGTATCAGCAGCGGCTCGTAAAGCTCGGCTACCTCGAAAGCGGCTATGAGTGCAAGGGCAAGATGGACGGCAAGACCGTCTCCGCGATCAAGGAGTTTCAGGAGGCGAACGGTCTCGTGCGCGACGGCTGCCTCGGTCCCGCGACGATGGAGCAGATCGATTCCAAAAACGCGGTCGCGTATGCGATGCGTCTCGGTATGAGCGGATCGAAGATCCGCGCGGCGCAGCAGCGGCTCGTGAAGCTCGGATATCTCCGCTCCAGCCAGATCACCGGCTATTACGGCGAAACAACGGTGAATGCGGTCAAGTCGTTCCAGAAGCGCAACGGGCTTTCGCAGAGCGGCGAAATCAACGCAAAGACGCAGGAAAAGCTGAACAGCAGCGGCGCAAAGGCGGCGCAGACCGCATCGGTCAAGAAGACGCCCACGCCGAAACCGGGCGGAAAGAAGACGCCCACGCCGAAGCCCACCGCCAAGACGACGCCGAAGCCGAGCGGCGTGGAAAAGTTCATTTCGATCGCGGAAACCAAGGTCGGCTGCAAGTATGTACGCGGCGCGAAGGGGCCGAATCAGTTCGACTGCTCCGGCTTCGTGTTCTGGTGTCTGAACCAGGCGGGCGTCAAGCAAAGCTACATGACCAGCATCATGTGGCGCACCTGCACGAAGTATAAGCGCATCAATTCGATGAGCTCGTTGAAGCGCGGCGACGTTCTGGTGTTCAAGGGTTCGTCGATGGCGACCGGTCACGTCGGGATCTATCTCGGCAACGGCAAGATGATCGACGCGTCCTCCTCGCGCGGACAGGTCCGCATCACGGACGGCAACATTCTGAACAGCAATTACTGGCAGAGCCACTTCCTGATGGCGTACAGGATCTGGGATTAAACGGTTCCGTCAAAAACCGGTCTCCGAAGCAGGAGACCGGTTTTTTTCGTATTCAGTTTTCCGATCCCATGAAATAGATGATATCGCCGATCAAGCGTCCGCCGGAATTGCGGTTGCGGATCGCGCCGTTGAAATACATCTGCGCGGACTGACCGCCGTCCAGATTGTACGCCGCCGTGCAGCCCAGCTTATACATGATGCGGGAAAGCTCCTGCATGGTCGCACCCTTCGAATAATTGTCCCTGCGTCCGTCTACCACGACGAAACAGTAATGTCCCGGCTCGAAATAGCCGATCGCGCAGCGCGGGTTCAGGTCGGAAAGAGCGGTGTTGAACGAGGTCTTCGGCGCGCCGTTTTCGTCGAGCAGCGCCGGACCGAACTGCCAGGTCTGCCACGGCTCGGCGGCGATGATCTCCGTCGGATTGTATGTGCCGACCTCGCAGGTCTTCAGCACGCCGTCCCGGTACAGAACGCACAGATCGCGGCGGCTGTCGAGCTTGTTGCGGTACAGAACGCCGTTGCGGATGATCACGCCCTTGCTCTGGTAATTGAAGTAATCGCCGGACAGCGCAAGCAGCGCATTGTTCTTTTTCGCCATGTCGGCGACGCGCTGCGTTTTGGAAACGGCGAAATCGCCGCCCGCCGCGGCGGTCTTAAGACGTTCGATGTCCTGCACATACACGTCGGCGACGTAATAGACCGCGATCTGCCGGCAGATCTCCCGGTTGTCGTCGTATCGCGTGATCGTGATCGAGAGTCCGCTGTCCGAATAGCTGTTTTCCTCCAGCACCGGCGTTTCGGAGAACTTGTCCGGATAGCGCCCGCCGCAGAGCCCCGTCGGCGTCGGTGTAGGCGTCGGTTCCGGGGTGGGCGTGGGTTCCGGCGTCGGCGTCGGCTCCGGCGTCGGCGTCGGTGTGGGCGCGGGCGTCGGCGGCTCGGTCGGCTCCGGCGTCACAAAGGAAACCGTATCGTCGACCGGCGTTTCCTCGGGCACGAAAGAAGGGGAACCGGAAGCGTCCGCGGCGCGCTGCGGCGAAGCGCATGCGCACAGCAGCAGCACGAGCAGGACCGGCAGAATTCGACTGAAAATAACGTTTTTTTGCATCATGCTGAAAGTATAACGCGGATCCGCCTAAAAATCAAGACGCCGCGGGGCTTTGCGGACGCTGAACGATTTTCTGCATGCATAAATGTTTTTTCGGCCGCGGTTGCGGAAACGCAGTGATTTCGGCATTATTTGACAATCCGCACGTCCATGCGTGAATATTCATTCCGTTGCAAAAGGGTGCATAATCGCATACATTTCCACACCGTCCACACAGTTATCCACAATTTCGGGCACGCGGCATCGGTTTTTCCGGAGTTATCCACCGTTTTTGCATCCGTGCATATGCGGTATAGGCGGTTTGAATACTCAATGTATAATTCATAATCCGATCCGAAAAATACGAAATAACATAAATAATTTGAAATAGTAACGGTTGCCCGTGTGCATGATGCATGAAAAACCCGCGGCGCTGTGCGGCGGCGATCCGGCGGACGGCGGCGGTTCTGCAAGTTTTCCGCAAAAAGGTGAAACAGACCGTTTCCGGTCTGTTTCGTTCGGCTATTTTTATGTTTCGCTCCGAAACGGTACGATCGCACCGGTCTGCGCCGCCGCGATCAAAAGCAGCGACAGCAGCTCGTTCTGCCATTGGTACAGCGTCGACAGCCCCGCGTGAAACGGGAAGGTCAGCGCGAGCATGCCTTTTTTGTCGGTCTGCTTCCGACCGCCGTCGATCCCGAAGCACGCGCGGAAGAACCGCTCTTTTTCCGTATCGTTCCGGGCGAGGTAAGCGAGAACGCAGTCCACCGCGCGCACCCATTTCCGGTACTGCTCCGCCCGCGGCGAAAAACCGCCGCCCGCGTCCTCAACGCCCTTTAAAAACGCGACGCGCTCCCGGTAATGACTTGCCTCCCATTCCGCAATCCGCTTCCATTCTTTTACGCACATTTCCGATCTCCTTTCCTGCGGATTATACGAACAAACGTTCGCATAATCACAGTATAACAGAAAACCGGAAAAAGAAAAGTCCTTTTTTGGGACAACGGGAAAAATAATTTCATCGATTTTTCGCGAAACCGGTCGCTTGCGCGCGCGACTGCAGTATGGTATACTGGATCATCATCAGGATCGGGAGAAAAAACAATGCGACGTTTTCGGACGATCATATGGATCATTTGCATCGCAGCCGCGCTGCTGACCGCCGCGTGCGGCGATCCAGCGGAAAACCGTGCGGAGAGCGGGAGCACCCCCGTGCCGGAGAATACGGCGGAACCGGGGGAGGAGGCGGTCGGCGTACAGACGGCTGCCGCCGAAACGCCCGCGCCGGTGCAGACGGTCGAGCTGTTCGGAGAAGAGATCCCTGCCGATGCGGAATCGTTGACGATCGCAGCGCCGGTCGAAGACCTGTCCGCGCTTTCAAAGGCGCTTTCCGCGCTGCCCGCATGCCGCGCCGTCGAACTGACCTTTGCGGTCGATCCGGAGAAGACGGATCTCGCCTCGTTCGAGGCGGCGCGCGCCGCATTGTTTGACGCATTTCCGGACGTCGCTTTTACGGATCGCATTCTGATCGCGGGCGAGCCCGCGGAGACGGTCGAAACGCTTGCCGTTTCCTCGGCGGAGGAGATCGGCGCCGCGCTGCGGCTCTGCCCCGCCCTGACCTGTCTGGATCTCAATAAAGCCGAAGTTTCGCGCGAAAGCGTCGCCGCGGCGGAGCAGGATGCGCCCGCGGTGAAATTCCTCTGGACGGATGCGGTATACGGCGCTTCGTCTTCGGACGCGACGGCGCTCGCGTTTTCCGGCGAACAGGACGCGGATGCGCTTGCGGCGTATCTTGCCTGCTTCCCCGCGCTTGCAGAGGTCGATCTTACGGAGACGGCGCTGTCCGACGCGCAGAAGGACGCGCTGTGCGAACGGTTCCCTGACGCCGCGTTCCGCCGCACGATCCTTCTGAACGGAAAGCCGGCGGACAGCTTTGCCGAGACGCTCGATTTCAGCGAGGCGAAGATCGCGTCCTATGAAGCGTTCTCGGACGCGCTTCAAAACTTCCCGAAGCTCAAGCGGCTTGAAATGCATGACTGCAGTCTGACGAACAAGCAGCTTGCCGCCATCCGGGACCGCTATCCGGACGTCAAGGTCGTGTGGACCGTTCACGTCAGGGGATGGCGCGTACGGACCGACGCCGTCGCGTTCTCTTCGCGGCAGATGTGGGACAACACCAACCGCGTAACGTCCAAAAACGCGGACGATCTGCGCTACTGCACGGACCTGATCGCCCTCGACCTCGGGCACAACGACCTGACGGACATCGAATGGATCCGTCCGCTGAAAAACCTTCAGGTGCTGATCCTTGCCGACAACCGCAAGCTAAAGGATATTTCGCCGCTGAAGGAGCTCAAGAAACTGAAATACATCGAACTGTTTCTGACAGGCGTTTCGGACGTCACCCCGCTCGCGGATCACGACGAACTTCTGGACGTCAATCTGTGCTGGTCGAAGGTGAAGGACGTGTCCGCGCTGCTGTCCTGCAGGAAACTCGAGCGCATCTGGTTCGGCGCCAAGACGGCGAAAGATATAGGAAAGGAAGGCATCTCCGCATTGAAAGACGCCTTCCCGAACGCACAGTTTGATCTGGAATCGACCTCCACGTCCACGGGTGCGGGCTGGCGCGAGCATCCGCGTTACGACGCGTACATCAAGATGTTCAAAACGGGCAAGCCGGTCGATCCGTTCCTCCCGTAACCGGTCTCCTTCTTATTTCACATCGGAATTTTCCAGGAACATCACAAAGTCCGAAAGACCGCGGATATTGTGGTGTTCCGTTCCGTCGAAATTGATCATCGAAAGCTCCCTGCCCATGAAGTCGAGCGAGGTGGAGTGCCCGCCGTCGAAGTTATAGGCGAGCTTTGCGCCGTAGGTCACCATCGTGATCGCCGTCGTATAATAGGAATACTGATTCGCGCGGTCCCGCAGCGAAACGAGCGCGAGGTAGTGATAGGGATCGCTGTATCCGAACGCGACGCGCATGGTGATGGAACGGTTCGCCTCCGTGTTTTCGATCAGGGATTTTCCGTCCTTCACTAGCAGCGGACCGAAGGAGAAGCTGTCCTTCACGCCCTGCTCCAGAAGCGTTTTCGCGTCGATCTGCTTTTTATCGAAGAATTTCAGCGTGCCGTCCGGATGGATCGCCAGCGTCGTGGTCTCCGTCCGGTCGTAATACACGATGCCGTCGCGGATCATGACGCCCTTCCGGTTCGAGGTGAAGCCGATGTAGTCGCCGGTGAATCCGATGACCGCATGCGCCTTTTTCGCCTGATCCTGCACCATTTCGCTCTTCATATGAATAATGCCCGCAAAGTTCGGCTTCGCGTCCGGCTCCGTTACGCGTCCGCTCGGCAGCGCGTTCGCCGTTGCGATCATGTCGACGCGGAACGGCCGCTTCGCTTCGGAATCGTCGATGCAGATCATCGCCGCGCCGTTCGGATCCAGATACAGCCACGGTCCGACGTCGCTGGTTTTGCCCTCGATATATGCGGTCGCGGCCGCGTCTGCGCGTTCCGTCGCGTCGGGAACGGGATCGAGCGCCCAGTCGGAAGCAAAGACCGGCGCGGAAGCGAGAGTGCCCTCCGGCACAAGTCCCGCGGTCAGCATCGTGCCGTCCATGCGCACGGCGACCGTATGATACGCGCCCGCGTCGATCGCCGCGATCTCCGTCCAGTTCGTTACGTCGCATTGTCCCGCCGCATTGTCGCCGCAGGCGACGACCGTGCCGTCCGATCTCAACCCGACCGTCGTACACGCGCCGCAGGAAACGGCGACAATATCCGTCCAGCCGGAGACGTTGCATTGTCCGTAGGAGTTGTCGCCGCAGGCGACGACCGTACCGTCTTCTTTTAATCCGACGGTGTGCCAGAGCCCCGCGTCGATCGCCGCGATCCCAGACCAGCCGGTTACGTCGCATTGTCCGAACAGATTATTGCCGAAGACCGCGACCGTGCCGTCCGACTGCAATCCGGCCGAATGCCACGCGCCGGCGGCGACGTCCGCGATATCCGACCACTCGGAAACGTCCAGCTTGCCGAACGCCCGGCTGCCGACGCCGACGACCGTGCCGTCCGCCTTCAGAAACAGCGCGTGATTGAGCCCGATCGCCATGTCGGTCACGCCGCTGAGCGAAGCGATCGTTTCCCCGCCGCCGAAGGTCTCGCCGAACGGGATGACGGCGCCGTCCTTCAGCCCGAAGACCGAGCCGAGACCGGCGAATACGCGGTCGACCGGCGTTTCCGGCACGGTGCAGCGCGCGTCGCCCGCATAGCGGATACTGCCGTTTTCGATCCATGCGGTGTGCCATGCACCGGCGGAAACGACGCCCTGCGCCGCGCTGCGACCCGACGCTCTGCGCGCGATCCGCGCCTCCTCCAGCGCCTTTGCCGCGGCGTCGCCGTCCGCGGTGTGCAGCGCATAAAGCGCCGCAATGCCCTCGTCGTAATTGCTTCCGGTAAAGACGGCGGACGCCTCCTCAAACTGCAACCGCGCCCGGATCGCTTCCGCGCGGGCGGCCGCATCCGAATATCCGCCGATCGTAAGGAACAGGTCGATCGCGTCCAGCGGCTTGCCCGCCTCGTCCAGCGCCGCCGCTTTGTCGTAAATCATCCGGTAGAACGGCGCTGCTTTTTCGTCGGTCATCGGCTGCATCAGTTCGAGCGCGTATGCCGTTTCACCCGCGTCGATCGCATATTCGATCTCCGCGTTCGTCAATTCCTCCAGCTGCAGCTGCAGCGCATCGTACCGGCTTGCGTACTGCGGCTTTCCCTCGAGCGTCTGCATGGCGTCGCGAAGGATCGCGCACGCCTCCCCGTAGGGCAGATCGCCGCTCTGATCCATCGCGTTTTCGTAGGTGTGGTCGAGAATGAGCTCGCCGAGCAGGATCGCGAGTTCGCTCTGCTTGTCCGCAAACAGCGGCTTGCCGTCCAGATCGCGGATCGCGTCCTTCAGCACGGCGCACGCCTCCTCGTGCGGCAGCTCTTTCGCCTGCAGCGCGTTCCGGTACGTTTTTTCCGCGGGGAAATACAGCGCGGCGAACACGGCGCCGGCGATCAGGATCAGCGCGACGGGAATGAGCAGCAGGAGAAACTTTTTGTTGTTCGGCTTTTTTTTCATACGGCCTCCGTTTTCATCGGTTTTGTGACACTTTTTCTTAATAAGACATTATACCGCATTTTCCGGCATTTGAAAAGACTTTGCAAGCGATTCGCCGCGGGTTGAACGAAGCCGCCCGGTGTGGTATACTAAAAAAAAACGCCGGGAGGACCGCCCATGAAAAAACGAATCTGCCTGCTGCTTCTCGTCGTGCTGATCCTGCTGATCCCGCACGCTGCAAGCGCGAATTCCGTTGCGCGCGATCCGTGGGAGCTCCGTGTCTATCTCGGAGAGGTGGAGAGGGGCACGTCGGTCACGATCCTGCTTGCGGGCGCGGACGGCGTTTTCCGGGAGGCGGAGTCCCGCACGGCGACCGGCAAAAGCGGACAGGACGTCCGGTTCTTCTTCCGCGAGGGCGACGAACGGTTCTGCCTTGTCTGCGTCGCACCGGACGGGACCGAAACGCGCTCGAACGATGCAAGCATCGTGCTGTACGGGAAATATGTCTACGACGGCGGCAGGAATCTTCTGGAGGATAAAACCGCGTATTATAACACGAAAACGAACTGCGAAACGGGCGCGGCGATCCTTTCCGCGATCCTGCTGATCTTCTTCGTGCCGGTCGCGATCACGTTCCTGGTCGAATGGCTGACCGCGCTGTGCTTCAAGCTGCGCCCGGTCAGATACGTCTTTGCGATCAACGCGATCACCAACCCAACGCTGAACCTGATGCTGCTGATCGCCGCGGCGATGCTTTCGTCTGCGCGCATCGCTTACTGGATCGTGCTCGCGGCGCTGGAGATTGCGGTCGTGTTCATCGAGTACCGGTATTACGTCAGAAAATACGCGGACGTCCGGCGCGCAAAGCTCCTGCTGTTTTCGATCGCGGCAAACGCGCTGAGCTTGGCGGTCGGCGGGCTTGTGCAGTACTTTTTCCTGTAAAAAGCCCTTGACACAGCGGAAATCATCCGCTATAATAACCGTACCAATGGCGGTGTAACTCAGTTGGCCAGAGTAGTCGGTTCATACCCGACCTGTCATCCGTTCGAATCGGATCGCCGCTACCAATTCTCCAACGGAC
>JAEEGL013865328.1_pt1 | contig 10329 bp, 4 predicted proteins | sample 9134231 | NCBI WGS metagenome assembly JAEEGL01 (sample SAMN16246548, study PRJNA631951) | gut metagenome | biome: gut microbiome; feature: rumen; material: fiber-attached | host: Bos | place: Iran: Karaj | collected 2018-10
CACGCCCGCGGTGGACTTTGTCCCCGACACGGGCGAGCTGGAATACAAAGCACCAAGCCAGATCCTCGCGGTCTGGACGGGCACCGCGCTCCCGAAGGTGGGCGCTGCTTTCGATTTTCTGAAGTCCCAGACGGGCTTCATGATCTGCATCGTCGTACCGGTGCTGCTGTTCTTTGTCTATCAGCTTTACGTCTTCATCATGACCATTACCCGCAGACAGAAGGAAAAAGCGCTCGAAGAAGTGAGCAGCAAGGAAGAAGAGCTCAAGCAGAAGGCCATCGCCGAGTTCCTCGCGCAGCAGCAGGCAGCAGGCAATATCCCTGCGCCTCCCGCGGACTCCTCCGCGGCGCCGCCGTCGGAACCACAAACGGCGGATCCGGAAGCTGAACCTGTCCCCGCGGAAACCACCGACGCGGAACCGGTACAGGATGAGCCCGCCTCCGCCGCGACAACCGAGGAAGAACCCAAGTCCGGAAAGAAATCCAAGAAAAAGAACAAGAAAAAGAACGCGGAAGAGTCCAAAACCGAAGAAGCACCCGCTGAGGAATCTGCGGAAGAAACCGCAGAAGAATCCGAGGAGAAGCCCGAGGAAGAACCGGCAGAAGCACCCGCCGCGGATTCCGGGGACGAACCGAAGGAAGAAGCCGCAGAGGAAACCGGGGAGAAGCCCGAGGAAGAACCGGCAGAAGCACCCGCCGGGGAATCTGAGGATGAACCGAAGGAAGAGGCTGCGCAGGACTCCAAACCCGCTGACGCGGCACCCGAGATCAGCGAAGAGGAAAAGAACCGCATCATTCAGGAATACCTCGCCAAGCAGGCGCAGGAACAGAAATCCGAAGAATAAACAAACAGGATCCGTGCAGGGGCGGCGCCCCAGCCGCCCCGCACGGAAAGGAAACCGATCCGAACGCGCAAAACCTTGATTTATAATCTGTCGCCAACAGGTTATAAATGACGGCTTTGTCAAAAATAAAGAAAAAGAGGTAATCACTATGGCAAAACGCAAACTTGGTGTATCGATCATCATCCTTTGCATCGCCGCGGTCACGCTGATCTCTGGTACCTATGCATGGTTCCTGGTCGGCGGTTTCGCGGAACTCTTTGACATCGGCTTCGACGTCATCGAGGCTACGGGCGGCATCTGGCTGCGCGGCGACGCCGGTACGTACGGCGGCGGCAAGACGGACAACGACGGCTGGGGCGACAAGCTCGAACGCAGCGACTTCAGAGAGATGAGCTTTATTGTAGAAGGCGGCCGTTACAGACCTGTTTCTTCCAGCAACGGCACGAACTTCATCAGCGTTACGATGAACGGCAAGGACTTCATCTGTAACGGTGTTGCGCCGAGCAAGGAAACGGCGACGGATCCGGCGCAGATCTGCTACAACGACTTCACGTTCTCCATCCGTTCGACCGGTGACGAGATCGTTCAGGGTACGGACAGAGGCGCCTACGTCAAGATCAAGCTCAGCGGCGAGAGATACAACGACGACGGCACGCTGGATGAGAGCACCGAAGGTCAGGCAGGCGCCGCGACGGCTGCAAGAGTCTCGATCACGAAGGATGGAGAGACGACGATCTACTCCTATGACGGCCAGAACTACGAGGCAGTCACTTCGATCTTCCAGGATGGCAGAATCACCGACGATAACGAACCGCAGAACTACATCATCGACAGCGCGGATGCGAACAACGGTGACGCGGGTCTTACGGCTGTGACGTCTCCCACTCTGATGGACGGCGAAAACGCGATCAAGATCTATCTCGGCAACATCCCCGGCACCAGCAGCGGCAAGGATATCACCATCCGCATCTGGCTCGAGGGTAACGATCCCGAGTGTATCGCGTTCGGCGAAGGCGCTGTCGCCGGCAAGTCCCTGCTTGCCAACATCAGCTTCGGCGTGGATGAGTAATTTTCGGCTTGCGTAAAATTACTGCATAAGCATTTTTTGACAAAACCTCTTTTAGGCGGGGCGGACGCCATATCCGCCCCGCATCGAGGGGAGAATGCGGTGATTTATGGGCTGTTCCGGTCAACATATAAATGACCGCATTGAAACAAATTGGATTCAGAGGAACTTCAATGGATAATCCGAAAGAAAAAACTTTGGTCTCGACCATAGCAAACGTCATTTCGTCGATTGTTCTTGTGTTCTCCATTGTGATCTGCGTACTCGTCATCGTGTCGATGAAATCCTCCAGCGGCGTTGCGCATATCTTCGGTTACTCTGTCCTGTCCGTGCAAAGCGACTCCATGGAGCCGATCTTTCAGGAGAATGATCTGATCGTCGTTCACGTCACAAAACCGTCCGATCGTTTTCAAAAGGGCGATATCGTTTCCTTCGTGACCTACGACGCATCCGGCGTCCGCTTCGTCAACACGCACCGTATCGTGCAGGTCGACAAGGGCGAAACGCGCGACCGCTATACGACGAAGGGCGATAACGCGGCTGCCGAGGACAGAAAGAAGATCTACAGCAACAACATCATCGGCGAGTATACCGGCAAAAAGATCGCCGGACTCGGCAAAGTGGTGGATTTCATCAGTTCCGCAACAGGTATTCTGCTGTGTGTCGTCATCCCTTCCGCGATCATCATCATCGCACAGGCGGTCTCCTTCGGCACGGCGGCTTCCAAACGCAAAAAGCAGATGCTGCTTGAGGCGGAAGAACGCGCAAGACAGGAACGCATCCAGCTAGTCAACGACGTTGTGGCTGCTCACTCGGGCGTGGCGCCGGGCACGACCTATGTCCAGACGCCCGCGATCGATCCGAACGTGCAGTTTGACGAACCGGAGAAACAACGCGTGATTCAGGAGTTCCTGCAGAAGCAGGCACAGGAAGAGGCGAAGAAACAGGCGATCATCGAGGAGTATCTGCAAAAGCAGAAGGAAGCCGAGCAGGCTGCGAAGGAAGAAGCTGAGGCCGCCAAGATCAAGGCGATCATCGCGGAATTCCTTGCACAGCAGCAAAAAGCGGGCGAAGCAGAGCACTCTCCCGAAAACCCTTCCGAAAAGGAAGACGATCAGGCTTAAATATCTTCGGATATTTATATATATGTATACGTAAAACAATCCATAGCAAAATACAAGGAAAAGGTGGACTTGAATATGGGTGCTATCGTAAAATTCATGGGTGATTTCCTGAACCAGTTCGTCGTGAAAGGGTTCTGGGGCATTCTCAAAGGTATCGGCCTCGGTATTGCCAATATCTTTAACATCCCGCGTTACATCACGATCTTCAAGAGCTATTCCTCCGAGCTTGGCGCCGGCGGGATCGTGCTTGCAATCCTGGCGATCATTCTGGTTCTGGCGGTGCTTGCCGGTATCATCTTCCTGATCGTCCTGCTGTGCAAGAAGTACATCCGCTTCCGCAAGACGGTCGTCGACCAGGAAGAGCTGCTCAATGAAGTGGCGACCCTGAACCGCGAAGTCATCAAGCTGACGCTGGAAAAGGAAAAGATCCTTGCCATGAAGGTTTCCCAGCTGGGCCTGCGTCCCGGTGAGAGCCCCTATCTTGAAGCGCCCGACGGCTCTGCCGGCGAAAAGACCGAAGGCGAAGCTGCTGCGGAAGGCGATCCCACGCTCGACGAGGACTACAGCCGTTTCTACAAGCTGACGCAGGTCGACCTCGAGCTTGCGGATTACCAGCCGCCTGTCTACGACAACGAGATCACCCTTCCGGGCATCGTCGAAATGTACCGCAACTTCGCGGCGTCCCGCATGGGTCTGTACTACGAGCCCAACACCATCCGCCTGTTCCTTGCTGCATTCGCTTCCACGCGACTGATCATCCTGCAGGGTATTTCCGGTACAGGTAAAACTTCACTTCCGTACTCCTTCGGTAAGTTCCTGCAGAACGACGCGACCATCGCTTCTGTTCAGCCTTCCTGGCGTGACCGTACCGAGCTGTTCGGTTACTTCAACGAATTCACCAAGCGCTTCAACGAAACAGAAGTGCTTAAGAAAATGTACGAAGCTACATATAAAGAAGATATCTATCTGACCATCCTCGACGAAATGAACATCGCTCGTGTGGAGTACTACTTCGCCGAGATGCTGTCCATCCTCGAAATGCCCAGCCGCGATGAGTGGGTCGTCAGCTTGGTGCCCTCCGTGTGGCCCACCGACCCGAAGCACCTCTTCGACGGCAAACTCAAGCTCCCCGAAAACATGTGGTACATCGGCACCATCAATAACGACGACTCCACCTTCGCCGTTACCGATAAGGTTTACGACCGTGCCATCCCGATCGACATCAATACAAAGGGTAAGTTCTTCGAGGCGCCCTGGACCGACAACCTGACGCTCAGCTACAAGCATCTGGAAGAAATGTTCAGAGAGTGCAAGGTCAAGTACAAGGTTTCCGAAGACAGTCTGCGCAAGCTGGCCGAGCTGGACGACTACGTCATCGAACACTTCCGTCTTGCTTTAGGTAACCGTATTATCAAGCAGTTGGAAGAGTTCGTTCCCGCATTTGTCGGCTGCGGCGGCACCGAGATCGACGGCCTCGATTTCGTGCTCTGCCACAAGATCCTGCGTAAGTTTGAAGCCCTCAACCTTTCCTTCATCCGTGACGAGATCGGCGGCTTGATCACCTACCTGAACAAGCACTTCGGCAAGTCCAACATGAAGGAATCCAAGGAATACCTTGAGAGACTGCAGAAGCTGATCTGATCGGCGGTCTGATTCCACCAATCTATAAAGGGGACAGCACAACATGAGCAACGAAAAGGTTTCTGAATTATACGGCGAATATCAACTGATGATGAAGTCCCTCGTTGACGGCGACGACTATTATCGGCATTTGATGGACGCCATCAGCGCCGGAAAAAACAGCTTCTCGCTTTTCAACCGCTACTTCGAGAAGAAGATCGATCTGCGCTGGGTGGACGCCATCGAAAAGTGCATCATCCCGCTCGACACCATCATCCGTAATCCCCGTAAATTCATTGTTCAGGAAGAAGAAATCGTGCCGATCGAGCGTGCGCGAAAGATCACCGCGGAATCTGTGCGCCACCTTGCGCAGCATACCAGCATGATCGCGCGCGTCGAGGGCGACCGTGTGACCCCCAGCAAGATCTTGAACGTGTTCCGTGAAGAGAGTTTCGAGATCTATGAAAACCGCTTCATCTTCACGCTGCTGAAAAATCTGCAGCGCTTCGTGGATCAGCGTTACGACGTGCTGTTCTCGCTCGACAGCGACGAGACAAGCGCCTCGCTGAAAATGTCCAGCGAGATCGAGAACGGACGCGAGCAGATCGTCTATAATATGGAGATCTCAACCAAGTCCTGCGACGAGCACAGTGAAGGCGATATCCAGGACACCAAGGATGCGACCGCTTTCGAGCGTATCGAGCGTATCAAGCGCATCGTCAACGAGTTCGCGCACTCCGCATTCATGCGCGACCTGCAGGGCTGTACGCCCGTTCGTCCGCCCATCATGCGTACCAACGTCATCAGCAAGGACGTCAACTTCCGCGCATGTCTGGAGCTTTGGCAGTTCATCTCCGCCTACAACGAGGTCGGCTATGAGATCATTGCCAAGGAGACCGACGAGATGGTCAGCGACGAATACCGCGACGACCTCTACCGTATTTTCACCACCAACTATATGCTCCTCAAGAACAACACCGTCGAGGAGGAAAACATCCAGGGCAAGATCAAAAAACGCCGCGTCAAGCCCAAGATGCTCAAGCGTCTGGCCGAGGAGCTCGTGCTCAACTTCGATATGGAAGAGGTCGAGATCCGCAAGGTGTTCGTGGACGAACTCAAGCGCGTGAGCAAGAAGAAGATCGCCGGCGAGCAGAAGATCAAGGACGCGATCGCCAGAGCTTTGGACGCAGAGAATGCCCGCAAGGCGGAGATCGAAGCCAAGCGTTTGGCAGAGATCCAGCGTCAGAAGGACATCGAGAAGCGCCGCAGAGAAATGGAAAAGGCGCGTATCGCCCGCGAAAAGCAGAAAGAGAAAGAGCGCATTGCGCGTGAAAAGGCGCGTGAGAAGGCGCGCAAGGAAAAGGAGAAGGCCGCCGAGCAGGCTGCGAAGGAGCGCGAGCGCATCCGCATCCAGAAGGAAAAGGAGCGCAAGGCCAGAGAGCTGGCAGCGATCCAGGAGAAGAAGGAAAAGGAAAGACTCCGCAAGCAGGCGGCAATCGCGAAGCAGAAGGAACAGGAACGCCTCGCAAAGGAAAAGCAGAAAGAAAAAGAGCGTATTGCGCGCGAAAAGGCAGCGCAGGCGGCCAAGGAAAAGGCGGCAGCTGCAAAGCAGAAGGAAAAAGAGCGCCAGGCAAAGCTGAAGGCACAGCAGGCCGAAAAGGAACGCATTGCCAAGGAAAAAGCGAAAGAGAAAGAGCGCTTAGCGCGTGAGAAGGCCGCGCAGGAAGCCAAGGAAAAGGCAGCTGCGGCAAAGCAGAAGGAAAAAGAACGTCAGGCGAAGGCGAAAGCGGCACAGGCCGAAAAGGAACGCATCGCCAGACAAAAGGCCAAAGAGAAAGAGCGCATCGCCCGTGAGAAGGCGGCACAGGTCGCCAAGGAAAAAGCGGCGCTCGCGAAGCAGAAGGAAAAGGAACGCCAGGCGAAAGCAAAGGCGGCGCAGGCCGAAAAGGAACGCATCGCCCGCGAGAAGCTGAAGGAAAAAGAACGTCTGGCTAAACAAAAGGCCGCACAGGCAGCGAAAGAGAAGGCGGCAGCTGCAAAAGCAAAGTCTGCAGCGTCTTCCAAGGAGCAGAAATAAGCGGTCAGGACAAACAGACAGCGGAAGCTGACCTGTAAAGTGACTCACTTTACATCATGTAAGGCAAAAAGCTTTACACACGATTTCGTCGGAGGTTATCGTTGATTATGAAGAAAAAGTTGGGAATTCGGGCGCTTGCAGCAATACTGGCTGCATCCGTTGTCATGTCTGCATCCACAGGGATGGTATCTGCCAAGAATGGCGCGAGCGTTTCTGCGACCGGCGATGTCTCCGACACATCTGCCGTCTCTGAAACGACGAGCCGTGCTGCGGCGAAGAGCATTCCCTCCACCGTTACGGTCGAGGGTGCCGCGCTGAACGGTACCAAGGTTCCTTCCGGTCTTTCCGGTGCAGGCACGTCCGAAAGTCCGTACCAGATCGGTTCCTTGAGCGATTTGCTGCTGATGAACAGCTATATTAATTATGAAAATGCGACGGCAAAGCATTTCGCACTTACCAGAGATATCGATCTGAGCAAGGTCACGTTCTCCAACTTTACTGCGGCGGACGGCATCTGGTCGCTCGTATCCGCTAAGGCGAGCCTTTCCGGAAACGCTACTGTGCGCTTCCATCTGGACGGCAAAGGCCACAAACTGTACGGAATGAACACGTCGGTGTCCAAGAATGTGTCTACGGGCGCGATCTTCGGCTACGTCAATGCCAATTCCGTGATTGAAAACCTGACAGTCGAGTCCTGTACGCTGCGGGTGCTCAACGCATCCGACGGCGCGTTTGCCGTGCTCGCGGTGCAGAACTGCGGCACGATCCGCAACGTCACGTTGAAGGACTGCGTGCTTGACGCGCGTCTTGCAAACGTGGAGTCGCGTGCAAAGGGCGAAGGCCTCGTTTCCGGTCTTTCCGGCGTGCGCGTGTATACCGGTCATGCGCTCGGCGTAGCTGACAATGCCGGCAAGGTTTCGGACTTTACAGTCACCGGAAGCGATACCAATAAGGGCGTTTTCGTCAAGGGCGGCAGACGCTTCGTCGGCGTCATCGCCGGTCAGAACCGTGCGGAGATCTCCGACGTGTCAGTTTCCGGCATGCGCATCGTATCCTACGGCAGCGAGGACGCCGATACGTCCGTTTCCGGCAAGGGTGCTGTTTCGGAAAACGTCGGTGTTGTTGCCGGTAAGAATCATTCGTCCGCGACTATCTCTTCCGCGGCGGTCACGCTCGGCGGCGCTTCGATCCTGAACGGCGACGCAGTCGGCGGCGTGGTCGGCGAGAATGCCGGCACGATCGAAAACGCGACGGTTACCGGAACGAACGCGAACGGTGCGACGGTTACGGCGGCTTCGGCAAATCTGTACGGCTCCGGCCGTTACGGTGCGATTGCCGGCGTGAACAGCGGCGCGGTCAAGTCCAGCGGCGCATACGACGTCGGATTCAGCTTTGCGAAGAACGATGCGCTCAATGCGTACGGCGGCATCTGCGGTGCGAACTCGGGCTCGGTCTCGGACTGTGTCGCGACGGGCAGCGTGAATCTGCATAACGCAGCTTCTGCGGGCGTCGGCGGTCTGGTCGGCTGGGTGCAGTCCGGCGCGACGCTTCTCGGCAACTATGCGATCGTCTCTGTTTCGCAGCAGGGCGCCAACGTCGGCGCTCTGGTCGGCAAGGACGGAACGACCGCTTCGATCGGTCAGAATAACTACTGGACCTCACAGGGAAGCGGTCTTGCGACGCCGGCTCCCGGCGCGGGCGAAGGACAGAACGATCTGACTGCGGATTCGCCTGCGATCATCCTGACCAAGAGCACTTCGGGCGTGACGCTGAACGCGTCCTCGCTGGCGTGGAGCTGGCAGGGCGGCAAGGCGACTGCTGCTGCGGACTTCAGCAAGGATTTCACCGTCAGCAACAACGCGATCCGTATCCATAAATCGACGAACTCCGTCACGCTTTCGTGTACCGACGAGGGCGTCACCGGAGCGCTTTCCTATACCGTTCTGATCTCCGTTCCCGCAGGGGACGCGGGACGCAAGCTGTCTGCGCGCGTCAGCGTGCCGATTTACGTGACTGCATCCGAAAAGACCGGTGCGGGCGCGAGCGCTAAGAATCCCATTGTGATTACGAGTGCACAGCAGATGCAGATCATGCAGCACTCTCCCAACGCGCATTACAAGCTGGACGTCGACCTCACGCTCGGCAGCGACTGGGAGCCGGTCGACTTCGGCGGAACGTTCGACGGTGCAGGACACACCCTGCGCATCGAGAAACCGCTGTTCAAGTCTGTGAACGGCAGCCGCGGCGGCGACGCTTCGGCGGCGGACTGGAAGGGCTCCGCGTCCAACCTGAGCAAAGGATATATTTATGATTTGACGATCGTGCCGACGACCTGTGTCAGCGGCGGCGTGTTCGGCGACGTCCGCAACGCGACGCTGCGCGACGTAACGTACACCGTGTCCGATTCGGACGACGGCTTCGTTGCGCTGTCCAAGGCAAAGTCCGGCGCACTCATCGACACGCTCTCCGGCAGTGTCTATCTCAGAAACTGCTCTGTTTCTGTGCCGATCGCTGTGACGGCGGGCGACGCGGACGGCATCGGCGCGCTGGTCGGCTATGCCGCGACGACGGCACTCGTCGCCGAAAACTGTGAAACTTCCTCGCTGATCTCGCTGGAGAACAATCCGGCGAACGTCGGCGGTCTGTTCGGCAATATCGTCTCTGCGGGCAGCAGAGCGGAGCTGGTCAAGTGTTCTGCGACCGGCTGCGTCTACGTGCCCACGGTCGTTTCCGAAGTGCGTGCGAAGATCATGATCGGTGCTGCGGCGAGCGGCGTGACGGCGAGCGGCTGTACCTATCTGAAGTCGGCCGGCGTCGCGGGCGGTTCCGTGGCGAAGGAAGCCGCACCGTTCAAGGACGGTATTGCCGCGCTCAATCCCGAGAGCGAAGAAGCAAAGCAGAGCGCCGAGGACGCGCGCTCCATGCTCGGACTGATCGATCCCACGCTGATCCAAGAGGCCGCGGTAAACGGGCTCTCGCTCGACAACGGCGTTTACAAGATTTATACGGCACAGGATATGCTGGATATGGCGTCGCAGCTCGATACCACAACGGCTGCGCCGCGTCAGGCGGTCTATGAGCTGCAGAACGACATCGACATGAACGGCGTCGAGCTGAAAATGTCGACGGCTGCGAACAAGCAGTTCCAGGGCACCTTCCGCAGCGTCAGCGGCGAAAAATACACGCTTTCCAATTTCACCGTGACAGGCGTCACATCCACTGCCGCGAATACTGTGTTCAATGCGCCTGCCGCACTGTTCTGCTATGCCAGCGGCGCGACCTTCCAGGATATCGCGCTCGAAGGCGTCACGGCAAAGAACGCCAGTCAGGGCGTCGCTGTGCTCGTCGGCTATGCGGACAAAGGCACGAATACGGGTACCACCAACGTGGCGGGCCAGGCCACTGCCTGCACGTTCTCGAACATCGACATCACCGACTGTACCGTCATCTCGAACAAGAATACGACCGGTAACTCGTTTGCCGCAAACGGTATGGCGCAGGCAGGTACGCTGATCGGCTCGACGTGGAGCTCGAGCGCAGGCGATCAGTACACCATTGAAGACATCACGGTCACGGGCTGCACGGTCGAGAACAGCAA
>JAEEGL016008291.1_pt1 | contig 10329 bp, 4 predicted proteins | sample 9134231 | NCBI WGS metagenome assembly JAEEGL01 (sample SAMN16246548, study PRJNA631951) | gut metagenome | biome: gut microbiome; feature: rumen; material: fiber-attached | host: Bos | place: Iran: Karaj | collected 2018-10
ACTTGCCCGAACTGCGGCAAGGTAGAAACAACTACGACTGCTGCTCTCGGACACAACTGGAACAACGGCGTTGAAACGGTTCATCCCGGATGCACCACGACAGGTACGAAGCTGTTCACCTGCACACGCTGCCAGGCAACAAGAACAGAATCCGTTCCGGCTCTCGGACACGATCAGTCCAACGCTACGACGACTCCCGCTACATGTACGACGGCAGGCCACACGTCCTACACATGCCCCAGATGCGGACAGACGTTCTCGGAGAACATCCCCGCTCTCGGACACAGCGCTCAGACCACAAGAGTCGAGCCCACGTGTACGGCGGCAGGTTCCGTAACGTCCACATGTACGCGCTGCCACGTAGTCCTCAGCAGCTCGGTACTTCCCGCTCTCGGACATCTTCCGGGCGAATGGGTAGTAGTAACTCCCGCAACGAAGACCTCCACCGGTCTCAAAGAACAGAGATGCACACGCTGCAACGCGGTCATCGCAACGGAAGTCATCCCGGTGATCCCGGATGCAACGGTCAAGGCAGGAACAACTGAACTCGCAAGCGTTCCCGCAAACTCCGTACAGGTTCCCGTTACCTACATAGGCAACGAGGGCACGTGGGCTATGGGCTTCTACGTAGTATACGACAGCCAGCTCACACTCACGGGCGTACTTGAGGGCGAAGTATTCGAAGACATCGTAGCGTCTCCCTACAACGTAGATCCCGCAACTAACGCACGCGCTGCGGAAGCTCTTGCGGCGGCGGGCGTCTCCACGAGCGGCGTCAAGTGCTACCGCTTCTACGCTGAGAACTATCTCTTCGCAAACGTAGAAGGCGACGGCAAACTTTGCGACCTCGTGTTCAACGTACCGAACACTACGGATTATGAGCTTGCTATCCAGATCGTTCCGATCGCAGGTATGACGATCAACGCGGCAGGCGACGACATCAGCCTCCTCAAAGAGGACGGCGCGATCCTCATCCCGAGCAACAACAACTGCAACCACTCGTCCTTCACATGGACCGAGACAAAGGCTCCCACATGTACCGAGACAGGTACGAGAGCGAAGATCTGTAACGACTGCGGCAGAACGCTCGAAACACAGACGCTCGCAGCTCTCGGACATGAGTACGGCGCATGGACGGCGACGACTCCCGCAACGTGTACCACGGCAGGTCAGGAGACGTCCACATGTACGAGATGCGGCGCTGCCAACTACCGCGCGATCGATCCTCTCGGACATCAGTACAGCGAGTTTGTCGTATCGACTCCCGCTACGTGCACCGAACCCGGCACTCTCACGGCTACTTGCTCGAGATGCCACAACCAGATCACAGACACCATCCCCGCAAAGGGACATACTCCCGGCGAATGGGTAGTAACAGTAGAGCCCGGCTACCAGCCCGGCGAAAGAGTCAAGTACTGCACGGAGTGCGGCGCAGTCGTTGAGACGGAAGAACTTCCTCCTCTCTACACACCCGCGCTCGTCGGATCCTCCGAAGAGGCAGAGGGCAACCAGTCTGTAGACGCAACGATCACGTTCAACAACAACCCGGGCGTCAACAGCATGGTACTCTACATCTATTATGATGAAGCGCTCACACTCAACAGCGTGACAAACGGCGCGGTATTCGGCGCTGACGAGATCACGGTAAGCAATAACCTCAGAAACGACCCGAGCTTCAAGGCACAGGCGCTCTCCGCGTTCAACTACTGCGGAGTCAGCACGGCAGGCAAGAAGATCGCCGTAGTTCTCTTCGATACGGACTATAACAGCAACGTTACGGCATCCGGCGTTCTCCTCAACCTCAACTTCACGACTCCCGACGTCCTCGAGGGCAACTATGCATTCGGCGTAGTCGCAAACTCTGCGGACATCTTCAACAGCAATGACGTCGATATCGCGGTCGTCAAGACGGCAGGCGAGATCGCAGTCAGAGAGAGCGTATGCGACCACGTATGGGGCGCATGGACCGAGACGACGGCTCCGTCCTGCACGGAGGCAGGCGTTCAGTCCAGAACATGCTCGATCTGCGGCAAGGTAGAGACACAGGCGATCCCGGCTACGGGACACAACGTTCCCAACCCGACGACGACTCCCGCGACCTGCACGACGCCCGGCTTCGAAGGCGGCGTATGCGTAAACTGCGGCGAACAGATCGGAACGGTCATCCCCGCTCTCGGACACAACTGGGGCGAATGGACACAGATCAACGAAACGACTCTCCAGCGCGAATGCTCCGTATGCGGCGAGACTCAGGAGAGAGAGATCTCCGCTGATCCTACACTCACGGTCATCGGCAAGACGGTAAGAGAAGGCGAGACCTTCACGATCCCGTACATGATCTCCGGCAACCCGGGTGTTGAATCCCTCGTTTCCTACATTTACTTCGACGCAGCTCTCCACCTTGATTCCGTTGCAGCAGGCGACGTATTCACGGCTTCCGAGCTCACGACGAGCGACGACCTCAACAGACTTCCTTCCGACAGTGCAAACGCAACAAGAGCATTTACCGAATGGGGCATCGACTCCACCGGCAAGCGCCTTGCATGCCTGTACTTCGAGAACGACGACACGGCTGACAAGTTCGGCAACGGTCTGCTCGCAACTCTCACGTTCACGGCTCCCGAAACGGAGGGCACGTACTTCGTAGGCGTCATGGATCTCCAGGACAACGTCCTCAACCATGCAGACGAAGAAGTTGTATTCGCATTTGAAAGCTCCGAGCTCATCGTCTCCGCTTGCGACCACATCGCAGGCAACGTCGAGACAGTTCCCGCAACGTGCACGGAAGCAGGTTACACGAGAACTTACTGCTCCATCTGCGGCAACGTGATCTCCGAGACGACGTATCCCGCGACGGGTCATATCCCCGGCGAGTGGGAAGACACAGTCCCCGCAACCGCAACAACAGGCGGACACAAGGTAAAGAGATGTTCCGTATGCGGTGAGATCCTCGAAGAGAGAGACACTCTCCCGACGACGGCTCCCGTTGTATACGTACAGGAAACGACTGCATACGCAGGCGAAGACTTCAACGTTTCCGTATACATCAATAATAACCCCGGTATCTGGGGTCTCCACCCGTATCTCACATACGCAAACGACATGAGCGTCATCGACATCGATTCCTCCGAAACGGTCCTCGATGAGTGGGATGCAGTTCTTAACATCAATCCCGCAAACTCCACGATCCCGAGAGAAGCGTTTACCTACTGCGGCGAATCGATGGACGGTGTTCTGACGACAAGCGTACCGCTCAACTACTCCAAGATGAGAGATACGACTAAGAACGGCGAGCTCTTCACGGTAACGTTCGAAGGAATGCCCGTCGGCGAGTACAGAGTCTACATCGTAATGAGAGACGACGAGTGCTTCAACTTCGACGACGAATCGGTTCCGATGAACGTTGAAGACGCTATCATCCGCGTTATCGAAAGACCGACCTGCGAGCACGTCAACACAACGACCGAGACGGTCGAGGCAACGTGCACGACGGCAGGATATATCAGAGTAACGTGCGACGACTGCGGCGCTATCGTTTCCAACACGGTCATCCCGGCTCCCGGACATTCCTACGCAGTAACTTCCGAAACACCCGCAAACTGCACAGAGGCAGGCTCCAGAACAGAGACGTGCTCTCGCTGCGGCGAAGTCAAGACGACGACTATCCCCGCTCTCGGACACAACTGGGGCGAATGGGTAGAGATCGACGACGAGACGATGCAGCGCACATGTTCTCGTTGCGGCGAAGTAGAGACGAAGCCGATACCGAAGGCTCCCACGCTTGAGGTAGAAGGCAAGACTGTTGAAACAGGCGAAACGTTCACGATCGAATTCACGATGGCTAACAACCCGGGCGTCGAGTACATCCTGTCCTACATCTACTTCGATGAGGCTCTCCACCTCGACTCCGCAACAGCCGGCACGATATTCGTAGGCGAAGAGTTCACGACGAGCGACGACCTCAACAGACTCCCTGCAGACAGCGCAAACGCTACGAGAGCATTTACAGAGTGGGGCATCGACTCCACAGGCAAGCGCCTTGCATGCCTGCTCTTCTCCAACGACTCGGTAGGCAACAAGACCGCAGACGGTCTCCTTGCAACTCTCACATTCACGGCTCCCGCTGAAGCAGGCACATACTTCGTAGGCGTCATGGATCTCCAGAGCGACACGATCAACACCGACGATGAAGAAGTAGTATTCGACTTCGTAAACGCTGAGATCAACGTTATCGCTCACGAGCATGAGTGGGATGCAGGAGTTGAAACGGCTCCCGCTACCTGCACGGAAGCAGGCGTTATGACTTACACCTGCGCTAAGTGCGGCGAAACAAGAACGGAAGCTATCGCAGCTCTCGGACACAATCCGGGCGCATGGGTAGTTGAAGGCAACTATGAAGTTCAGTACTGCACACGCTGCGGCGCAGAACTCAACAGAAGACCGGTCGAAGAGCCCGAGTATCTCCTCGGCGACGTTGACGGCAACGGCAGAGTCAACAGCAGAGACCTCAAGCTTCTTGAACAGTACATCTCCCGTAACGTTGATTCTGAGGATATCGTATTCATCAACTCCGATATCAACAACGACGGCAGAGTAAACAACAAAGACCTCAAGCTTCTTGAACAGTATCTTGCAAGAGTAATTGCTTATGAGGATCTTCTCGAAGCACACGGAGATCTTGACTGATCTGCAAACGCAATAAAACCGAAAGGGCACCGCAAGGTGCCCTTTTTGTTTATAGGGGTCCTCAAGGCGAATGAAATGAGCCTTGGCCTTCCCGTTTGACAATGTCTTTTTGTTGTGATATATTAATATGTAGAAAAAAACAGGAGGTGAGCGAATGCTTCCGGACAATATAGAGTTTGTACTGACCCGCCTTGAAGAAGCGGGGCATGACGCGTATCTTGTCGGCGGATGCGTCCGCGACGCCCTGACGGGACGTACTGTTTCGGATTATGATATCGCCACCTCCGCGCTGCCGTCCGAGGTAGAGAGAGTCTTTGCGGATCAGCGGGTCATTGAGACGGGTATAAAGCACGGAACGGTCACGGTGCTGTCGGACGGAGAGCCCGTCGAGATCACGACTTTCCGCACGGACGGGGACTATATCGATTCGCGCCATCCCGAGAGCGTGTCGTTCACGCGGAATATTGAGGACGATCTTGCGCGCCGCGATTTTACCGTCAATTCGATAGCTATGGGAAAGAATGGTATATTCGTCGATCCGTACGGGGGCAGAGAGGATATAGAACGCCGCATAATAAGGTGTACGGGAGACCCGGACAAAAGGTTCGACGAGGACGCGCTTCGCATCATCCGCGCTCTGAGGTTCTCCTCCGTGCTCGGCTTTGAGATCGAGCCGGGGACCGCCGGGGCAATACACCGCAAACGCGCCCTTCTTTGCAAAATATCGGTGGAACGCGTTTTTGCCGAGCTTAAAAAGCTGCTCTGCGGCAAGGACGTGTTCAGAGTTCTTATCGATTATTCCGACGTCATATGTACGCTGATCCCCGAAATGGAGCCTTGCGTGGGGTTCGATCAGAGGAGCAGTTACCACATATACGACGTGTATACCCACATCGCCAAGACTGTCGAGGCGATCGAACCGGATGAGACTCTCCGGTTGACGATGCTCTTTCACGATATCGGCAAGCCGTATTCCTATCAGCTGAAAGCGGACGGCGAGCACTACAGCTTTCACAAACATCCGCTCGTCAGCGCGGATATCGCCCGCAAACGGCTCGCGTCGATGCATTCCGACGGCAGGACTGCGCGCCTCGTACCGCTCCTTTGCGAGCTTCACGACAGAACGGTCGCGCCGACGAAGAAATCGGTCAAAAAGCTGCTTAAAATACTCTCATACGAAGAGTTCGTCATGTTCTGCAAGGTGCAGAAGGCGGACGCAGTGTCTCACGCGCCCGGAGCGGCGAGCGCAAGAGCCGAGACGGCGGATGCGATAGAGGCGATCGCGAGAGAAATAACTGAAGCGGGCGAGTGTGTTTCCCTAAAAGACCTCGCCGTAAACGGCGACGACCTTATCGCGCTCGGCTTCTCCGGCCGTGAAATAGGCGAAGCTTTGAACGGGCTTCTCGATCTTGTAATCGAAGAACAGCTTCCGAACGAAAAGGAAAGACTTATAAATCATCTTAAGACAAACAAAAAGACCGGAGTTTGAATTTCCGGTCTTTTTTCGGTGTTGCCGTCGGATCACGCTCTTCATATATCCGCTTCTGCGGCATATAAGCTTCCGTAAGTGAAGATGAATTCTTTTCGCGCGGGGAGATTGTCTCCGAGCAGCGTGTCGAACATCTGCTCCGTCGCCGCCGCGTCAGCTCTCGACACGCGTATCAGCCTTCTCGTCTCGGGGTTCATCGTCGTCTGCCACATCATTTCGGGCTGGTTCTCGCCCAGACCCTTCGACCTCTGTATCGTGTACTTCTTGTTTCCTATCTTTTCGAGGATCGCCGCCTTTTCCGCCTCGTCGTAAGCGAAATAGATATCGTCCTTGACGGTTATCTCGTAGAGCGGAGTCTCCGCGATGTAGACCTTGCCCTCGTTGATGAGCGTGGGCAGAAGTCTGTAGAACATCGTCAGAAGAAGGGTCCTTATCTGGAATCCGTCCTCGTCGGCGTCCGTACAGATTATGATCTTCGACCATCTGAGCGAGTTGAGATCGAAAGGAGAGACGTCTCCCTTGACCTTTTTCTCGCTGATCTCAACGCCGCATCCGATGACGCGGAGAAGATCGAGGATGATATCGTTCTTGAATATCTTGTCGTAAGTCGATTTGAGGCAGTTGAGCGTCTTTCCGCGCACGGGGATTATCGCCTGGAACTCCGCGTTTCTGCCGAGCTTGCAGCTTCCCATAGCGGAGTCGCCCTCTACTATGTATAGCTCGCGTCTCGTCACGTCCTTGGAGCGGCACGCGACGAATTTTTCAACTCTGCCCGTGATGTCGTTCGACGTCGCGAGCGCTTTTTTTACGTCGATCCTCGTCGATTCCGCCTTCTCGCGGCTCCTCTTGTTGATAAGCACCTGATTGAGGAATCTGTCGCCGTCTGCGGGGTTTTCAACGAAGTAGAACTCGAGCTGTTCCTTGAAGAAAGCGGTCATGGCGTCCGCGATGAACGTATTCGTGATCGCTTTTTTCGTCTGGTTGGCGTAGGACGCCTGGGTGGAACGGCTGTTTGAGATGAATACGAGACAGTCCTCGATGTCGGAGAACTTGATCTTGGACTCGTTCTTGTTGTATTTTCCGACCGCGCGCAGCCTCTTGTCGACGCCGTAAACGAACGCGCGGCGCACCGCGTCGTCCGGGCTTCCGCCGTGCTCGAGATAGCTTGAGTTGTGGTAGTATTCGAGGGCGGATACCTTCGAGGATACGCACCATACGAACTCGCCCTGAAGCTTGTAGTCCGGCATGTCCTCGCGGTCGCGTCCCGACGTTTCGAGGGTCCAGTAAACGGGAGCGGTCAGAGTGTCTTCTCCGGCGATCTCCTTTATGTAATCGCGGATGCCGTTTTCGTAATAGTACTCTTTCTCGTCGAATTTTCCCGGCTCCGTCTCGTATTTCAGGATGAATCTTATCCCTGCGTTCGCCGCGGACTGGGTCTTGAGGGTGTCCTCGAAGTAATCCCTGGGGATGTCGGTGTCGGTGAAGACCTCGCGGTCCGGCTTCCAGCGCTGGATCGTGCCGTGCTTCAGATCGCGTTTCTCGATCGGTCTCACGGTGAATTCGCCCGCGGCCTCGCCCTTTTCAAAGTACATCGACGATACGTTCACGCCGTCGTAAGAGGAGACCTTGAAGTATTCTGAGCTGTACTGCGTGGCGCATGCGCCGAGTCCGTTCAGACCGAGAGAATACTTGTACGCCGAGTCCTCGTCGTTGTTAGAGTATTTTCCTCCGGCGTAAAGCTCGCAATATATAAGCTCCCAGTTATAGCGCCCCTCGGCCTCGTTGTATCCGAGAGGAACGCCGCGTCCGTGGTCCTCGACCTCGATCGAACCGTCGAGAAAAACGGTCGTTATGATCTCGTTTCCGTAGTTTTCCTTTGCTTCGTCTACCGAGTTCGATAATATTTCAAAGTATGAATGCTCGCATCCTTCGAGCCCGTCCGAGCCGAAGATGACCGCCGGGCGTAGTCTTACTCTCTCCGCGCCCTTCAGCATGACTATCGACTGGTCGTCATACTTCGGAATGTTTTCTTTGTTTGCCATATCTCACCTTGTGTTCAGTGTTCTATCGTAGTCTGTGCGCTCTGCTTGCCGTCTACCGTGACAAGATAATTGAAGTCGTATACGTTCTTTGCTTCCGTGCCGGAGGTATTGACCTGATATACGGCAAAATTGTAGCACAGGTTATCCCCGCTTTTGAGAAGTCCTTCATATTTGAGCTTGTACGCGTATCCGGTCTCCTTGGAGGTCGTACCGTATTTTCTCGTAAACGACTGCGTGGCGTATTTAGTATCTACGTTTCCGTCCGCGAGTTCCTTGTGGACAACTCCGTTTACCGATACGTAATAGGGCACGGGGGGCTCCATCTCGACCTCGGTGCTCTCGCTCTCTTTTGTATCTTCGCCGTCTTTCGGGGACGCAGTCTCGACTTTTTTAGGAAGGGAGACGCTGTATATGTAGTATTCCGTTCCGTCGTTCTCCGCAACGATCGTGCGGGTGCGTTTGATCTTGACCAGCTCCATATCGTAGTCAGGGAAAGAGTGATACAAAACGTCGTACGCCTGATCCTCGGAATACCTTACAGGCGCGGCGGGCTCGTCGCTGTCGACGGTGTCTGAAAAATCGGTTGCGTACGTTTCGCTGTCGACGGGCTCTTCCGTTTCCGTTCTTGCGTTCGGATCCTCGTCCACTCTCCTTATAAGAGCGCAAGCCGAGAGAGCGGCTACGGCGGAAATTACGAGAATTAAAGCGATGATTTTCTTCATGTTTGAGTCCTCCTGTGTATCTGTGTGAATATCGTATACGGATCCGTGTCAGTTCGTGATGCCCATGCGCAGAGTTCTGAGCCCGGATTCCTCGCCGAGCGTTTCAGCATTGAGCAGAATGATCACCTTATTGATACCCTCGCGGCTGCAAAGGTCGCAGAGCGGCTCGGGAGAGGAATAGTATCTCAAGTCTATCATGACAAGATCGAAATCTTCGGCGAAAAACGGCGCCATGCTGTGGAAAAAGCTGTCCTTTATAACAAGGAGCTTTTCTCTTTCTCCGGAATCCCCGAAAACGTCGATCCTTCCCGCGTTCCCTCCGACGAATGCGGAGTACTTGTCCTTTTTCTCAAGGTACGACAAGTCGTACAGCCCGTTGAAGACGCCTCCGTCGGAGCCTCTGTCCGTCGTCAAGTCATCGTCCCCGTCATATCTGAAAAACTCGATCGTGTCGGGATCAATCCACTTTGCGCCGGCGGACGACCAGGTCGTGCCGTAAAACGAATCGGAGACCGTCTCGCGTCTGAACGAGTCTATCGGGCGGCACGTCGCTCCGACGTCGTCCGCAAGCTTCGAGAATGCGTAATACGCGCCGAGGGAGGTCCAGTGGTGGTCCGTCTTGTAGTAAACGTATTCGCCCGCGTCGAAGCGCTCCTTCAGCGGGGTCTTGAGGTCGCAATATTCCGTATTTGCCGCGGAAAACGCGGAGTCGATCATCGCCCACGTCTTATCGGACGAATCCGTGCCGTAGGATGCCGGCATCACGGACGACGCCACGTCCGTTTCCCGCCCGGCGAGGGCAACCGTAACGTTTAATCCTTTTTGTTCCGCGAATGATTTGAAGGCGCAGATGTTGGAGACGTTTGCGTTCAGCACCGTTTCGTTCGGGTCGTCGAACCTCTTGACAAGATACCCGTCGTCAGCGAAGATCACGCCGTTGTTTTCCCCGCGCAGAAGGATCCTTTCGGCTCCCGCCTTCATTCCGACGAAGAAGTTTCTGGCAGGGAACTGATCCGCCATGTATTTTCCGAAATCGGCGGTGTACGAACCGTCGGCAAGGGCGCCGAACGAGAACTTCGGGGCGGTCGCCAGCGCTCGGTTCTCCTCCTCGGATACGTCCTTGTCGGGGATGATCCAGAAGAGGATCGCAAAGATATAGATGAAAGCGAAGAACGCCGCCGTGAGGGCGATATTCAGCGCGCGGTTCTCTTTTGCATATTTTTTCTCGACGTCGAGGTGAAGCTTCTGTTCTTCATCCGCGTCTATATGTGAATGTTTTTCTTTGATCACAGCTGAATCCTCCTCCCCTTAAAATCTGAAGTATAAGAACGGATTGTACGAGGAGTTGACAAGATAAGCGGTGCAGACGAACATCGCCGCTATCGCAAGT
>JAEEGL016062639.1_pt1 | contig 10329 bp, 8 predicted proteins | sample 9134231 | NCBI WGS metagenome assembly JAEEGL01 (sample SAMN16246548, study PRJNA631951) | gut metagenome | biome: gut microbiome; feature: rumen; material: fiber-attached | host: Bos | place: Iran: Karaj | collected 2018-10
CCTACCACCGAGCTCAGGTTGATGACGCTTCCACCAGCCAGCTTCCACATGACGGGTTGCACAGCCTTTGTGAAGTTGAACACCGACTTGAGGTTCACGTTGATGACGGCATCCCACTGTTCTTCGGTCATACGCTTCAACGCAGTATCCTTAGTGATACCAGCATTGTTCACAAGAATGTCGATGCGGCCAAAGTCCTTGACGATTTCGTCCACCACCTTGTGCGTTTCCTCGAAATTGGCGGCGTTTGAGGCGTAAGCCTTGACCTTCACGCCGAGGGCTTGCAGTTCCTTTTCCGTTTCCATGACGACATCGTTCAAGGCGATATCGGTGAAGGCGATGTTGCAGCCTTCCTGGGCAAAACGCATGGCAATGGCCTTGCCGATGCCACGACCGGCTCCCGTAATCAGAGCCACTTTATTTTCCAAGAGTTTCATTTCAGATTTAAGATTTGTTTTTGTTATGATTTCCTTTTTCAACTACGGATTTCGCGGATGAAACGGATTATTTCGGAATCACAAATTTTGCAACTTCGTTGCGGATGATGCGGATATCCGTACAATGTGCAGCTTTAGCTGCTAAATTCACGAATCGTCATCCGTAAAATCCGTTTAATCCGTAGTTACTTAGCATAGTGTTCTATCAGTTCATACAAGTCGCCGACGGTCTTTACCTTCGCGGTGTCATTTTCGGTGAACTTCACGTTAAATTCGCGTTCCAAAAGCATGGACAGTTCCACGAAGTCCAACGAATCAGCACCCAAGTCGTTGAAAATGTTCTTCTCCGGCGTAATCTCGCTTTCGTCGAGTTTCATCTTTGAGGCTATCAACGCCCGCGCCTTGTCTTGAATCCGAGACATAATTCCTATTATTTCAAGATTTCAAATTTCAAGATTCATTGCTTGTTGCGGGTATCGGGGAGCAGGGCAAAGGAAAGTTCACCTTTGACGCACATCTTGCCGCCAACGCTGAGCACGGCGGAGCAGATGTAGATGTTGCGCATGTGATAGGTCAGCGTGGCTTCCACCTCGACGGTGTCGCCGGGCTTGACGCTGTTCTTGAAGCGCACCTTGTCGATGCCCGTGTAGAAGGTCAACTTGCCGATGAGGTCGTCTTTCATCAGCAGGGCACACGATTGGGCCATGATTTCGCAAAGGATGACGCCCGGCACGACGGGTTCGCCTGGGAAGTGGCCTTGCAGGAAAAACTCCTCGCCCGTCACATGGTACTTGGAATGAGCCACATGGTTCTCGTCGAGGGTCATTTCGTCGACCAAGAGCATTGGCTCGCGATGCGGGAGATACTGTTTGATTTCGTCTCTGTTCATATTGTTGAATGTTGAATTGTTTAATCGTTGAATTGATTAATTGTTGGGTTTGTAGGGCTGTCGTATTACGGTAGCCGTTTTTCGGTGCGGCTGCCACGGTGTGACAGCCCTACAACACCAATTATATTTTCCGGATGGCCAAGCAACCATTATGCCCGCCGAAGCCCAGGGAATTGGAGATGGCGATGTCTACGTTGGCTTTTACTGCTTGGTTGGGTGTGTAATTGAGGTCACATTCGGGGTCGGGTTCGTCCAAGTTGATGGTGGGCGGAATGATGCCGTTGTTCAAAGTCATCACACTGATAATGAGTTCGATGGCACCAGCGGCACCGAGGGCGTGACCCATTTCTGACTTCGTCGAACTAATGATGGCCTTGCGGGCTTCGTCTTCGCCCATCGCAATCTTGATGGCACGGGTTTCGCCGCTGTCGTTCATGGGCGTTCCGGTGCCGTGCGCGTTGATGTAAATGCTCTCGCCAGCCTTGAAATTGGCCTCCTGCAAAGCCTGCTTGATGGCCAAAGATTGTGTCGTCCCGTCGGGACGTGGAGCGGTGCTGTGGTAGGCATCGCACGAGTTGCCATAGCCGCAAAGCTCGGCGTAAATCGTTGCGCCGCGCTGCTTGGCGTGTTCGTATTCCTCAAGGAGGACAATGCCCGAACCCTCAGCGATAACGAAACCTGCGCGGTTCTTGTTGAACGGCAGCGATGCATATTTCGGGTCTTCGGCCTTGGTGAGGGCCTTGCAGTTGGCGAAAGCACCAATCGAAACGGGGTTGATACCCGCCTCCGAGCCACCCGCAATGATGGCATCCGCATAGCCGTGCTTGATGGCGCGATAGGCCTCGCCGATGCTGTGTGTGCCCGTGGCGCAAGCCGTCACGATGGGCACGCACGGGCCTTGTGCGTTGTAGCGGATGGCCACGCTGCCCGAAGCCATGTTGCCAATCATGGTGGGAATCATCAAGGGCGAAATCCACCGTGCGCCTTCTTCCTTATATTTGATGACACCGTTCATAATGGTATCGAAGCCGCCAATGCCCGATCCGACGTAAACGCCCAAGCGTTCTGGACTCAAGTGCATGTCCTCATTGTCCTTCATGGCCTGATAAGCGGCGGCCAAAGTGTAAATCGCGAAACGGTCGTTGCGTTTCACGAAGCCCTTGTCGACGCCACAAGCCTCGGGATTGAAGTCCTTCAGTTCGGCAGCGATTTTCACGGGAAGGTCGGTGGTGTCGAACGACTTGATGAAGTCAATGCCACAATAGCCTTTCATCAGGTTATCCCAAATGGTCGGCAGGTCGTTGCCAATCGGCGAAACGGCACCCATGCCTGTTATTACTACTCTTCTATTATTGTTGTTTTCCATTTCTCTAAACTTTAAACTCTAAACTCTAAACTTTCAGAACTCCCATTCCCAAAGGCAGGCGGCGGAAACGAATCCCGCGCCGAAAGCACTCATCACAATCTTTTCACCAGCCTTGATTTTGTTGTCGGCAATCATTTCGTCGAGCATAATCGGGATGCTTGCCGAGGAGGTGTTGCCGTATTTCTCGATGATGGTCGGATATTTCCCCACCGGGCCACCTACGATGTTGCGGATGCCCTCGATGATGCGCTTGTTAGCCTGATGCAGCAAGAACCAGTCGATGTCGTCGCTCTGCAAGTCGTTGCGTTTCAGCAGGGCTTGAATGTCCTTGGCCGATTCCGTAACGGCGGTGCGGAACAATTCCTTGCCCCTCATCACCAACGGCTGCCCGACGACGTATTTCTCCTGAAAAGGCGTAGGTTCCATACCTCTTTCATAATAGAGCACATCGCGGTCGCTGATCATGGTGAGTTTCACATCCTTGAAAGCGTTACCCTCGGTAAGGACCACCGCACCGGCGCCGTCGCCAAAGAGGACGCTGCAATCGCGTTCCTTCCAGTTGCAGTATTTTGTGGGTTCCTCGGCACACAGTATTAAAATGTTCTTGGCGTGACCCGCCTTCATCATGCCGTCGGCAAGCATCAGCGCATTGACAAAGCCGGCACAGGCCACGTTGATGTCGAGGCCGGCGCAGGTGAGGCCGATGCGTTTCTGCACTATGCAACTCAGGCCGGGAGTGACGTGGCGGTTGGCCACATTCGAGACCAAAAGAAAGTCAATTTCGTCCGGACGCAAGCCCGAAGCCTTGATGGCTTTCGTGGCGGCCTCCACGGAAATGTCGTACAAATCTTCGGTCGATAATAAATGACGCGCCTGAATGCCCGTGCGGGTGGTGATCCACTCGTCGTTGGTGTCCAAAAACTTGGTCAAGTCTTCGTTGGTCACCGTCAAGGCAGGCAGTGCGCTTCCTGTTCCAATTATTTTCATTTTCGATTCGATTAAAATAAAACTCGTTTTCGGTTTGATAAAACGCCGCAAAAGTACAGTATCGTGCGTTGCTGCGTGGAAAATGTGCCGAATACGGGCAAAAAGTGGCGAAATTCGGCTATTTGGGGTGAAATTCGGCCTTTTTTGTGGCGAAAAATCGCGTTTCTAACCTTCGTTAGGCCAATTTTCCCTAATTTTGTGGCCTCAAAACAATCGTTTATCACGAACAAATAATAGCGACTTGATATGAAAAAAGGTAGACTTATTTCCCTCACCCGCGTCTTTGCGGTAGCGTTTTTGCTCCTCAGCACAGCATTTGCCAATGCCCAAGAGGAGGCCACTTTCGTTGGCAGCATCGATTCTCTTTGGTCTAAACCCGGCAATTGGGCCGACGGTTTGAAACCCAACGAAAATGTCAATAATGTAATCATCAACGCCGATGTCCTCGTTGATGAAGACGTGACCATCCTAAACCTTCGTGATGCCATGCCCTGCTCGATGACCGTGAAAGCAGGCAAGAAATTGACCGTTTTAGCCTCTATCGATTGGCACGATGGCGACTTCATCTTTGAGGACGGCGCGCAATTGGTTTACCAAGACGATTTACACGCCATTGTGAAAAAGAAAATCGCCGCCTACGACCAAGACGCTCATGCCTTGGAATTCATCGCTTCGCCTGTCATGGAAACTATCACGCCTTCGCTCGAAAACGGTTTCCTCACCGACCCTGACACTGGCTTCGACCTCGTCTATTACGATGAGCAGAATCGACAATGGGTGAATTTCCACGACACGCCTTTCAGTTTGGAAAACGGGCGTGGATATGCCTACATCAATGTCTTTGACACTTTGCTGCTCTTTGAAGGTGCGCTCAAGGGAAGTGCCGCACCCGTTGAGGTAAGTCTTGATTATCATGCCAGCAATGGCGGCCTCGCAGGATGCAATTTGGTGGGTAATCCGCTGCCTTGCAACGCTTTGACCGACCGTAGTTATTACGCCTTGGACGGAAAAGGCAAATCGTTGTTGGCCGTTCCAGCCTCTTCAGCCACGGCCATTCCACCTTGCAAAGGCATTTTCATTAAGGCCGAAAGTGAGGGTGAGGTTGTTTCGTTCAGCAAAACGGAAGACTTTCAAATGGTGGAAAACGGAGGCTATGTGGAGCTTTCCGTCGGCAAGACCACGGCACAAGATGTGGCCATCGACAATGCCATCATCAGTTTCAATGCTGGCGACGATTTAGGGAAATTCCTGATGTTCGAGGAACAGCCTTCACTTTTTTTCGCCAAAGACAGCAAGGAATTGGCCATTATCAGCGTAGATAGCGTGGATGCATTACCCTTGAAATTCAAGGCTGCCGAGAACACCTCATACACGATGAAATTTGATCAGAAAGACTTGAATCTGAGTTATTTGCACCTCATCGACAACCTTTCAGGAAACAACATCGACTTGTTGACTACTCCAACTTATACCTTCACAGCCAATACCAGCGACTACGCCTCACGTTTCAGACTGATATTCGACCCGCATTATGGGGTGGAAGAATATGAACATCAGGAATTTGCGTATTACGCCGACGGGGAAATCAGTTTTATTGCGAACACACACGATGCGTCCCTACAGGTGATTGACATGACGGGGCGCGTAGTGGTTTCCGTTGGCGGAAACACGCGGTGTGTCACTACCAGTGGGATGCCTGCTGGCGTTTATGTCCTGAGGTTGATGGACGGGAATAGTGTTAGGGTGCAAAAAATCGTCATCGATTAATTCCGGCATCCGCCGTGTTTCCCGACGTTTCGCGTCGGGCTATGGTAATTCGCCCCTTCAGGGCTTGGCTTCACAAAGCCCTGAAAGGGCGATTCTATTACAACCCGATGTGTAACGTCGGGCAGCAACCCAAGCAGGCCCAGCCCTGAAAAGGCGACCCTATCACAACCCGATGTGCAACTTCGGGCTTACTACAAGCAAATCACATCCCTCCCATCCCTTGCGGGGCACCTTGCGAGTCGTCGCCGCCTTGGCGGGCGCGCTGCTCGAGTTCCATCTTGCCGAAACGGAAGGTCACGCCGACGGACACGCTGCGGCTGTTGTACTTGGAATTGGACTTGGACTCCACATACGGGCTACTGTTCGTGTTGCCCCAGCTGTTCCAGTTGAAGATGTCGTTGGCATTGACGAACACCGAAAGCTTACGGTCGAAGAAGTCGGCGCGAAGTCCGGCATTGATGCCATAGCGGGCGTGACGCTCGCTGAACAACGATTGCGTCGGCGAACTGTAATAGCCCGAAGCCGTCACCTCGACCTTGTTCCAAAGTTTGGCCCACATATTGAGGCGGAAACTATACGACCACATATCAGACTCGTAGGGTTTCCCATTGTATTCCGTATAAATGTAGGAATCGTAAAGGTTGGCGTAGAAGCGCAAGTTGAAGAAGCCGCTCGGACGATACATCACATTGGCCTCCAAACCCGTGCTATGGCTTTTGCCCACATTGACGGGATAACTGTACGACACCGGACGACCGTAAAGCCAATACATAGTGCTGTCGGAAGAAATCGTTATCGTATTGACTTCGTTTGACTTGCCGCGATAATAGGCCGACAAGCCCACCGAGCCGAAACTCATCCAATATTTGGTCCAGCCGGCTTCAAACGAGTTGGTGTAGATGCGCTCCAAGTCGGGGTTGCCGCTGCTGTAGTTGTCTTCGTGATACATCGGGAAGGCGCTCAATTGCTCCGCTTCGGGCGCGGCAATGCGGCGCGTGTAGCTCAACTTGAAGTTGTGCATCGACTCCGTCCTGTAAGAAAGGTGCAACGATGGCCTCACACTGAAGAAATGCTTGCGGAAGTCGTATTTCGACGAGTCGGGATAGGTGCCGCTGACCAATTCGCTGACGAAGCGGATGCCGGGCTTCACCGTGAAGCCGCCAAACTTGTGCTGCAAGGTGATGAAAGCCTCGTTGTTCAGTTTGTTGAAGTTGGCTTTGTAGGAACGGTAAACGTCGTTGTCCCATTCGTACTGTCCTCCAATTTGGTTGGGATTGAGCACGGTGTCGGTGATGAGATACTGTTTTTCGGGGTCAATGCCGAAAGTGTAGCCCACCGAAACCTCGCCGTTCTCGGAATAGGGACGGTTGTAGATGACTTCACCTTCCGCCCCGAAGGAACTGTATTGGCTCTCTTGACGCAATATTTTGCGATAGGTGTAGGGTGAAGTGAACGACCTCGTCACCTCGCCGCCGTCGCCACTGCCCCAACCCATGGCATCTATGCTGACCGATAGGTTGTGGCCGTCATTGTCGAACTTGTGTTGGTAATACAGTCCGCCATTGACAAAATAACTACGGTCCCATGCGGTGCTGTTTTCGTCGAAGACGGTCATCAAAGTATCTGGCAGGAACTCATCGCGATGCACCGACATACTGTTGGTATTGCGTCCCCAATTGGGCCAGCCGCTGAACCAAACATTGATGCTGTTGGCCGTATCTATCTCATAATCAAGACTGAAATAACCTCCCGTGTTATAACCCTTGTTGCTGTATATGGAAGTGTCGATTTCATGGTTGGCCAACTGGTGCGCCTCGGTGAACAGCGACTGTTCCGAGAACATGTTGCCCTTCCAAATGGAATAGCCGCCGTTGATGTAGGCATTGAAAGTCAGTTTGTCGTTCGACCAAACGTATGACATCCAAGGCGTTACCGAAGGCCTCGTGGAGCCGTTCACGCCGAAGCTGAAAAACTCGTTCTTTTGGATTTTGGCGTTCGTGACGATGTTGATGATGCCGTCGGCCTTGGAGCCGTAGCGCGCCGAGGGGTTGGTGATGACCTCCACGCGGTCGAGGCTGTTGGCGGGCAGGGTTTGGATGTAGGTCTTGAGGTTTTCGGCGGTCATGTGCGAGGGCTTGTCGTTGATCCACACCTCCACGCTCGAAGTGCCGCGCAAAGAGATGTTGCCCTCCACGTCCACTTCCACGCCGGGCGCGTTCTGCAAGGCATCCGACAGCGTTCCCGTCTGGATGCTGGGGTCTTCGGCCACGTTGTACATGGTCTTTTCGCCCTCGACGGCAAACAATGGACGCTTCTCGGTGATAACCACCTCATTGAGTTTGGTTGAGCCTTCCGAAAGTTTCAGTTGGCCAAGGTCTTGGTTGCCTTTCACGGTCAAAAGCTGCTCAAAAGTTTGGAAACCGATGGCCGAAACCGCCAAGCGATAGTCGCCGTTGGGTGCCAAAAGCTCGAAACGGCCTTTGTCGTCGGAAGCGGCACCGCTCACAAAGACGCTATCCGCCTGCCTGAACAAGCCTACATTGACGAAGGGAATCGACTTGCCATTGGCCTCCTCGACGATGGTTCCGGTGATTTTGCTTTGGGCAAATGCCGTTGACGAAATGCCCATCAAAGCGATAATGAACGATAATACAAGTTTTTTCATGACTGAACTATTTTACAAGGTATTAACTGATGAATTTTGTTTTTCGTATGGATGGATACAATTTTTGTTTTTAGTGTATTAGTAAACTATAACACTGCAAAAGTACGGCTTTTTTTGATACTGTCAAGGGAAAAGTTGATTTTTTTGAAAATTTTCTTGGACAGCCTTTGTCCTATTAGACAGCAAAAGTCGGGAAATGCTACAAGAATTCGGGATAAAATTTGTAACTTTGCAGCAATTATGAGCGACATAGCAACAGAATTGGCCAAACTGCACACTTTGAGCGGTGCTGCCTATTCCAAACAGGTGGAAAGGATAGCCCGAACAGGTTTGTTCCATCCTGTTGAAGGCGAACAAAGCATATTGTCTGCCATTGGCGAAGGTGGCAAAGATTACGAAAGCCTTCTCAACGCCGCCCGTAAGGCCGTGTCTCATGGCTACAGAGTGTACTTGTTGCCGAATCCCAGCGGGACAAGAACGCCCGATTTTATCTTTGAACGTAAGGGCGTGTTCAGAATATATGAACTGAAGACGATACGGGGAGCCTCGTCGGCTTCCAATCGGCTGTCGGATTCGGAGGGACAGTCGAACCATGTGCTGCTGAACCTTACAACCCGTTACAACGGAGGTTTGCTTGCCGTTCAAATCAGGGGCTATTTCGAGAGAAACCCTCATGCGATTGAAGTGTTGATTTTCAAAGGCAAAAGAGCCATCTCCATAAAAAGGGGCTTTGTCCTTCAAACTGATTTCATCTGGAAGTTCCGTAAGGAATTCGGAAAATAAAAAAATGGAGGTCGATTGCTCAATCTCCATTTATAAAATTGGAGCAGGGGCGGTGTAGTCTTACTCCCACGCGGAAATTACCGGATTAGTCATTTCTGACACCGCAAAATTACAAACTTTTTTCCATCCAGCAAGGACTTAGTTGAAAATTTTGTCTCTACTGGCGAATCAATCGCTCGCAGAAATCGTCCAATTTGTCTTTTCTCCATATCCAACCGATGGAGAACGATTTGTTAGTAACGCCATGCAAAGACGTGAAATTCGTCTTGTGATACACCATGCCATCAACAACCAAGGCAATGTCCAACGACTTGATTTCCTCTCCAGTTTGGAAATAGTCATGCCAAAGTTGTCCAGCCTCGGGTGTCAAGCGAATGATAACGGGAATCTTTTCCTCTTGGTCTTTGTTGAAAACAGACTCTCGTGCCACCACTTCTTCCACCACAGGCTTACCTCCAATGCGTGCCGAACTGACAATCGGTCCCTCGGGCGAATTCATTTTCAGCGCATAGAGTTGCACTTGTGCCTCGTTGTCACCAAATCCTTTCATCACCACAAGTGATTCATTTTGTTGCCATTTTTCCGTCACCGCCGAAACTTCGGTTGGTGCGACAACCGTGTCGGCATAAACTTCCCAAACCGACAGTTGTTCCTCCGCCGGAATCTTGGTGTCAGGGCGTTTGTAGGTCACGTTGCGCCACATCGGCGGCAGTTTCAGATAGGTTCCGACAATCGTGTATGCCCAAATGTCGAGACCGATGAATGCGACAAGCATGGCAACGCAGAACCATCTTTGTTTCCTGTCAATGCCTGTCTTCCTATTAATTATGGTGTTGTCAGAAGCATCAATTTGTCGGATAATTTCATCACAAGGCCTTGTCTTATAGCGGACTTCACTAATTCCCAACACTATCATTCCGACAACAACTGCCAAAAATGTCAACATCATTGGCCCTCCATTATAGTTTGTGCCGACCAACGACATTAACAAGCCACAAACGAGAATGAGTCCTGTGGAATAATTCAGGACGGTAAAGACGGAAAAAAGTTTCTTGAAACTTCGAGCGGTGTGCGAAAGAACGAGCAAATCGTCGTTTCCCAATGTTTTGCGCTGGAATTTGCGAGTCAGAACAAGTTCTATGACAAGGCAAGTGAGCATAAATGCGACCCAAAACAGACTTAACGAAAGATTGTTGCCAAACCACAATTTGATTCCTAAAAGACCAAAAATGGCAGCCAACGGACACATTATAATGCTCCTCATCCGGTTGCGTCTGTAGAAGTCCGTGCCCTGCTTGATGGACGACTTCATCAACCTGTCATTGACGATTTCCTGTTGTTCGAACTGTTGTTTCAGCGTTTCGTATTGCGCTTTCAGTTGGTCGAGTTCGTTCAGATTGTTGTTTTCGTTGTTTTCCATAATGATTCCCTTTCA
>JAEEGL016983776.1_pt1 | contig 10329 bp, 7 predicted proteins | sample 9134231 | NCBI WGS metagenome assembly JAEEGL01 (sample SAMN16246548, study PRJNA631951) | gut metagenome | biome: gut microbiome; feature: rumen; material: fiber-attached | host: Bos | place: Iran: Karaj | collected 2018-10
ACCGCTGATGTGATCATCTTTATGGTCGACTTAAAGCAGGGCCTTGTTGACGATGATATGCGCGTTGCAGACATGATCCGCAAGTCCGCCAAGCCTGTTGTGCTGGTTGTTAACAAAGTGGACAGCTTCGCGCGCGATATGATCGACGTCTATGAGTTTTACAATCTAGGCATCGGCGAACCTTATCCGATATCAAGCGTAAACCGTCTCGGATTCGGTGAACTTCTGGATGCGGTGTGCGAGCATTTCCCTGAGGGCGCGGATACCGACGAGGAAGACGAAGCAGTCAAGATCGCAATCGTAGGAAAACCCAACGTCGGCAAGAGCTCGATACTGAATAAACTTGCGGGAGAAGAACGCGCGATCGTATCAGATATCGCAGGAACCACACGTGATGCGATCGATTCACGAATCATGCATGACGGCAAAGAGTATCTCCTCATAGATACTGCAGGTCTTCGCCGCAAGAGCAAAGTAAAAGAAGAACTCGAAAGATATATGATAATCCGTACGGTTTCCGCAGTTGAAAGAGCGGATATCGTACTCCTGATCATAGATGCAACAGAAGGCGTGACCGAACAGGATGCCAAGATCGCAGGAATAGCCCATGACAGAGGCAAAGCGATCATAATCGTTGTAAACAAATGGGATGCGATCGAGAAAAACGACAAGACAGTAAACGATTATACGGCTTCGATACGTAACACACTAAGCTTCATGACCTATGCTGAGATCGTATTCGTATCTGCCAAGACAGGCCAGAGACTTAACAAACTCTACGAAATAATCGATGCTGTCAACGAAAACCATTCTATGCGTGTCGCAACGGGCGTGCTCAATGAGATCATGGCGCAGGCAACAGCCATGAAACAGCCGCCGAGTGACAAAGGCAAACGACTTAAACTGTTCTATATCACACAGGTGGCAGTCAAGCCGCCGACATTCGTTATATTCGTTAACAACAAGGAACTGATGCATTTCTCATATACTAGATATATCGAGAATCAGGTGCGTGAAACATTCGGATTCATGGGAACGCCGCTTCGTTTCATCATACGCGAAAGAAAAGAAGACAAGTAAACGGGAGAAAGACATGGCAGACATAGGCATAATCGGAGCAGGAAGCTGGGGAACGGCGCTCGCTTGGCTCCTTAACAACAACGGACATAAGTGCATCATGTACTCGGCTCTCAAAGAAGAGATCGATATGTTCAATACATATCATGAGAATAAAGACAAGCTTCCGGGGGTCATCTTAAGCGATGATACAACTTTTACGATCGATATAGGCGAAGCGATAAAAGGACGCGACGTCATAGTCATGGCTGTTCCCTCCAAGTTTGTAAGAAGCACGGCCAAAGCGATGTCTGAGCATGTCGCTGCCGGACAGAAGATCATAGATGTGGCCAAGGGTATAGAAGAAGATACTTGCCTGACCATGTCACAGATCATAAACGAAGAGATTCCACAGGCTGATGTATCCGTACTTTCAGGCCCTTCACATGCTGAGGAAGTCGGCAAGGGAATCCCTACGACTATCGTTGTCGGTTCCAAATCAAAAGAAACAGCCAAATATCTTCAGGATGTTTTTATGAGCGATGTCTTTCGGGTTTACATAAGTCCTGATATACTTGGTATAGAGATCGGCGCTGCGCTTAAGAACGTGATCGCGCTTGCGGCAGGCTGCGCAGACGGACTCGGATATGGCGACAATACAAAGGCCGCGCTCATCACACGAGGCATAGCCGAGATATCAAGACTCGGTGTAGCCATGGGCGGCAATGTTCAGACCTTTGCGGGACTGACAGGTATGGGCGACCTGATAGTAACCTGTGCATCAATGCATTCGAGAAACCGCAGATGCGGCATCCTGATCGGACAGGGCAAGAGTCTTGAAGAAGCCCAGGCTGAAGTAAAGATGGTGGTTGAGGGCGTGTATTCCGCAAAATCCGGAATGCAGCTCGCCGAGAAATACAACGTTGAGATGCCCATCATCACAGAGGTTAACAAGGTGCTCTTCGAGGGTAAGGATCCCTCCGAGGCAGTACGAGACCTTATGATGCGTGACAAAAAGATAGAAAATCCGTTAATACCGTGGGATTAAGCCCCGCGCCAACACGTATCCCATCGCCGGCACGCTTGCGCTAGGCGAAAATCGCAGCGGATGCTAGGCTCGTGAAAAACCTCACCAAGCACCGGCGATTTTCAACTGCCGGCTTATGGATATACGTGTGTCACGGGCCTTAAGCAAAGCATTAACGCTGTAAATAAAAGAGAATATCTAAGGATATGATTGGTAGATAAAGGAGAACAGATGTCGGATAACAAATTTGCTTCAACGAATACATATGTAGCGAGCGAGGAACTCCTCGATGCCGTGAACGTAGCGATGGTCCTTGAGAAGCCGCTGCTTATAAAGGGTGAGCCGGGAACGGGCAAGACGATGCTCGCGGCTGCCGTTGCTGAGAGTCTCGGCAAAAGGCTTATCATCTGGAACATCAAGTCCACGACCAAGGCGCAGGACGGCCTGTACATGTATGATACGATACAGCGTCTCTATGACGGACAGTTCGGAGAAGAGGGCGTTGATGATATAGCAAGATATATCAAGCTCGGCAAGCTCGGCGAAGCATTTAAGTCTGATGAGCAGGTCGTTCTTCTGATCGATGAGATAGATAAAGCTGACCTTGAGTTTCCCAATGATCTTTTGTGGGAGCTTGACCAGATGGAATTCTATATACATGAGACCAGAGAGACGATCAAGGCAAAGACCAGACCTGTTGTTATCATCACTTCTAACGCAGAGAAAGAGCTTCCCGATGCGTTCCTCAGGAGATGCATATTCCACTATATAGATTTCCCGGATGCGCCTCTGATGGAAGAGATAGTTAAGACGCATTTCCCGAATGTTGAAGAAAACCTTTTAAAGAATGCGATGGACGTATTCTATTGGATCAGGAGCATCAAGGATATCCGCAAGAAACCGTCAACATCGGAGCTTATAGACTGGGTCAATGCACTTCAGATAGGCGGAATGGATCCTGCGCTTATCAAAAAGAGCCTGCCTGATCTGGGCGTAATAATCAAAAAAGACGAAGATATGGCAGTGGTCAGGTCGAGGACCAACGAATTGACCTGATCTAAACTTTCGCAGCCGGTTTACGTGATTTTACAGGTTTAGCATGTTTAGCAGATTCTATGATTCATTAAGAGAATTCGGCCTCGATGTGACGCTTAAAGAGTGGCTCACATTGCAGGAAGCTCTTGACAAGGATCTGGCGGGTTCATCGCTCACCAGATTCTATTATCTGTCGCGCATGATACTTGTAAAGAGCGAAACGGAATACGACAAGTTCGACATGGCCTTTGAGAATACTTTTAAGTCTGCCAAGTATGAGCCCGATATCACGGATACGATGCTCGCGTGGCTCGATAAGTCGGATGCATATGAGCAGTGGCTTGAAGAAAAGAAGTTCGAAATGAACTCCGATCCCGGCGACAATGCACAGGTCGACAGGGACGATGTTGAAAAGAAATTCAGGGACAGGCTTAAAGAACAGGACTCCGAGCACAACGGCGGTTCATACTGGATAGGAACGCAGGGCAAGACGTCGTTCGGCAATATGGGCGGACATATGGGAGGTATCAGAGTCGGAGGACAGACCGGATACCAGTCCGCATTTGAAGTCATAGGAGCGCGTAAGTATCAGGACTTCAGGGATGACAAAGTACTCACCTCCAGACAGTTCATGGCAGCGCTTAAGAGTCTCAGGCAGTTTTCAACCAAACTGGATGTACCCAAGACTGAGCTTGATATAGACGGCACCGTGCATAAGACCTGCAATAACGGCGGATACTTACAGATCGTTATGGAGAAACCCCGCAAGAATTCAGTGAAGCTTCTGCTTCTTATGGATTCAGGCGGTACCATGATACCTTACAGTTCTCTTTTGAATGAACTGTTTCAGGCTGTGGATAAGATGGATCACTTCAAGGATGTTAAGACCTATTATTTCCACAACTGTATTTATGCAAAAGTATATAACACACCGGAATGCGAGAACGGAGACTGGATCGATACCGACTGGCTCTTTAAGAATCTCGATTCCGATTACAAGGTGATCATAGTCGGCGATGCCGCGATGGCTCCCGAAGAACTGTATTCGACCACAGGGAATTACAGAGGTCCAAACTGCGGGCTTTCCGGATGGGACTGGCTTCATCAGATGAAGAGCCATTATAAGCATATAGTGTGGTTAAACCCCAAGATGGCTCCGGGAGATGCACCGTGGCGTGAAGCTGAGACAGCGATCAAAGCTGTATTTCCGATGTATAAACTTACCGTTGCCGGATTAAAAGCGGCAGTAGCCAAGCTCATGGTAAACAGATGAATCAGGATTATAAGCCAAGTACAGCTGACAAAATCATAAAGATTGTCTCACTGATCTTTCTTGTTGCATTGATCGGATTGTTCATTTACGGCCAGTTTTTTGTTAAGAGTCCGTCTCTGTACGGCAATGACTGCGGTCCGTATAACGGTACATGGCTTTATACGGATATAGACGGTGTCACGCATTCATATACCGAACCGTCCGTTTTTGATCTGCGGGGAGATACTGATGTAGTCTTAAAGAATCAGCTTCCCGATGATCTGACCAACAATCTGTGCTTATTTGTAAAGATAGGGAGTGATACCGAGTTCTATATCGATGATGAACTCAGGGCTTCCTATGAGCTTACACGTACTCCGTTCGGATACTGCACCAAAGTCGTATGGGTTCCGGTGACCCTGCGTGCTGTTGACTCAGGCAAGACCTTGAGCATGGTCAGGAACGGTTACAGGTTTAAGAACTGTACGATATATGAATCCTATATAGGCAACAGACTCGGATTTGCGAGCGAACTCATATCACAGAATATTCTTATCATCATAATCGCTTTTTCCATCATAATCATAGGCGGTGTAGTTCTTGCTCTATGCCTTGTCTACAGGATAGTATCCAAGCGTGACTTCCCGCTGTGGTATCTGTGCATCGGAGTTTTTGCCGGCGGTGTATGGCTGGTAGTTGACAACATGACATATCCGATGTTCTTCAACAATTACTTCATAGACGGAGTCATGGACTTCATGGTAGTCATGCTCATGCCGATTCCGTTCATTTCATATATCAATCTTCTTTTGAACAGGAGATTTAATAAGATCGCCAAGGCTCTTGATGTACTTATTCTGGTCAACTGTTTAGTCCTTTCAATCCTGCATTTTACATGGATCGCAGATTTCAACCAGACTCTGATCTATACACATGCTGTGTTGGCGATCTCAATCCTATGTCTCATCATCATGATCGTATATGATGTCAAGACTAACGGAAATTATACTTACAAACCGATCATCATAGGTTTCTCGATCTTTATCTTTTTTGTTTTGGCAGAGATCGTCCACATCAATATTCCGGGGCATACCAATGACGGTGCGCTTGCTGCTGTCGGCCTCCTTGCAATGCTTGTATTTGCGGTCATTCATGAAGTGCAGAGGATAGCGATCATGCGCGCGGAGACGTTGGAAGCGCAGGAAGCAAACCGTGCGAAATCTACGTTCCTTGCCAATATGTCGCATGAGATCCGAACTCCCATCAATGCGATCATGGGTATGAACGACCTTGTACTCAGGGAAAACCCGAGCGATACGATCAAAGAGTATTCGCTCAATATCCGCGACGCCAGCAAGACACTGCTTGAGACGATAAACGATATACTTGATTTCTCCAAGATCGAATCAGGCAAGATGGATGTTATAGTTGATGAATATCATACCAAGGAACTGGTGCACAGCGTCATCACAATGATCAGCGTAAAAGCGGATGAGAAGGGACTGGGATTCTTTAAGGACATCTCACCCGAGCTGCCGACAGTATTTAAAGGAGATGAGAAGCGTATCAGGGAGATCCTCATCAACCTGCTCAATAATGCAGTCAAGTATACGCAAAAAGGCAATGTGACGCTTTCAATAACCCACGAAAAACATGATGACGGAAGCGCAGATCTGAAACTCGTAGTAAGCGATACCGGCATAGGAATCAAGAACTCGGATATGAACAAACTCTTCATGCAGTTTGAGAGACTTGATCCAAATAAGACCAAAGGTATAGAGGGCAGCGGCCTCGGACTGGCGATCACGGCGGGCCTTATCCGTGAGATGGGCGGAACCATAGACTGCAAGAGTACATACGGAACCGGAACCACATTTAAGGTAGTGCTTCCCCAGATCATCATTGATGAGACTCCGATAGGAGATATGAGCGATTATACGGCTGCCGATGCGGAAGCCGACAAGACGGGCAAGTTTGAATATAAATGTCCGGGCGCAAAAGTACTTGTCGTGGACGATAATTCGCTTAACTTAAAAGTCGCTTCAAGATTCCTGCTTGCGATGGAAGCAGATCCCATAACAGCCACAAGCGGCAAAGAGATGCTTCAGCTCATAACGGAAGATAAGTATGACGTGATCCTGCTCGACCATATGATGCCGGAGATGGACGGCATCGAGACGCTTAACGAAGCACGCAAACTTGAAGATAATGTAAATAAGGACACACCTGTGGTTGCACTGACCGCCAATGCAATAAACGGGGCGAGGGAGATGTATCTGACAAACGGATTTGATGATTATATCTCCAAGCCCATGACGTTTGATGCACTGGCCGGAATCCTAAAAAAATACTTATGAATCCAATAAATTTTATTGTTATCATACTCGCGTTTATAGTTATCATCGGTATCGCGAATGAAAGACTCTTTCATATACAGAGCGATATCGCTCTTATCATGTTCTCGCTTATCATCTCGCTCATTCTGGTAGTTGTAAGCAGGATCTTTGATCTTAATATCATATCGGACTTTACGGCAGATATCGGAGAGTTCGGATTTGAAGAATATCTGCTTGAGGGCGTTTTGTGCTTCATGCTCTTTGCAGGTGCGAGCAAAGTGAATATGTGGAAGTTCAGACAGAACATACTTCCCATAACGCTGCTTGCCCTCTTATCAACGGGCATATCATCATTTCTCTACGGCGGACTGTTTTATCTGGTCGCGCTTGTCTTTAAGATCCCTATGGATATATGGACCTGCATCCTCTTAGGCTGCGTTGTATCACCAACCGATCCCATAGCAGCTACAGGAATACTTAACAAGATCGGCCTGTCCAAGAATGTCTGCTCGGTCATAGAGAATGAATCGCTTTTTAACGACGGAACCGGTGTTGCTCTGTTTGTTTTTGTCAGATCTTTGGTCAGACAGACAGGAAATACCAACTTCGCGGTCCTTATGTTCCAGGAGATAGCCGGAGCGTTTGCGGTAGCGATCGTTGTATCATTCATTCTGTTTAAGCTCATGGAACTGACCAAGGATCCAATCAAATATATACTGATTTCTCTGTTTGACGTCAGCCTTGTTTACGTCATATGTGAACGTTTCGGATTCTCGGGAGTCATAGCTTCCGTAGTCTGCGGAATGTATTTTTCCTATGCAATGAACAGGATGGAAAGACGCGTGATGGTCATCGATCCCAAAGAGTATTACAAAGATTTCTGGGAGATACTTGAGAGCATCCTGAATGCAGCGCTCTTTGTCATGATAGGTCTGCTCGCTCTGAATATAGATATCTGCAGGTATATATGTATAGCGATCCCTGCGGCGCTTATCATACTGATAGTTTCAAGAGCCTCAGGAGTATTTATAAGCAGTGTATTGACAGGACGGCGGATTCCGGGCAATTACAGCCTTAAAGAATTCGTGATCCTGATGACGTGGTCTGCGCTTAAAGGCGGGCTTTCGCTTGCACTTGCGCTTCAGACGCACGAATATCTTGATCCGGACATATACAATCTGTTCATAAACGTAACCTATGTGACAATATTCTTTACCGTGCTCGTTCAGGGACTTACCGTCAAAAAAGTATATTACAAACTCGAAGAACACAAAGTCCAAAGAAGAAGCATGGATCATGCTGCAAAAGCTTAGCGGGGAGGATATATGAAGATACTGGTAGTCGGACTCGGAGAAACAGGCCGCGCGCTCGTCAAACTTCTGAATAATACGGAACACGAAGTCATAGTGATCGATAAAAACAGGGAATGTGTCGATACGGTGACCGACAGATACAAGGTTAACGGCATCGTCGGCAGCGGCGCTTCCTGCGAAACTCTCTTGAAAGCAGGCGCAGATACCGCTGATATGCTGATAGCGCTCACACCCGTTGATGAGATAAACCTCTTAAGCTGCATGCAGGCCAAGAAGATCGGAACAGGCTCCTGTGTAGCAAGAGTACTCATGCCTGACCTTGTAAAAGAGGAAGATCAGCTGATCAAGGATTACAAGATCGATTATCTGATCAAACCCCGCATGGATCTGGCTGATGAGATATTCAGGAATATCGGTCTGCCCGGGCATGTGAAACTTGAAAACTCGATGGATGATGAGATATCCGTAATCGACATAAACGTGCTCGAAACAAGCCCTCTTGCGGGGCTGAGCATAGCTGATATCAGGAATGCGGTTGATGACAACATGATGATCGGCGTTATCATCCGCAATGACCGCGCTATCAAGCCCAAGGAGACAACCATCGTCAAGGAAAATGACGGCTTATATGTCATAACCCGAAGGGAAAATCTTGAAAGCGTGCTCGATTCTCTTGATGTAAAGAAAAAAAGAATAAACGAAGCTGTCATCGTAGGCGGCGGAATAGCAGCATCTTACCTGGCTGAGAAGATGACTGAAGCAAGGATCAAGCTGACTATAATCGATGATGATCTTGACAGATGCAGGATGCTGATGGACAAGTTCCCCAATGCGCGCATAGCTTACGCTGAGGGAGACATCACAGAAGTTCTGGAAGAAGAGCATGTGGACAAAGCGGATACGGTCATATCGCTTACCGACAACGATGAGACCAATCTTGTCATAAGTATGTTCTCATGGGCCAAAGGCATCAAATCGATAATCACACGAGTAGACAAGCAGGTCCACGTTAAGCTTCTTCACAAGGTCAATATCGATATCACGGTATCGCCCACGGAACTTAGCGTATATAAGATAATGAGATACATCGGCATCATAGCAAATCCCGATACCGATGAGGATTCTCAGATAATGGAATTTATAGGAAATCTCAGGAGTTTCTGATATGAGCAGATCTTCGTCGAGAGGTCTTCGCGGATCCGTCTTAGAGGACATGATCAACCAGACCAATGAAATATACCTTGAAAAAGGGCTTGCACTGGTCCAGAAGATACCTACTCCGATCACACCCATCACGATGGATCAAAAGACCAAGCACATCACGCTTGCATACTTTGACCAGAAATCCACAGTTGACTATATAGGCGTAGTACAGGGAATCCCTGTATGTTTTGATGCCAAAGAATGCGCGCAGGATACGTTTTCACTACAGAATATCCATGAGCACCAGGTTGAGTTCATGGTCAATTTTGAGAAGCAGGACGGTATCGCCTTTTTCCTGATCTACTATACAAAACACGATGAGTTTTACTATCTGCCGCTCGAGATGCTTCTTTTCTTCTGGAACAGAGCCAAAGAGGGCGGGCGTAAGAGCTTCAGGAGAGACGAACTCAATCCCGCATATATCCTGCCCAAGCATCCCGGTATCATGGTCCCGTATCTTGATATGATGCAGCAGGACTTATATGACAGGGAATAGATAATCGTGTATACTTATATATGTTTTTTTGAAAGGACATAGATATGAGCAAAAGATTACTTCATACTCCCGAGGGAGTGCGTGATATATACGGTGATGAGTACAAAAGAAAACTCATTGTGGAATCGCTGATCCGCGAGAAGATCGATGAGTTCGGCTATGACGAGATACAGACACCGACGTTTGAGTTCTTTGACGTGTTCTCCAAGGAGATAGGTACAACGCCCAGCAAGGAGCTGTATAAGTTCATTGACAAAGAGGGCGATACACTGGTTCTGCGTCCCGACTTTACACCGTCGATAGCAAGATGCGCGGCCAAGTATTACATGGAATACAACGAGCCCATACGTTTATCTTATGCGGGCAATGCGTTTACGAACAATTCTCTTTTGCAGGGAAGATTAAAAGAGACAACGCAGATGGGCGCGGAGCTTATCGGTGATGCGAGCGTTGAAGCTGACGCAGAGATCATCGCAATGACCTGTGAAACGCTGTTCCATGCCGGACTGTCCGATTTCCAGATAAGCATAGGAAACGTAGCGTTCTTCAGAGGTTTATGCGCAGGCGCGGGACTCGACGAAGAAACGGAGCTTGAGCTTCGTGATTATATC
>JAEEGL017391811.1_pt1 | contig 10329 bp, 8 predicted proteins | sample 9134231 | NCBI WGS metagenome assembly JAEEGL01 (sample SAMN16246548, study PRJNA631951) | gut metagenome | biome: gut microbiome; feature: rumen; material: fiber-attached | host: Bos | place: Iran: Karaj | collected 2018-10
AATAAAAGATATTAAATTCGGAAAAATATCGGAAAAAATTACATGGCAGGTAAGTTTGAGATAAAAAGAAATCTCGAAAGCAACTGTTTAAGCCACTTTCGAGATTATAAGGGATGGTGCGAGTGATGGGACTTGAACCCATACGTCGGTTGACACACGCCCCTCAAACGTGCCTGTCTGCCTATTCCAGCACACTCGCTCACAACGCTTGATATTCTACCACAGGAGTTTGCGTTTGTCAAGAACAAATTTAAAAGTTTTTGTATTTTATGAACTGTAAGATAAATTATCCCGTATTGTGGGCTTTGAGGCATTGAAATAATTACTTCTGCATTCCATTTTGGTGAGAAATTACAATTGAAAAATATCAATTAATATGATAAAATGCGGTATATTAATGAGGAAGAGGTGAGATTATGCAAAACACGAAAATCAAAGAATTAAGGAGAAAAGCTATGTCTCTTCCTCTTACTCCCGGCGTCTATATTATGAAAAACAAAAGCAAAGACGTTATATACATCGGCAAAGCAAAGGCGCTTAAAAACAGGGTCAGTCAATATTTCGGCTCACAAAACAACCACTCCGACAAAGTGCGTAAAATGGTGGAAAATGTCGATGATTTTGATTATATATTGACCGACAGCGAATACGAAGCCCTCATCCTCGAGTGCAGCCTTATAAAACAGCATATGCCGAAATATAACATTTTACTTAAAGACGATAAAGGATACAGCTATATAAAAATATCAAAGCCCCCCTGGTCAAAAATAACAGCGGCAAAACAGATAATTGAGGACGGCTCGGATTATTTGGGACCGTATTACAGCAGCTATTATGTGAAAAACGCTGTCGAAGAAGCAAATAAAATATTTAAGCTCCCAACCTGTACCAGAAGATTTCCTCAGGAGTTCGGCAAAGGGCGCCCTTGCCTTAATTATCATATAAAACAGTGCTCTGCGCCGTGCAGAGGAAGAATAAGCCAATCTGAATATCAAAATAATATTAATGATGCGATAAGCTTTTTGAAAAGCGGCGGAAATATTTCTATTAAGGATATGGAAAGCCGTATGCTCGAAGCCTCAGAAAATATGGAATATGAACTTGCCGCCAAGTTGAGGGACAGAATAAACGCCGTTAAAAAAATGACCCAAAAGCAAAAGGTAGTGAGCGTTAACGTGCAAAAGCAAGACGTTGTTTCGTTTGCAGGCGACAGTAACCTCGGGTGTTTTTCAATAATAAGATTTGACAATGGGCGGCTGTATGATAAGGAGGATTTTATAATCCGCGAGCCCGGCGACGCTTCTTCGGCAATGTCCGAATTCTTAGAGCAATACTACACGATACGTGACACAGCCCCTCCGCATATATATGTAAATATACTGCCGGAAGATTATGAGATCTTGCAGGAATGGCTTACTCAAAAAGCAGGAAGAAAAGCGCATATATCGGTTCCGCAAAGAGGAGAGCAGGCGCAGCTCATTTCAATGTGTAAGAATAACGCTATAGAACAGCTTGCACAGCAAAAGGGTTACAGAGGAAGCGATGAAGCGGCTCTTGAAGAGCTGAGCGGTCTGTTAGGGCTTGAAAAGATACCTGAATTTATTGAATCATATGATATATCCAATCTTTCGGGCGAAAACAATGTGGCAGGCATGATAGTTTTCCGCAACGGCAAGCCTTATAAACAGGCTTATCGTAAATTTGAGATAAAAGGCTTTGCAGGTCAGGATGATTACGCCTCTATGGCGGAGGTTTTGACAAGAAGATTTGACGAATACATTTCAGCTAAAAGTAATAATAAAACAGAAGGCTTTGGTAGGCTACCCGATCTGATATTGCTTGACGGAGGCAAGGGGCAGGTATCCGCGGTTCGCCCTGTGTTGCAAAAATACGGACTCAATATACCGCTTTTCGGTATGGTAAAGGATAATAAACACCGTACAAGGGCGATAACTACCGAGGGCAAAGAAACAGAGATAATATCAAAACGCAAGGCTTTTACTCTCATTTCTCAAATACAGGAAGAGGTCCATCGCTTCGCAATATCTTATCACAGACAAAAGAGAGATAAAAAGACATTCAAAAGCTCTCTCACTCAAATTGACGGAATAGGCGAGACCCGCGCAAAAGCTTTGCTCAAATACTTTAAGACGATATCGCGCATATCTCAGGCAGACATAAAGGAGCTTGAAAATGCCCCCACAATGACAAAACCCGCAGCCGTTACCGTGTATAACTATTTTCACAAAAGCAATAAAGAATAAAATAAGCCGTTTTTCATAATATATTGAAAAACGGCTTGTTTACTGCGTATAAAAGCAAAAGTGTAAGCATAACTTGTAATAAAACAGGTCATTTACAAAAGGGTGCTTACATATTATGCTTGAAAATTTTAAAACTACCAAAAAGTGTATAGTTACGGCTCTGTTATCTGCAGTGTTGCTGTTTGCGACGCTGCTTTACGGGTGCAGCGCCGCGAATATAACTGCGTGTGAATATCCGAATATAAGCTATCCTTATATAATAGAGTTTATTAATAACGATATTACCGTACAGGGCGAGATTAATTACATAAACTCAAATAATTTAACCGTTACATATTCATCTCCCGAAACCGTAAAAGGCTTCTCGGTTGCCGTAAACGGCGACAGATGCAATCTGTCATTTAAAGATATGACAAGCAAGGACAACGTAATACCGTTTGCACCCGATTCTCCCGTAGATGTAGTTATAAACGCATTTAAATGCTGCGAGAACGGTAACGCGGAGCTTCTTTGGAGCAAGACCGGACAGTGCTGTTACACAGCCGCAAAGGAATCTAAAGAGTACAAAATAATATGCGACTCAAAAACAGGCAACATAGAGGAAATAATCTTTCAGGATAAGAAAATAGATCTGGAGCCAAAAACAGAACCGGCAGCTTAGTTAATAAACTGCCGGTTTTAAAATAATTATTTTTCAGCGGGGTTGTTTTCTTCTGCTTTTTTCTTTCTTCCGAAGAAAGATCTCTTTTCGTCCTCTGCCTTTTTAGCTGTGGGAACCTCTTTAACCGTGTCTATGGAAGAAATTGCCCAACGTTTTATGCGAATGTGGCTTCTGTCAGATGATGTTTCTATTATCAGTGAATCTGAATCGTCGTCTTTTATGCTCACAACTCTGCCCATAATGCCGCCTATCGTTGTTATCTCGTCACCTATTTCAAGATTATTGCGCATTTCCGCTTCTTGCTTTTTCTTTTTAGACTGCGGTCTTATCAGTATGAAATAAAATGCCGCTATAATAACAGCGTATACTATAAGTATTGTGTAGCTTGAGCCCTGGGCTGCCGCTGCGTCTGTGGCAGCCGCTGCGCCGTCAAGTAAATTAAAATGCATATTTTTTCCTCCAAAATTAAATTCAACTCAACTAGTATAACAGATTTATATTTATGTTTCAATCCTTTTAATAAAATTTTTTTCCGTATCGCAGAAGCTTCCATAATTTATCCGATTTTTTACCAAATTGATAAATAGTTCTTGATTTTTCGGCGATATTAATGTATAATAACGGTTGTTATCGGCTATGTTTATGTTCATACATTCGGATATGCAAACGGCAGGCGCTGTGCGGCATTTCGCCGTGAACCATGTCAGGCGGGGAACCGAGCAGCATTAAGCGGTTTGTTTTGCGCGATACAGTTAGTCTGTCGCTTGCATATTCGAGTGTATGTATTTTTTTATGAGACGGCAGGTGAGGTAAATGTATCAGGTTTTGTACAGGAAATGGCGCCCGAAAACATTTGATGATGTAAGCGGTCAGCCGCAGGTAACTCAAACACTTAAAAATCAGCTTGACGCCGGGAGGATTTCCCACGCATACTTATTTACGGGTTCCAGGGGTACAGGCAAAACGACCTGCGCCAAAATACTTGCAAAAGCTGTGAATTGCCTTGACCTTAAAAACGGCAATCCCTGCGGAGAGTGCGAGATCTGCAAGGGTATTGAATCGGGCAGGATATTAGATGTTACCGAAATGGACGCCGCGAGCAACAACCACGTTGAGGACATAAAAAATCTCATTGATGAGGTAAGCTATTCCCCAAGTGAGGCTAAATACAGGGTATATATTGTGGACGAGGTGCATATGCTCACAAAATCCGCATTTAACGCTTTGCTTAAAACCCTTGAAGAGCCGCCCGCTCACGTTGTGTTTATTTTGGCAACAACAGAAATCCACGAACTGCCAGCCACCATAATTTCACGCTGTCAGCGTTTTGATTTTCGAAGAATTGATCCTCAGGTGATAGCGGACAGGCTTATGTATGTTGCACAGCAGGAAAACGTCACATTAGAGCGTGACGCAGCACTGCTTATAGCAGCGCTTTCCGACGGTGCGTTGAGAGACGCTTTGTCTATCCTTGACCGTGCGATAAACACAGACACCGTTGTAACGGCAGATGTTGTAAGACGTTTGGCAGGCATAGCGGACAGGGATCATCTTTACAGAATATCCGACAGCATAATAAAAGCCGATGCCGATGAGATTTTGAAGATCGTTGAAGAGCTACACAATTCATCTATGGATTGCCTAAGGCTTTGCAAAGAGCTTATCTCTCATTACAGATCAATTATGCTCATAAAAACCATGAAAACTCCACGAGATCTGCTTATTATGACCGACGATGAGTTTTCAAAGGGGAAAGCCATCGCCGAAAAAATGTCTCTTGAAAGAATAACGTACACACTGAATGTACTTTTTTTAGCAAACGAAAAAATTCTTCGAGGTGCCGATTCACGTACCGAGCTTGAACTTGCGCTTGTAAGGCTTTGTATGCCGCAGCTTGATGATAACATCGAGGCTGTTCTTGCCCGTGTTTCGGATCTGGAGCAGGCAGTAAAGTACGGCGTTTTAAGCCCTGCAGAGCAGGAAGAACGCTCAGAGAAACAGCCGGAACCGGAAAAAGACGGTATCCCCGGCGAGAGCCAGTCTCCCGCAGAGCCCGTGTATGTCAAACGTGATTTCGGCAAAAAATCTGCCCCCAAAATTGAAGACACGGTCAAAAGCGAGCCGTTGCCCGAAGCAGTTACCCCTCAGCGCCCGAAATTTGACGCTGAAGAGTTAAGGCGAAACGCCAAGCCCTTTGAACAATGGAGCGAAGTACTGTCAATTATGAATAAATATTCGAAGGCGATAGCTTCCGCTTTTGAAGGGACAACTGCTTATGTAAGCGGAGAATATTTGCTTATAGACTCCGATAACGATATGCCGTTTTTGCTTTTGAAGCAATCTGCTCAAAGAGACAAAATGCGTGCCTCAATAAGGCAGGTTACAGGCAAGGTTTATAAGCTCGGGCCGTATAAGCAGTCGAATACCGTCAACAAATCGGACCCGCTGGAAGAATTTTCGGAAAACGCAAAAAAACTGGGTATAAACATTACAACAGAGAATAATTAATAACTATTTAAGAAAAATCGGAGGAAAATCAATATGAAAGCAAGATTACCGCAAAATTTTCAGGGCTCTCAGGGAGCACCGTCAAATATGCAGCAACTGGCAAGACAGGCTCAAAAAATGCAGGAAGAAATGGAAAACGCCACTGCGGCGCTTGAAGAAAAAGAATATTCCGCAACAGCAGGCGGCGGCGCTGTTACCGCTGTTGTTACAGGCAATTTGCAGGTTCAAAGTATAGATATCAAGTCCGAGGTCATAGACCCCGAAGATCCCGAGATGCTCGCCGATCTTGTTATAGCGGCGGTAAATGAGGCAATTCGTAACGCAAACGAGGAAAAAGAGAGCGTTATGAGCAAAATATCCGGCGGAATCAACATTCCGGGGCTGTTCTGATATGGGATATAATGTTGCTCCGCTCGATAAATTAATAGACGAATTTGAGCGTTTGCCCAATATCGGACATAAATCGGCACAGCGCTTGGCGTATCATATACTCACTCTGCCCCAAAAGAGGGTAGAGGAGTTTGCCGAAGCGCTCATTAAAGCAAAGAAAGACATACATTTTTGCAAGGATTGCTGTAACCTTACGGACAAGGAGCTTTGCCCCGTATGCGAAAACGAAAAGCGTGACCACAGCGTTATATGTGTTGTTGAGCATCCCAGAGATGTAATTGCCATGGAGCGTACACAGGAATATGAGGGCGTTTATCATGTTTTGCACGGTGCCATATCGCCGCTTTCGGGTATAGGACCCGAGCAGTTGCATATTAAAGAGCTTATTTCACGTGTTGCAGGGGGAAATGTGTCTGAGGTCATTATGGCTACAAACCCGACAGTAGAGGGCGAAGCCACAGCGGTGTATATCTCAAAGCTTTTAAAGCCGCTTGGTGTTAAGGTGACACATTTAGCATACGGTATACCTGTCGGCGCAGATCTCACATATGCCGACGAGGTCACTTTGGCGCGCGCTTTGGAAGGACGAACAATTCTTTAAAATCAAAAATGAGGAGTTAGGATGATTTTCTGTGTACTCCTCATTCCTCATTTTTGATTTTGTTGACCGAGAGGTGCATATATTGGAAAATAACGGAATAAAGATTATTGCGCAGAATAAAAAGGCTTATCACGATTATTTTGTAGATGAGAAATACGAAGCGGGAATAGAACTTTGCGGAACAGAGGTAAAGTCCGTGCGCAACGGAAACGTTAACTTGAAAGACAGTTGGTGCGGAATAGTAAACGGAGAAATATTTGTTAACGGTATGCACATAAGCCCATATGAACAGGGCAATATTTTCAACCGCGACCCACTGCGTGTGCGCCGCTTACTTATGCACAAAAGAGAAATAAATAAACTTTATTCTTCCGTTAAACAGGCGGGTTATTCCATTGTGCCGCTTTCAATGTATTTTAAAGGCTCGCGCGTTAAGCTTGAAGTGGGGCTTTGCCGAGGCAAAAAGCTTTACGATAAACGTGACGCAATGGCGGCAAAAAGTGCAAAAAGAGAAATGGAAAGATCACTTAAAGAAAGAAATACAAAATTTTAAAACGAACAGAACACCGTAAATATATTTAAAACTAATCTACTGATTATACTTGGGAGTGTACATAAATGAAAGTAATTGAAGCCATTATACTTGGTATTGTTCAGGGACTTACCGAGTTTTTGCCTGTATCGAGCAGCGGACACCTTTCAATAGTGAAAGCGCTTATGGGTGTGGACCTGGAAAGCAATCTGTTTATGAACGTAATGCTTCATATAGGAACGCTCGTGGCTGTAATAATATGTTACAGAAAGCTTATCGCCCGCCTTATTATTGAATTCTTTTCGATGATAAAAGATATATTTACGGGCAAATTTACTTTTAAGAAAATGAACGACAGCCGCAATATGATATTTATGCTTATTATTGCGTTACTTCCGCTGTTTTTGTTGTTTATCCCCCTGCCGTTTACCGACGGTGTAAACTTAAAGGATCTGGCTGAGGTATTCGGCACAACACCTTATCTGTGGCTTGTGGGTGCATCACTTATTCTTACTTCTGTATTTTTGACATTGGGTATAGTACTCAATAAATATAATATTCCGCGCAACAGAATCAAAACGAGATACAACGCATTCGATGCGCTGGTTGTGGGTATCGCTCAGTGCTTTGCGGCAGTGCTTTCGGGTTTTTCGCGCTCGGGTTCAACGCTTGCCGTGGGGCAGATGAGAGGCATAGACAAACAAACTGCGCTTGATTTTTCGTTTGTATTGGGCATACCTTCAATTTTCGCCGCTGCCGTTCTCGAACTTAAGGACGCTGTATCTGCCGAAGCAAACCCTATAAGCACAATAGGCATTTTGCCTATATTAACGGGAATAGTTGTTTCGGCTGTTGTGGGAATAGGCGCCATAAAGCTCTTTAAATGGATGCTTTCAAAGGACAGAACATATATTTTCGCCATATACACAGCCGCAGTCGGCTTGGCGACCGTTATATATTCCTTTGTGAGATAAGTTATGAGGTGAAATAAAAATTGGCTCAGCAACCAAAAAAGAAAAATACGTCAAAAAAAAGCGGAGGCGTGTCCTCCAAGCCTAAAACATCAAATAAACAGAATAACGTTTCACAAAATAAGAGCGAAAACATTCAAAGCTCACCTGCAAAGGGTGTAGTTTTGTTTGTTTTTGCAATTTTGCTTTTATTCATAATAGTTTTCAGGGGAGAAAACCTTTGGTTTATTATGCACAACTTTATGCTTTGGCTGGGCGGCATATTTGCCGTAGCATTGCCGGCACTGCTTATTTATTTTTCTGTTACAACTGCAACGGGACAAAAAAAGCTTAATTATAAATTTGTAATGTCTGTGCTTATTGTCGTGTTCTTATCTACCGTTATAAATCTGTTTTTGGATAACGACTGTGCAGGCTACGGCGATTATTTTAAAAAACTCGGAAATCTGTCAAGCGGCAACGACGTTTTCTTCGGTACAGGCTTGCTTGGAAATATTCTGGGGCTTGCACTCAGGGCATTACTTGGTTTAAACGGCGCAAAAATCACATCTGTGCTTTTGCTTGCGCTTTTCGTAATGCTTATTTGCGGTATTACAATGGCAAATATAACAAACACATTTAAAAAGCCCGTAGATAAAATCAAAGTTGCTAACGAGCAGATGATCTCACGTGCGAAAAAGCGTCGTGAAGAAAAATCGGAACAGCAGAATGAATCTGATACACCTCAGCAAATTTCGTTTGATGATGAAGTTATAGATATCCCTCTTGAAGGCGGCGGCGTAAATAAAAAGAACTCTGACGAAAAAGCGGACAGGCTTAAAAACGCCGTTACAAGTATGAATATATTATCGCAAAAAAGCACAGCGGCGAATACAGACATTGATGCTGGATCTATAAACGTTACCTCACAAAACGACTTCCCCGATGACGAATACATAAGACAAGCCATATCTCACGGAAGCACAAATTACAAAGCCGTTGAATTTGAGCCGAACACGGGTTTAGGTGAGCCTCAACCGCAAGACGGTCACGACTCAAAGACTGTAAAAGTAAAGCCCGTAAAAGCACATCACGAAAAGGGCGATATTTCAGATGTGCATATTGATATTTACAAAACGCCCAAGTCAAACAAAAAGACGGCAGAGGAAACTGCCGCTTTGGGCAAGGCGATAAGAGAAGAAATAAGGCAAAACGCTTTATCCGAGAATGAAAACGAAGAATACAGATTCCCCCCCGTTGAGCTGCTTACCCCTGCCAGAGAAACAGACGACACGGGAATAATAGACGAGCTGCATTACAATGCGGACAAGCTTATAAGAACGCTTGAAAGCTTTAATGTTAAGGCAAGCATAGTGAACATTTGCAGAGGTCCTTCTGTTACACGCTATGAGATACAGCCTGCCCCCGGTGTGAAAATAAGCAGAATTACCAATTTGGCAGACGATATCGCGCTTAATCTTGCTGCAATAGGCGTCCGTATAGAAGCACCTATACCCGGTAAAGCTGCTGTGGGAATAGAAGTGCCTAACAAAACGGTAAGTATGGTATCTATGCGTGAGCTGATAGAATCAGATACGTTTACGGGCGCTAAAAGCCGCCTGTCCTGCGTAATAGGCAGAGATATTTCGGGCGACATAATGGCAATTGACCTTGCAAAACTGCCTCACCTGCTTATTGCGGGTACTACGGGTTCGGGTAAATCGGTTTGTGTAAATTCAATTCTTTTGAGTATCTTATACAAGGCTAAGCCCGACGAAGTCAAGCTTATACTTATAGACCCCAAAATGGTTGAGTTCTCAAAATATAAGAGCATACCGCATTTGCTGATACCCGTTGTGTCCGACCCCAAAAAGGCGGCAGGTGCATTAAACTGGGCAGTTAATGAAATGCTTGAAAGATACAAAGCCTTTTCCGAGTGCGGCGTAAGAGATATCCACGGATATAACAAGCTTGTAGATAATAACATAGAGCGTATACGTGCGGCTGAAGAAAAAGGTGAAGAAGAACCCGATTTTCAACCTTCTGCCCGTATGCCGCAGATAGTTATAGCAATAGACGAGCTTTCAGACTTGATGATGGCGGCGCCCAAAGAAGTTGAAGACTCAATTTTCCGTTTGGCGCAAATGGCGCGTGCCGCAGGAATGCACCTTGTTGTAGCAACGCAAAGACCTTCAACGGACGTTATTACAGGCGTTATAAAAGCAAACATACCAAGCCGTATTGCCCTTAAGGTTTCGTCTAACGTGGACTCGAGAACAATACTTGACGCAGGCGGCGCCGAAAAGCTTATAGGCAAGGGCGATATGCTCTGTAGTCCTGTCGGAGTTTCAAAGCCTGTGAGAGTTCAGGGCGGCTTTGCCTCAGACGAAGAAATTGAGAATATTACGGAATTTATCAAAAAT
>JAEEGL010640937.1_pt1 | contig 10328 bp, 10 predicted proteins | sample 9134231 | NCBI WGS metagenome assembly JAEEGL01 (sample SAMN16246548, study PRJNA631951) | gut metagenome | biome: gut microbiome; feature: rumen; material: fiber-attached | host: Bos | place: Iran: Karaj | collected 2018-10
AAAACTAGTTAATCCATTCCATGTCTTAGCACTCCATGTAGATGTAGATTTATTTAATACATATTGAGCACTATCTCTACTATAATATATATTATCTCCATCTATCCATATACTATCACCATAAAAACTAGTTAATCCATTCCATGTTTTAGTATTCCATGTAGATGTAGATTTATCTAATACATATTGAGTACTACCATAACTATAATATATATTATCACCATCTGTCCATACCCTAGTACCATTAAAATTAGTTAATCCATTCCATGTTTTATCCGACCATGTAAATGTAGATTTATTAAATATTTTTTGCTGTTGTCCATAGCTATGATATATATTATCTCCATCTGTCCATATACAATTACCTGTAATATAAATATTATTCCATAATCCTTCACTTAATGAATATGTGGAACTATCTATTATACAATTAATATGACCAACAGAATAATATGTATTTATTCCATCTGTCCATACATTAGTACCATAGAAAACACTAGGTAAACCATTCCAATATTTAACTGACCATGTAGATGTAGATTTATCTAATACATATTCTATTTGATAACTACTATCACTAATCGCGGAATCATTGTAATATATATTAGTTCCATCTGTCCATATATATGTAGCATCAAAACTAGGTAATAATCCATTCCATGTCTTAGTACTCCATGTAGATGTAGATTTATCTAATACGTATTGCTTATTATAACCATGACTATAATATATATTAGTACCATCTGTCCACACTCTCCCACCAGTAAAATTAGTTAATCCATTCCATGTCTTAGCATTCCAAGTGGATGTAGATTTATCTAATACATATTGATTGGTGGCACTACTAAAATATATATTATCTCCATCTGTCCATACACTACTACAAGTAATATCTGTATAGCCACTCCACTCATTTGCAACCCAATTATTTTGTTCAGTATAGATAATACTATCTATATTATTTATTTTTTCATTGAGTTCTTGTACATCAGTTGATTCATTGTTGACGTTATTAGCTAATTCTCCTAATGCATCTTCAACAGTATTCTCTGTAACACCACCAACAGTAACAGGTGTAGATAATGTCTTAGGTTGTAATGATTCTGTCTCTATAAAATAAGGAAGATCATTATAACCAGTTGTTCCATCACCCATCTTTATTTTTCCAGCACCTGTTCCTTGGCCAGTAGATGGAACTTCAAATAATAATTCGCCTTTTTGGAGAACGATATTCTTACTTATAGCAGTAGATTTTTTCGCTCTCCTAGGCTTCAACGGAACACTACTCATATATAGTTACCTCCATCAATCAATTTAATATTCTTAGTCTACAAGTATCTCCACTAGATACTCCAGAAAGTGTATAAGTTATAGTAACATTAGTTCCACTTCCTTGAATAGAAAGATTTGTTATATTTGCTAATTTATTAAATACATATAGTGAATAAGATTTAGAATCAGATAATCCTGTAAAAGTAACTTGATTATTAGCATCAACTGTAGCCGTAGTGGTCCAAGAATCATCATTATTTACACTATTAGCGAGTGCAATAAGAGTTGACTCAACTGTAGTATTGTCTGTTCCTTTTACATCAATAGGTGCAGATAATTGTTTGGGCTGTAATTCATTTAATGGTACTTTAGTTAATTTATAATATCCATAATTATTATAATACGTATTAATTCCATCAGTCCATATATGTTCTCCATTGATAATATTATATCCATTCCAGGTTATAGGAATCCATGTAGATGTAGATTTATCTAATTTATATTGATAATTAGTCGATCCATTAATTCTACTGTAATATATATTATCTTTATCCGACCATATACATTGACCAGCGATGCTAGATAATCCTCCACCCCATGACTTACTGTCCCATACAGATGTAGATATATCTAATACATATTGAGCACTGTAATTACTATTGTATATATTTATTCCGTCTGACCATATTTGCTCACCATATTGTGGTTTACCAATGCCACTCCATGTCTTAGTACTCCATGCCGATGCAGATTTATCTAATACATATTGCTCATCATGATCACTATAATATATATTAGTACCATCTGTCCATACATTATTGCCATAAAAAATAGTTAATCCGCTCCAAGTTTTACTACTCCATGTAGATGTAGATTTATTTAATACATATTGAGAACTACCACTGCTATAATATATATTGTCACCATCTGTCCATACATTATTACCATTAAAGCTAGTTAATCCGTTCCATGTTTTATTTTCCCACTCATATGTAGATTTATTTAATATATATTGTAAGTTTCCTGATGATCCAATATAACTATAATATATATTAGTGCCATCTGTCCATATCTGGTTACCAAATAAAATATTATCTTTATTCCAGCTTATACTATCCCATCTATATGCATAATCCGATACATCAATATTATTAATTGCATTGGCTGCTACAGATAAAGCGGTTTCTACTGTATTAGCACTAATTCCACCAACAGTAATAGGATTAGATAATTGCTTGGGCTGTAGATTACTCATTGATGACTTCATGCCGTTAATTGCATTTGCAGCAGACGATAATGTTTCTTCAACACCAGTCGTAGTTCTTTCATCTATTGTTATAGGTGCATCCAAATCTTTATTCTGTTTATTATACCAGTCATATTTTTCACCAGTTGTAACAACGGATTTATCAGCTCCACCATGAGCAGGACTCAAATTTTCATATGTAGTATCTGTCCAAGGTACATTTACGCTAAGTTTTCCTCCTTTATCCAACCCAACAGGATATTCTCTATTAGTTGTACTTGTTCTATTAGAAGCATTAAGTGTAGACTTAGTTTCTGACTGTAAATTACATTTTAACGTACCAGTTGAAGTAATAGGACCACCTGTTAATCCTGCTCCAGAATTTATATTTGTAACAGAACCACTATTTGGTGCTAAAAAATATGGAAGATTTTCATATCTAGTTTGACCATCTCCCATTACTATTTTACCACCACCAGTTCCAACACCACTGTCTGGAACTTCAAAAAAGATTTCGCCTTTTTTTAGTATAATATCTTTAGAAATAGCGGTAGATCTTCTGCCTCGAAAAGGCCTAAATCCTCCTCCCATAATCTATTCCTCCTTATATAATTCTAATAGTTATTATATCTTAAGTTTTATTCGATATATTACTATATGTATTATATAGGAATTGTATAATTACTTAAGATATGTATTATTAAAATGTAGAATCTATTAAAAATATGACTGGACGTAAATATTACATCCAGTCATATAAATTATTCCATCTCATCTAAATCACCAAAATCCAAATCAAGTTCATCTGTTAATAATCCCGAAGCTTGTATGTAAGTTAATTCTGAAAACCTATGTAATCCATCTCCAATTATTAATGAATTATTAGTTTTATCAAATACTATTTCACCATCTCCAAGCACAGGATCTGCTGTAGTCCATTCATTATAAGTTCCTGAACGTAACCAGATATCATTTGATGATGTAGGAGTTCCTCCATATATAGCATGTGCAACCGATGGATTTACTCCATAAGGCAAATCATTCCATGGAGTTATTCCATCGCCAAATTTTATCTTTACTTCTCCAGTACCTATTCCAGTATCTGGACATTCAATTCCCATTTCTGCAACCGCTAATACCGGATTATATAAATTCCATTCAGAAGCAGTTCCTCTTCTGGGTCTAATCCTTGAATAATCAGTATTACTCATATGACGATATTATACTCCTCTCCATAGAACTTTATATTATATTTCTTCCTCAGCATCTTCATCACCAAAATCTAATCCAGATGTAGTATCTACATTATCTATGGTAATAAAATCAACTTCTGCAAGTCCACCAAGTCCAGTAATAGAATCAGCAGGATGGCTATGATTTACACTAATATTTATCCATTCTGTTGTATCATAATAGTATGCTTGTAATGTATCTGATGCCAAGTATATCTTATCCAAAGGAGAAGATATATTATTAAGAATTTGATCTGCTGTATATCCTTTTACATAATCAGTTATTTCTATATGACTATTATTATAGTCGATAAATAATTGCTGACTATCTGTAGCAAACCTTATCTTTCCATCTTCAGCATTAGGAAGCTGAGATATAGTTCCTCTTGTAAGAATAGGAGCATATGTTGTTGAATCTGGCATAATAATCATCTCTCCTTTTCATTTTAACTGTAAACAATAAAAATGTAGGAGGGAGTTTCCTCCCTCCCACTGACAATATATTCTTTATTAAGAAGTATTTCTTATCTTTTTTTTACAATAGATAAGAATTATGAATTGAATGATCCCCATTGAAGAGCTGCAGCAGCAAGGTTATTAAGAGATCCTTCAACAGTAGCAAGATCAGAAGTTGTAGCATATCTAGAACCATCTACAACAAGACCTGTTGCATCATAAGTTAAAGCATTGCTTGCTACATCACTAATCTTAACATCAGCAGAAATCTCATACTTACCAGTTGTTGTATTCCATGTAACGGAAGTATCAACAGTAGAAGTATCTTTTGCTTCATATATAGGAATAAGGTCAGATACTGCGAATCTTACAACATGAGAAGACGAGTCATTCAGTACGAGAACGATTTCCTTATTAGTTGTATCATAATAACCATCATCAAGGAAGATATCCTTAGGGATATTAACTTCGATATCAGTACCATCGGTTACAGGAAGTGTAAGCTTAAGGTTTGTTTCATCCCAAGAAGGACTATGAACGACTCCCTTAAGTCCAACAGCTGTTGTAGAATTATCACTTAATGTAACGATCATCTGAGCATCGTTAGTGGTATCCTTAGCAACGCCAGTAACTACTCCAGGAACGGTAATAGCATCGGTGCTATCTGTAAGCGTAAGTACAAGTGTAGCAGCTGTTGTACCAGCATCTACATCAGTAAGTACTCCAGGAACAACTACATTAGTTGTAGAGCCACCGGATACAGCAAAATCAATCTGACCAGCAGTATTAGCATCAGCAGTAACTCCTGTAACTGCACCCTTTACAACAACCTGATTAGTACTATCATCACCCATTGTAACAATAATACCAGCAGCTGTTGTCTGATCTGCAGTAACATTCTTAACGACAGCAGAACCACCAATAGCCTGAGACAGGATTTCCTGACCATACATCCATACATTCTTGCTAGAAGGAACGTGTGCATCAGAAGCAGAAGCAGTAATTGTAGATGTTGTAGAATCACCAACAGCATCAATAGGATTGCCAATCTCTACAAGTTCATTACCAATCTTAGTAAGGAACTTCTTTGTATCTGTTTCATAATAAATGATACCAGGAATTGCATCTGCAACTACAGGCGTTTGAGAAGCAGTACCAGACTTAAAGCTGTTCGAGAAATCTACAGTACCCTTGAAGAGCTTGCCTACATCTGTACAGAAATACAGAAGATCAGGATCAATACTTGCACCAAGAGCTACATAGTTAGAGTAGTCGCCATAGTACAATATTCTCTTATATGTTGTAGCATCACCCATGATTTTATTCTCCTTTTCTATAAAATATTTTAAATTTATAATAGCATAAGAGTACCTAATAAAATCAATGGATCTTATATAATATACTCTTTATCTATTTATATTAATGTTAAAAAGTATCCCAACTATTAGAATTGAGATATTCTACAAAGTCATCTATGGTAAGAGAAGGATCATGCATATAATCATCTCTCCAAATCTCATATGCTGATTTACCTGCAGGACCAGGATCACCTTGAGGGCCAGGAGTACCATTAAGACTATTAATAAAGTCTGCTATAGTACCTTCATTACCGAGATCTAGCCATAATTCATAAGTAGATTTACCTGCAGGACCTACCAATGAATTCAGGAAATCTTCTACTGAACCAGTATGTCCAGCATCTTTCCAAATCTCATATGCTGATTTTCCATCATGTCCATCTCCGATATAAGGGAGATCAGTATAACGTGTTCTACCATTACCTATTTTCAATCTATTAGTATCAAGCTCAAATGCAGGTTATCCCTCAAATAATATAGTATTGACATTAATAAATGCTCCATAGGTACCTCTTTAAAATTGAATCCGAGGTTTTTTGGGAGGAACGGGTGGAATAGGTGGCATAGGAGGTATTGGTGGACATTTTAAATTATTTTTTGCCATTCTATCACCTCCGGAATAAGGATAAGTTACTTACTTCTAATGATATCCTTAAGGATAATATTAGCATTTCTGGTATAAGTAATATCAGCATCTCTGGAAACTTTGAGAATCTTAATATATTTAGCTGCTTCGTCAGCAGTAGTAACTTCTGCTTGTCCAACAGCACCTACACATAAATCTTCAAACTTATCTCCAGCATTAAAGTCATAAGAAATTTGACCTCTAATATCTGCTGTTTCTTTGCCTAATTCTGCAGGATCAGCGAATAAGAAACCATGTTTAACTGTATTACCACCATTAAGAGTGATATTACCATCTCCATAATGACCTCTATTGTTATTATTGAGATACTCTATTTCACAATTGGTGAATACAGATTTAGTATTATAAATGGTACCATTAGACTGACCATTGCAAGCATAAGTACACTTACAGTTATCAGCTACAAGGTTAGCATCTAATGTTGTGCTATATCCATTGTTACCACCACTATAAAGAACTTCTATTGTACAATCTTTAACTACAATATTAGATTTCTTTACATACTGATTAGAAGCAAGCCCCTTATCAGAATCTTCCATTGTCTTATTAGAATATCTATTCTTATGAAACGACATCTGATTGCCAACACCACTAGCTACCTTACATCCTGTAAGTTCAATAGAAAGATCATTAATGCAGTTCCAAATACCAGCACCAGTAACAATTCTGAATTCACAATTCTTTGCAATTAACTTGGCTGTATTGGTATGGTTCTTCAAATCTTTACCCGTTACCCAAGATCCAGCAACTACATATTGAAGCTTAACATTCTCAAGATATACATTAGTAGATTCAATAGGAGTTCCATCATAAGAACCACCTACAATAGAATCTTCTTCTGTAAGTTCTTGCTCAAAGTCACCAGCTTTAGCAATGATCTTATTCTCTTCATTCTTATAAACTTTTGTAGCAATTCCGTTGCATACAAATACATTATAAGGAAGATGTTCTTTTGTAGTATCATAATAAGCAGATCTTGTAAGAGCAAATACTGCTATAGGACTAAACTCATCTAATGTAGCATATACATATCCATTTTCTACTTCTACAGTATCAATGAGATTCCAAGTATCTTCATCTGCATTATAATGATAAGCCAATGCTCCTACAGCACTATCAGGAAGCTTATTAGGAGATATAAGAGCTTTCTCTCCAGCTTCAGCTGTTACATCATACGTACCAAGATAAGCACCAACTGCTTCTTTCTCAGGCACATCTTCTGTAGATATAATAGAATTCTCTGTACCAAGATTCTCTTCCATAGTTACTGTAGCTACCTTATCATCGCCTTTTGGAAAGTCAAATTCAGATGAAGTAACAGGATAGTCTGTAGGTATTGTAGGATACCAGAATTTATCTATTCTAGAAAGAATGCACTTAGGTAACATGACTTTACATCTAGCTATTCTAGCCATTTCTTTTTTCCTCCTTTTAATATTTTATGAATAGAATATAATATTTCTTATTAGATTATTCATCTTTAATAGTATCTTCAGGGGAAGGAATATAACGCTGTGGTGGAACAGGTGGTGCATCATAGTTCTCATCTTCAATGATATACTGAGGATCTATACAAATAGGTCTCCAATTAATACCATCTTGCGTATACTGTAGCATACCTTTGATAATACGAAGAGCTTTAATATTAGTATAATCGTTGGTAGATGCAATAAACTGTGTTGCATCATACTTCATGATCACCGTAATATCAAGAATATTCATAGGAGAGAACTTATAAGTATCTGAATTGTAAGTATCAGCAGAATCTACAATCAGATACCATTTCTTAGGATCTGTTCCTTCAGCATAAATCTTTATAACTCTACCTTGGATGCATTTTCTGCAACCATTATAATTGAAGTCTACATCAACAAGATCGCCTACACTAACTATAACAGACTTATTAGCTCTACAATCATCATATTTGAGATCAATCTTAAAAGATACAATTGTACTACACTTTATGTCTTGTAACATACGGTCTTTACCTCCTATATTAATTGTATTAACATAATTAAATGAATACATTATATATAAGTTCGAACTTTAAGATGATAGGTCTTTAAGAAGGCCTATCATCTTAAATCGGGGGGTATAGGTTATTTTAAAAAAGAATTTCTTGTAGTCAAATTATCAATACACTCTCTTACATTGTCTAAGAACTTGTTAGATACTTCAGCTTTATCTCCTGTATTTACATCTGTTAATACTACATTATAGATGGTATAAAACATAAAGATATGCTCCATAGTATTATCAGGTGAGAAGTTCATACAATATCTAGCAAATGCAATAAAGAATGCTCTAATTTGTTTATTATTATATTTTTGTTCATCTCTATTAATTGTTCTTGTAAGTACTAATTGAGCATTGTAGATGTTATAAATATTGAAAGTACTATTATCCTTATATTTATCTAATAATCTATCAATATCATAATTCTTATTAGATTCTGGTTTTTCTACATCAATCTTTCTAATCTTACATTTCTTACAGAACTCTTTAAATTCTTCAAGTTTATAAGTAGTTTCTATTTTGTTTAAGATCTCTAACGCTTTAGCCTTTTTCTCTGGATCTTCTACTCTTTCTTCAATTTCCTGCCGATACTTTCTATTTCTTTCCTCTGTATATCCTACTAATGTATTACCAATCTCCGTTTTAGCTACATTGAAGATCTTCTCTACACTTGTATTCATAGTATTATTAGCTCTATCAACTAATATATCAGTAACAATCTGATCTAATAACATTTCTGTCATATCATTTCTGAAACTATTGATATTCGCATTAAATACATTATCATATCCAGGTCCCATAGATTTATTAATGATAACCTGTACAGATTTAGGAAGCTTATTAAATATAGAAGGTATCTCTTCTTTATTATGCAATCTATTAGCAAGATTCATTAATTCGATAAGATCATCTGTAGTAATATTAGTAGACTTCTTAATCTCTTCTAATGTAGAATCATCTGTAGCATTACTAATGTACTTCTTCAATTCTTCTATAGTAATAGGAGAATTATCAAACTCTAGATCAAAATCTTTACCAATAAGACTATCTATATCTTGCTCCTCATCGGTAACTTCTTCTGTACTTAATATCTTCTCTTTTCCAGTAGCAGGATCTATAGAAATATTAACTAATCTTTCTTCTCCTTGTTCAACTACATCTTCTTTACCATTAGAAGGAAATAATTTCTCATTTTCTTCTCTTATAGTTTCTAGAGTAGATTCAAGCTTCTTAATATCTTCTTCTGTCATAGTAGGCTGTAAATTATTATCCATAGTATATATCTCCTAATTAATAATATTATATTTGTTGTAAGTTATAAGTAACAGCTTGAAGGTTGAGCTTTATTGAAGTAATCATTTCAGCTGTTGTTTTAGAATCAGTTATATAGATAGCATAATGATTTTTATAAATATCGCCTTTATCTTCTAATAGATTACTGAGCCTATTATAAGTAGCAGGATCGCAAAGATAAGATAATAAGATATTCAAAGGAATATCAAATCCTGGCATATTCATAATAATGTTATTTATATTAGCATGTATAAGTAGCATCTTCTCATCATCTAATAGTTTAGTATTGGTTTCTTTAGGTCTATAAGCATTAGGGTCGCAATTTACCATGTTATATATAGACTCTTTATTATCTATTATATATCTAGTAAAGAAATCTATACTAAATACAGTATATCTAGAAACAAATATATCATATAATGTTCTAGCAATACCATATAACTCATTAGGTTGTAGATCTTCAAAAACACCGGTAAATTGTAAGTTATAATAGTTACATATAATTCTGATTATCTCTTGATAAGTTTCATCTCTTGCAAAAGAAATCTGATCTGTATAATCAGGTGCATTTGCATATATAGCAGCAAACTGCCTTTCTAATATATCACATATATTGGGCATTTCATCTGAGAAAGGTCTGAATCTTAATCTTAATGAATCTTCCACTACATGTAATATATACTCAGATGAAAAATTTCCTAATATTGTACCAAGAGCCTGATCTGTATCGATCATACCAATTGAAGCCATAGTAGTATTTCCTCCTCTATATTATATATATTATAAATAAAAATACCTCATTATATTTG
>JAEEGL010858411.1_pt1 | contig 10328 bp, 8 predicted proteins | sample 9134231 | NCBI WGS metagenome assembly JAEEGL01 (sample SAMN16246548, study PRJNA631951) | gut metagenome | biome: gut microbiome; feature: rumen; material: fiber-attached | host: Bos | place: Iran: Karaj | collected 2018-10
ACGGCGAACGGCCGGGTATTTTAAAGAACTTCACGGTGATCCACCGTCCTTTCCTTAAAAGTCATTCTGCGTTTGGCATATCAGGGGGCGCAGGGCTTTCCTGTGCCTCCTGATATGCCCGCCGCGTCACACCGCGGCGAGCATTATTGATGTAATCAGGTCAAAGGGCTGTCAGGCTATCAGGTGGTAGCGCTGTTGGCGGCCCAGCCGTCGGAAGCGGGATCGCCCTTGATGGAGAAGGCGAGGTTGGCGACAACGGCGGCGGCGTTGATCTCGGTGACGTTCTTGGCGAGGGTGTCGGTGCCGTCGAAGTACATGTAGACGTCAACGTCGAGAGTGGAGTTGGCAGCCATCTCAGCGGCAAGGACCTTGTCGCTGGCGGTCGGGACGGGATCGCCGCCGGTGGTGATGATCGCGCCGGTGCTGTCAAACAGAGCGTAGCTGCCGGTGCTGGTGATGACGAGGACGCGGACCGCGTGGTCGAGCTTCGCGGCGTCGGCGCCGGTGAACTTGGCCTGTACCTCAAGGTTCTCAGCCTTGATGTTGGCCGCGTTCTTGATGGTCAGCTCCTGCTTGACGAAGTAGCTGGTGAAGTTGGTGGTGACGTCGGTCTTGCTGGCTTCGGTGGCAGCGGTGATGGCCTGGTTCGGATCATCGCTCTTGGCCTCGTACCAGGTCATCGCGTAGGCGTAAGCCTTCGGGGAGACGAGCCTGAGGTCGGTCAGGTTGTTCTCAGCGGTGAACGTTGCGGTGGAGGCGTAGGCGGTGTCGGCCGCGCTTCTCAGCTTTATCTGCAGGTACGGGTCGGCGGTCGTGGCGGTCACGGACATCTGGGATGCGGTAACACGGGTGTTGCTGGCGAACCATGCGAAGGTGGAGCTGGAGACGGCTATCGCAGCGACGATAACCATCGCCACAGCAGCGATGAGCTGCTTTTTAAGAGCTTTAATAGTCATTTTATTCCCTCCTGTTTTTATTTGACCCTTTTCTTTCGGTCGGTAAGCCGGGTCTTCGCTTCCCGCCGATTTTCGGGCCCGGACCGTTCGATCCGGTTGGGGATGTGCCTGATGACAGATTGCACTCTCACCGATCCCGGCAGAGGAGAGTCGCCCCCTCATCCTTTCGATGAGGATTCAATCTCTCACCAGGAGGCGCCTGCTGCCGGAAAAAACTGCCTGGGTCCGAGTTGCCTGGGGTTTCATGTATTCAAACGGCCGTGTGATGCCGTTTAAACCGGTTTTGGGGATTAAGAAAGCCATTTACGGAGTTTCTGCATTTCCCGTAAATGGCAACTGGCTGGCTGATCTCTCAGCCCCTATAGCTTTGCGTCACCGCCTCGCGACGGTTTTGCCTTTTATTTATCTTATTAAATGAAGAAAGCCATTTACGGAGTTTCTACATTTCCCGTAAATGGCAACTGGCTGGCTGATCTCTCAGCCCCTATAGCTTTGCGTCACCGCCTCACGACGGTTTTGCCTTTAACACTATTGACTATTTTCTACTTGGATAATAGCAGATGCGATATCAGCTGTCAAGTATTTTTTAGAAAAATTTCTAAAAATTTTCGACGCTTTTCGCTCAAGGCGTTTTTACCCCCGGCGGAGGGCGTTTTCTCCCTCCGCCGGGAGGCGCGGTACTACTGGTTGCGGCGGTTGCGCCAGGTTATCTTGTTGTTGAGGTAGTATTCCGGAGCGTCGGTACCGGCGGCCTCTATCGGGTCTTCACCCGTGACGGCCGCGCGGATATCGTCAAGGAATTTGCGGGTGAGCGTCGTCTCCTCTTCAACGGCGTCGGACTCGATATCCATATTGAACTGGAGGTTGCCGCCGACTATGGAGTCTACGCACTCGGGGTCCTCGCCCTCGAGCCATATGACGACCGTGTATCTGTCGACGTAGCCGACGAGGAAGTCCGGCACGTGTATCGTGCAGACCACGTCGTGCGACTCGAAGTTTACGCAGCCCTCCTCAGGCGTGCCGTCGGATGAGGGCAGGGCGTATACTTTGTATTCGCCGTTATACCAGAGCATGACTCGCGCGGCGTACTCCGCGCCCTTCGAGGCGTTGTGCAGCCGGAGCGTCGCCGTGTAGCCGACGTCGACCTTGCCGCCGTTACGTATATAATAGGTATATGCGACGAAGTCCTCGCCGTTGTGGTCGCCGTCTATCTCGTCGAGGTTGGTCGGCAGATAGCTGAGCGTCGTGTTTGTGGCGTTCTCGACCGTGTTCGCCTCAAGTCGGGCGGTGGGGTCGGTGAAGTCGCGGTCGGCCGATATGGCTATACCTTTCCGGTAGAGCTCGAGACGGTTCAGGTTTATCGTGAAGTTGCCCGCCTTTTCCTGCATGAACGCCGCTATGAACAGTATGGCGATGAGCAGCGCTCCGAGCAGCAGGCCGAGCGTGAGCTTGTCGAGCCGCCATATCAGCGCGCCGATTCTGCGCATGCGGCGGCGAGGCATATACATACTTACGACGTTGCCGGGATCGATATCTTCCTCGCCGTCGCGAACGATATCGTGTTCCAGCTTGCCGATACGTACTATACGCCTGTCTTTCGGCTTTCGGGGCTCCTTCGGCTCCTCCTGCGGCATTTGCAGGCCGGCAAGGGGATCCTGGAGCTCGGGAGAGTCGGCGGATATATTCTGTTTGTCTTTTTTAAATAAGCTCATAACAGATACTTCTTCTTAACGTTTGCCACGTAATCCTTCATGCGCTGCTTGCCGTCCTCACTGTCGCCCCAGCGGTACTGGAGACCGCAGATGTTGCGGTACAGACCGCCTTTCGGCGCGTCACGGTTCCAGCACACCACGGAGGTGACGTCTTCTATCGCGCGCCCCTCGGGAGTTGTGCCGACGCGCGGCAGCGTAACGCTGCAAAGTTCTCCTACGTCCATTCTGTCGTTCAGGAAAAGCGCCATGCCGCCGCCCGATATATCGAGCGTCATTCCGTCGTCGACGCCTATGTGCGCATCCTCGCCCGGCAGCGTTATCATGCGGCTGTACTTTACGCGCAGAGCGGCTTTCACACGCTCGTCGGCGCGCTGGAAGAACTGGCGCTGGTCCGTGACGCGGCGTATCTTCCAGTAGCGGCGTATGCCCTCTTTGATCTCGTCGTCCGCGTAGCCGGCTACTATCATCGGCTCGGCGCCCGCGTTATATCTTATGAGGAGCTTCTGCTTTTCGTCAATCGGGAGCGACTTGCCCTCTTTCATCGGAACGGAGACCAGGAAAGCCGAATCGTCCAGAGATTTGAAGAACGTGCATACCATGTTGAAGCTGGGCTCCTGGTCCGGCGGCACGTCGTATGCCAGCTGCATACGTGCTCCGTTTTTTATTTTCAGTGCATCAGCCATTGGCGTTCCCCTCTGTCGTCATTTCCTGCTCCTGCAGCAGCGCCTCCGCCGCGAGGGCTTCTTCTTTGCTGACGCCGCCCTCCGTGTAGAGAGCGCGCATCTGCTGCTCGACGGCCTTCATGGTGTCGAGCAGGATTGAGTTGAACGCGCCGCATTTTCCGTTTAGTATCATCTCGCGCGCCTCTTCAAAGCTCATCGCTTCTTTGTAGCATCGCACGCTGAGCAGCGCGTCGTAAACGTCCGCGAGACCGATGACCTGAACGCCGATCGCGTTGGTATCGCCGACCAGGCCTTCGGGATAACCTCTGCCGTCGTAACGCTCGTGGTGGTGGAGCACCACGTCGCGGCAGCAGGCCTTGAGCTCCTCGAGCCCGGGCATGTACAGCCTGTCGACTATCTGCGCGCCGCTTGCCGAGTGCGTCTTCATTATGGCGTATTCCTCCGGCGTGTAGCGGCCGGGCTTGTTCAGAATGGCGTCGGATATCGTTATCTTGCCGATATCGTGTATGGTGGACGCCTGCGTGTACATGTCTATCTTAGACTGTGTGAGCTCGTACTCGGGGTGGTGCGTGGCAAGATGGGTCAGCAGGATCCTTGTGAGATTACGTACGCGTATGATGTGCAGGCCGTTTTCTACGTTTCGGAACTCGACAAGGCTCGCCATGGTGTCGAGCATCGAGTGGTTGTATTCGGACAGCCGCATCTTTTCGACGAGCTCGAACTGCTTTTCGCGCATCTCGTGCGCCTCGGATATGTCGCGCCTGAAGCGCATGAAGATACCGGGGCGGCCGTCGACGGCCGATATGGTTTCCGAATACCAGCGGTACTCCTGCGAGCCCTGTATCTTGAGCCGTACCTCGGCCTCATATGCGGACTTGGCCGCTCTCTTCTGCAGGAAGTTGGGCTGCAGCCAGCTGCGGTACTCCTTGACGCTCTCGGGCGCTATCTCGCCCTTTGCGACGCGTGCGTCGATGTAGGCGTCGAGCCTCTGCGGGTTTTTCTCGCGCTGGAAGCCGGTGTCCGTGCGAACGATGTGGTAGATGAAGCCGCGGTTCATGTCGATCTGGAACATGTTCGTATAGAACTTGCCCAGCATGAGATCCATCTGCACGAGCAGGTCTCTTGCCTGCTGCTGCTGTCTTGCGCGCTCGTCTATATCCTCGAGCGAGCCGAACAGCCACGTCGGCTTTTCGTGCTCCTCGAGCGGGCGGCATGTCAACTTATAATATATGAAGTTTGCGCCCTGCATGCCGTCCTTGCGGTAGCGGATCTCGGCCTCGCCGCTTACGCCGTGCATGGCGTTTTTGAATATTGCCTGGACTTCGCGCAGGTTTTCGTGGAACACCATCCAGTCCGCGCGCGCCGTGAGCGTGGCGAGGAAAGCGTCCTCCTTGCGGTCTGTCTGGGCATCGCCGCGGCGGCGGTGCGTGTACAGGGCGTCGTTCGCGATGTCATATTCGAAATAGATGACGCGGTCGTTTCGCAGGAGACGGTCGGTACGTATCTCCATCCAGTCGTATGAGCCGTCCTCCAGCACGGGCTTTTGAGTCTCGCGCGGGATGCGGCCGGTGTCCTTCTCGCCGGAAGCGCGGCGCACGTACAGGAACAGCTGCCGGCGCGTGCCGGACGGGTCGGGTATGTGCTCTGCACGGAACTCGTACCAGTCGGCGTCGCTCTCCTCGTCTTCCTCGCCGTTCACGTCGGCGTTGATATAGAAGAGCTCGGACACGCAGTTGTATCCGTCCTCCAGCGCTACGCGCAGGTACTGCTGCGAGAAATCGCGCAGGAAGGTCTCGCGCTGATCCTCAAGCATAAACTGGGAAAGGAACTCCAGCAGGTCCTTGTAATATCCGCGTATCGGTATGGTCTTGTCTGCAATGGCGCCGATGCCGGACTCGATCTGATATGAGCCGAAGTCGAGACTTATGGAGAACACCCAGCGATATAGCTGGAGGTAGGCCGCGGCGACGCGCATGGTGTCCATTACTACGGGCGTCTGCGGGGCGGTCTGCTCCTGCGCGCCCTGTTCAGACGTATTCTGTTCAGGCGCGCTTTGGGCCGATTTTGTAGTCTCAGCCGGATTTTTGGCGCCGTTGCGCCTGAATAAAGCCACGATCAGAGCTCTCCTTTCGGTCTGTTGAGCGCCGCGCGGCAGTGAGCCTGCGCTTACGCTCATCTATGTATATTAGCACTTTTTTTCACATTTGAAAAGAGTATTTAGAGTATTTGGATTTAATGCAGTTTGTCCCGCCGATGTCTTCCCGAATGACGTGCAGACGGCGGCAAAAGGCTGACCCCGCATCAAAACAAAATAATTATAGCAAGTATCGCGCGATATAACAATATTTTAGCTATGCGCGAACGACACAAAAAAGCAGGGAAGCACGTCCCTGCTTTAAGTGCGTGTATCATGCCGCCGCGCGGCGTCAGGCCGTTTTGTGGTGCTCAGCCTTCATCTCGTACATTCTTTCGTCCATTTCCTTCATAAACGAGCCCATCATGCCCCTGTCGAAAAAGCTTATGCCGTAGGAGAGCCCGAGCTTATAAGGTTTCGTGCCGCTGTTCCAGTCGTCCAGCTTTTTATTGACCTCGCTCATATAGACGTCGAGCGCGTTGGCGGAGTTCGCCATTTTGAGCACTATGAACTCGTCTCCGGCGAAGCGGAAGACCCACTCGTTGCTGAGCCGGGAGCGCTTGAGGATGTCCGCTACGGTTTTGAGCGCCTCGTCACCCTCGGAGTGACCGTACTTGTCGTTTATACCCTTGAACCCGTCTACGTCAAGCATGGCGCCGACGAAAGTGTTGCCGCGGCTTATCCATGATGAAAGTATGTGGTTGAGGTACTGCCTGTTGTATGTGTCGGTGAGCGAATCCACGTATGCCATCTCGTTTTGCTGCATCATAAACAGACCGACGAGGCCGACTGCGGCGGCGAGCCATCCGAGCGACAGCCCGTAGAACAGAAACTGCAGTCCCGCGCCCAGTATGATGGGCAGCAGGAACATGTTGATGTTGAAAAATGCCTTTGCGCCGTTGTCCCTCTCGTAACCCCGCGTCAAAACTATGGCCGAGATGCAGTAATACAGTATGACCGCGTAATAGACGTAGCTGAACGGTTTGCGTTCGTATACGTTCTGCGGCGATATGTAGTAGACGAGCGGTACGAAGAGATTCACTATGTTGGCTGCGATCATAAGAACGCCGACGATTATCTGCAGCCTGTATTTTTTCACTATCCGGTTCATGTCGCCGTAGAGGCTGAGATCGACGGTAACGAGCAGGGCAAACGGCAGCAGGACGTTCATTGTGAACAGATACGTGTTTGACAGGTGGTTTATCAGCCTTGCGCCCGGGAAGAGCTTTCCGTCTATCGAGTAGGAGAGCGCCTCTACGAGACAGCCGATTATGACGCCGTATACCATGAGCTTGTACAGCCTGTCTTCGACGTGGTGCCGGAGCGTTTTGGCGCGGGAGGAGTAGAGCAGCATCAAAAGGACTAAGATGCCGGTGGCGTTTGCGATATAGACGGAACGCAGGTACATGTTCTTTCCCTCCATGCGGGCTGCGGCGCGTATATTACGCCTTCTGCTTGTCTGCGGAAAATGTATAGCAGTGTTTGCCGTTATGCTTCGAATCGTAAAGCGCGCGGTCGGCCAGCTCAAGAACGGCCCTTGCGTCGTCCGCCTCGGAGCCGTGCGTGACGCCCGCGCTGATGGAGACGAACGGAAGCCCGTCGTCCGTTTTGCCGAGCGCGGCGTTTATACGGTCGATTATCGAGGCGATGAGGCTCCTGTTTGCATTCTCCGAGTGCAGCATAAAGACCACGAATTCGTCGCCGCCGATCCTGCACACGTAATCGTCCGCGCGGAAATTGTTCTTAAGGGTGTTTGCGACCTTTATAAGAACGCTGTCGCCCGCCTCGTGGCCGAGAGTATCGTTTATGACCTTGAAGTCGTCTATATCGAACAGCAATATGTAGGTCGTGCTCAGATCGATGCCGGATATGAGCAGGTCGTATCCGGCGCGGTTGTACACCTGCGTAAGGGCGTCGTGAGACGCGGTGAAGTTCAAATGCTCGACGCTCTTTTTGTACACGGTGTACATCCTGTTGTATTCCTGCGCCAGATATCTGAATTCGTTTGCGCCGACCTCTGGCATGGGGCGGTCGTTTTTGATCTTGTCGACAGCCTTCAGGACAGGGCGTATCCCGAGTCTGGAGGTCAGCCAGACCATAACGACTATGCCTATCGTCTGCAGCGCTATTATGATGCGGAACGCGAGGAGGTCGGAGGAGAGGCTTTTCTCAGAGGCTTTTGAAGCGCCGTGCGTGAGCTTTTCAAGCTCGCTGAGGCTTTCCTTCATGTTGGAGCGGATCTCGTCCTTCTGCCTGTAGTACTCCTCGTTGAGCACCGTCTCGGTGGCCAGACGCATCTTATCGGAAGGGGAGAGCCCGGAGTCGGCCTCGCTCAGCTCGACGCCGCGCAGTATATCCGGATAATCCGTGTATTCCTTAGCCTCGATGACGAGCTTCATCGCGTAGTATTCCTGCTGCATAAGAGCCTTGGACGCGTTCAGCGCTTCCTGGAGCTGTTGAAACGCGGCGGCGCAGTCCGGCTTTTCCTTCATAATTGCGACGGCGGCTTCGCGGCGGTTCGTCTCAAACGCCTCGGTGAAGTAGTCGTCCAGGTATTGCATATCGCCGTTTATGGTGAAGCGCTGGACCTTCTCCGTCAGGTAGTCGGAGGCGTCCATGAGCTCGGTAGCGGTTTTCTGCAGGTATATATATTCATCCGTCGCCTCTGACAGCTTGTGGAACGAGCTGGAGAGACGGAACGTCGAATAGACCATGAGGCCGGATATGAGGACCGCGATGATTATCAGCCGGCTGTAGAGCGTGCGAAGCGATATTCCTTTTTTACTATATCCGGTAGTTCTCGTTCTGCTCATCTCCGGTTCCTTTTGAATGGCGGTTTCTGCCGCTTTGCGGCGCTTGACGATATTACGCCATAATAAAAACATCATCCATTATACAAAACTTTGCGGCGGTTTTCAACAGTTTGCCCTGTCGGGCTGCTTTTTGCATATCGAATCGGACAATTTTTGATGTTTATTTCGTATGTCACTTGCAAGAAACCCGAAGCAGTGTTATTCTTCAAGTATACCATTAAAAGGTAAAAGGAATCAGCGTATGAAAAAACGTACGATCAATCAGACAACTTTATACGTTATCATCGTCTGCGTGCTTCTGCTGCTCGTGAACGCGGTGCTCGGCATGGTGCTTATGAACCAGTCGGGCAAAGCGATGTCGACGCTGATACGCCGTCATATGGTCGCTGTTGCAGATACCGCCGCGGCGTCTTTGGACGGCGATAAACTCGGTGCGCTCACCGAGGCGGACGTGGGTTCCCCCGATTTCAAACTCATCGCAGACACGCTGACGAAGATTGCGGCGGCGCAGAAGGATAACGATATAAAGTATATCTACTGCGCCAAGAAGGACGGGGACCATTTCGTCTTTACGGTCGACCCCGACCCCGTCGACCCCGGCAAATACGGCGATGAGGTCGTGTATACCCCTGCGCAGGATGCGGCGTGGGAGGGCGTTTCCGCCATTGACGAGGCGCCTTATGTGGATAAATGGGGGAGGTTCTATACCGCCTGGAGCCCGGTGCGGAACGCAGCGGGAGATGTTGTAGGACTGGTCGGCGTCGATTTTGTCCCGGACTGGTATGTGGCACAGGAGGCGTCGCACAGGACGTCTGTCATTATTTGCAGCGTGCTGTCGATCGTTGTCGGCGCGGTCATGATGCTGCTGCTGACGTCGCAGACCCGCCGCCGCATCCGCACGCTCAACGGCGAGCTCCACGTGCTGACCGACGATCTGGAGAAGCTTTCCGGAGAGATAGCCCGCCATCCCGCCGCCGAAGGAGCGGCTGAAGACGACGCGTGGGAATTTGACGCGAGCACCATCGGCGCGCTCAGCGACAAGGTGCATAAGATGCAGCGGAAGCTGACGGATTATATGGATTATGCCCACCGGCAGATGTATACCGACTCGATGACCGGCGTGGGCAACAAGACCGCCTATCTTGACTATGTGGGCGAGCTCAACAAGAAGATAAATGCCGGCACGGCCTCGTTCGCCGTTGCGGTGTTCGATATGAACGGTCTGAAAAATACGAATGACAACTACGGTCATGAGTGCGGCGACCGGCTCATAAACGACGCGGCGATCAGCATTTGCAGCGTCTTTGAAGGCGGCAGGGTCTTCCGCATCGGCGGAGACGAGTTCATCGCCGTGCTTGAACACGCAGACGAGGCCGAGCTTCAGGCGCGCTTCAGAGAGCTTGACCAGGCGGTCGAACACTTCAACCTCTGTGAAAAGCAGTATGCGATGACGCTTTCCTTCGCGCGCGGCGGCACGGCGTATCGTCCCGGCCAGGATTCCGCTTTCAAAGAGGTGTTCAAGCGCGCTGACGAGCACATGTACCGCAACAAGGAAGAATTCTACCGGCAGCACGGCGATCGCAGGCATCCTCACTACGAGGAGAACGACATGCTGTGAGCGAAACGTTTTCCGCGCCTTGTGCGGATAGAAAAGCGACGTGTTTTTACACGTCGCCTTTTCATTTACCTACTGCTGGTTGGAGAATCGGAAGATATCGCTCCGCCCGACGATTCGCCGGCGGCGGAGACGCGCTTTGACGTCGCTTCCGGATATGGATGCGGACGGCCCGAGGCTTCCGGCCATCCTGCGGCTCTATAACGCGGGCATACTGACAGGCGTGGACGATGAGGGGACCTTCGTGCCCGATGCGCTGATATCGCGCGAGCAGATAGCGGCTGTCGTCACCCGCGCCGCGGACGTCTCGCTTGGCGAGACCGTCACGCTCGGGTGATCCGTACCGGACAAAAGAACGAAAAGCGGCGGGGAGATAGTCTCCCCGCCGCTTTGATGTTGCATGGATGTATTGTTC
>JAEEGL011136905.1_pt1 | contig 10328 bp, 7 predicted proteins | sample 9134231 | NCBI WGS metagenome assembly JAEEGL01 (sample SAMN16246548, study PRJNA631951) | gut metagenome | biome: gut microbiome; feature: rumen; material: fiber-attached | host: Bos | place: Iran: Karaj | collected 2018-10
CTTTTCATTAGGCTTTATTAAATTGTTTATTTTTAAATATTTTTTAATTTTATTAACCAATTTAATCACCTTTGTTTATTATTATATCATAATATAATAAATTTCAATTTAAAAAATGATGTGATATTATGTTATAATGTTTTCGGTGATAAATGTGAAGCTAATACTTGCGTCATCTTCTCCAAGAAGAAAAGACATTTTAAATGAGTTTAATTATAAATTTGATATTATTGTTGCTAACGCAGATGAGACAATGGATGATAGCCTTAGTGCTATAGATAATGTTAAATCAGTAGCCTTAAGAAAGGCTAAGGCTATAGGTAAAATGAATGACTCTATTGTACTTGGATGTGATACTATTGTTGTTATTGATGGTAAAAGGCTTGGAAAGCCTCATTCTAAGGATGAAGCATATTCTATGCTTAAAAGCCTTAGTGGAAGAATGCATGAGGTAGTATCTGGAGTTGCAATTATTTTTAATGATGAGATATATAATTTTGCGACTACATCTAAGGTTTATTTTAAAAATATTTCAGATGATGAAATATGGGATTATATTTCAACAAATGAACCTATGGATAAGGCTGGAGCTTATGCTATTCAAGGTATTGGTGGAAAGTTTGTAGATCATTTTGAAGGTTCTGAATATAATATCATTGGTCTTCCTATAGAGGATATAAAGCCAATACTTGATAAATATTATTATATGTGGAAGATAAGGGATGTCTACATCCCTAATCAAGTAGTGCTTGCACCTATGGCAGGTATTTGTAATGAAGCATTTAGAAGAATATGTAAATCACATGGTGCAGGTCTTATGGTAGCTGAAATGGTTTCAGATAAGGCTTTAGGATTCTCTAATGAAAAAACAATAAAGATGACTAAGGTTTCACAAGATGAGCATCCAATATCTATGCAGATATTTGGTGCTGATGTTGAATCCTTAGTATATGCTGCAAAATATTTAGATAATTATAGTGATTGTGACATTATAGATATAAACATGGGATGTCCTGTTAATAAGGTAGCTAAAAAGGCTGGTGCTGGAGCATCATTATTAAAAAATCCAGAGCATGTTTATGAAATAGTAAAGGCAGTAGTAGAGGCGGTTAAGAAGCCAGTTACTGTAAAGATTAGAATTGGTTGGGATTCTGAGAATATTAATGCAGTAGAGAATGCAAAGCTTATTGAGAAGGCAGGAGCATCTGCAATAGCTGTTCATGGAAGAACAAGAGCACAAATGTATTCAGGAGAAGCAAATTATGATGTTATAAAGGCTGTAAAGGAAGCAGTATCAATTCCTGTTATAGCAAATGGTGATATAAACTCACCACAGAAGGCTAAATATGTACTTGAATATACAGGATGTGATGCAGTAATGATAGCTAGAGGAGCACAGGGTAATCCATTTATTTTTGAACAAATAAATGAATATTTAATGAATAATAGGCTTATTGAAAAGCCTACTAATCAAGAAATATACGATACTATTATGCTTCAGCATAGCTACTTAGTTGATTTAAAGGGAGAAAAGTTAGCAATGCTTGAGATGAGAACACATATTTCAGCATACCTAAAGGGTCTACCTGGTTCTGCTACTATCAAGAATCAAATAAACACATCTAATAGCTTTGATGAGGTCATTAATATATTAAAAAATTATTTGTTAAATTAAAAGCGTCGAAGATACGACGCTTTTTCACATAATATCACATAATTTTAAGTATTATATTTTACTTTAATTATGATATAATGCATAATTATAAGGTAATTAATATGGGTTTGGGCTTATTTTAATCATAGAAAGGTGAAGTAATTAAAATGAAGACAAGAAAATTAATTGGGGTATTCTCAATAGCAGCTATGGCTGCACTAGCATTGACTGGATGTTCATTAAGTACAGATAGCGATAATAACGATGATGAAGGTACTAGTCAAACAGATCCTGACACAGGAACAAATACAGGTACAGGAACAAATACAGGTACAGGAACAAGCACAGGTACAGACACAAGTACAGGAACAGGAACAAGTACAGATACAGGAACAAGCACAGGAACAGACACAAGTACAGGAACAGACACAGGTACAGGAACAAATACAGGTACAGATCCAGCTCCTGTAAGTGGCGGAGGATCATCTAGTGGTACAGATGCTACTACTATTTATACAGTAACATTTGATACAAATGGAGGTACTTCAGTAGTTTCACAAACTGTAGCTGAGAATGGAGTATTATCACAATTACCAACAACAAAAAAGGATGGATTTACTTTTGATGGATGGTATAGTAACGCAGCATGTACAGACTTGTTTACAACAACAACTGTTGTTAAGGATAATATTACACTTTATGCAAAGTGGACTGCAATCCAAGCTGGAGATGTAATGACTGCAACATATGGATATTCAGAAGGATTATATGCCATTTTTAATGAAACAAATCCAGCATCAACAGCTATTAAGGTTGAGGTAAAGAAGTCAGGGGATTCTACATATACTAGAGTTAATAATAATCTTGTAAGAGCACAGGTAGAAGGTTCAACTGCACGTGTTGACGTAGTAGGACTTGCAGAAGGAACTTATGATTTAAAGATCACAAACTCAAACGGAGTTTCTCAGGTTAAAGCAAGTATTTCTGTTTCAAGATATGATAGATCAGGATATGCCCATTTTAAAACGCCAAATGAAGATACTGGTATTAGTGTATCAGATGGTATTGGAGCATATAAGAATGACGGTACATTAAAGGAAAATGCAGTAGTTGTTTATGTTGATGATTCTACTAAAAACACTGTAACGGCTACAATCAAAGATACAGAGTATATGGGACTTTATAATATTATTAATGGAGCTACAAGTGCTTCAGTTCCTCTTGATGTAAGAATCATAGGTACTATTAATCAAAAGACTTGGAATAAGATTGAGTTTGTTAATGATGGTAGTATGAAAACTGTTAGAACAAATAATGGTGTTGCAAATGTTGACCCTCTAGCAAATGGACTTATAACATATAATGGTGAAGTGTTAAACTCTACTGTTTTAAGTGCATTAAATGAAGCTGGTAAAATTGCTAAAACAGATAGATTAAGTCAAGCAGAAATTATAGCACTTGGAAAAGAATCTGACGGATTAAAATTTAATGGAAATGAAGTAGCATCATATCAATCAGAATACACTACAATTGATGGTGTAGAAGGATACTTAAAGTATGATTCTAAAAAAAATGAATATGATTCATATTGGAATATGATGGATATAAAGAATGCTAAGAATATTACTATTGAAGGTATAGGAGATAATGCCGGATTAAATCAATGGGGATTCACATGGAAACTTTGTTCTTCAGTTGAGGTTAAGAATTTAACATTTGATTCAGCAACTGAGGATGCATGTGCTATTGAAGGTGGAACAGATTCAACTACAATAGCAGGATTTACAGATGGTAATATTTGGATTCATAATAATACATTTAATGTTGGATTTAATAATCTAGATGTCCCAAGCGAGCAGGATAAGCATGAGGGAGACGGAGCACCTGATGTTAAGAAAACAGCGTTTGTAACATTCTCATATAATAGATATTACAAAACTCACAAGACTGGTCTTGTAAATGGTAGTGATACACAGCATGCTGCTTGTATTACATTCCATCATAATTATTATGATCAATGTGGATCAAGACTTCCATTTGCTCGTCAAGCAAATATGCATATGTATAATAATTATTATTCTGGAACAACAGGAACAAATATGCAGATTTATGCAGGAGCATATGCATTTATCGAGGGATGCTATTTTGAAAATGCAAAGAATACATTCTCTCTTAAGACATCTAATAATCAGGTCGCAGCTGTAAAATCATATAATAATGTATTTACTGGTTCTTCAAGCACAAGTGGAGCTACACTTGTAGATGATAGAACAACAGCGGTTGAAAATGGAAATATTTATAATCCAAACTTTGATACAGATACAATTGATTTCTATTATGATGCAGTTAATAATGTATCTGATGTAGAGTATTTAACATCTGCAGAGCAAGCAAAGGCTGATTGTATTGCATATGCTGGAGCTGGTACAATGACAAATGTAACATCAGGAGCAGCATCTTCAAATACTGATAATACAACAACTGATACAACACAAACTACACCTGCAACAGATACAAACACTGATACAACACAAACTACACCTACAACAGATACAACTGATACATCAACTAGTACATCAACAAATTCAACAACTTATTCATTAGATTGTTCTACAGTTACTAGCATTTCAAATTTAGGTGATGACTACACAGTTGTAGATTCAGCAGGTAATACAATTTCACTTTCTAATGGAGCAATAAAGCTAGGATCAAATGGATCAAATGCAGATAAGTATATTGGTATTACTGTCTCTGGAACAGGAACTGTTACAGTAGAAGTTACAGCATACATTAATACTAGTGCTTCAAAGCCTTATGCTTATTTAGCAGTTCAGAAAGATTCAGAGGATGCAACTTCAAAGTCTATTACATCTGGAGATGCAGTTACTTATACATATACATTTACAGTTTCAGGAAATTCAACATTCTATATTTATAGAGGTTCAGGATCTGGAACAGGAGTTTTAGTTACAAGTATTGTAACAACATATACAGCATCATAGTAAAATAATTTAAGGATTGGTTATTCCAATCCTTTTTTGTCGGAAAAACTATCACAAAAATGCGAAGTTTTATAACTATTGGCTAAAAGCCTATTGAATATAATGGGTTGTGTGCTACAATGTTTAGGCAAGAGGTGGTAACATGAAGAAAGTATTAGGTATTGGTTTATCTACTATAGCATTACTAGCATTTGTAAGCTGTGGTGGAGATAAGGATAATAATAACAATAATAATCCAATTGTAGTTGATGATAATGCAATTACAGAATCAAGTGGGTATGCCGAAGGAGCATATGCGATATTTAATGATACAGATTTTTCAAGAACAACTGTATCATATAAGGTAAAGGGTGCAGATGATTCTTCATATATAAAGGTAGATGATAATCTAATTAGACTTAAGTCAGAAAATACTGCAAGAGTTGATATCGTTGGTTTAAGTGCAGGAGATTATACTATTAAGGTTGATACAGCAGATGGTAAGTCTAACTATGCAGATGTAGCTGTTAGTGCATATGATAGATCAGGATATGCTCACTTCAATAGAGAGGAAGGAGTAGGAGCATATAATAATGATGGTACACTAAAGAATGATGCAGTAGTTGTTTATGTTGATGATGCGACTAAGAATACTGTAACAGCTACTATTGGTGATACAGAATACACAGGTTTAAGTGCAATTTTAAAAGCTCAAGCAAATTCAGATAAGCCATTAGATATTAGAGTTATAGGTACTATTAAAACAACTCAATGGAATTACATTGATACAAAGAATGTCTATGGTGCAGGAAATACTGATGCTAGAGTTAATAAGCAAATAGAGCTTTTTGATAATGCTGAAGGATGGACATCTAACAAGCTTTATGAGGAGGATATCAAAAAGGCTGGATTAAACCAAATGACTAATGATGAGTCAAATGGAATTACAAAGCTTGAAGGGCTTACTAACTATATGTCTCGTAAGCAATCAAATGGTGTTACTACTGAGTACGATTCATACTTTAATGATTTAGATGTAAAGGATGCAAATAATATTACTATTGAGGGTATAGGTGAATCTGCAGGAATATTCCAATTTGGATTTTCATTCTCAAAATGTAATTCAGTTGAGGTAAGAAATCTAACATTTGATGCATACACTGAGGATGCAATAGGTATTCAAGGTGGAGATGGTAAGCTTAATGCAAAAACTGGATTATATAATATTGATTATGAAGGATTCTGGATTCATAATTCAACTTTTAATGTTGGAGTTAATAATTGGGATGTAACTGCTGAAAATGATAAGACTGATGGAGATGGATCTACAGATTTCAAATATGCACATAATCTTACAATTGATTATGTGAGATATAATGGAACACACAAGACAGCTCTTATGGGTCCGGGGGATTCTGCATTCCAATATAATATTACATTCCACCATAATTACTATAATGATTGTGGATCACGTATGCCATTATTAAGACAGTCTAATGTGCATATGTATAATAACTATTATTATAGTGGAAATAATTGCCAGGATATAAGAGCAAATGCATTTGCGTATTCAGAGTACAATTATTTTGAAAATTGTAATAATGCTCAAATAATTAAAGTAACTGATACATACCAAGGTACTATTATTAAGTCATTTAATGATGTTCATAATAATAGTACTAAGACTCAAGCTACTATAGTAACACAAAGAGATGCATCTCTTACAGGAGATTGTAAGCCAGATGGAACTACAACAGATTATACTAACTTTGATACAAATACTTTATTATTCTATTATGATGCGGTAAATAAAAAATCAAATGTAACATATATGTCCTCTGCAGAGGATGCAAAACAAGATTGTATTGCATATGCTGGAGCTGGTACATTATTTAATAGATTAAAGTAAAGCACAAAGAGATTGCCTATGGCAGTCTCTTTTTAACGTTTGTCTTCAACTCTAGCACAAATTAATATATACAATAGAGATATAATCGATATTTTTTTAAGCAAAAATATTTACAAGAAAATATTTCCTATGTTAAAATATTTTTGTTGAGAAATCACTCGGAAGGAAGTGGGACAATGGAGTCATTCCTATGTACATTAGTAAAGGTAAATGATAAGATTTATATTGATATACCATTTAATGTGTGGCATATAACAAATAAAAAGAGTAATACACAATTTGCAAAGATAGTTATTTTATCAGATACTATTAATGTTTTAGACTTTGAATGTAGACTTGCTCCTCGTGGAGAAGGTAAGTTTTATATTCCAATTGGTCCTAAGGCTTATGCTATTATTAAAGAGTATAAGAAGCTTTCTGTTGAGTTTGACTTGATTGATAAGCTTCACTCTATTAATCAGGATTCTCCATATTCAGTTGAAAATCCAATTAGAAGAAAGATTGAATATGTATCACAGCCTACAAAGGGATATTGCATGCATGCGATTATTTCTATGCTTACAGGTGAAAGCATAGAAGCAATTTGTGAGCGTATGCAAGCTCGTGCATTCCAAGGATCATTATCAAAGCTTATTGAAACTCTTGATTATTATGGTATTGCCCATGGTAAGATTATATATGATTTTGAATCTCTTCCACCTATTTGTATTTGTAATACAAGAATTGGAAGAAGAAATCATTATTGCTTATATTATCAAAAGAAATTCTATGATCCAACATATGGAATAAAGAAAGATATTCCTATTGATGATATTATTTCTTATATTGAGATTAATATGTAAATTACAGCACACAAAAGTGTGCTGTTTTTTAATTTTGGTTTAAATAGTTATACATTTTATGATATAATCGATATATAAATTGGAAGTGAAAGTATGATTAGAGATTTATGGTCAAAGATCAAGGAAGCAGTCATATCAATTCTACCAGTTACTTTAATGATTATTTTGTTGTCGTTCACGCCACTATATAATTTAAAGTCTAGTGAACTTATAACATTTATAATTAGCGCTATAGTTTTAATGCTTGGTATTGGATTATTCAGCTTAGGTGCTGATATTGCGATGCAGCCAATGGGAGAGACAGTTGGTTCAAGTCTTATTAAAACAAAGAAGCTACCTTTAATTATTGTTATTACATTAATACTAGGAATTTTAGTTACTGTCGCAGAACCAGATTTAACAGTAATTGCCAAGCAAATTGGTGTTGCGGTTAATACAAATCTTACTGTCGGACAATGGATGCTTATTATATCTATTGGTGTTGGAGTTGGAATTTTCCTTGTACTAGCAATTTTAAAAATAATATTTAATAAAGATTTAACAATGCTTTTGATGTTTGGATATTTATTCCTATTTGCAGTAACATGTGTCCTACTTGTTCGTAAGCCAGAATACTTAGGTATGACATTTGACCTAGGAGGAGTTACTACAGGTCCATTGTCAGGACCATTTATTATGGCTATGGGACTTGGAGTTGCGACTGTTATTGGAGGAAGAAATACTAAGGAGAATTCCTTCGGATTAGTAGCACTATGCTCTGTAGGTCCTATTATATTTGCGATAATTCTTGTATCTATTGTTAATGGAGGAGAGCTCGATAATTTATTATCAGGATATGGATATCACCTAGATTCTCATATATTTGAGAAGCTTGGTGAGAATGCAGGTACTGTATTATTATCAGTTGTTCTAATATTTGGAGCATTCTTGTTATTAAATGTATTATTTATTAAGTTACCTAGGGTTAAGATTTTAAAATTCTTAATAGGTATAATTTATACATTTGCTGGAGTTACATTATTCTTAACTGCAGCTGAGATTGGATTCCTACCTACAGGATATAAGATAGGAAGTCAGCTTGCAAATAAAGAGGCAGCCTTAATTATATTTGGATTTGTTATAGGATTTGTTGTAGTACTTGCTGAGCCTACACTACATGTTTTAACAAAACAGGTAGAGGAGGTTACAACTGGAGCTATAAAGAAGAAGACTATGCTTATTGCCTTATGTATTGGTATAGGTATTGCTATTTGTTTATCAATGGTAAAGATAGTATGTAGATTTAGTGTATTATGGTTTTTAATTCCAGGATACCTTGTATCATTCGCATTATCATTTTTTGTTCCAAAACTTTATACAGGAGTAGCCTTTGATGCTGGAGGTGTTGCTTCAGGACCATTGACATCTACATTTATAGTTCCTATGGCAATTGGTGTTTGCTCAATTGTGTATGATCAAAATGTTGATATCATAAAGCAGGGATATGGAATCGTCGCAATGGTTGCGATGACACCACTTATTACAATCCAAATACTTGGATTTAAATCAGTAATTCAAAAACAGCTTGTAGCTAAGCGTAGGCTTAAGGCTATTGAAAGCACAGAGCATGATGATCAAATCATCGATTTTATGTAGGAGGTTATAATATGGAAGATAATACAACCCCTAAAAAGAAAAGAGGCTCTAAGGATAGTCTAGAGGCTCCGGTTAAATTAAAAATACTTGTATCAATTATTGATCGTAAAAAGGTAGATTTCTATTTATCTGCATTAGAAGGTTATGATGTTAATATGCAGACAGTATTATATGCGCAGGGAACTGCACCAACAGATATTCAGCATCTACTTGGAATAAGTGGCTCTGATAAGGCTATAATACTTAGCGTTGTAAGAGAGGATATAGTAAAAGCTATATTAAATGCATATGAGGATAAGTATTTTAAAACACGTAATGGTAAAGGAGTAGCTTTTACTATTCCAATGAAGTCACTCATTGGAGTACAGCTATATAACTTTTTAGCTAATATTAAAGGAGGGCAGGTATAATGACAAACTTTGAACTTATAGTATTAATAGTTAATCAAGGATTTAGCGAGCAGGCTATGAGTGTTGCCCGTGATTGTGGAGCACGTGGAGGTACTGTTCTTAATGCACGTGGTACTGCCCGTGGAGATGCAGAAACAATGTTTAATATTACTATTACTCCTGAAAAGGAAATGATTTGGATAATTGCAAGTTCAAGTATAAAGGATAAGATGCTTCATGCATTTTATGAAAAATGTGGACTTGATACGGCAGGGCAAGGAATAGCCTTTACACTTCCTGTTGATGATGTTGTAGGAGTAGGTGGAAAGAAGGCTCCGCAAAAGGAAGTAAAGCCAACAGAAGAAACAAAGAAGGATTAGCTAGTCCTTCTTTTTTATAATTTTAAACATATCACCATCAAAATCAATAAGACCATCTCGCTTCATATTATTAAGCTCATATGATAGAGCACTACGCTCTAGTCCTAAGTATGTCGCAAGCTCTGATTGATTATATGGTATACGGAAATATTTATTATTACCTTTACTTAGCTCATAAAGATAGGCATAAATTTTTTGCCTTGTTTTACCTTGTGACATTTGATGTATTCTTTGAGATTGTGATGACATTTGAGAGGCAAGGTTTATAAATGTATTCTTCATACAATCAGTATGTCTTTTACATCTGTTTGCACAAGGAGTTATAAAACGGAATCTATTACATGCAACAACATATGTATCCGTAAGAGCTGTAAGCTCTTCAGTATATATATCTTTTTCCTCAAATTCTATTCCAAATATATCATTTGGATAATAATCCTTTAAAATAGTGGTTTTACCATTTAAATCATAGGTTTTAGATCTTGCAAGACCACTAGCTATAATATATATATTGTTAGTATTATCACCAATATTTATA
>JAEEGL011816948.1_pt1 | contig 10328 bp, 5 predicted proteins | sample 9134231 | NCBI WGS metagenome assembly JAEEGL01 (sample SAMN16246548, study PRJNA631951) | gut metagenome | biome: gut microbiome; feature: rumen; material: fiber-attached | host: Bos | place: Iran: Karaj | collected 2018-10
AAGGAGGATCGCCTCATTCCTGATCCCTGTATCGTATCGACGCGCCAGGGCTTTCTTTTCCTCATTAAGCTCCCGGGCGTGCTTTAAGCGCACCCTCAAAAGCCCTGCCTGGATCTCATCGAGCCTGGAGTTCATCCCCACTACCTGATTGTGGTAACGCTTCTCACTACCGTAATTGCGGAGTATCCTGATCTTATCAGCTGTTTCCTTATCATCGGTCACGATGCAGCCGGCATCTCCGAAGGCTCCTATGTTTTTGGAAGGGTAAAAGGAGAAACAGCCCACATCCCCGAAGGTTCCTGTCATCCTTGTCCCAAAGCAGGCTCCGTGCGACTGGGCGCAGTCCTCAACCAGCTTAAGGTTGTGTTTTCTGCACAGGGAAACGATCCGGTCCATCTTAGCGGCCTGTCCGTAGAGATGCACCACCAGTATGGCCTTTGTCCGGTCCGTTATCCTTTCCTCAAGCTTCTCCTCATCTATCTGGAAGTATTCATCCGGTTCCACAAAGACCGGAGTCGCGCCGTTTATCGTGATGCCCATAACGCTGGCAATATAAGTATTGGCCTGGACGATCACCTCGTCCCCCTCCCCTATTCCGAGGGCGCGAAACGCAAGTATGAGGGCATCCAGCCCGCTGGCAACACCCACACAATGCTTAGAACCGCAAAAAGCAGCATATTCCTCTTCAAAGGCCTCTACCTCTTTTCCAAGGATATACCATCCCGAGCGGAGCACCTCGAGAGCTTTATCTTCAAATTCCTTCTGATACCGGAAAAAACCCCGGTCCAGTCTGTTTGTCTGTATAATATCCATCTTTTGTCAGAACGCTTAATTATAGCACTTTTCGCAGGCTTCCAGCCCCTGAGATACGGCATCCTTAGCCGTGATCTGTGTTGCCGTCTGGGAATTCATATTCCCGCAGTCATTTGTTTTATGGAATCTTCCTCCCGTTTCCGTCTTCCAGACGGTCGTATCGCTGTTAAGCTCTATCGTCTTACCGCCTGAATTACCTATGGTAGCGGTTACGGTATTTGAGGAAACTATCGTAGAGTCATTTGAGGACGACCCGTTTACAGTTGTATTGCTGTCCGAGCTCGAACTGCTGCTCGTGGTTGATGAACTGCTGCTGGTGGTATCGGTGGTTGAGCTGCTGCTGGCAGTTGACGAGCTGCTGCTTGTTTGGGTATCGGTGCTCGAGCTGGATGCCATACTGCTGCTTCCGGTCGTTGCCGTACTGCTGCCGGTCGTACTGCTGCCGGCTGTACTGGAAGAGCTCGCGCTGCCTCCCGGTTTCGAGCTGCTGTTCACCGTATTATTATAATCCGACGGCTTCTGGGGACGATTGTTAAAGTCTGTCAAGGTAACGCTGCCGTCCAGATTCCAGGCGGCCAGGATCGAATGATTATCCGCCAGAAATACGTGGAAGGTTGCAGCCTCTACTCCCGGTCTCCATATCTGGACAAAATCATCAAGCCGTTTGAAGTTCTTCGGATCCTTTACCTCTCCCGACAGCTCAATACAGTCTATCAGCTTCTGCTGGCCGTAAAACTTTGCAGTAATGTGCCATTTTTCGTATCTGGCATAAGGCTCGATAAATGAAACCAGTCCAAGCATGGAACCCTGATCGACAGGCCTGCCCGTAGACAATACGGAAAAGGCTTCGATCCCGTTTATGACAACTCTCACTGCCTGTTTCGCAGGTATGGTAACGGAGACCGCCTGGGGTGAAAGCCCCGGTGTCAGATATACGTAAGGAAATTTATGACTGATGCTCTGAGAAGAAAGAGTCCCGTTCTCCATATCCTTCTTCGCGCTCTCCTCAGCCGCGATCGCGTTCTTAAGCCTTTCCTCGGCAGCGGGTATCTGTTTCACGTAATCAGGATTATACTGGGCCAGGGTCTTTACCGATCCCAGAAGCTCCCTTGCTATCCTGGTCTGCTCCGTTCTCGCTCCGTATATATCCCTGAGGCAGGTCATATAAACCCATTTCGCTTCGCTTTCCACTGACTGAGGGACGCTTCCTGCCGCGGCAACGGATACTGTCCCAACGGTAAAGCTTTCCGCAAGGATCAGGGTCATTGCTCCCAAAAGGGCTGTTTTCTTAAAAAGATTCTTCATTATCACCGCCTCCTGATATTTTATTCGAATTATTACCATTCACAGATCTGTCTCGAAAAAAGACGCTTACCTCGATTATACCTTTTCATCCTTCTTATTTCAAGAGTGAGGGTTTAAGCGGGCAGCTGCATCTTAACAAACATAAAATATTCTCTTATGGGATAATAAACCGTTTTCTGCTATACTATTAAATATTCCGATAAAATAAAAAAGGGGGACACGACCATGAGATATACAGACTATAAATTTGACGTACCGAAGGAAAAGCTGATCCGCGTTATCGTGGACACTGATGCGAAGAACGAGGCGGACGACCAGTTTGCCATAGCGCAGGCCCTGTTAAGCCCCCGCTTTGAAAACGTCGGCTTCATAGCAGCGCATTTCGGCAACAGAAACTGCAACGATTCCATGCTCAGAAGCTACAGGGAGCTTGAAAAGATCTTTGACCTGATGGGCTTTGATAAAACGGATATGATATATAAGGGAGCGGAAACGGCCCTCACCGACCAGCTGAACCCGCATGAGAGCGAGGGAAGCGAGCTCATCATAAGGGAAGCCCTGAAGGAAGACGAAAGGCCCCTGTATGTTCTCTTCCTCGGAGCGATCACGGATCTGGCAAGCGCCTATCTCAAAGAGCCCCGCATCGCAAAAAGGCTCACCGCCATCTGGATAGGCGGAGGCGCATACCCCGCGGGAGGCTGGGAATTTAACCTCGGAAACGATATAAACGCCGCAAATGTGGTCTTCCAGAGCCCCATAGAGCTGTGGCAGGTCCCGAAAAACGTATACGAAATGATGAATGTAAGCCTTGCGGAGCTCGAGCTAAAGGTACGCCCCTGCGGCGCCATCGGAGAATATCTCTGCGACCAGCTTAACGCCCACGCCCATGAGGAAGGCCCCAGAAAGAGCAGCTTCCGCTCAGGCGAGACCTGGGTACTGGGAGATAACCCTGCGGTAGGACTGCTGCTCACGGAACAGCGCTTCCGGTTCGACTGGGTGCCCGCTCCCCAGATCTCTTCGGATATGGCCTATATCCATACCAACCGTAACCGCCCGATCCGTGTATACAACAGTATCGATAACCGCGTTATTCTAGAGGATATGTTCGCAAAGCTTAAGCTTTTTGCCGAAAAGCACTGATCAGGCGCGAACCTATGCCTCCTGCAGCTCACTCCTCAACGGTATGGACGGCGCGGCGCCCGGGCGGGTAACCGTTATGCTCGATGCCTTAGCCGCCATATCCAGCGCTTCCTTTATCGGTTTGCCCTCGGTTATTCCGGCCAGGAAATAACCGGTAAAGGTATCGCCGGCTGCGGTCGTATCCACGGGCTTTACCTCATATATCCCCTGCCTTATTGTCTGGCTGTCATCAAAATAGACAGAGCCTGCTGCCCCGAGGGTAAGCACTGCCTTGGCGGAGGGAAATTCCTTCCTGAGAGCTCTTACAAGCTCCTCCTCCGAGGGCTCCGAAGCTGTACCGGAAGACCTTGAGGTAAGCTGGGCCGCCTCTATCTCATTAAGAATAAAATAATCCACATATGAAAGCTCCAGCCTTTGGATGTTTTCATTCATGGGCGCAGGGTTTAAAACGATCACCATGCCCTTTTCGTGAGCCTTCTCAATAATGTAGGGAAGCTCGCTTATCTCATTCTGGAGGACAAGATAGTCACCGGCGCTGAATTCTTTAAGGGTTTCATCCACCTGCTCCTTCGTTACCAGGACATTTGCGCCCCCGTAGAGCAGGATGCAGTTATCCCCTTCCTTATCATTCTGGATCACGGTATGTCCTGACGGAGAATCTGTTAAAATTTTAACAAAACGGGTATCCACGCCTGCTTCGTTCAGAAGCTCCACCATAAATCTGCCGTCTTCACCGATGCATCCTGCATGATAAACATTGACACCGGCTCTTCCCAGAGCCACCGATTGATTCAATCCCTTTCCGCCCGCAAAGATATTTCTTGAAAAGGAGCTCTCCGTTTCACCTTTTACAAGGATGTGATCCACCCTGTAAACATAATCGATGTTCAGCGACCCGAAATTCAGAACCTTCATACATAACCTCCCATTATGATCAAAACCGGCACACTAAGATGAATGTGCCGGTTAATTATTATTCGGTATATATTAGAAAAGGAACACTGCCGCTCCGTAAGCCGGAAGCGGATATGCTATGGAATAGGGCTGTCCGTCCCAGGGCTTGGCTTCCGCGGTAAATACCGTATTCTCAAGGGGCTCGCTGTTTCCTCCGAACCTCTTCTCGTCACTGTTCAGGATCAGCTTGTACTTCTTTTTCTCGGGAACCCCTACCCTGTAGTCGTCCCTTGCAACCGGAGTAAAGTTCATCACGAATACCAGGCTGTTCCTCTTGCTCTTTCCTCTCCTGTAAAAGCTGTAGATGCTCTTGTAGGTATCATCCGCATTGATCCAGGTAAAGCCGTCCTGCTCATAGTCCTTTTCATACATCGCAGGGTACTTTCTGTATATGCTCAACAACTCTCTGAAGTAGGCCTGCATGCCCGAATGAAGATCATCCGAAAGCAGTCCCCAGTCAAGCTCTCTTTCCTCATTCCACTCGCTGTCCTGGGCAAATTCCTGTCCCATGAACAACAACTTCTTTCCCGCATGTCCCAGCATATAAGTATACCCAACACGCAGATTTGCGAACTTGTCCACGTAAAAGCCGGGCATTTTATTTAACATCGAACATTTCAGATGCACCACCTCATCGTGGGAAAGCACCAGAATGTATTTCTCGGAATAATTATAGCTCATGGCGAAGGTCATCTTATAATGATTGTCCCTTCTGAAGATCGGGTCGAGCTTCATATAGTCGCAGAAATCATGCATCCACCCCATATTCCACTTAAAGGTAAAGCCCAGTCCGTCGTTTTCGGGAGTATCCGTAACCTTGGGCCATGCCGTGGATTCCTCGGCTATCATCATCACTCCCGGGAAAGCGCCCTTTATGATGGAATTCAGATGCTTAAAGAACTCTATGGCTTCAAGGTTCTTATTATCTCCGTATTTGTTGGGTATCCACTGCCCATCCCGTTTACCGTAGTCCAGATAGAGCATGGAAGCAACCGCATCGACCCTGAGCCCGTCAACATGAAACTCCTCAAACCAGAATTTCGCATTGGCGATAAGGAAGTTCCTGACCTCGTTCTTGCCGTAATCAAAGATCTTTGTACCCCAGTCCGGATGCTCGCCCTTTCTGGGATCGGCATACTCAAAAAGACAGGTTCCGTCAAAATTGGCAAGGCCGTGGGCATCTCTGGGAAAATGAGCCGGCACCCAGTCAAGTATGACACCGATGTGATTCTTGTGGAGCTTGTTCACGAGATAGCAGAAATCTTCGGGGGTTCCGTACCTTGAGGTAGGCGCATAATAGCCCGTGACCTGATAGCCCCAGGAGCCGTCAAAGGGATGCTCGGCTATTCCGATGAGTTCAATATGGGTATAATGCATATCCAGGAGATAATCGGTTATCCTGTCGGCAAACTCGCGGTATGTATAGAACCCGTCGTCATCCCTTCCAGGATGCCTCATCCATGAGCCGATATGGCATTCATAGATCGCTATGGGCTCCTTTGAGATATCCGTCTCACGACGCTTCTTCATCCATGAGGAATCGCTCCACTTAAGATCGGTGATATCCGTGGTAACCGAAGCGTTTCCCGGCCGCAGCTCACAGTAATTCGCAAAGGGATCGGCTTTATAATGCTTTTCACCGTTTTTGTCTATGATCAGATACTTGTAGAGCTCACCGGGCTTTATGCCCTCCAGGAAGCAGTCATATATCCCAAGGGGCTCCTGCCTCTGCATACTGATCCGGCTCTCATCCCAGTCGTTAAAGCTCCCTATAAGAAATACTTCCCTTGCGCCGGGTGCCCAGACCGCAAAATAATATCCTTCCTTCCCGTCCTTTTTTACAGGATGGGAGCCCAGCTTATTATATATATCATAATGGGTGCCGTTACCGAAAAGGAACATGTCGTATTCAGTGATGAAGGGCGTGTTCTTCTTTTTCTCCTCAGGCTGATCCGCAGATACGGTTACCTCCTTCGGTTCACTTTGGACTTCACTCTTCCTTGAGGTTCTTTTTTTGCTTTCCTTCTTCAATACTGCCATTTTTGTTTACCCCCGGTTCTTACTCTTCTTTTTTCTTTTTCTTTTTCTGTTTCTTTTCCTTTTTATTATTCTTTTTTCCGTTAAGCAGAAAGTCTTTTTCTCTTATAATGATAAAATCGTCATCATCATATCTCTTTGATACGAGCACGTCCATAAGATGAGCCAGCGTCATCCTGTCCACATGGGCTATGGCATTGTCAATGAGCTCCTTGATGTCCTCAACCGTAACCTTGTTGTCCAGAGTCTGTAGCTCTCCGATCCTTGTATACAATGCAAGTATACCCATCTCATCTATGCTGTGCTCCTGCTCCCTGGCATAGCCCTTTGCATAGGCCACCAGGTCATCGTTGGAGAATTCTTCTATATCTATCCTTGCATCAAACACCATGTTGAACATGGCCGGATTGGTTTCCAGAAGAGGCATAATGGTCTCTCTCGAGCCCTCCAGAACAATAAGGATCGACTCCATCTCCCTGGTAAGGCATTGGGCTATTATCGTAAGCGCCGCCGCAGAAAGACCGCCCGCTTCCTCGATTATCAGGGCTCCGCTGTCAAGCTTTTTAAGAGTCCCCGGGATGTTCTTCTTATTCAGGGCTTCTCCCGAGATCTTGGCAACCTTTCCCGTAAAGCTTGAATCTATCATCTGCATGGCCTTGACCAGGTCTATCGAAAGGGCTTTTCTGCAGCTTACCTCATCCCCCGTTATCACGATATTGCCCTTATCCGACTGCATGCTCATGTCATCGATCACTTCCACGAGCTGGGCTTTGACCGACTCTATCCCGTCATATCTGCCAAAGAGCCTGTACTCATCCTCATCAAAGTCCCTTCTGCTCTTTCTGTGCTCCTCCAGCACCATATAGCTGGGATGCTTCATCCTGCCGTTCTCGTCGTAATTGGAGGGATGGACATTCTCGTTTGTTCCGGCATTGATGGCATGCTCTGCCATGGCATTGTACTCGGCGATCTCCTCAAGAGGAAGGTTGCTGGTCTTTATTATATCATCGACCTCATCGGGCTGTTCGATGTCCTCTATTTCCTCAACCTCTCCGTAATCGTCAAGCTCATAACCGAAGAACGGTCTCGCGGGAATGACGAATCCGCTTCCTTCTTCTACTTCTTCTTCGCCTTCCTGAGATTCATCCCCTTCCTCGTTTTCTGCCTCTTCTTCGCCCTCTTCCTCCTGAGCCTGAAGAGTATATTCTCCTTCTTCTTCGGACTCCTGAGGATACTGAAGCTCATACCCTGAAACCTCAGTACCTTCTGTTTCTTCGGTCACTTCGGTTTCTTCGTTATCCTGCGGCTCCTCTTCTCCTGTATCCTCCGCTTCGGCCTCTTCTCCTGTATACTCCGCTTCGGCCTCTTCTCCTTCGTTCTCAGGCTCTTCCTCCAAAACCACGGGCTCTGTCTCTTCTTCCGAAGCTTCTTCTGTAATTTCGATCTCAGGCTCTTCTCCCGGCTCTTCCTTTGCGGCCTCCTCCAAAACTACTGTCCCGGTCTCCTCCGCGGTCACCGCCTCCTCTGAGGCTTCTGTCTCTCCGGTTTCCTGTTCGGAAATATCCACAGGACCTGTCTTCGGCGCATCCTCTCCGGTGCTTTTTTCTCCTCCGGGGATAACCCCGTCGAGCTGCCACAGCAGCTCATCGGTGCTCGAAAGCCTCGCAAGCCTTTCTCTTCTCTTTCTAAGTATCTCTTCAATATCTATCTGTCCGGTGATCTGCTTCTCCACCATATCGGCATCGGGAAGGCTCATCCGGATCTGACCGTTATATTCCTGTCCCAGGAGGGCATCGTACTTCAGCGCATTAACCGCGGAATATACGGGCTCTTCCTTTGTGGGAAGCTCATAGGTTTTGTCCTTTGTTTCGTTATCGGGATCTTCTGCCTCTTCGGAAGGAGCTTCCTTCGTTTCTTCCTCGGAAGTGACATCCGGCGCTGCTTCAGTATCCGCTTCTTCGCTACCGGGTTCTTCGGTATCGGGTTCCCCGGTATCAGTGCCTCCCGCATCGGGTCCTTCAGGCTCTTTCGTTGTTACGGCTGTACCCTGTTCCGTTTCCTCTTCCTGCGGTTCGGGGGCCTCCCCTTCTTCCTCAACAGTCTCCGGGCTTTCGGGAATGCTCTTTCTGGCGAAGTCCACCGGAGCCTTCTGTTCCTCTATGATCTCCATGGCGGCCTCATGGAACTGGCTCATGAATTGTTGTACATAGTTTTTATTCTGATCAAATACGAATTCCTGAGTCTTTTCCGGAGTCGATCCTTCTACCTGTTGTACATCGATCCCTTCACCGCTCACCTGAGGCTCCGAGCCCGGGATCTCAGCGGTGTCCGTCCTGTACATGGACTCCTGTCCGAAGAAACTGTTCGCTTCGGCATCCTCTGCGTTGCCCAGATACTGCTCCATGCTCTGCTGCAATTCGTTCTGAAGCTTCTCGGTATTATAGCCCGGCGCGGTTACCTCTTTATCCGGTATTCCGTATTCAGGCTTCTGCTCATATTCAGGGTTATATTTTTCTTCTTCAGCCTCCCCGGAAGGCAGATCGAACTGAACCGGCTCTGACTGTTCCGTGCTGTAGGGTATATACCGGCTCTGTGAGGGCTGTCCCGCAATGTTCTGCTGATTATTTATGAAATCTTCGTGCAGGGCCTTAAGCTCCATCGCCTTCTGAACGTATTTGCCTTCTCCAAACCAAAGGATCAGCTCGTTGCATTCATCGACGCATTTGGATTCCTGTCCTGTCATATGATAGAGCCTGGCCAGCTCATAGGCCCATTTTTCCTTATAATCCCGCCGCTTGTATTCCTCAAGTACACTGATCCTTTCCTCGATGGAAACCTCCTGAGCCTCGTAGATCTTATACAGGAGGATATAGCTTCCGGTATCCCCCGGGGCCACCCTGACGAATTCCTTATAATATTCGACGGCGGAAACCACATCGTTCATTTTGACGGACAGCTCGCAGAGGCCGTATATTATCATCCTTCCGCTGGGATGTCTGTCATAGGCGAGCAGCAGTATATCCCTGCTTTCCTCATAACGTTTGTTATATTTGTAGATCTCGCTCACCGTACAGAGCATTGAAACGCTTTTCACCCTGCGCCAGTCAATGGTATCTGCAATCTGCATCGCCTCGACGTATTTCTTCTCGGCTATGTAGCTTTTTATCTGGTCCGCGCAGACCTGATATTCATACTTGTCCACTTATTTATCTCCCCAAAAGTATATGTTCCCCGATTCAATGATTTTTGTGCCGTGATCCGGCAGACATACTATATCTAGTATGCTAGTTTAGCATAATGCCACGTGATTGTCAAAAGCTAGAGGGTCTGTCTTGGGGTTTGTGTTTGATTTTATTTATGAATTCTTTTATACTGGTTGCAGTTTGTTATAATTTAGCCGGATCATCCGTTTATTTTGCGGTCACGGCCCGAGTACACCGGGTAATTATAGTGAACATTACGTCGTTCATTATAGTATCCCGGATCTGTGGAAGAAATATGTCTGTTTTCAGGAGTTCTTCAGATAAAAATCATACAAAACGCAGGATCCTCATCATTTCCTTTTGCGTGATCATAGCCCTGGCGGCCCTGCTTGGGGCTTATACATACATAAAGCGGTTCTTCCGGGCTCCCCTGCAGGAACTTTCCGTCTTCGATCCGCCTCATATCGAGGAAAGCTTCCATAATGAATATGAAACCTTCAATATCCTTACCTGCTTAAGGTACTTAAACGGGACCTGGTTCCTTGTCGACTGTTACCACGACCGCATCCTTTACAGCGACAGCCTTGAGGCCCCTCCAAAGGAATGGAAGGTGATGACAAGAGAGATAAAGCACGGCCATACCATCGACTCGGACGGAGAGGTCTATCTTGCGGACGATACGGAGAATAACCGGGTGCTGGTATTTAAGGAGGGGGAAGAGGGCTTTGAGCTTACCGGGGTGTTTAACGATATCGGTATCCTGCCTCATTTTGTGGTATACGACGAAAACAGTAAAAGATTCTACGTGCTCAGCTCCATGACAGGGGAGCTTTACGTTTTTAAAAATGAGAACGGAGAGGTCAGCCATGAAAGGAC
>JAEEGL012229793.1_pt1 | contig 10328 bp, 6 predicted proteins | sample 9134231 | NCBI WGS metagenome assembly JAEEGL01 (sample SAMN16246548, study PRJNA631951) | gut metagenome | biome: gut microbiome; feature: rumen; material: fiber-attached | host: Bos | place: Iran: Karaj | collected 2018-10
ATTATAACTAATATAATTATATTCAAATAATATGGTTGATTTGTGTGATTATTGATAAAAAGTTATTTTTCATAATTATAATAATGTCATTTTTCTTATTTGCTCAAGTTAGCTTTGCTCAGACAGATGATAACTTAACTTTAAATGATAATTCACACGAAGAATTAGTTGTTGATGAGTCTGACATTTTAAATGAGGATAATACTAACAATAAAACCATATTTATCATTTCAGATAGTCCTGGAACCAATGTTCTAGATGCAGCAGCAGATGAAATTTATAATCAGGATAGTTTGTCCGGTTTTAATATAGTTTTGCGAAGTGGAGATCAAGTAAAAGATATGGATGAAGAAGAACTTCGCTCTTTGTTCGACCAGTCCGATGCATTCATTGGAGAATGGATAAGCACTGATGTCGATGCGGTTTTAACCAATCTCTTAGGCAAATACCCTAATTTATCTGATAAGGGTTTGTTTTTAATTTTAGAACCGCCTTCAGGTAATTTAAATTCCGAATCCAGTTCAATAAATTTAATTCGAAATAATACAATAGACCATAATAGGATATTTGATTCTTACACTAATGAAGAGTTGATTGATTATTTCAAAAATACCAAAAGGGGATTAAGTTTTGATAGCGTTAATAATTTTATTTCCAATGAAGGTTCTGGATTTAACGAAATTTTAAACCAATTGGTCCTTTATAAAGATATAAACGATAAGGATAATCTTAAAAATCAAATTTTATACATTTTAAACGTTTTGGGCTATAATTTCCAATATAATCCTCCCAATTTCACGGGCACAAAAAATTATGGAATTTATCGTGACAGGTGGTACTCTTTAGACGAGTATATCGCTACATTTTTCGATGATTCAAGAAAACGCACTATCGGTATTTTAGAAAGTACAATGTATATCTCTTCTCAACAGCTACATCCGACATATGGAATCATCACCTCACTGGAATCAAAAGGCTATAATGTAATACCTGTTTTTGCTGCAGGGGGATCTGCCGAACAGTTAAGGGTAATGATTGAATCATGGACCAGTGCAGGCGGGGATATTGCCGGATTTTTAGATAACTCTTCCAAATATGATACTTATGTTGATGCAATTGTATCTATGGTTGCTTATGGTGTTGGCGGGGAAAACTTTACAAAGGCAACAGACTTTTTTGAAGAACTTGGTGTTCCGGTTTTCAGGGCAGTCCATTCAGACTATGTTTCCAATGAAATGTGGGAATTGGGCTCAACCGGCCTTACTACAGAAAGAAGTGATAAATGGTGGCATATTACTATTGCTGAAACCCAGGGAATCATAGATGCTACATTTGTTGGAGGCCAATCAAGTTATATTTCCAATTTAACAGGAGCCAAAATTGTTACATATGTCCCTTATGAAAGGAATGTCGATTTATTGACTGATAGAATCGATTCATGGGTTGATTTGAAGTACACCCCAAACATAGATAAGTTGATATCAATAATCTATTACAATTACCCTCCGGGCAAGCAGAACATTGGTTCCAGTTACCTGGATACAATAACAAGTATCTATAATATTCTTAAAACTTTAGAGAAAGCGGGTTATGATGTCGGAGAGTTACCTGCAAATGTTTCAGAACTCGAAGACTTAATGCTTAAATGCGGAATAAATGTAGCTACTTGGGCGCCTGGCGAACTTGAAAAATTAGCTAATCAATCAGGAGTTACACTCTTTGCGGTTGACGAGTACACCGCATGGTTCAATTCATTGGATGAAATTGTAAAAATCCAAGTGAGGGAAGGGCCAGTGGCATACATTGGCGAGCTTTCAAGACGGGCAGTTGAGTTAAATTATACTGTAACAATTGGGGATACAATAGACGATTGGTATAATCAAATCGTTGCCTTGCTTCCTGAGGAAAGCTCTGAGCAATCTAAAAATGTTTTAACAAATATTGTAAGCGCTTTAAAACAATACACCTCAACTCATGACGAACAATATTACAATTTATTCTTACAGTACTTTAATGAGTTCAAGGCACTAAATGTATCTGGTTTGAATGGATGGGGTGACGCTCCGGGCAATGTTATGGTTGTCAATAGAAATGGCGTCGATTACTTTGTTATTCCAGGTTTGACTTATGGAAATATATTCATTGCTCCCGAACCTCAAAGGGGTTGGGAGTCAGATATTGAAAACCTTTACCACTGTACTGCAGTGGCTCCAACCCATCAGTACTTGGCTGCTTACTATTATATGCAAACAAAATACCCTAATGCAATGATTTTCACAGGAAGGCACGCTACACACGAATGGCTTCCTGGAAAAGAGATTTTGCTGTCCGCTACTGATTATGGATCAGTTGTAGTGGGCGACGTTCCACAATTATATTTTTATATTGCTGACGGTTTAGGTGAAGCGATTCAAGCTAAAAGAAGAGGTTTTGCAGTTATTATTTCACATTTAACTTCTCCAATGTCATACACCCATTTATATGGCAATTTAACTCGTGCAGCAACTTTAATCAATGACTATCAGAACAATCCAAAAGAAAATACAATCAATGAACTGCGTGATTTGATTATTAAAAATGATTACTCTGCAAATCTGGGACTGACAAAAGAGGAGGTACAGAGCCTATCAGCTGACTTGCTTATCCAAAAGGTAAACGATTTCTTAAGTTCAATGCAGTCTACACTATATCCTTTAGGACTTCATGCGTTAGGCGAGCCTTGGAGTGAACAGGATTTGGCAAGCACAGTTTCAGCGATGCTTTCTTATGATTATGTTCTTGAAAACAATCAGGGAGTACTTAACCTATTTAAAGAATTGTCAGATTATTACTATTCAAAAAATTATAATGAATTATCTGCCTTTGAAAGGGAATTCATTCTAAACAAATCCTATGATATTGTAAAGGCATTGGTATATTGGGATGTCGATACAGTTAACAATCTTTTAATAAGCCAAAATTCAGCTTACAATAATTCCAATTTCTTGGCTTGCCTTAATCTAGCTAAAAACTATATTGATCTCATCAATTTCTCCATTACAAATGAATTGGATGCAATGCTTGACGGATTGAATGGTAAATATATCCCTGTTGGCGAGGGCGGTGAGCTTGTAATCAAACCTGCAATACTTCCAACAGGTACAAACATGTTTCAGGATCAATCATCCGAGCTTCCGACAATGGAAGCATGGGAGTTTGCAAAAACTTTGGCTTTATTGACCCTTGCAGACTTAAATGACACCACAGAAAAGATTATCATGGGAATTTGGTGTGTAGAAACAGCAAGGGACGATGGAGCACTTGTTTCAACAGTATTGTACCTTTTAGGCATGAAGCCGGTGTGGACAGATTCATCAAGTGCAGGTTATGATGATGAAGGAAATCCTACTGGTAAAAAAGTCGGAGCAATGCCACAAGTCATTCCATTAAATGATTTGACACGCCCTGACGGATGGGATAAAAAAAGAATAGATGTAACTGTTATTACAAGTGGTTTATTTAGAGATTTATACTCATCACAAGCAATTCTAATGGACAATGCTTTTCGTGTTGCACTTGCAAGATCCTACTTAACATTAATAAGAAATTCAACATTAATGAATTCTGAACACGGTAGCGAATTGAGGGTAGCTCTTGATGCCGTAATGCAAAGCATCAGTTATTATGGTGTTTCAAATGAACCGTTAGATTCTAATTATGTGGCACAGCATTGGATTGAAGATACTTTATTCTATTTAAGCCAAGGCTATAATGCAACTTATGCAGGAGAATGTGCCATTACACGTATTTTTGCACCACCAAATGGAGATTATGGTGCAGGAATATCAAAATTGGTATCAATGTCCTGGACATGGAACGATACAAGCGAGCTTGCAGACTTCTATCTTGGAAGAATGGGTAACATGTACTCTAAAAATTATTGGGGAGATACAAATCCATTGGTGTTCCTAAGGGCATTGTCAAATTCAGATACAATTGTGGCAAGTCGTAACACCAATCAATATGGGGTGCTTGATAACGATGACTTCTTTGATTATTGGGGCGGTTTATCTATGGCTGTTGAGGAAATATCAGGTAAAGCTCCAAAATTCAATGTATTGATGTATGCTGATAAGAATAATGCATATATTTCATCCTTAGAGGAAGTGATGTATAGAGAAATCGCTGCAAGATATGACAATCCGGAATGGATTAAAGGAATGATGAACGAAGGATATAGCGGAGCCCGTTACATGTCAAATAAATTTGTAAGTAATTTGCACGGATGGCAAGTAACAAGACCGTCCGCTGTAAGTGATGATTTATGGAATAGAATCTACGATACTTACTATAATGACAAATATGGCATTGGCGTTAACGATTGGCTAATGACTGGAAATAATGCATACTCACTTATTTCCATGAGTGGAACAATGCTTACAACAATCCATGACGGTTATTGGAACGCTGATCAAGCTACAATAAGTAATATTGCAAATACATGGGCACAGGCAACCATTCAGAATGGTGTTGCATGCTGTGACTGTAGCTGTGGAAATATTGCAATGATGCAATGGGCAGTGCAATATGTGAATCCTGATATTCTTGCTCAACTCCTTCCGAAATTGTATGAAGCAACTAAAAATCCGGTATTTAAAAACAATACCCAATCTACTCAGCCACCGGAAACCGAATCAGATCAAAATCAAAAAGAGGCTTCTACCCAAAATCCGGTTGAAGGTTCAACTTCATCTTCAACCATCAGTACAAATTCAAGTTCCACAACCACTCAAAATGCTGCCCAAAGCGGAAATGATGCTCAAGGAGAGGCATTTTCAAATGTAGGTGCGGGAAGTGAATCAGTTGAGGCTGGAAGTTCATCATCTGAAGGTGCTGATGTTAAAAAGTCAATTGAAATAAATCCAATCACATCCCAATCAGCAAGTGAAGTGGGTCTGTCAATCGTAGCGGTTTTAGCTATTTTATTATTAATTTTAGTTATCGCTGTCGGATACTTTAGAGACAATGATGACAAGGATAAAGTTCAAGATTTAGATAAATTATTTAAAGAAAAAGTGTAGGTGTTTAAATTGGATGCAATCAATATTTTATGGCAACTTGGAATATTATCTGCCGTTCTAATCTTTGGAATAAAATTGGGCCTTGCAACAGGTCTTGCAAATATGTCAAAGAGATATCTGGCATTGGTTTCCATTGGTTATGGTGGAGGAGTTTTAATCTTAACAGAAATTTCTTCATTTTTCACGGAACAGATTACAGATTTGATTTACACTTATAACTTCGAATTTTTCTTGATTATGGCAATAATCATGATTTTGGCAGGAATATTTACAATCAGAGAGTATAAGGTATTTGAAAGGAATACGACAGCCGCTACTTGTATGGCAGTAGTCGCGCCATGTCCATGCTGTTTTGGCTCAATCATTGTAAGTATAATGTTAGTCGCGCCAACAGTAGGATTAGGACTAATGAATTTAAGTGTCATAGTGGCTTTGGCGTTGGTTTTAACAATTGTAGTGACTTACTTCGCATCAAATTATTTAGTCAAGTTCATAAATAAACCTTATCCGATTGTCTTAGGCAATTTCATGTTCTTTTTAGGAATCTATTTCCTATTGTCAGCACTGTTCTTGCCAAACATAACAGCAATGATTCAAAATCCGATGGATGCAATATCAATATCTTCTCCATATTCCCTAATAGGTGCTTTAATATTGGTTCTTGTGATAGTGGCTATTGGTGGAGTAATATCAAGGAGAACAAGTAATTTTAATTAGGTGATGTAATGGTATCAACAATTCCTGGAAGTGAAATATTAACATCTACATTAAACATGATTTCACAGAGCCTGCAGATTCCAGTAATTATATTTTTAGTGGTTTTTGCGGTTTTTGCGGTATTGGCTATTGGAGGTTTGATTTCAGAGTATACCTCAAGAAAGAAAATCACTCCAAACATAATTGAAGAATTAATTTATGCAATATCTAATGCCGGCTCTTTAGAGGAAATTAAAAATATTATCAAAAATGCGAAAATTTACGAATCTCAAAAAGTGATTTTAATTAAAATATTACGTTCTAGTTCATTAACTCAGGATTCAAGGCATGCCCTAGCTAAAAAATTGATAGAATTTGAAGAAAACAAATTCACAAAGTCAATTGAAAGAACCGATGTTGTAACACGTATCGGACCAACATTAGGGTTAATGGGTACTTTGATACCAATGGGTCCTGGATTGGCGGCATTAGGTGCAGGTGATGTAAATACCTTGGCCAATGCAATTATTGTAGCGTTTGATACAACTGTTGTAGGTATAGGTGCAGGTGCTGTAGCTTATTTTGTATCTAAAGTAAGGCGCAGATGGTATGAGGAATATTTATCCAACTTAGATGCGCTTGCCGATGCGCTTTTGGATAAATTAAATCATATGAGGTTTTAGCTATGGTCCGTGATAAATCTAAAAAACGTTTTAGTGAAGGTGAAGAGGATCCGATGGCAGGAACTTCAAATCTTGTTGATGCAATGCTTGTAATCGCTGTTGGATTATTGATTTTTGTCGTAATAAGCTGGAATATGCAGAGTGTGGTATTTCAGGATAATCAAGAATCTCAAAAGGCTCTTGACGAATCATCTCCTGATGTAACCGAAGTTAGTGAGGGCCAGGTCCTAAATGAAACTCCAGATACTTCAAACAGTTCAGGTTCTGGTTATATGGAAATGGGTAAAGTCTACAAAGATCCTTCAACGGGCAAGTTAATCATGGTTGAAGAATAGGAGTAATACTTTTTATTTTTCAAAATTTCATATTAGTATTACTTTTTTCCTTATTTTTTAGAATAATTATTACTATTTTAAAAAAATACCTTCCATACATATATATTTTTGCTTTTTAAGGGCAAAATCCAAAGTTTTATATTAGTATTACTATAATATATAATTGTACTAAAAAACTTAATATAAATTTAATTTATTTTATTACTTAAGTTAACTAAAGTACGACATAAATTTCGAATGGGGGTTATTATGAGGAATAAAAGAATTTTATTTATATCTATTTTTATTTTCATGATTGTTCTCTCAATTGGTGCAGTATCTGCGCAAGACGCGGATGATGCAGTTGCATCTGCTGGCGACGATGTCGTTATTGGAGATTCACAACCTACTTCCTCCGGTACTGTTTCAGGAGGAGTAGATGTCGTGACTGAAAATCCATGGAATACAACCGGCGAGTTAAGTTATGATATTCCAGCTGATGCAAAAACAATTAAGAGTGCGGATGTTTATGTGAACGTTTATGGTGGTAGTGCTACAAATGCATATGGTGCTAACGCCAATATAAGTTTTACAACTGATAACGGTAAAACTGATAAATCAGAATCTTTATGGATTGTAGATGGTACATCTGACGGTACTGTTTATCCAGTAAATGACCATACAACCAAATGTTATTCTGATTATATGATTCATTATGATATCACTGATTTGTTAACTGGCTTAAATGGAACAAGCTTAAAAATCAATGTTGATACATTTAAAATGGAAGATAAACAGTTTGATGGTAGAATCAAATTAATCGCGTTAGTTTTAGCATATGATGATGGTGATACTGACGAAATTAATTATTGGATTAATGATGACCAGTTATGGACCAAATCCAATGTTACACTCAATTTCGATACACAAGGCAAAGCCGGATTTTCAACTTTAACAAATGTTGTGCTTTCTAGTGGTGACGGTACCTATAGAATCAATAATGAAATTTTACTTGAACCAATCACTCATGTATCCGGAAATTATTATCAATTTAATAAATGGAGTGTAGGAGGCCTTATAGATGGATCTTCTGATACTTCACTTAACGTTGCTTACGCAGGAACCAGCGCTTATGGATCAATAAAAAATGTGCTTTCAGTTCTTACAATTGAAGATATAACCGCTACTGTTTCATTAACTCCAGAATATTACAAAAGTAATTTAGCAGCTTATGCAGGTACTAACAATACTATAACTGTTACAGTTAATACAAATAAAGCTGGAAAATACTTAGTTAGATTATTAGCAGATGGAGTAGTTGTAGGCGAAGTTGAAACCGATTTAAGTGTGGGCGCTAATAATGTTTTAGTGACCGATCCTACCATTAGAGCAGTTGATGAAACTACTGTCATCGGCAATGAAAATACCAAATACGTTAAATATACTGCTGAAGTATTATTAGACGATGCTTCTGTCAATTCAAGTTCAATCAATATTCCTATCTTATATAATGGTAATTTAGGTAAAGATTTAGCTTATCCTGCTGGAGGAATGGAATCATTCTTAAATACCGTTATAACCGGAGATGTTGTCATTGATATTAAGGATGACTCATCTTACATGACTGGAGATAATTTCCTTAATAGAACTGATGTTTGGAATATTAATTTAGATGAAAAATCAAGCATTGTTAAAGCATTTGTTTATGTTTCATATAATTGGTGCGATCCAAGTCATGTAACTGAAGGATTAGACATGTTTAAAACTACCTTTAATGGTGTTGAAGTTGTTCCTGTTGCATTATATAGAGACCAAGGTAATTTAGGCGGCTATGGATCATATGGTTATGGAGTTTTAGTTTATGATGTCACTGATTTAGTAAATAAATCAGGAGATAATGCATTTTATTTAAATAAAACTTACAAATATCCTGCGGTTTACCCATCTACTTTAATTTACATGTACAATACTACTGGAAGCAAAACTCTTAAAGAGATTTACATGCTCAATGGTGCAGATTTACTCGCCGCAACCGGAAGTTCATTTAGAAATGATGCAAATAGGACTGTTAAAGCGGATTCTACATTTGTTGTAGATACAAAAGATATTGCTTCTGCAGACCTTTATGTTTTTGCAGCCGGTGCTCAAAATGGTGAAGGTGACATTGTTTTAAACGGCGAAGTTGACAAAAATGTCTGGGGTGGAACTTCAAAAACTTCTGATTTATATGTAGCTGACATAACTGGCAAAGTTAAAGACAGCAACGCTATTTCATTTGTATCCACTGGCGGTACTATTTTAGCATTACAACAAATTATGGTCTTAACTAAAAATGTTCCAACTCCAACTACTATTACCGCTCCTGGTGTAACAAAAGTTTACAATGTTAATAAAAACTTAGTTATTACCTTAAAAGACAGTGATGGTAAAGCAGTTGCTAACGCTAAAGTTACTGTTGTTTTAAACGGTGCTAAAAAAGTTTTAACTACTAATGCTAATGGTCAAGTTACTTTGGCTATTCCAAATTTAGTTCCTAAAAACTATATTGCCACTATTTCTTATGATGGTGATGATACTCATTCCAAATCATCTGCCACCACTAAAGTAGTGGTTAAAAAAGCCAATGTCAAATTGACCGCTAAAAACAAAGCATTTAAAATTAAAACAAAAACCAAAAAATACACTGTTGTCTTGAAAAACAATAAAGGAAAAGTTATGAAAAAAGTAAAACTCACCTTAAAAGTCAAAGGTAAAACCTACAAAGCAACCACAAATGCTAAAGGTAAAGCAACTTTCAAAATTACCAAATTAACTAAAAGAGGTAAATTCGCTGCTAAAATTACTTACAAAGGTGACAAATACTATAATAAAGTAACTAAAAAAGTTAAAATTACAGTTAAAAGATAGAGATTAACTTCTCTATTTCTTTTTTTATTTTTCTAAAAAACTATTTTAATCAATTTCTCTAAACTATTTTTATGAAAGTCTTTGGAATTTGTGCAAGTCCTAGAAACGACACCACTCATTATGTGCTGAATCATGCATTGGACATATTGGAAAGCCACAGCTTCGAAACTGAAATCTTTACTTGCCAGGCGAAGGACATCAAGCCTTGCATGCATTGTGATTACTGCTTGGAGAACAAGAAATGCATCATACAGGACGATATGTCTGAAGTATACAGAAATCTTCAGGAGGCTGACGGAATAATACTTGCCACTCCAATCCAGTCCGGATCGATTTCATCAAACCTATCGGCGATAATGGATAGGACAAGGGCTCTTGAAGCCATAGATTTCAATCTGTTAAGAGGCAAAATCGGAATGAGCATTGCAGTCGGAGGCGACCGTACAGGAGGTCAGGATTTTGCCCATTTGGCAAACATCAGCTATTTCAGGATACATGGTATAATCCCTGTCAGTGGAGGGCCGGTCGGCTCCAATTTGGGAGCATCATTCTGGTCACAGGACTCCTTGGACAAAATAAAAGAAGATGAATATGGCATGGAGTCATTAAACAGGACTTTAATTGAATTTGAAAATTTCTTAAACAAATATATTTAAATATTAAAATTA